>OCTW011356223.1_pt1 | contig 16276 bp, 2 predicted proteins | sample 1539671 | NCBI WGS metagenome assembly OCTW01 (sample SAMN02144230, study PRJEB22623) | gut metagenome | biome: sheep rumen | host: Ovis aries | place: New Zealand
AATAATGGTTAAAAACCATTATTTTTTTGTTAAAAAATGTAGATATTATATAGATAATATAGTATAATTATTATATATATAATAATATGGGAGATTAGTATGAGAGAAAGAAGATTAAAAATAAAAAAATATTTAGCAGGAATAGTGCTTGTTTTAATAGTAGCAGCACTAATGGGCTTGTTAAGATTTGGAAATCTTGACAAATTGAAAGGCAAAATAAAAATAAATGATTTTCATTTATCAAATATCAATACTAAATTAAATGGTAGTGTTTTAGATGCAGTAGGAGAAGGGCCTGTAACTAGTAATGGATTTGATGAAGTTAGTTATGAATTAAAATATAGACTTTCAAATTCAAATCAGAGAAGAGATGTAATAATTGTAGGTACCTTAGATTCAGATAATGGTTATGCATCTTTTAAGAGATTAACAGGAAATAATATAACAAGTACATTATCTAATGATAATAGAAAAATAGAAATAGTTGTTAGTGATTTAGAACCTGATACTGAAATAACTACTATTATTCCTTTAACAATTAATGGAGCCCCTGATGGATATAGAATAAGTCCAAGTTTTAAAATAAAAGAAACAACAGCTGAAGATTTTGTTAATGTCTATACTAATCCAATAGAAGTAAGTACTAATAACTTAAGAGGAACAGTTACAGATGTTGATGGTAATACAATCTCTAATATTATTATTTCAGTTTATAAAAATAGAAGATTAATTAAAGAAACTTATACTAATCAAAATGGAGAATATATATTTAGTGATTTAGCAGCAGATAATTATACAGTAAAAATAAATGAAGAAATATATAAAGATGTTTCTGAAAAAAATATTGCAGTTAGTGGAGATACTAGATTAGATTTAATAGCAGAAAGAGTATATCCTTTTACATTAGAAGTTCATAAATATATAACAAAAGTTGATGCAATAAATTTAAATACACCAATTATAAGAACATATGATAATGCAAGTTTAGTAGCATTCCCAGTAAATAAATTAACTAATTTTAGTGGAAAAGTATATTATAGTATTGTAGTAGAAAATACTGGTGAAAAAGAAGGAATAGTTTCTGTAGTAAAAGATGAATTACCAAGTTTTATGTCATTTGATGAAAAACTAAATAATGGTTTTGAATTAAAAGATAGAATTATTTATGATAGAAACTTAGAAGGTAAAGTATTAAGGCCAGGAGAAAAAGTAGTTGATACTTTAGTGTTAAATATAGAAAATACTAATGAAGCTAGAACTTATTTAAATAGGGTAAATTCTCTTGGAGAAATATATGAACATGTAGTATACATATTAGATGGAAATACTTATAAAGAAGAAGATGTTCTTGAAGGAGAAAAAATAGTAAAACCAACTGATCCTTCAGATAACTTTAGTGGTTGGTATACAGATAGTGGATACACAAATTTATATAATTATAATAACCCTGTAATAAAAGATTTAATATTATATGGAAAAACAGGACAAAAATATAATGTTGAATTCTATGATAAAAATCCTGAAAGTGGAGATGAAGAATTATATACTAGTGAAGAAGTAAATAGTGGAGAAATAGTAGATGAACCAAATAATCATCCAGATCATACAGGATATAATTTTGATTACTGGTGCACAGTAGATTTTAATGAATATATTTTTAGTACACCTGTAACAAGAGATTTAAAATTAATAACATGTTATACAGCAAAAAAATATGATATTAATTTCTATAATTATTCAGATACTGTTGAAAAAAATATTAAAGTAGAATATAAACATTTAATTGATCAAAATGAAGCGCCTACATTTGATGAAACAGGATATACATTTATTTGTTGGAGTGATGATAAAACTAATTGTTATGATTTTACAACACCAGTAACAGGTAATGTAGATTTATATCCGATACATGAAAAATTAACAAATGCGGTTGTATTTAATGATGAAAATGTTACAACAACTGTAGATAATATACCTTATGGAAATACAGTCAATCCAATTGATAGTAGAGGTAAAGAAGGACATACATTTAGATGCTGGAGTGAAGATAGAACTAATTGTTTTGATTTTAATACTCCAATTATTAGAACTACAACAGTTTATGCAGTATATGATATAAATCAATATACAGTGAATTTTGTTGATAGAGATCCTGAATTATTAACTGATACTCCATATGGAGAAAATCAAACAATTAATTGGGGAGAAACAGTAACTAGACCAGAAAATAATCCAACTCATAATGGATATACATTTAGTGAATGGACAAAGACTGATGGAACAACATATAACTTTAATGCGCCAGTAACTGAAAATATTACATTAGTATCAAAATATGCAATAAATACTTATCCAGTTAGATTCCATAACGACAATGATGTTACAACAGTAAATATAGAATATAAACATAAAGTAACACCAATAGATAGTCCTACAAAAGATCATTACTTATTTAAAAATTGGTTAGATGAAAATGATTTAGTGTTTGATTTTGATACACTTATAGTTGAAGAAACTGATTTATATTCAAGTTTTGAAGAAATATTACCACCAAGTATAAGTCATACTCCAACTATGTGGACAAATGAAAATGTAACTGTAACATTAGAAAAAAATCAAAATTTATCTGATGATACCGGATATAGTTATTTATATAAAACAAGTGAAACAGACTATGCTACTTATACAGATTCATTTACTATAAATGAAAATACTACTGTAATAGCAAAAGGTGTTAAACAAGAAGTAGATAGTGTTGTAGAAAATCATCAAATTTTAAATATTGATAAATTAAATCCAAGTATTACATTATTTAGTCAAAATGCTGTAAATAAAAATTCGGCAACATTAAATGTTAATGCATTAGATAATGAATCGGGAGTAAATTATTATGAAATATACCAAGATAATGTAAAAGTTGGAGAAAAACATTTAGAATGTTATAGTGAAACAACTTTTGATGAATATGAAACTTGTAGAAGTAGTTTACCTGCTGAAAGAGTAACTACATATACAGTAACAGGATTAAGCCCTTCAACAACATATACGTTTAAAGTAAAAGTATATGATAAAGCTGGGAACTCAGTAATGAGTGATGAATTAGAAGTAACAACAACTACACCAAGAATAGTAGCAAGATTAATTGGTTACAATAATAGCTTATTTACTGATACAGTAGATGAAACTACTGGAGATGTAACAGTACCAAAAGAAGATAAATATATAAATTTTGAATCACTTGCAGAAGCATTTGATTATGAAGATTTATATAATTGTAAAAATGTACAATGTACAATTCAAATGGTTACAGGTACAGATGAAAGTGTTACAGTTCTAGAAGGACAAAACTTAACACTTGATTTAAATGGTCAAATAGTATCAGGTGTTAATCCTGAATATACAATTAAAAATAATGGAGAATTCACATTAATAGAAAGTAAACCAGAAACTGTTGACTCTGGGAAAATAGTAAATAACTTAGGAGTAGGTATATTAAATAAATCAAATGCATCTTTAACTCTAGGTGAAGGATATAGTGATAGACAAGTAACTGGTTCAACTGTTTCAGTAACAAGACCATATGTTTATGGTGAAACAGTTGGTATTAAAAATGAAACAAATGGTAATTTTACTTTCTTTGATGGAAAAATAGTTGCACCATTAAGTCAAACTCCAGGATATGGAGCAGTTAATGGTAAAGTAACTGGAACTGAATATTCTTATACATCTATATCAGGTACAGATACAGTAGATAATAGAAATTATCAAGTAGTAACATTAAGTATATTAGTTGATCCAGAAGCAAGAGTAAATCAATCAGTTTATTATTCTAAATTATCATCTGCAATGAATAGTGTTAATGTAGGTGAAACAACTTTTGAAAGTGATAATACTACTAAAAATTTAATGAATGATCTTAAATCTACAGGAAAATATGGATTTATATATGATGAAAATAATGGTACTTGGATATCAAGCACTGAAGGAAAAGGAACTGCAACAGCATACTTAATAATAGACTTAACAAATGAATCTAATAATAAAGCTTTAAATATAGATTATTCTGTTGATACAGATTATATTAATATGACATCTTTCCTTGGCGGACAAAGTTATGCAAAAATAACTGTTAATGAGTATAATGGTAATAACTCAGTAGGTGATTCAGTACCTTCATATCAACATACAGAAACTAAATATGGCTTTGAATTAGAAAAAGGGAAAGTTTATATAGTTAATATTTCTCATCTTGGTGATGAGCAAATATTGGAAATGACAATTAATGATATAACATTGTCTGATATAGAAACTAATCATACTAAAGTAAGTTCTATAGATGATACATATGAAACAACATATGGATTCTACTATGATGAAAGAGATAAAAAAATTAAATCTAATAACCAATATATTCCAACTAGTAGTGCAGCACTTGGATTTGTTGAAATAGATTTAACTAACAAAGAAGGGCAATATGATGTTGTAGTGGATGCTGTTATGGATAGTTATGCATCTAGATTAAATAGTAATCAAAGTATTTATGCAGAAAGTTACATATGGATTTCAGAAGGTAAAAGTTTATCAAGTGCTTCATCAATCCTTGGATTTTATGCTAGTAAAGATTCTCAATATAGTGCAGACACCTTTAATCCAATAGATTTAGAAAATAATACATATGGTGGATATTCTAGTTATGGTCCAGTTTCTAAATCAACAACTATATCAGGTGGGAAAAAATATTATTTAGGATTTAGATATATAACACATATACCAGAAAATGACACATTCCCAACTAGAGAAGAATTTGAAAATGCAAATTGTTTAGATCAATTAATAATTAATTCGATTGATGTAATAAAAAAATCTGACACATCAACAGATATAGATATATTTGATACAACAACTTTAGATGACACTTTAATTGATCAATTAGTAGAAAATTCAAACGGTGGATTAATACTAGATAATGGTAAATATAGAACTAATAATACAGCATCTAATCAAACAATGAATACATCTGCAACTATAGATTTAACTGATAGCCAATCAGGAGAAATGTTAGTTGTAGATTTGACACATTTACCAGGATCAAATTCAAACTATATTTCATTAAGTAATAGTTCTTCTGATACATGCACAAATTGTTTTACAGTTTTCCAAAAGAGAATGGAAAATGGTGAAGAAAAAAAATATATGGTGGGTATTGGAACAAGTTTAGGTTACAATAATTCAAATGAATCTGTTTCAGGCCTAAGAAAGACAAGATATTTACTACCTCTTACTGAAGGCTATGAATATGAAATAAGATTTAATACAGTAACATCAAGTACTTCATTGGCAGAATATCCAAATATTAGAATTGATACTTTAGAAACTAAAAAATTAACAAATTTTGAAGGAAATTATTTTAATACAATCTATGGATATGGCAGTAAGATAAATTTTTGGTTTAATGGGGAACAATCAAATTATGTATTTTTGGCAGGTAGTACTTTTAGAGAATTTGAATATTATAAAGATTCATTTATTAAAATAGATTTAAGTAATTATGAAAAAGATCAATTGTTGTCATATTCTTTGTATGATGATGATTCTTATGGAAAACCAGCTGTATATTTAACAGATAATAATAGAGCGTTAACAAAAGAAGACCTATTATCAAATAAAAGAAATCTTACAATTTATACTGCTAATTGTTCAGAAACTTCAAATAAAAGTTTTATTTTAGAAAGAGGGAAAGTGTATTATTTACATTTTAATAGTCATTCGGATTATCCAGAAAGTGCTGTTAGATATTATAGTAATGACTATATTATGGGAATTAATAATTTAAAATTAACTCCTATTGATGAGACTATTACGGCTATTGGAAATCAAAAGGTATTTAGTGGTACATATAATATAGCTAATCAAAGAGAGGAAAAATATATACATCAAAAGAGAACTTCAGATGAACCAACAATTGTTGGTAATACAATATATGGTTTTGATTATGATGAAGAAACAGGAATGTATGATGCAAAAAATACAGAACTTGGATCTGTAGCAATGCAAACATTTAAAATAGATTTATCTGAAGCTACTGAAGATAAATTATATAGTATTCAAACAAATGGTGGAGGATACCATAGTTATTATACTTATGGAGATAGTGAAAATCTTACAAGCATAGATATTAATAATTATATTTCAAAATATGATGATACCCCTCCTAGCAATTATTACATATTAACAAGCGATACAAGTTTATTGTTAGAAAAAGGAAAAGTTCATTATGTTCAAGTTATAACATATAAATATAATGAATCTACTCCTCAATTATCATTAAAAATAACTGAAGTTAACACTTCTAATTCAACAGAAAATTATAATTCTATTAAAGAAATTAGAGAATTTAATAGTAAAGTAGACACAGTTCAATTACTTAAAGATGTAGTTGTGGATGCTCCTATAAATGTTGATTATAGTGAAGAAGTTGTTCTTGATGTTAATGGTTATTCTTTATCAGCATCGAATTCAGCTTATATAATTAATAATTCAGGAGACTTAACTCTTTCTGATTCAAAATATACACAAGCGGTCTCTACATATGAAAATGAATTAGCTGAATATCAAGAATATGCAGGGTTATGCGATGGATGTGAACCTAGTGCAGAATATGTACTTGATCATTCTCTTTCTACAAATTTTGATTATACTGGAGATGTTCAAGAATTCATTGCACCAGAGTCAGGAGAATATGTAATTGAAGCATGGGGTGCTCAAGGTGGTTCTAACCCTATGAACTCTAATGTAAAAGGTGGATATGGTGCTTATTCTAAAGGAGTTATTAGTCTACAAGAAGGAGATAAAATATATATCTATGTAGGTGGAGCTGGAAAAGATGGTAATAACGGTCGTGGAGGCGCTGGAGGCTATAATGGCGGAGGCTCTGGAGGTAACGGAGTTACTACAGGTTCTGCTTTTCCAGGAGCTGGAGGCGGCGGTGGAGCTACACATGTTTCTAAAGTATCAGGAACACTATCTACGCTAGAAAGTTATAAAGGCACTTTATCAGCTGATGAATCATATTATATTTCAAATGATATTATAATTGTTGCCGGCGGAGGCGGTGGAGCAGGACCAAACTATACTGGTGCTAATGATTCTAAACCTGGAGGTTCAGGTGGAGGATCAAAAGGATCAGATGGTGAAACTTGGGGTGCTACATTACAAGCATTCGGTGCTACACAAACAAGTGGAAACAGTTTTGGACAAGGAGCAAATGGTAGAAAAGGAACTTGGAGTAATGGTGCAGGAAATGAAGGTACCGGCGGCGGAGGCGGTGGCTTCTATGGTGGAAAAGCACAAACAAGCAAAGGAGATCTAACTGATTCTTCCGGTGGTGGAGGATCAGGATATATCGCTAACCCTGAATTAACTAGTAAAAAGATGGTTATGTATTCAGAAAATAGTACATATGAATCTACTAATGAAAATACTAAGACAGAAATAACAACAAATCATAGTGTTAATCCAATCCCAGATTATGCTAAAGAAGGTAATGGTTATGTTAAGATTTCTAAGAATTTAAGCCAAGAACAAATTGATGAATTATATAATAATTTACCAAAGAGATATAACGTTAAAAATGAACCTACATTTAGTGGAACAAAGAGTTGGATATCAAATAATGGTGGAACAGGTATAATAAAGAATAATGAAAATGCTACATTATCATTAGACTATGTTAATTTATCAGTTTCTTCAACACAAGGTATTATGAACGAAGGAACATTAAAGATAACAGGTGAAACAAATATAAATGTAACTAATGAAAAAAGTACAGGTGTATTAAACTATGTTAATGGGGATATAATTAATAATGGAAAACTTACAATAAGTGTTGAACCAGGATGTGGACATGCAAGTAATTATAGTTATGCATTTGGAGCAACAGGTATTAATTTTACTGGAGGAACTCATAATTTAAGTAATGTTACCATTACAGGTACAAATGGAACAGGCATTATAGTTGATACATCAGCAAATGTTAATCTCCATTCTTCAAATATTAATATGAACACAGATTATTGTTATTCTACTAGATTTTATAATTCATATGATAATTATACTAAGACAGATAGCTCTAATAGTTCCTTATATGATAAGACATATTCATATAGATTAAGTGGATATAAATATACTGGAAATTATTATCATGAAAGACTTAACGCATCAATTGCTAATTTAGGTAATACAAGCATAGATTCTGGGTCTAACTTAGTAGGAAGAATTGAAACTTTTGGTAAATTAAATATTACCGATGGCTCTAACTTTAATAATATATATCAAGCAGATAAATATAGATTTAGAACAACAACTGTTAAACCAAATCAAGAATTTGATAATCCTACAACTAATATTTCTAATATTGTTACGAATGTTGATCAAATTGTTAATAGGGCCGGAACTGTTAATATAACAGAAGATACTGGTGAAACTTCAGCTATTGCATCAAGCGGTAACTATGCAATTCTAAATTTTGATAGAGTTAATACTTCAGGCGGAGTAATTAATAGAATTTTTAATATTGGTTTATTAAATTCAAATAATACTAATTATGATAAAGTATATAATCTTCATACATATTTTTATAATCATAATAAAAACTTTACATCTGCTTCTAATACAAATGATGTTCAAGATTATAGAGGAACTGCTAATATAAATGGTGGTACAATATCAACTGACACAGTAGTAAATGAATATAAAATGACACTTAATAATGTTACTGTTCCAACCGGAATAATAAATCGTGGAGATTTAACAGTTAAAGGAAATAGTATTGTAACTGGAAATAATAAATCAGCTATACTTAACTATCCATTTAAACTAAATATAAATAATGAATCAACATATAGATTCTCAAGAACTTCTCTTACTTTAGGAGATGAAAATGAAGAAGCAACTGGTGGACCAACTATTAGTACAACAAATGGTAGTTATGCTATTACTGGTGATTGTAATTCAAAAGGAACAACACCTTTAAATGGATTTACTCTTTCATACTATTATTTTTCCGTTTATAATGATGTAACACAGTATCTTAAATATACTGCTGACAATGAAACTTCAACTAATATTACATATATTAATTCTAGTGGGTTATTAACAAATAGTTCTAATCGTTCAAAAGATAGAATTATTTATCCTGAAAATGCAGACAATTTATGTGGTATAAAATATTATGATGGTAAGATTCAAAATACTACTACTACTGATATAACAGATGTTGTTGATATTCCAATTAATGATGTTAGAAATGGATATGATATTTTATATGATAATAGTGATTCAACAGGAAAAGTTACTATGGTTCCAATTGATAGTGAATCAAGAAATAATGTGATTGATGTTAATGGAACTCCATACAAATCATTAGAAACCGCAATTAATAATGCTCCAAATAATTCGGTAATTAATATTTCTGGAAATTATGATTCAGCAAATAAAGTTATTATTCCTAGTGATAAAACTTTAACAATTAATTATCTTAATGGTGCAAAAGTAAACTCTTATAGAAGAGATGGATTAATAACTAATAATGGTACATTAACTCTTACTGGTAATGGAACTAATAATATTATTGGTGTTACCGGTTTTGAAAATAATAATAATATGACATTTAATGGAGTTAATAATACAGATCATTCAGGAAATTATGATGCACAAAGTAATTTAATTAATAATAATAAGAACTTAACAATTAATAATGTTACTTCAAATGGATTGGATATTGTTACGAATGGAGAAGAAAGTACTTTAACAATTAATGATGGTACATTTAATTCAAATACTATCTTTGGTAATAACTCTAACATTACTCTAACTGGTGGATATTTTGAAACAGGTACTAATTCTAATTATTATGAAACAACTATAGATAAACAAATGCAACAATCTATATCACATTACAAACCATTATTTAATGTTAATTCTTCAATTGTTAGTATTAATAATTTTGATGTAGATAATGATTCAAGATATAATTCTATAACTCGTGAGCAAAATTTAGGTATTTTTGATACTAACTCTACATTGAATTTAAATAATTCTAAATTTGGAGGAAAATCTTCTAAAGGTGATATTTATACTGCAATTACTGGAGGAAGTACAATAAATATCAATGGTGGTGAATATAATAAATTATTTGTTAATTTAAGAGATAACGACAATATTTATAATCAATCTTCAGGAACATTAAATGGAATACTATTCGTGTCAGGCCATAATGATCCTGGTTATACAAATCCTGTTATTCAAGGAAATAGAAATAAAGTTAATATTACAGGTGGAAAGATTAATTCAACATATGATACAGGAATTTTATTAATGAATGTATCTGATACAATAGTTACAATAGGAACAAAAGGTGATTATGTTTCTGGAACTGAAACCTTAAATGTTTCTAAGACAAATCCTGAAATAAAAGGATCAGATTATGGTATAGCTCAAAGAGGATCTTATACTACTCCAAGTAAACTATATTTCTATGATGGTATATTTAAGGGTAGTGGCAATCCAATAGATTTCCGTTTAGAAGAAGTTGAAGAAGGATATGATGTAGTATTTAACCGTAGTGCTAATCCAATGGAAAAATATCTTGATATTTTACCTGTTATATATAATCAAACAACTGATACACATTATTATGATGTTCAACAAGCATTTGACGAAGCAAATACTGATGATGTATTAGTTTGGATTAAAGATTATACTAATTTCTCTTATAGTCCATCATTTACAGTAGCTGCTAACAAGAAATTTACATTATATTTAAGTTATCTTAAAGCAGTACATACTGGTTCAGGAAATTATTTGGATGACTATAGAGCATATGATGAAACTGTTACACCAAGTGCAGATGAAAACATTGGAGCAAGTTATATTACTATAAATAATGAAAAACAAATTAATCCAGATACTGGAGAGGAAGAAGAAGTTCCATTTATAATTAATAATGGTAACTTAACAATAGTAGCTGCTGCTGCATCTAATTCTGGTAATGGTGGTGAAATAGATGTGGATTCTAATTTTGAATCAGTTTCAGGTGCAACAATAGTTAAAAATAATGGTACATTAAATCTAAATGGAGTTACATCTATCAATATAAAAGCTCTTGGTACAATGTATGAAAATAATGGAACAATGAATATTAAGAAATCTAGATTTGAAACATTACAAAGTAATATTCTAACTAATAATGGAACTCTTAATATAACAGGAGCAGATGGTTCAACATCAGATTGTTATAATCCAACTTATATGAAAGTTCATGTTACTGATTCTTTATATAATAATATTGATTTATATATTTACCAAAATAGAATGGATTTAGTACACAAAGCATTAGAAAAATCTATTATAAATAATGCTAATGCTACAATGAATATCGAGTATTTAAGTTATGATAGTGATTATTCTTATACTGCGATATTAAATGATGGAACATTAGATATAAGTCATTCTTCAATTGAACAATATAGAAATGATAATGTTACAAACACATTACCTGTTGATAAATCAATAATAAATAATGGAACAATGACAGCTACTGATTTAACAACATTATCAACAAAAGGTATTTTAAATACTAATAATTTAACTTATGATGGAAATACAAATACTATTAATGCAGGATTTGATACTGGTATAACAAATTCAGGAACACTTACATTTGCTGGTAGTATATCAGGAGCTGGAAGAGGAATTTATGATACTGGTAATACAAATATAAATGGAGCAGGAATATCAACATATCGTGAAATATATTATGGTGTAGGACCTGGAACTGTTAGTATGAATGGTAGTTTTAGTACATATGGTTCATATACACGTACTTTCTCAGCACCTTTTAGTGTTATAGATTCATGTACAAATGGAACAGTAAGTAAGAGAAGTGTTGGTGGAACATTAAATAATCCATTATTAGATAGAGATTGTCCGGGTTGTGTAGGACCAGGTAAAGATTACCCATTAAGTACAGGAGGAGTTTATGTTGATGGAGGAAGAACATTAACTGTTGTAAGTGCAGATATTAGCTTTAATGGATTATCTTCATTAGCTAAAACAAATGGAAGTTGTTACAAAGATGGTATAAAATATGATGTATGTCCTGCACCATATGAACATGAAAATAGAAATGGACCAGGAAATGAAACTAAAGATAATTATTCGGTAGGTGCTATCGAAGCACATAATGCAAATGTAATTATCCAAAATGGTAGTATTAGTGGAGCATCAGGTAATTCTAATACTTATGGTATTCATTCTACATATTCAAATATTCAACAAAATGGTGGAACGATTGAATCTATGTATGTTGCTAATTCTGTACAGGATGTTACTATTGGAACAAAGGATGGAAATAAAAATGAAACAAATTCTTATTTAGGAAAAACATCATGTTCAACTAACTTTAAGGGAATTAATTTCTATAGTGGAGTCTTAGCGTTAGATTCTGACAAATTATGTCACTTTGCAGATAAAGAAGATAATTATAATATAATTGATTCTGGAATGTATAGTTTAGACAATTCATATGTAATACTAAATGTTGATACAAATACACCATATGAATCAATTCAAACTGCAATTAATGATGCTTCAAGTGGAGATACATTACAATTCCAAAATTCAACATCACTTATATTAAGCAACTATGATATTACTGTTAATAAAGATTTAATAATTGATACAAATGGTAAATTAATTGATGCTAACTTCAACATCATTTCTGGAACAACTACAGTTAAAGATAGCACTAATATAAATGGAAACGGAAAAATTGCTAAGATAACAAATACATCTGGAACATTGGATTTTATAAATGGAAATCTAGATGTTATTGATAATAAATCTACTGCATATATAGAAGCTGGAAATATAAAGAGGATTGATAATTCAGGAACACTTAATATTACAAATAATGTTTGTAATATAGATGAAATAATCAATTCAGGAACATTAAATGTATATAAAAGTGAATCCGGAAGCAAATATAAGTACATCAAAAAAATAAGTACTACAGGTGCAGTAACTATAACAAACACAGCATTATCATCTTCTACAAATATTATTGTTACTGAATCTGGCTCATTATCATTAGTAGGAACTACAGTTAATAGAGTTGAAACATATAATGGTAGTACACTTAGTATTGATTCGGAATCTGTTATTAAAAACTTACATAATGAAAATGTTGAAGCAACACCACTTACAATAACTGGTGGAACTGTTAATGAATTAGAGAATATTGGACATCTTGTTATTAATGGAACAAATATTACAGGAACATTAAATAATAAAAGATCTAACTCTGTTAGTGTAGCAGTAACAATTAATTCAGGTACAATTAATATTTTAGAAAACCATGAAAGATATACATTGAATAATGGAACAATTACTAGAATAAATGACAGTTCATGGGGTACAAGTTATATTTATAACGGTTACGTTAGAGCTCTTTATATTACATATCAAGGTGGTGTAAATATAGAAGGTGGAGAACTAGGTTATATTAATAACACAAACGGAGGAATAACAATTGGTAAAAATGATGGAGTTGTTAATACAAATTCACCAATAATAAGAAATCTAACTGCAAATTCTTATGCAATCGATTCTCCTTCTAATAGAGGAATATATTTCTATGATGGAACTATCACTAGTACAAAACCAATAGTAATTGATGCAACTATTAGTAGAGTAGAAGAAGGTCATGAAATATATACTGCACCAGATTATGATGAACTTGGTAATTTAACTGGAACATATTCTATGACATTAAAAGAAATTAGTGCTTCTGGTGAATCAAAAGTAGCTTGTGTTGAAGGAATTTGTTATAGTTCTCTTCAGGAAGCAATTGATGCATCTGTTAGAAACTATAATGAAATAGATGGATGCCCTGAAGTTAGAATTGGTGATGAATTCTACTTCTCTGTAGAACTAGATGAAGACTTAGTATTAGATCCACAATATTCATTAACTATTAACCTTAATTCACATAATATTAATGATAATGGATTTAATATTCCAGAGAACATCACATTAACTAATGGTTCAAGAAATGGTACTGATTTAGAATCAAGTTTATCTAGATTCTTAGCAAATGTATTTGGTACTAATTTAGATTCAAAAGATATTATCATTACAAAGATGTCTGATGGTAATGCACTTGATTCTGCAAAGACTTATAAATTATATAATTATAACAATGGTGAATATATATCAATGAAAGTTGTTTCAGATGGCGCAGGCAAATATAAACCAGGAAATGAAACACTTGAATTAAAAGCTATTAAAGGAAGAATATATATTAATGACTTAAATGTTGGTGAATATATGTTAAAAGATAATTTAGATAATGAATTAGAATTTACTATATATGATAATGGTACAATAAGTCCTAATATAACAGAAAATATTACTTCAAATTATGGAAGAGTATCTGCATCTGCAGTAGCTACTTTAATAGTAACAATTCAAACAGGTATATTTAGAAATGGATATATCTTAATTGGTATTATGATAATACTATTAATTGGAATAGGACTATTATTATATAAAAAGAATAAGTCTATAAAAGAAACTATTTAAAATAGTTTCTTTTTTTGTTATAATACTTCTTGTTGGAGATGATTATATGGAAAAAGAAAGACCATCTTATTTAAAAGCTAAAAGAAGAACTAAAGAAGAAGTAAAAGTAATTACAGATTCTTATATAATGAATAATGAATTAAGTAAAATAGGTATAGGTAAGAAATATCATTTAATTACTTATGGTTGTCAAGCTAATGTAAGAGATAGTGAAACTATCGCTGCTATACTTGAAGATATGTCATTCACTAAAACTGACAGTATGGAAGATGCAGATATTATTTTACTTAATACATGTGCTATTAGAGAAAATGCTCATAACAAAGTATTTGGTATGATAGGTAGAGTACAGCATTTAAAAGAAACTAAACCAAATATATTACTAGCAGTATGTGGATGTATGGCACAAGAAGTATCTGTAGTAGATGAACTTGAAAGAAAAAAGAAAACTGTTGATATAGTATTTGGTACTCATAATATTCAAAACCTACCTGAATTAATTAGTGAAGCAATAGATAAAAATGAACAAGTAGTAGAAGTATTTTCTAAAGAAGGAGATATAATTGAAAATCTTCCTGTTAAAAGAGAAAGTATGTATAAAGCTTTTGTTAATATCATGTATGGTTGTGATAAATTCTGTACTTATTGTATAGTACCTTATACTAGAGGAAAACAAAGAAGTAGAAGAGTAGAAGATATCTTAAAAGAAATAGAGGATATAATTAAACTTGGTTATAAAGAAGTAACTTTACTTGGACAAAATGTTAATGCTTATGGTAAAGATCTAGAAGATGGAATATCATTTGCTAAATTACTTGAATTAGTAGCAAAAACTAATATACCAAGAGTAAGATTTGTTACTTCACATCCATGGGACTTTACTGATGAAATGATAGATATAATTGCTAAATATGATAATATTATGCCTTATATACATTTACCACTTCAAAGTGGATCAGATAAAATACTTAAATTAATGGGTAGAAGATATACTAAAGAAAGCTATTTAGAATTATTTAATAAAATTAAATCTAAAATAAAAAATGCATCAGTTACTACTGACATAATAGTAGGCTTTCCTGGAGAAACAGAAGAAGATTTCAAAGAAACACTTGATGTAGTTAATAAGTGTAAATATGATGGAGCATATACATTTATATATTCACCAAGAGAAAACACTCCTGCAGCTTCTATGGAAGATAATGTTACTCTAAAAGAGAAAGAAGATAGATTAGCAAGATTAAATAAATTAGTTAATAAGTATTATAAAGAAAATAATGAAAAACTATTAAATACAGTAGTACCTGTATTAATCGAAGGAGTATCAGAAAAGAATGAAGACTTATGCTGTGGATATACTGATACTATGAAATTAGTTAATGTTAAATGTTCTAAAGATTATATAGGTAAAATTATTAATGTTAAAATAACTGAAGCTAAAACATGGTCTCTTGATGGAGAAATAGATGAATAATATTCTAAGTGATATTGAAGATTTAAAATTAGTTATTCTTAATACTAATGAATATAAAGAATATAAAAAATATGATGAATTATTAAATAATAATTCAGATATAAAATCTTTAATAAAAGAAATAACTAATCTTCAAAAAGAATCGGAAAGATTAGGTAATAA
>OCTW011387297.1_pt1 | contig 16276 bp, 13 predicted proteins | sample 1539671 | NCBI WGS metagenome assembly OCTW01 (sample SAMN02144230, study PRJEB22623) | gut metagenome | biome: sheep rumen | host: Ovis aries | place: New Zealand
GAAGTTATGTTTTAATTTGAATTGGACTAATGTTGCAAATACCTTCATAAATACAAATGACTTGCGTGTTTCCCTAAGTGATGGAACAAATAACATACCTTTAACCCTAAATACTTTTCCTACTACAAATTCAACTCTTGCTAGCAACATGAAGATTAATGCTAGTACCACAAATAACTATACCTTAACAGTGGAATATGTGGAAACAGAATCAGATCAAACAGCAGATATGGGAAAGAAATTCTCTGGAAGTCTAGTAGGTGAAATCACCGAGTGTGCTGGACCTGAAGAAACTTTAAAAATGCTATCTAAACTAAATTCAAACTATACTTATACAGAAAATAGTAGTAGTTGTCTTACACTAAGTGAAGATGGTTCAATAAAAGATCCATATTCAACAACAGAAAATCCAATCATATGCTCTATGGAAGATGATTATGGAACGTCTTACTACCTAAGAGGTAATCACCAAGATAATAATGTTAAATTTGCAAATATGTGTTGGAAGTTAGTTAGAGTAACAGGAACAGGAGGATTAAAACTCATCTATAACGGAGATTTAGATGAAAATGGCAAATGTACAACAACTTCAGGAGAACACACAGGATTTACAGGACAAACACTATCCTTAAGTGGTAATAAGGTATATGGAACAAGTTATACAAAAGAAGGAAATACTTATACATTAACAGATACTTCTACTATGAACTGGAGTACTGATTCTGCAAGTATCATAGGAAAATATACCTGTGGAGATACAAATACATCATGCGCTAATCCATATTATGTAGTATCAAAAGAAAATGATACAACAGGATATGTTTTAAAAATGGGAGTAAGCACCAATTATGCCCAGATAGGTAGTAGTGCATTTAATTCAAGTTCTAACTCACCATCTTATGTAGGATATATGTATAATGATGTCTATACGTATAATAGTAAAAGCTTATCATCTAATACAAATAACTATTACTATGGAGAATCTTTTACTTATAATAATGGAACCTATACCTTAAACAATACAGTACAATTTGCTGATGTTTCAAACAGCACGAATAAAACAAGTTTAAATACGCATCATTATACATGCTTTAAGGCAAGTGATAATACTTGCAGTGAAATGTACTATATTTATTACTTAAGTGGAACAACACCTTATTATATAAAATTAAACGGAAATGAAACAGGGCCTGATGCATTAAACAAGATGGTAAATAATAATGATATCAATGTCAAAGATAGTACAATCAAGAGATTCATCGATGGATGGTATGCTATGAATTTAAAAGGAACAGAATACGAAAGTAAACTAGAGGATACAGTATTCTGTAATGACAGAACAATAGATGACATAGGAGCATGGAGTGAAACAGGAACATTAGGAACAACATTAAAATTCAATGCTTATAATAATAAATATTATCTAAAATGTCCAAATAAAAGAGATGCGTTTACAGTTAGTGACACAGAAAAGGGAAATAGTGCATTAACATATCCAGTGGGGCTATTAACAACAGCAGAACATAGTTTAATAGGAAATAAGGCGGCAAACAAAACAAACGTATGGTATTGGGCTTCTGCTCCTTACTCTTTCAGCGGCAGCGTTGCTTACGAGAGGTACGTTCGCTCGGATGGTAGTTGGTACGGCTACGACTTTGTGTACCGTACAGGCGGGGCTCGGCCGGCTGTTTCTCTTATTCCTGGTTTGAATTTTGTAAGTGGAACCGGAACTACAGAAGACCCATTTATAGTAGGCTAATATTATAATGTGAAGAGCCTCGTGCCAACCCACATTAAACATAGCAAATTCCAGCGAAAAAATTATCGCTGGTCCAATTGGATAGACTTTTGTGCAGAATAAAAGGTGTAGGGGAAATAGAACGTTGGGTGAAGTGACCCCCACCTTCAAACGGATTTTGAAGGTGGGGGTTTATTTTTTTAGGGAAGTCTATTATTAAAAATATTTTGCAATAGAGTTTCTATGGTGTATAATATTTTTATAGGGAAGTGGTAATCGTGAAAAGGATTTTAACTGGGATTCGTCCTACTGGTAATTTACATTTAGGACATTATTTTGGGGCTGTCCAAAATTGGTTAAAGTTACAAGATGATTATGATTTTTATTTAGAAATTGCGGATGTTCAAGCATTAACTGATAATTTTAATAATCCCGAAAAAGTGAATAAAAATCTTTATGAGATTACTAGTGATTTGCTTGCCTGTGGAATTGATTCTGATAAAGTTCATTTATTTATCCAATCTGAGATTTCTGAGATAGCCGAATTAACTGTTTTTTATTCTAATTTAGTTACTATGGCAAGACTTTATAGAAATCCTACTGTAAAAACTGAAATAGCTCAAAAGAAGGCTTTGTTTGGTGGTAATGGAGAAGGGGTTACTTATGGATTTGTGGGTTATCCTGTTAGTCAGGCAGCCGATATTACGGCTTTAAATGGCGAACTCATTCCGGTTGGAGAAGATCAACTTCCGTTAATAGAACAATGTAGGGAAATAGTTAGAAAGTTTAATAGTATTTATGGTGATACTTTAAAAGAACCAGAGCCTTATCTTTCTAAGAATCCTCGTATTAAGGGATTGGATGGTAATGAAAAGATGGGTAAGAGTTTAGGTAATGCTATTTATCTTGTTGATGATGAAGATACTGTTGCTAAGAAGATTATGGGAGCTGTTACAGATCCTCAAAAAATAAAAAAAGATGATAAAGCTAATCCTGAAGTATGTATGGTCTATTATTATCATAAATTAATTTCTAATCCAAATATAGATGTTGTATGCAAAGAATGTAAGGCAGGAGCAAGAGGGTGTGTTGCTTGTAAGAGGGAATTGATTTTAAAAATGAATGAGTTTTTGAAACCAATAAGAGAGAAGAAAGCTTATTATAGGGAGCATCCTGAGGAAATTGAACGTGTTTTAAAAGCTGGTACTAGTAAAGCTAAAGAGCAGGCTCAAGAAACTATGAAAGTGGTTAAAAAAGCAATGAAAATAGATTATCATCAATAAAAAAATTCTAGATAAAGGTCTAGAATTTTTTTAATATTTTATGTTCAATAAAAGTGATTGTAATGTATAGGGTAATTGAGAAAATAATTAAAATAAAGATACCTGTTATAACTAAGTTTAAGTTAAATATCTGCATGCCATAGATGATTAAATAACCAATGCCTTCTTTACTTACTAAAAATTCTCCCATTATCACGCCAATCAAAGTCATAGAGATATTTATTTTTAATGAAGAGATAATTGTTCTAAATGATCCTTTTATGATAAGGTGATAAAGTATTTGCTTTTTAGTGGCATTTAGTGATTTTAGTAGTAATATTTTGTTTTTGTCTGTGCCAAGGAATCCGTTGTATATATTTAATATAGAAATAATTAAATTGATAAGTAAAGCCATTGTAATTACTGCTTTGGTATTAGCGCCTGTTATCATAATTATCATTGGCCCTAGAGCTACTTTAGGAAGTGAATTTAGCATTGTTAAAAAAGGTAAAAAGATATTAGCAATAGTTTTAAATTCATATAGAATAATTGCTATGATAAGGCCAAGTGATATACCAAGGCTAAAAGAAATAATCACTTCTTTGATAGTTGTTGCTAAGTGATGATATATTTCTTTAGATATGATAAGTTCTTTTAAAGTCAAATAAACTTTTGATGGACTAGAAAATAAAAAGGGATTTATGATTTTTTTAAAAGATAGATATTCCCATATTCCTAAAAAAAGAATGATGATTAAAATTTGAATAAGATGAATAAGTATTTTGTTATTCTTCATCATCTAAATCTTTCCATATTTTTTTATGATATTCCAAAAATTTTTTATCTTGTCTATTTTTTATAGGAGATGATGGGTTTTCTAGTTTTATTTCATATTCTTTTTTTATTTTACATGGCCTTTTTGATAAGATTATTACTCGATCAGATATGGATATGGCTTCCGCGATATCATGGGTAACTAGAATAGTAGTTATTTTATTATTTTTAATCATTTTATAGATGTCTTCTTCTATTTTTAATTTTGTTTGATAGTCTAGGGCTGAGAATGGTTCATCAAGTAATAAAATATCTGGTTTAATGGCTAGAGTTCTAATAAGAGCAACTCTTTGTTTCATTCCACCAGATAGTTCACTAGGATACTTGTTTTTAAAGTCATTTAAATGATAAATAGATAATAATTTTTCTACTATATCCCTATTGTTCTTTTTTTGAATTGTTAATCCTAAAGAAGCATTATCTATAATTGTTAGCCAAGGGAAAAGCGAGTCTGTTTGGAGCATGTAACCTATGGTTGGTTTTTCTTTTGAATAAGTATAAGTTCCTTTTGATGGCTTTTCTATACCCGCTAGAATATTGAGAAGTGTAGATTTGCCACATCCACTTGTTCCTATTAAACTTACTATTTCTCCCTTTTTTATATTAAAGCTTATATCATCTATAGCATTTACTATTTCTTTTGCAGAAATGAAATCTTTTTTTATATTATTGACTGTTAATATGTCATTCATTTTTGACAAGTTCTTTATATGGAACGTAGGTATCTAATAAGTTATTCTCAATCATTAAATCTTCTAAGTTTTTATAAATATCTTCACTTATATAAGTGTTATCTAACCATGAATCATTTTTTTTGTAGTTTTCTATATATAATTCTAGGTCACTTTCTTTCACGTTTGGAAATTGGTTAATGATAGTTTTGGCTAAGTCTTTGCTAGAGTGATTTTTGGTGTATTCTATTCCTTTATTTATTGCTTTTTTAAATTTGTTGATGATGTCAGGATTATTGGTAATATAGCTTTTTTTGGCATAAAAAGCAGTGTATGGCATGTCTCCTGATAGAGTCCCAATATTAGCTAGAATATGACCGTATCCTTCTTTTTCTAGGGTGGTAGCGTTTGGTTCGAAAACGTTAACAAAGTCTCCAGTATTTCCTATAAATGCTCCTGAGAGAGAAGCAAAGTCTATAGAGTAGTTTAGATTTACTTTATTTACGTCTACTCCGGCTTTTTGTAAAGCTCTTATGAAATTTAAGGCAGGCATTCCGCCTTTTCTTCCAACTAGTATTTCTTTTCCTTCTAAATCTTTCCATTCAAAATTCGTTGTTCTTCCGACAATGAATTGACCATCTTTTTTAGTAAGACCGGCAAATGTTACTAGATAGTCTTTTTCGCCACCTTTATAGATATAGATAGCTGATTCAGGTCCGGCAAAACCAATTTCAACGTCTCCAGATAAGATAGCTGATGAGACTTTGTCGGCACCTGGAGTAAGTAGTAGTTCAATGTCAATATTTTGTTCTTTAAAGTATCCTTTTTCGATAGCTACATAAAGGGGAGTGTAAAATGTTGAGTGAGTTACTTCAGCTAATTTGATGTGTTTTAAATTACTATTATCTTGTTTTGAAGTAAAGTGGCTTATTGAAAAGAATAGCGTAATTCCTAAAATAAAGATTAAACCTCCGATTATTTTTTGTTTCATTTTTCCTCCTTTTTTTCATGAGTAGTATATGCAATATTTTTGTAAAGCGACACTTCACGTGTGTGTAAAACAGCTTTCTTTAAGCCGTAAAGTTTACAGAAAGTCGGCGTGGAAAAACTTGTTTTTTCTATATTTACAAAGAGTTTAAACTTTGCTATAATTTCATTAAGAATATAGAGAGGTGACTGGACAATGGCAGTTAATACTGAATCATTACTAGATAAATTATATAATTTAAGAGGCTCTGATAGTGAAATCTTAAAAGAAATGGATAGACAAAAAACTAAGGCTGAGGAGACTAGAAATAGGACTACGGAAGAAAAGAAACTTTTGCAGGATAAGATTAAGGATTCTAAGACGCAAAGGGAAGAATTACAGGAGCAAGGAGAAAAATTTAAGGAAATGCTTCAAGGAATTCATAGGGAAGATTATGCAACTGTGTTGTCTAGATTACATATTGATTTTGATCCTTCATTAATTTTAGATAAATTAGAAAAGAATCTTCCTAGAACGATTGAGATGGTAGAAAGAGATACTAAGAAAGCTGAAGATGAACTTGTCAAAGTTGAAAATGAGATGAATGAAGCTATCACAACAATTGAAGAGATTGGCATTAGGAGAGATAGTGCTCTTTCTAATCAAGAAAAGTTAAATGAGTATTTTGAGCTTTCTTTGTCTGGAAGAATGAATATTACAAGAGATTCTATTACTTCTTTAATTAGAGAGTTTGGCTTTGATGAAGAAGAGCAAAGAGAAGCTGCTAAAATATTAATGTTTCCAGAAGATGCCTTATTTTCATATAATCAGAGATTTTTAGAAAAGGAAAGAAGCGGAAAATCTATTTCGGAAGTTATTGCTGAAGCAAAGACTATGGTTGAAGAAGTTCCAGTTGTTCAAGAAAAAGAAGATAATTTTGATGATTTATTTTTATCACCTGTTGTTGAAGAGAAAAAAGATGATAAAAAGGAAGAAACAATTGAGTTATTAAGAGCTAATGGAATTGATTATTTAGATTTTACTTCTGAAGAAATTAATGATTTAATATACCATTTTGATGCAGACTTAGTTCAAAGTAATATATCTTATATGAAAAGAAATAGTATTGATTTAGATATATTTATTAATCATGTTGGAATGCTATATGATGATGAATTACAAAGAAAAGTAGAGTTATTGTTATCTGTAGGAAAAGAAGCGTTAGATATTTATTTAAATCCTAGTGTATTAACTAAGTATAGTCTTCAAGGCTTAAATGCTTCTATAGAATTATTAAAAGGAAATGGATTAGATCCAAAGGATGTACCTTTAATGGCATATTAGTTTAAGGAAGGGTGAGTGTTATGACAGATAGTGAAAAAATTGCTAAAGCAATTCATGAACTTGATATGGATTTACAATCTAGAGGAGAAGATAAGTTGACTTCTGTTCAAAGGCAAGGAATGATTGTGGCAATGACTGTTGCAGTAAGAGGAAATAGTATGGATCCAGAAGATTGTAAAAATAATATTCTTTCGAATTATCAAGGAAGTATATTTGATGCTGCACGTTGTAATTATTCTAAAGGAACGAGGCGTATAGCATGAATTATTTGAATAAATTGGGGTTTAGCAGAGAAGAAGTTACTAATCTTGAAAATAATATTGCTGAGGTTATGGTAAAAGCTTTAATTGATAATCGTAAGTTAGTTAGCGCTAATGTAGAGTATTTACTTGATTTGGGAGTTAAAAATATTTATGAAATTTTTAGTTCTTATTATGAATTATTCTTGATTGATCATTCTAATTTTATGGATATTTTTAATAAATATGATCGTGAAGATTTAGTTGAAAAGTTAGCTAAAAATGTTGCGATTGTAGAATATTTATAATTTAAAATAATATAATGAGATGATACTCATTTTTTATAAAGGTTGAGAGGTATGGTGTAGAGTTATGAATAATAATGATAATAATATTCAAAATGATTTAAATAATTTAGCTAATGATAATTTAGCTGATTTGAAAGATGATGGAGTTTTAAATACTTCTAATGTAAGTCCTAGTAGTGTTGAAACGCCTGTTAATAATAGTACAAATCTACCTAGTGAAGCACCTGTTGTAAATAAGAAAAAGAATAGGCTCCCTTTTGTTTTTGTAGGTATTTTATTATTGTTAGCAATTGCTTTTGTAGGATATCAGTTTTTGTGGATTCGTAATAGTAAGAAAGTTATGTCTTCTTCTATTAGTAATGTCTTTGATTATGCGTCTAAATCACTTGTTGACGTTGAAAATTCAATGTTGAATTACGATGTAACTAAAGATGTTTTAAAAACTTCTGGAACGGTACAAATAGATACTGATTATGAACTTTTAAAAGATTTAAGTAATATTGTTTTTGATTATGCGGCTGATATTGATTTGCATAATGAAAAATTATATTTTGCTTTAGGTGCAAAGGAAAATGGAAAAGAAATATTAACTGGAAAAGCTTATTTAGATACTGATAAGGTTACAGTTGATTCTAATGTTTTTACTCGTCCTTACTATTTTAATCTTGATGAAGAACTTGATTATACTGAATTCAAGAAATTTCTTGAGGAATTGCCAGTTGTTAAATTAAGTGATTATTCTAAGCTAATTGATAAAGTAAAGAAAGCTGTAATAACTACGATGGATTCTAAAAAGATTTCTAATCAATCAGAAAAGATAACAATTCGTGGAAAAGAAGTAAGTGTTTTAGCTCATACTTATACTATTGATCAGGCTGAAGCAAAAAATCTAGCTAAGGCTGTTTTAAATGCTTTAAGTGAAGATGATTCTTTAACTATTTTAGCTAGTGCTACAACTCAAGATAAACAATCTATTAAGTCTTCTTTAGAAAAAGCTGTTGAACAGATTGATAGTAATAGTAGTGATAGTTCTGGTAATATAGTTATAAAAGTTTATGGAGATTCTTTATTTGGAAAGTTTAGAGGATTTGATGTTGTTTCAACTTCTCGCGATAAAGTTATTTTTGAAGCAAAATATGTTACTGATGGTTCTAAAGGTAATTTTACAATACAAGAGTCTGATGGTTCTCAAGCTATAGAGGGTACTGTAGATTATAATCAAAAAGATAAGAGTTACCAAATTGCTACTGAAGTAAATAATGTTAAAGTTAATGTTGTTTATACTTCAAAAAATACTTTGAGTAAGTATATTTCAGTAAAAGCTGAAGATAAAGATCATTTATTAGAAATCACTTTTGATTTTGATGTTAATCGTAATGGTTCTTCTTTAAGTGACAAGTCTAATATTACTATTAATTATAAAGATGGAGAAAATCAATTTAAAGCTTCAATTAAGCTCGATGGAACTTCAAGTGTTGGAGGAAATGTAGAAGCTGCTCCTAATAATGCTACTAATGTTGAAACTATGACTAGGGATGAAATGATAGCTATTGTTACTAAGCTTGAGGATGCAGTTAAGAATTCTAGTCTTAAAGGTTTTATTAATCAATTAAGTAGTTTAGCAGATAGTCAAGATGATATTGATTATAATTATATTGATGAAAGTGATTATGACTATGATTTTGACGCTGATTATGACTATGATTTTGACGATGAAAATTATGATTTAGATTACGATTTAGAGAGTTTTGAGTAGTATTATTATTGTTTCTATGTTATAATTATCTAGTAATATAAATGTGTACACTGATTATTATTACAATTAAGTTCTTTTTTGGTCAAAGCATTAAAGAATGGTAGATAGTTCTTAAGTTTCTTAAGAACTATTTTTTTTTCTTAAAAATAATTGCTTACGTGATATAATATCTTTAGAGAGGTGATTATTTAATGAAGATTTACAATACTCTTTCAAGAAGTGTTGAAGAGTTTATTCCTTATGAGGAGAAGAAAGTGAAGATGTATACCTGTGGCCCTACTGTGTATAACTATGCTCATATTGGAAATTTAAGAACTTATATTTTTGAAGACACTTTAGAGAAGACTTTAAGATATTTAGGGTATGATGTTTTAAGATGTATGAATATCACTGATGTGGGGCATTTAACAAGTGATTCTGATTCTGGAGATGACAAGATGGTTAAATCTGCTAAAGAAGCTCATAAAAGTGTTTTAGATATAGCTAAGTTTTATACAGAAGCATTTAAAAATGATTTGGCTGATTTAAATATAAAATGGCCTGATATTGTTTCTCCTGCTACAGAAAATATAGAATTTTATTTTAAGATGATTCAAAAATTATTAGATGATGGATATGCGTATCAAGCTGGTGGAAATGTATATTTTGATACTTCTAAATTAAGTGATTATTATCAACTTACTAATCATCATGTTGATGAGATGGTTGTTGGGGTTAGAGATGGTGTTGAAGAAGATCAAAATAAAAGAAGTCAAGCTGATTTTGTTCTTTGGTTTACGAAATCTAAGTTTGAAGATCAAGAGCTTAAGTGGGATAGTCCTTTTGGAGTAGGTTATCCTGGATGGCATATTGAATGTTCAGGTATTTCTATTTCTAAATTAGGTGAGTATTTAGATATTCATTGTGGAGGAGTAGATAATATATTTCCTCACCACACTAATGAAATAGCTCAGAGTGAAGCATACTTAGGTCATAAGTGGTGTAAATATTTTGTGCATGGAGAGCATTTAAATGTTGAAAGTGGTAAAATGAGTAAGAGCCAAGGTAATTTTCTTACTTTATCAGTTTTAAAAAAGAATAATTATGATCCTTTAGCGTATCGTTATCTTTGTTTAACGTCTCATTATCGTAAGCAACTTATGTTTAGTTTTGATATTTTAGATAATGCGTCTATTTCTTATAAGAAATTAAAGAAAAGAGTATCTAGTTTAGTAAAAGATGGGACAATTGAAGAAGAAAAGTATCAAGAATATGACAACAAATTTAAAGAATTTATTAGTGATGATTTATCTCTTGCAAATGCTTTAACACTTGTATATGATCTTTTAAAAAGTGATGTTAATGATGCTACTAAATATCATTTAATTAAATCTTGGGATAGTGTTTTTTCACTTGATTTAGTAAAAGAAGAAAAGATAGATGCCGATTTAGAAAAATATATTATGGAAAAAATTGAAGAAAGAAAAAAAGCCAAAATAAATAAAGAATATGCTCTTGCTGATAAGATAAGAGATGAATTAGAGGCGAAGGGTATTATCTTAAAAGATGGTAGAGAAGGGACAACATACGAGATTATCTAAAAATGAGAATTAAAAACTCTCATTTTTTCATTTACTTTACCTTAATTTTTTGGTATGATGTTAACAGAATAAGAAAGTATAAAGAGGTTGACTTATCATGAAAAAGGAAATATTAGAAAAAATTGATTTGTTAGTTGAAATGTCTGGTAGTACAAATTCTTATGAGAACTTACATGAGGAGTTTTTAACTTTAACACAAGAAATAGATAATAAAAAAAATCAATTAAAGAACTTAAAACGTAACATAGGCTCTTCAAAATATATGAAAGCAAATGAAAAAGTGATAGATGAAAATATTAAGATAGGTATGGAAAACCGTCTTGATGATTTAAAAGAATCATTAGAAGAGTTATTAGCTAGTATTGAAAAAGAGTCTTTAAAAGAAGATAATGTTCATGGTAAAGTTGTTTCTTTAGAAAACGATTTAAATCAATTAGCAAAATATATTGATTCTCTTAACTTGAAAATTAAAACATCTAATGCTAGAGAACATAGTTATCAAAATTATCAACAATTATTAGATAACGCTTATCAAGAAAAAGAAAGAGTAGAAAAGGAATTAAAGAAGGCTGAAAGTGATTATGCTGAAATCACTAAAACTCTTTCAAGTCTTGGTACAAAGCGAGCTGAGATAGAAAATAGTATTTCTAATGATGAAGCAAAATTAAAGGAAATTGAAGGCAAATTAAGTAATCCTAGTACTTATATAGATAAGAGAGCTCAGAAAAAAGATGAAGACTTAGTTGATAGTTATACACTTGAATTAGAAGAATTAGAAAAAAGAAAGTTAGAAATATTAACAGATCCTGCTTATATTGGTCATGAAGCTCAAGAATTATATTTAGATGAAGATGTTACAAGTGCTTTAGAGAAAATTAAAGAGCTTGTTACAATAGTTGAGGCTAGACCATATATGGATGTTTCTTCTACTATGTTAGATTCTCTTTTGGCTGAAACTGAGCAAAAAAGAGATGAATTTGCAAGTGAAATTGAAAATAAGAAATATGATGGAAGTGATTTAGCAATATTGCAAACACGTATTTCTTATTTGGAAAGTGAAGTTACTAAATGTGAAAATGAGAAGAAAAGAATTGAAGAATATGTCTTAGAAATTGATTCTAAAGATGTTGTAGAGCTTGTTTCTTGTGTTGCTGAAGCTAAAGAAGCTAGAGATTTATTAAAGAAAGATATTGAAGATTATAATAAAGTTCTAGAAGATAATAAGGATATGAAATCTCCTAAGAAAAGAGCTAGTTTACAGGCTGCTTTAAAGAAAAAGCAAGAAGAACTAGCTATGGTAGAAAAAGTATTAGAGAGCTTTGAAAAAGATTTAGAAACTAAGATTATTGAATCTAAAGAATTAGAAGAAAAGGATGATTTTTCTAAGAGAATTGCTTCTTTAGAAGAAGAAATATCAACAATAAAGAAAGAAATAGCTTTGAATAGTCGTGGAAAAGATATTTTAGCAGTAGAAAAAGATAAAGAAGTATTAAAAAATTATAATGATATGGTTAATGATATTTTACATCGTCAAAAATATAAGAATACACCTAGTCAAGTTTACCATGAAATAGAGTCTATCTTAGGTGGAGAAGCTGAGGTTAAAGAAGAGAAAACACTTGTAGAAGAACCTTTTGATATGAGTGCTTATAAAATAGATTTTATTCCTGAAGTTGAAGAACCAAAAGATTTGGAAGTTAATGAAGATCATGAAGATACTACTCCTGAAGTTGTTGAACAAAAGGATAGTGAAGAAAATTCTGTTCTTGAAGAAGAACCAAAAGATAGTATTATAGAAGAAGATAAGGCTGATGTTACTTCTTTAGATGATATATTTTCTTTAGTTGAAGAACCTAAAGTAGAAGAAAAAACTCAAGAGCAGGAAGTATTAACTCCAGAGATAGATAATAATATTACTCCTTTAGAAGAGAATAATGGAAACGAAATTGTTCTTGGTAAGATAGATGCTCCTGTTCCAACATTAGAAGAGAATGATGAAATTATCCCGGCAATGGATTTCTTTGAGGATGTTAAAGAGTTTCCTCCAAGAGTAAGTACTTTAGAGGAAGAGACTCCTGTAGTTAATGATAATCGTCATAAAGTTGTTGGTGTTGAGGATTTAAATATTGTTAATTCTGAAGAAAAAGAAAATGATAAAGTTGAAGAATTAGCCAGTGATGATGTTATGATTAATGATTTTGAAGATACTGATTATATTAGTTTTAATGATTTGTTGGAAGGTGACAGTCATGGAAGTGAAAATTAATACAATTATTACTTTAGATAATCAAGAACGTTATATGGTTTTAAATCAAGCTATTTATCAAGGAAAAGATTATTTTCTTGTCATGGGAATTGATGAAAATAAAGAAGTTATATCTTCTAAAGTTGCTATTTTTTGCTTAGAGAAAGATGGTAATGATACTTATGTTAGTAAGGTTGAAGATAATACTTTGATGGTAGAAATAACAAATTTATTAAAATCACAGATAAAGTAAGGAAACTTACTTTTTCTTTTTCTCTTTTTTTAGTATAATTATTTAGGAGGTATTATTTATGGAATTAAAAGGAAGTAAAACGGAAGCAAATTTAATGGCTGCATTTGCTGGAGAATCACAAGCTCATATGAAGTATCAATATTATGCTTCTAAGGCAAAGAAGGATGGTTATGAACAAATAGCTTCTATCTTTGAAGAAACGGCTAGAAATGAGAAAGAACATGCTAAAATTTGGTTTAAAAAATTACATGAAGATTCTATTCCAGATACAGTTAAAAATTTAGAAGATGCTGCAAGCGGAGAAAACTTTGAATGGACTAGTATGTATAAGGAGTTTGCCAATACTGCTAAAGAAGAAGGATTTAATGAAATAGCTTTTTTATTTGAATCTGTTGCTAAAATTGAAAGTCAACATGAAGAGCGTTATTTAAAACTTCTAGGTAATATTAAGGATAATTTAGTTTTTGAACGTGGTGAGGAACGTGTTTGGATTTGCCGTAATTGTGGACATGTTGCTGTTGGTAAGAAAGCGCCAGAAGTTTGTCCTGTTTGTAAACATCCTAAAAGTTATATGGAACTTAAAGCAGAGAACTATTAGAGTTCTTTTCTTTTTGCTTTCTTTTTGATATAATTGTTTTAGAATTGAGGCTTGATCTTATGAATAAATTACAAAAACAGATTATGATTGTTGTTTTAGTTTTTCTTGTCTTAATATTTGCTGTTTGTTATTTGTTTATTAGTTATCTAAATAGCCCTAATCGTTATCAAATATCTTTAGAAGAACTAGGTATTATATATCATTGTAATCCTTATTTTTTAGAAGAAGCTTCTCTTGGAGATGTTCATCCAAAAGAAGAATTAGAATTAAACACTTCTATTTGTAAACACCACGGTTATTACTCGGCTGTTAAAAGTTATTCTAAAGAACCAATGCAAATTATTATTGATGTGGCTTTTCTAAGAGAAAGTGGACCAAATCTTTATACTTTAGATCATCAATTAATTTCTAAATATAATAAGTTTACTATTAAAGATGATATTTTAAAAGGAACAGTGCATAGACTTGTTTATTCTTTAGTTAATAATCAATATAAACTAGTACAAATAGAATTATTATAATTAAACTAATCTGATTTTTATCAGATTTTTTCTTTTTTTAATAGTGATATAATAAACATATTTTTCTTTCTTGTCGATTAACCACAAATGCCGATAAAAATTGAAAAAAACCATCTTTTATAGTATAATGAAGATACTAGGAGAGTGGAGTTATGAAGAAGAAAGCCCTTTATTTATCAATCATAGGAGTATTACTTTTAATAGGAGTGTCTTATGCTATATGGCAAATGAACTTTACCCAAGAAAGTTCTAATGTTGTTTCAGTTGCTTGTTTTAACATAACATACACAGATCAAGACAATATTAATCTAGAAAATACTTATCCTATGTTAGATAGTGAAGGATCATCTTTAACTCCTTATCAATTTACGATTACAAATAACTGCAGTGAATATGCATCATACCAAGTTAATCTAGAAGTGTTAAATACCACAACCTTAAATAGTCAGTTTGTAAAGATTAAATTTGGAGAAGAAACACCAAAATTACTTACAAATTATACAAGTGTAGCAACAACTCTTTCTAATGCCTCTTCAGCTTATAAAATGATTCAAGGCTTCTTACAACCAAATGAAAGTAAGACTTATACTTTAAGGCTATGGATAGATGAGAATGTTACTTTAGAAGATAATATAGAGAATAAACTATTTTCATCTAAAGTAACAATAGCTAGTGCCTATAAAGCAAATGCTCCAACATCTCAAGAGGAATGTGATTTAGAGTATGGAGAAGGTGCTGCTATTTGTAATATTATCGCAAGCGCAGATCCAACTAATTCAAATTGTTTGCAAGTTAATGAAGATGGTTCAATTATAGACCCGTATTCAACAACAGAAGAACCAATCATTTGTACCATGGAAGACGATTATGGGACTTCTTATTATTTAAGGGGAAATCATCAAGATAATAACGTTAAATTTGCAAATATGTGTTGGAAGTTAGTTAGAGTAACAGGAACAGGTGGATTAAAACTAATTTATAACGGAGATTTAGATGAAAATGGTAAATGTACTACAACATCAGGTAACCATATGGGATTTACAGGACAAACACTTTCTTTAAGTGGTAATAAGGTGTATGGAACTAGTTATACCTATGATGGAAGCACCTATACTTTAAGTGATACTTCTACTATGAACTTTAGTACCGATTCAGCATCTATCATAGGAAAGTATACTTGTGGAAATACAAATACATCATGTGCTAATCCATATTATGTAGCATCAAAAGAAGATGATACAACAGGATATGTTTTAAAAATGGGAGTAAGTACCAATTATGCCCAGATAGGAACAAGTGCGTTTAACTCATTTTATGACTCACCAGCTTTAGTAGGATATATGTATAACGATGTTTATGCTTATCAGTCTAAAAATATGACAACAAGTACAACTATTTTATCGTCTCAATCATCAAGTAGTAGTAATTTCTATTATGGAGATACCATCTCTTACTCAGGAGGATATTATTATATAACAAATCAAGACGGAAGTAATGTACAACAACTAAGCTGGGCTGATAATTATACAAGTTTACCAGGAAAATATACATGCAGGAGTACAAGTAAGCAAGATGATAAAACAATAAGATGTAATATAGCTTATAAAGTACTAGATACAACAACTAAAAGAAACTATATGATAGCAGAATATTTACGTGGAGGAAGATTAGCGATAGGAACAATCAAACTGTCAAATGGATATACCGATAATGGAGATGGAACCTATACCTTAAATACTCCAGTAACAGAGAAGAGTGCTATGGAATGGTACAACGGATATTCAAATTTCAACAACTATTATGTCTGTGAAGACTACAACCAAACAACATGCAATAAACTATATAAGATTACAAATGCTTCTCAAAAGTCTATAGGAGGAGAAATAGGAGTATTTAATAATTACTATTATGGAGAGTCATTTACTTATAATAATGGAACCTATACCTTAAATAATACAGT
>OCTW011618545.1_pt1 | contig 16271 bp, 16 predicted proteins | sample 1539671 | NCBI WGS metagenome assembly OCTW01 (sample SAMN02144230, study PRJEB22623) | gut metagenome | biome: sheep rumen | host: Ovis aries | place: New Zealand
GAGAAGAAGCGCTTGACCTTGCCCGTTCCGTTAGTCGCGGATTTCATATTCGGAGAGATCCTTCTTGAGTTTCAGCACGATGTCCTCGGCTTTCACGGAGACCGAGACGAGATCGTTTTCGTTCCACGTATAGGCGGAGTCGAGGATGTAATCTTCCTCTTCTTCGGTGCGGATGATGTAACGGTAATGGTCGCCTTTCCAAACGGCTTCGATGATCTTGCCTTGGGCATTCCCAACCGAGAGGTCATCGGAGATCTCGATCTTGTCGAGGGCGATCTGGGCACGGACGGTGGCGTCGGCGAAGCTGTACCTCTTGTTGGAGGCCGGGTCGAGGACGGTTCCGTCTTCCTGGAGCTTTCCATTCGGGACGAGCTGGGCGGGATTGCAATCGAAGGAATCGTCGCCGATGAGAAGTTTGTTGCTCGAGTCGATCTGGGCGTCCTCGTATTCGTTGACGGTGACGTCTTTGTGCATGACCTGGATGTTCTCCTTCTCGACCGAGATGGAGACTTCGGTTCCGACTTCATAGGATTTGGTGTCGCGGCAAGAGACCTCGGCCTTTCCGACGAGGACGACGTAGCCGTAATGGACGCCCTGGAAGATCTTGGAGATGATTTTGCCATCGATCTTCCCTTTGCCCTTTTCGCCGATGATGACGTCTTCTGGGCGGACGACGATATCGACCTTCTCGTTGGTCGGGAAGTCATCGACGCAATCCCAAAGCGCGTTCATGAAGCGGACCTTGCCCTTCTGGCCCATGGTGCCGTTATAGATGTTGGATTCGCCGATGAAGTCAGCGACGAAAGCGTTGACCGGTTCGTTATAGATGTCTTCGGGAGTGCCGATCTGCTGGATGAGGCCATCCTTCATGATGATGATGCGGTCAGACATCGTAAGGGCCTCTTCCTGGTCATGGGTGACGTAGAAGAAGGTGATGCCGAGCTTCTTGTGCATGTCCTTAAGCTCGATCTGCATGTCCTTCCTCATCTTGTGGTCAAGCGCGGAAAGCGGCTCGTCGAGGAGAAGGACCTTCGGCTCATTCACGATGGCGCGGGCAATCGCGACACGCTGCTGCTGGCCGCCAGAAAGGGTATTGACGTCGCGGAGCGCCATCTCGTCGAGGTCGACGATCTGAAGCGCTTTGGCGACGCGCTTATCGATTTCCTCGGGGGAGAGGTGCTTCATTTTGATGACGGGCTCGCCGTTTTTGATCTTCGGCTCGCCGGTTCTCTTGTCGATGACCTCGATTGGAACCTTCTTGAGTTTGAGGCCGAAGGCGACGTTATCGTAGACGTTTAGGTGCGGGAACAATGCGTAGTGCTGGAAAACCGTGTTGACCGGGCGCTTGTTCGGCGGAAGGAGCGAGATGTCTTCCCCATTGAGCAAGATCTTGCCAGAGCTAGGCAATTCAAAACCCGCGATCATCCTCAAAGTCGTGGTTTTGCCACAGCCAGAGGGGCCAAGTATGGTAATGAACTCCCCTTTCTTGACGTCAAGATTGAAATCGTCGACGACGACGGTTCCGTCAAACTGCTTGCATACGTTCTGCAGGCTGATGATGGTACTGCTATTTGCTTCCATGAGTTTACCCTCCTGATATAGAGAACAAATTTACAGAAACGTTGATGGCGGCTTTCTAAGGAGTCCGTTTTTCAACGGGACAAATAATGGGGGCAAAGGTAATAAAATGCAAACATTTTTTTAAGAAATTTTTCGAAACACGAAAATTGCGGAATTCCTTAGGGCCAGTCGGAGAAATTCAAAAGGCCATTTTATCGAGTTTTTTGGACTTTTTTGCTCTGATTTCCTCTTAGGTCTATAATACTTCCCCATGAAGAAAAAAATTAATCCCTTAATTCTATTTGGCTCATCGGTCGCGATGCTAACTGGCTGCGGTCAGCCCATCGATTCCTTTGAGCAGGTTTCTTTGCTTTACGGTACCGAAATCGGAATGGATGCGAAGATCGAAGGCGAAAGCCATTTGACCCAGGTTGCCTACGAAGAATTCTCCTCGATGGTCGAGGATAAGAAGAATTTCATCATCGTCTCCCATTCGACGACGAATTTCTGCTCCTGCTGGGCCGCGTTCCATGAGAATATCCTCACTCCCTATATCAAAAAGCATAGGCTTCTGGTCTATTTCGTGGACTATCAGGATATCGTGGGCAAAGATAGCTATGGCTTAAAGGTCCTACCAAACCACGAGACGATTGGGATCTACAAGGAAGGCGCTTTGTTATATCAGCACAATAACAGCGACGTCGAATCCGATTGGGTAACCAAATACGACGTCTTCTCCGAATGGATGGATGCGCGCCTATCCCACCCGCAGGCCTTCTATATAAATAAAGACATGCTGGACGAGAAGTATAAAGGCGGACGCGAGTTCACGATCTACTTCGACCGCTCCACCTGCCCCGATTGCGCTTTCTTGGACGCGAACGGGCTTCCCGCATACTTCAATTCGCGAAAAGGATGCGACCCCTTATTCGTTTTGGACTGCGACGTACTAGGAATTAGGTTGCTCCAAGGAGAAGATGGAAAGACCTATGGCCCCTCCGATTCCGACTCGGCGAACGAATATCAGAAACAGGCCTACGCCCAATGGAGCGAGTTCAAATCCGAATATGGCCTAGCCTATGAAGAAGATAACCCCGCGGGATGGAATTCGGGATATGTGCCCACGATTTACCACGTGAATCCAGATGGAACGAAGAAGAAAGGCGACGTGATCGACGCAAGCGGCGTCTTCTTCAATGACGCGATGGATGAAAGCGGCAAAGTCACCACCACTTATTACACCGCTGCTCGCCTAGAAAAAGATTGCATGCAGTATCTGCGCGAGAGTAATGTCGCGAAGAAGACCTTGGAGAATGTCCAACTCGATGGCACGCTCAGCCGTCGCGAAGCGTTCAAGGACGCGCACAACGCGATACTGAATGCGTTGCTAGATTGGTGTATCGCAAACTAAATCGCATACACGCCCCTCATGAATTTTAAAATCCGTCGCAAATCGAAGCGACGGATTTTATCTTTAAACCTGATTAGGCGATATCGTTGCCATCGTCGTCGACGGGGACTAAGTCATCCGGTCCGGCGCCGCAGATTGGGCAGGTTCCGTCGGGATTGGGAACGACGATCTCACCGCAAAGCAGGCAGCGGTACTTCTGGACTTTCTTCTCTTCAGCCATTGGTAAGGTTCCTCCTTGAATTAATGATATGGGAAACGAGCCGATTACTCAACCGATTTGAGACTCTCGACCATCTGAACTTTGCGGATCAATAGCGATAGATATAGATTCACGAGGATGCTCACGAGGAAGGTCAATCCGAAAGCGAACAAATAGGTGGCCCAGTTGATGAAATAGAGGAACTGGACGAGGCTTACCGTATTGACGACCAAGACCGCATAAAGGAATGGGTAGCCTAGTAACGCCCCGATGATTACGCCAACGACGGTGAGAATCAAAGATTCCGTGACCAGGGACACCGCGATCTCGGCTTTGGAGAAGCCAAGGACTTTCAATGTAGCGATATCGCGGGAATGCGAATTGAAGTTCTCAAGCGCGAGGTTATAAAGGACAACGACAGCAAGCAGGATCGCGAACGTCTTGACCGCGGCCGTGATCGTTTTGATGCCAGAGAGGATATTGTCGACGCGCTCATTGAGGGATTTGATCGATTCTGCAGAGGAGACGAGTTCTTCGTCGACTAGCCTTTTCCCGAATTCGTCGGCATCCACCCCTTCTTTTAGATTCAAATAGCAGCCGGTATACGCTTTGTCCACCTTATCGGCGAAATCGCTTGCAAGGCCGCTCACGCCATTGAACGTAAACGATTCGTATATCGTTCCGATCTCGGCAGAGAGATAGCTCCCGTTATAGCTGAATTCGATGAGGTCGCCGACCTTGATTCCGAGTTCGTTTTTGATTTTGGTCGAAACGGCAACCTTGCCTTTCGGAACCTCGATTTTGCAATAAGGATGCTCGTCGGAAAGAAGTCGGAAGGTCGTCACGAAAGACTTGCCATGCGCCTTCGCAGTCGAGGAGACGGCGTAGAATTGATCAAGTTCTTCCACCTCCGAATAACTGGCGAATTGCGGGGTTTCTTCAGAAGTTGGACCCGAATAGGAGATCATGAGGGACGCGGTGTAATTCAGCCCGATATCGACGTCTATGCCGTGATCTAGGGTATCTTGGATGCCAAATCCCGTGACTAGGAGCATCGTGCATCCAGCCACTCCCACCACGACCATGATGGATTTCGCGATGGAAATGCGGATATTGCGGATTGCCATTGCAAACGCTAGCCCCATTGGTGAGCGCCTAGACAATTTCGTTTTGCCTTTCATCTCGATCTTTGGCGGACGCATGGACTCGGCCGGGGACAAGGCCACCTCTTTGCGAATCACTAGAGTCGTCACTAGAAGCGCAGCGGATAAGAAAACAGCAAAGGTCAGAAGGGCTTGCCACCACGGGAAGACGAAGAAAGCGCGGGCAGGAAGTGTGAAGAGAATGTCGTATTTGATTCCCATGATTCCCGGGATGATGATCGGACCCAAGATGAAGCCGATGATGGAAGCTAGCGTCACCAAGCTACCGATCATCCCAAAATAGATTCCATAGATCGGACCCTTTCTTACGCCTAGGGCTTTCAGGGTTCCGATTTGCGTCCTTTGCTTGAAGATAAGCTGCGACATCGTGGTTAGGATGACAAGCAAAGCGACCAAGAAGAAGACAAGTGGGAAGACAAAGCTAAGCTGAATGGCTTCTTTGACCTCGTTATCGATGGTAATCGACCAAGGATTGGAACTGCGGTCAAGCACTTCCACGAGGTTTGATTCCCCATTCGCCTCGGCTTTCGCGGAGAAATAATCGCGGATCTTAGCCTCTTTTGTCTCCAAGGTCGAGCGATCGGCCAACTTGATCATGTATTCGTTCGGCTTAGGGAAGCCATAGCCGAGTTTCATATTGACCATCGTCACGGCGATGCCGCGATAATTCGCCCTAAGCTTTGCCTGAAGCGCGTCAGAGAATATGTCGTGGCTGATCAAAAAGTTGCCAGAGCTGTAATTGGATTGCTGGATGTTCTCGCCAAAAAGCATCGAGCCCGTAACCTTGGCCTCGAAGGTGAACTTGCCTTCCTTCAGGAAATTGGTGCCCCCAGCCCGCACATATTGGTCCAAACTCGAAAGTGAATCGGAGAAGCTGCTAAGAAGCGAGGTGAAATCAAAGGAGAGCTCGACGGTTTTGCCGACGTCTACCGGATCTCCTAGCACCGCACCGCCATTCGAGGTGAGCGCATAGTCGACGATCAGGAAGTGGGTATTCGTCTGTTCGGGGTCGCTTTCTTTGATTTCGACGGGATATGAAACGTTAGGGATTTCTTCTTCGACGAGGGCGTAAGCGTTATGAGTGGATATTTTGCCTGGCGCCAGAAAGCGATCGCCATAAAGGTCCCCTTCGTCGAGGATTGATTTCACGAATTCCGCATCTTCGTCTTCATGAAGCGTCGTCACGGTCCATAGGTCAGGGGTATTGCCGGCTGCATAGAACCGCTCAACGCGCTCCGAAAGGGATTGGGCATTTGCAAGAAGCCCAATGAACAGAGTAATTGCAATCGCTCCCATTGCGACGATCGCCAAAAATTGCTTCCAGGACGCAGCCGCGTCGCGGAGCATCTTCTTGAACAAGATTTTTGCGGTCGATGGTCGAGTTGCCATAACGAAGGGAATTATAAAGCGGGGAACTTCAATTTTTAAGTTGAAGTTCCTTTTCTATGCGCCCACACCGCCTATTTCGCCGCTCCAAAACGAAATCCATTGAGGACGTGTATGCAAATTTCATCAAAAATCCCGCTCAAGCGAACGGGATAGGATTATTAATCGGCGAGGGTTCCCATCGGGTCCCAGGGATCGAGGTGGATTGGGTCGCCGCTAGCTGCGGACCTTTCCTCATCGGTGAGGTATTTGCGGTCGACGACGGCTTGGTAGACGAAGCGATTGAACCAATCCGCGTTCATCACGAAGTAGCCGTTTTCGCCAGAGCTAGAACCCCACGAATTCTCGATCTTCCACTTCATGGGTTTCTCGTCAACGATGTCGACGCCGGTGATAAGCATGGCGTGGTTCATGGCGCTATGGCGGAAATCAAGCATCGCCCCTTTGTCGAATTTCACGTCTAAGCCAAAGGCGGATTCATAATCGAACGCCCCGCTATTCCACGCGAATCCCTCGGTGTCGCGATAGAAGCTTACATCGCTTCCAAACCATACAGGCTTTCCGTCTTTGAGCTGGGCGATGATCAATTCCTTCATCCGCTCCATCTCGATATTCAGGTGGTTGATGAGCTTCCCTTCAACGACGTTTCCAAGATAATCGACGGTGAAGTTCCTGAGGTAAGGCTTATCGTCAGTTGGGGAATTGATGAGGGACTGGTAATCGTCGATCGCGTCCCCGATGTATTTCTCAAAGAACGATTTCGCGGTATAGCCGCGCTCGATATGGTATTCGTCCTTCGAATTCGAATACTGGAAATCAAAGGTCTTAGGCGGCACGCCGAAAGCATTGAGGTAGAAATGATAGATCTTCTCGATCGTCTTCTCTTTGAGGGTTCGAATCTCGTCGAGCTTGCCCGCGAGATGAAGTTCGTGGGCCTTATGGGCGAAGTCGCGAATCGCCGCGTTCACGAGGAAATTCGATTTCGCAGTCTCGTTGGACTGGCGGGTCTCGGGGAAGGCTTCTTTCGGCATGAGGCCGTATTTCTTCACGAGGTTCACGAACATGTCCCACTGCCCTCCATCGGAAACGGGGGAAGTAAGAATGAACATCAGCACGCGGTCTGTCGGCTGCCTGTCTGAAAGCGAGGCGATTGTCTCAAGAGCGTAATTCGCCTTTTCGATCTTGTCGTAAAGCGAGATGTAGTTCTGCGACAATTCAAACGATTTGAGATCGAGCTTCTTCGCGATGATCTCGCGGAGGAAGTTGAGGCCAGCGAAAATCCAGCAGCGTCCGCTTCTTTTCTGATTGGCCACAGCCATCGTCTTGACCTCGACCGAGAAATGCATCGTCGCATTGGCCTCGCAAGATGAGTCATAGACGGCATCAGTCAGCGAACTGCGCGACAAAGCGTGGCGCACCACCGCGTTCTTTGGATCCTTCTCATAATCAGCAAGGATTTTGTTCAGGGCTTCTCCTTCAAGAGAGCCAACTATCTTTTCGCCCATAAATCGTTAATACTCCTTAATCTTTTCTTGTTTATTGTACGCGCACGCGCCTACTAGGCAAGACAAAAGCATAACTTTCATACCGTGCGCGTGCTAGAATATCGTCAACCATCCGCTTTGCGGGAAAGGATACTTCCAATGGATAAGAGCCTCGAACGATTCTTGCGCTACGTCAAAATCGACACCCAATCCGACGATACTTCGTTTTCTGTTCCGTCGCAGGCCAAGGAGCTTGACCTCACCAGATTGCTTCAATCCGAACTCAAAGACATGGGGATTGAAAGCCATATCAACGAATTCGGAATACTATATGGCAAATTGCCAGGCGAGAAAGGCCTTGACCCCATTGGGTTGAATTCGCATGTCGACACCGCTTTGGAATGCAGTGGAAAAGACGTGAAGCCGCAGATCATCAAGAATTACGACGGCGGCTATATCCACCTGAACGATACCTACAAAATGTCTCCCGCCGAATTCCCGACTCTAGGCGAGCATATTGGCGATGATCTCGTCGTCACTAGCGGAGATACGCTTCTTGGCGCCGACGACAAAGCCGGCATCGCCATCATCATGGCGGTCCTCTACCACTATGTCACCCATCCAGAAGAAAAGCACCACCCCATTTGCTTCTGCTTCACCCCAGACGAGGAAATCGGACGCGGCCCCGACCACTTCAACGCCAAGGAATTCGGTGCCAAATACGCTTACACGATCGATGGCGGCATCTGGAACGAAATCGCGACCGAGACATTCAATGCGGCTCACGCGACCGTCAAAATTAGCGGCGTCTCCATCCATCCAGGCGAAGCCAAGGGCAAGATGGTGAACGCGGCAAACGTCGCGATGGCCTTCGATGCTGAGCTGCCGCCTCTAAAAAGGCCGCAGTTCACCGAATACAAAGAAGGGTTCAACCACCTCGTCGAGATGAGTGGCGGATGCGATAGCGCGGTGCTCCGCTATATCATTAGAAACCACTCCCGTGAAGAACTCGAGATTCAGAAAGGCGAATTCCGTGCCGCGGCGAAAGCGGTCGAAGAAAAATTCCCGGGTGCGAAAGTCGAACTCGATATCGGTGACGACTACCGCAACATGAAGGAAATCCTCGATAAGCATCCTGAGGCAGTTGATCAAGCCGTCAAAGCGTTCCATGCATTAGGATTCGAGCCCGTCTTCCAGCCGATTCGAGGCGGAACCGATGGAGCGACCTTCTCCTTCAAGGGCTGCCCGACGCCGAATCTAGGAACCGGAAGCTACAACCACCACGGCAGATTCGAATACCTGTCCGTCAAGGAATTCCACCGGATGATCGATATCGTCAAACAGATCGTTAAAGCATAACGGAAGCCGCCTTCGGGCGGTTTTCAAATGCAAAAAATAAGGTCCTGATTTCTCAGGACCGAACTTTCGATTGGCTGGGGTGGCTGGGATCGGACCAGCGCATGTAGGTTTCAGAGACCTATGCCTTACCGCTTGGCTACACCCCAAGGTGCCCATATATTGTACTCAAACCAATATAAGTTTCAAGCCCCATTTTGCCAAGCGGTAAGGCATCGTTGAACCAACGAAAACGAGTACATGCCCTTAATGAATTGCCGAAATCCATCTCTAAGGATAACTGGAGCGTTTGCAAACTACAATTTCTTCAAGGGTTTCCTGTACATTTTTCGCTCGATGATATAATAAAGGGAGGGAGAAACGAAATGGCAAAGATCATCGCGATATCAGGCGGAAGCGGTTCGGGGAAAACCTTCATCGCCAAAGCCCTCAAAGAAAACCTTCCGGGTGGGGCCGTAATCCTCAGCTACGATAACTATTATCGCGACCAAGGTCACCTTAAGCCCGAGCAGCGTGCGCTGTTAAATTACGATGACCCGAAGCAACTCGATGCCGAGCTATTCGAAAAGCACATCAACATGCTGCGCTCTGGTGAAACCATCAGCGTGCCTCAATACGATTTCTCGACGCACACCCGCCGCAAAGTATCCAGACCCCTTCGCCCAGCCGAGTGGATCATCTGCGAAGGCATCATGGTCTTCCAGATTCCGATGGAGAACTACGATTACGCGATTTACATCGATGCCGATGACGACGTGAGGCTATCTCGCCGCATTCTGCGCGACACCGTATTGCGTGGGCGCACCGTCGATAGCGTCGTGGCCCAATACATGGCAACCGTCAAGCCGATGCACCGCAAATACGTGGAGCCCGGCAAAAAGATCGCAAATAGCGTCTATATCAATAACGACAACAACGGCTTGGATCCAAAGCAATTCGATGACCTCGTCAAAGCGATCCTTGGCAAGGTCTTATAAAGCGAGCTTCTTGAGTTCGTTCCTAAGGAAGGCGAGAACGCCTTCTTTTGTTTCCCCATAAGGCGCATCATGCCCCGAAACGATCGAAATCGCATCAATGCCCTCGATGGTTTTGATCGTCTCGAATAACGCGGAGCGATTATAGCCGCCTTGGTTCACGTTATCGTAAAGTGCATCGCCGACAAAGCAAACGCCATCGTCGGACAAAAGGATCGTCGAGCCTTTGGAGTGAGAGCTGATGATTGGCAGAAGGATCGCTTTCGCGTCTCCGAGGTCCACTTCCATTCTCGCGTCTACGATTTGATCGATGCGCACATACTTGGCGGTGTTGGAACTCCCATAGGTCTTGCAGGAAGCAAAATATGGGAAATTCGCGATATGGTCAGCATGGAAATGGGAAACGCCAAGGTAAGAGGGGTTCTTGAATTCGCCTTCTTTCCGCAAGGCATCAATCACCTCGAGCTGCTTTCTGGAGGTTCCGCAATCAAAATAAAACGTGCCGGAAGATCCATGTATCACGCCGATCTTCGGGCAAAGAAAACGATCATCTTGCTCAATGTAACCAGCGTGAGGGGTGAGTGAAACATAATGCACCATAAGGAAATATTACCATCATATTGACTTTACGGGGTCAGAATCAGCCCAAAAAGAGAGTATCGCACTTGCAACCTATTTCAAGGAGTTTAAAATGTAAGTCACGGAGAAATATATGAAAATCTTGGTCGCTGGCTTTAAGCCTTATTCAACCTATCCAACAAATCCTTCCGAGGAAGTGTTGCCGCTCATCGAAGAGGATGACGTCGTAAAGACTGTCTTTGACGTGAGCTATGAACGCGCTCAGAAAGAGCTGATGAAGCAAATCGGGAACGTCGAGCCCGACGCCATTATCCTCGTTGCGCTTTCGCCTTTCATCAACGAACCCGCAATCGAGAGGTACGCCTATAACGAAATGGATTCCGTTGAGCCCGATATGGATGGCGTCGTGAAAAGCGGTGAACCCGTCATCAAAGGCGGCGCGAGCAACTTGCTCCCGCCCGTTGACGTCACCACAATCGACACCTATGTCACGAGCCAAGGCAATTCCATCTACATCAGCCTCGACCCGGGAAAATATGTCGCCAACGCCGTCTTCTACCGTTCCCTTTCAGCCGGGATCCCAACCGTTATGGTGCACATTCCTTTCGCCGATCGCTTCCCGTTAGGCGAAACTCGTGATACCCTTGTTAACGTCATTGAGTACCTCCGTGGGTGCCAATTCTAAAGAGTTATGATTCCAAAGCAGCTAGTCACACCAAAATCACGCGTCACCACTCTCTTTTCGGACATGACGATACGTCAGGCCATCGAGAGGATGAACAAAAGCCGTTTCCAGATGGTCCCCGTCCTCGAAAAGGATTCGGGCAGATACCTCTATTCCCTTGCCGCGAGCGATATCCTAAAGCACATCGTCACAGCCGGAAGTTACGAGAAATCCCTGGACAACCCAATCTCGCGCATTCCTATCGACCGCTTGATCATCCCTGCGACCAACGATATCAGCATGGAAATGCTCGTCGACCTGCTCGCGAATCAAAATTACGTGCCCATTGTCGATAATGGCGGAATCTTCGGGGGAATCATCACCCGTAAGAACGCTTTGTACCATCTCATCAAAACCGAAGAGGAAGAAGAAAATGCCTAATTGCGATAGCAACTGCTCCGCCTGCGGTGAGAACTGCAGCGAGAGGAGGGAGCCCCAGTCTTTTCTTGCGGACCCTAACCCCAATAGCAAAATCCATAAAGTCATCGCCGTCGTTAGTGGCAAAGGCGGCGTAGGAAAATCCCTCACCACATCTTTGCTTGCCGTAAACGCTAGGCGCGATGGCAAGAAAGTGGCGATTATGGATGCCGACGTGACCGGACCTTCGATACCGACTATCTTTGGTCTAAACACCATGGCCACCGCTAGCGAAACCGAGATTTACCCGGTTCTCACTTCCACCGGAATCGAAGCCATGTCTCTCAATCTTTTGACCGAGGACCCTGCCGCGCCGGTTGTCTGGCGCGGACCCGTCATCTCTGGGCTCATCAAGCAATTCTGGACCGATGTCGCCTATGGGGAAATCGATGAGATGTACGTCGATATGCCTCCTGGAACTGGAGATGTTCCGCTTACCGTATTCCAAAGTTTGCCCGTCGATGGCATCGTCATCGTCACCTCTCCGCAGGATCTCGTATCCTTAATCGTGGAGAAAGCCGTCAGGATGGCCAACATGATGAATATCCCTGTCCTTGGACTCGTCATGAACATGTCCTACATGGAATGCCCCCACTGCGGCGAAAAAATCTACCCATTCGGGCAGCCTGACGATGAACTCGCCAAACGTTATAACTTCCCGGTCGTTGAGCACCTCCCGATCAATCCTAAGCTAGCAACCCTTTGCGATAAGGGCGGCATCGAAGGATACGAAGGGGCTTATCTCCAAGACCTATCCAAAGTCATTCACGACTTGAAGAAATGAATCACATCCACCTCAACGCGAGGTGGATTTTTGTATCCATAACGAAAAAAGAGAGGGGACGTGTATTCGTTTTCTCTCTTTTCAGTCGAAATACTCGACCGTGATTTCATCGAAACGCGACGCAACTTCAGGAGATGGGTCGACATAGCTATCGATCATCTTGCGAATGGTTTCTTCTGGGACCCACTTCTCCTCCGGCCTTTGCTTGTTGCGGATGAACACCTCGGAATAATCATGGTATTTGACCATGTGATGGACCAAACGGTCATATCCTTTAAGCCGGCCCAGAAAATAGAGCCTCCTTTCGTCATTTAGGAAGGTGCTATCGATGATGACGGTCACATCCTCATATTTCGCGAGCAATTCAGTGGCTTGGCGGATCATCTCATCCCAAGCTAGACTCACCGGCTCGGTGAATTTGCGGTAATCGCCCGTGATGGATCGACGGACTTCATCCGTGTCGACGACATAGGAATTCGGATGCGCGGCCGCGTATCTTTTGGCCCAACTAGATTTTCCAGATCCTGGCACACCGGCCATCAGAATCAATGTTCTCATACGCCTATGATACGCGTCCGCGCGCATCTTCGTAAAGGAGATAGAGATTTCTTCATTTTCCTTGGCCCGTTTTATCTTCATTTAAGGTTCGCGCCATAGAATAGCTGCGAAAGGAGGGACCTTCATGAAAATCCTAATCGTCGAAAGCGAACGCTCATTGCTTCATGCGATGGGCCGATACTTCAGCTCACTTGGCATCTCCGTCGAAAGCGCATTCGATGGCGTCATCGCTGGAAACGCATTCACCGATGACACGGATCTAGCGATCGTCGATGCGAATGTGCCGCGAATCGAACCAATCGCCCTCATTGAGAACCTCAAGAAGAAAAAGCCAAGCCTAAAGGCAGCGCTCATCATCGATGAGTTCATCATTACTCATCAGCTATTGATTGAGAATCGATGCGTCGATGAGTTCCTGACCAAGCCATTTCTCTTCAACGAACTAGATTGGCTGATCGCCCACGCGAAAGAAGAGAAAAAGAATGAGGGGCCATTCCTCACCTACAAAGAGATCTTCATGGATGAGAAATCGAAAGCCGGAAAAATCCGCTTAAGCCTTAACGAGGCTTGGCCAATCAAACGAGAAGAAATCAGGGAATACGAAATTGCATTAAAGCAAAAATTCGCCAAAAACCCTGCAAACAACATCTAGAAAGGAGGCAAAACGGATATGTACAAGAAACTGCGAAGGCGTATCGCACTCGCCATCACCGGAAGCGTATTCGCGCTGCTAGCGGTCAGCATGGCGGCGATCAATACCTCCAACTTCGTCGGCGCTGCAGAGGATGCCGATAGAATCACGGAGCGGATCGCAGGCAATAGCGGCACGATCGGAGGACCTGAAAGAGATGGGCCAGGGATGTCGCCTGAAGGACTCGGCAGCATCCACTACTTCGTCTACAACCTTACCGATGGAACCCTTGACCGCAATAGCCTTGTGACCATTAACGAAGCCGAGCTTGAAAGCTGGGCCAACTCGCTAGTCAATGCTGCGGAAAAGGGATGGACGAGAACCACTTACCGCTATCGCCTATATGAAAATGCAGGCGATAAATACGTGGTGGTGATCGACCAATCCCGCGAGCTCTCCCCAAGCTACAGGGTCCTCTGGATCTCCTTGATCGTCGGAGGCGCGGGGCTAGTGCTCGTCATAGTCGTCGGAAGCATCATCAGCAAAGCGATCGTCAAGCCATTCGAGGAAAACGACAGAGGCCAAAAGAGGTTCATCGCCGATGCGGCAAGAACCCTTAGGACACCGGTAAGCGTCATCTCCATCGATGCGGCGACCCTGAAAGAAAAACTCCCGGACGACGAATCGCTTAACTCGATCGAAAAGCAAGCCAAAAAGCTATTGAAGCTCGCCTCAGACCTCAACTCGTTCGCAGGCGCGAGCAAAGACAATGCGAACAAAGCCAAAACGAACCTGAGCAACGTCCTCAAAGATGTCCTAAAGCTCTATGAAGACGGATTCAAAGCCGCAGGAAAGAAGCTAGAGGCTTCGATCGAGGAAGGTCTTGAGGCAAATGTCGATGACGGAATGATTCGCAAAGCGTTATCGGAAATCATCGAGAACCTGCTCAAATACTCGACGACCAAAGCGATGATATCTCTCCGGAAAGAGGGAGACCGCGTTGTGCTTGAGACCAGAAACGATTTCCCAGGCATTGCTGAAGGACCCCTTGACCGCGTGTTTGATCGATTCTACCGGCTCGACGCGGACAACATGTCCAAATACGAGGGAAACGGCGTCGGTCTCTCCATTGTGAAAGAGATCGTCGATGCCCATCGGGGGCGTGCCAAAGCCAAAGGAGAAGGCGGGGACTTCGTCCTGAAGATCGAGTTCTAATATGGAACAGGTCATCACCGCGATGAAGCGGTACGAGGTCAAATACATCCTCTCGGCCGAGCAATTCGAATTCTTGACGAAAGAGCTCGTCGGGAAGATGGAAATCGATAAATACGGCCTCACCTCCATCGCAAGCATCTACTACGACACCCCCGATTACCGCCTGATCCGGACTTCCATTGAAAAGCCCCCGTTCAAGGAAAAGATCAGATTGAGGAGCTATGGCTTATCAAAACCTGGCGGAACCGTGTTCCTCGAACTCAAAAGAAAGGCCGAGGGGCTCGTCTACAAAAGGCGGGTCACCACAACGGAAGAAGCAGTCAACCGCTTCTTCGCCTATGACGGCGATATCACCGCCGACGGCCAAATCGCTAGGGAAATCACCTATTTCCGGAACTTCTACAAAACCTTAGTCCCGGCGATCCTCATCATCTACGACCGCGTCGCTTACTTCGAGCCTGGCGGCGGCCTCCGCCTCACGGTGGACCGCAACCCACGCTATCGGACAAGCGACCTAAACCTCGTGACCTCGATGAAGGGATCCCCGCTTCTTCCAGAAGGAAGCGCGATCCTCGAAATCAAAGTCCAACAGGCAATGCCATTATGGCTCACCGACATCCTCTCGAGAGGAAATATCTACCAGACGAGCTTCTCAAAGGTCGGCGAAGCGCACAAAAAGCAAATGCAGCTCTATCTGCAGGAAAGGATGTAACCCATGGATTCATTGTTCAATTACTTCAGTACCTCGAACGCGATGCTCGCCGCCTTGATCGTCTTGGCCGCGACGCTAGCGATCTCCGCCCTATTCGCATTCCTGGTGTCATTCAAGCTCCGGGCCACGAAAGGATTCTTCGTCACCACGGTCCTCATGCCCGTCATCGTCGCGGCGATCATCGCCATGATGTCGATCTTCCTCGCCGGAACGACTTCCGATGTCTCGAGGATCGTCACCATCGCCGTCGCGCTAGGCCTCATCCGCTTCCGCAGCGTGAATGCCAAATCGGATGAGCTCACCACCCTCTTCGCAACCGTCGCGATCGGCTTAGTCGCCGGGCTTGGCTACATCGTGGCCGCCGCGATCGTTGCCCTCCTCATCGCTCTTGTGTATCTTCTTCTTATGCATCTGCATGTCTTCGAAGGCAGAAGGTTCTCAAGCGAGAAGACCCTCAAGATCACGATCCCGGAATCCCTTGAATACAGCGATGCCTTCAAAGACACCTTCGACCACTACACCAAAACCGTCGAGATGCTAGGCGTCAAGACAACCGGAATGGGATCCTTGTTCCGCCTCACCTACAAGATCATCCTCAAGAACCCAGCCGAGGAAAAGGAGTTCATCGATGAGCTCCGCACCAAAAACGGGAACCTTGAAATTTCCATTCTCCCTTACGCCGGAGAAGAAAAAGCCTTATAAATAAGGAGTTAAAACCATGAAAAAGAACAAATTGCTATGGGCGTTAGCAGGATTGCCCCTGCTCGCGCTTGCCGGATGTGGCTCGATAAACGTCGCATCCTCCCCTGCCGCTGGAACTTCTGAAACCGGCGGGACATCGTCCCAACCTGGACAAGCTTCCACCGAAACTTCCTCCTCCTGGAGCGAAATCAATTCCGTCGTATCCGTCCCCGAAACCTCCTCCGCACCGGTCGTTGACGTCGATGGCGATTTCTCAATCACCACTTCAGACGGCACCTACACCAAAAACGGTTCGGTCTATTCCATCACCGCAGCCGGGACCTACACCCTCGCTGGCGAACTAGAAGGTCAGATCCTAATCGAAGCCGGCGAAGACGATGAAGTCGTGCTTGAGCTAAATAGCGTCGAGATCACCT
>OCTW011490461.1_pt1 | contig 16270 bp, 11 predicted proteins | sample 1539671 | NCBI WGS metagenome assembly OCTW01 (sample SAMN02144230, study PRJEB22623) | gut metagenome | biome: sheep rumen | host: Ovis aries | place: New Zealand
GAAGGCAAAGGCAGCTGCAGCCAAGGCAGCGAAGCCAGCACCAACACCAACACCAGCCCCAGCACAGAAACAGCCGAAGCTCGACATCGGCAACACCGCCACCCAGAAGGATCACGTCGGCAACTACAAGACGATGACAGACAAGGAGGTGAGAGCACAGGTCATGAAGGACACCGGATGCGACTCGGCAATGGCAGACCGTTACGCAGACGCAGTCTACTCATTCAGCTACCAGTGGGACTACGAGATCCGACACCTCCAGACGGGCGACAAGTTCACCTCGCACCACGGCCACACAATGGCACAGATCCGACAGAAGGCGAAGGACTTGGAGGACTACATCGACAAGGCACCGAAGTGGAACGGAGGAACGACATACAGGGGAATGAGCCTCTCGGACAAGGAGCTCAAGAGCCTCATGGCAGATCTGAAGAACGGACAGGGCGACATGCTTGGATCATCCTCGTGGTCGACGAAGGATTCAGTCGCCGAGCACTTCTCGGAGATGCACTGCGGAGAATACAGCGCAAAGTTCAAGGACGAGAAAACGAACAGCGTCGTACTGGTAGCCAAGAAGCAGAACAAGGCCACCAGCATCCAGCACATGAGCCGATACGGATCCACCGAGGCAGAGGTTCTCAGCTCGAAGGACGTAAGGTGGCAATTCGTGAAGACTTGGGAACAGGACGGATACACCTACATCGAGGTCACGCCAGCCAATTAGCAGCGTAATAACGACGGAAGGATTCAGTCAAGAAAAGGGGATCGGAATCGCTGGTATGACAGAAACGCTCAAACAGAAGAGCCTGCACAGCAACGGGAGTGCCGTCATTGAAAAGCGAATCATCCGGGAAACCCAGACGACGGAACAGGGCAACTGCATCATCCAGAGAGCTGGTACCACCGGAAAGAAGAGAAGAGACCCATGCCTCCTCGCACTCCCAGCCGACGAAGAACGTCCCGTCCGGACATTCATCCTCGCCTTTGTAGAACTTGCACCGGGAAAGAAGAGCCGCCCGGCGATCAGCCAAACTTCGTGCCATGATTCCGAATTTTTGGCAAAGTTACGAAAAAGGCAGGAAAGAAACAAGGGAAAAAAGGAAAAAGTTCAAATTCCAGAAACAAAATCCCCAAAACGCACAAATTTTTGAGTTAAATCAAGTTAAAAGTGATTATAACATAACCACATTTAACAGAAAACACGTATATTTGCAGCATCAATTTGCAAATTTAAAAGTTTATGTATCAACAAATTCTCGACGCACTGAAGAAGAAATTCACAGGGGTCAACGACAAGATTCTGGAGCGGATGGCCAAGAAGATGGCCAAGACGACTAAGACCGAAGACGAAGTTCAAACCGCAGTAGACGGGGTGACCTTCCAGCAAATCATCGACAGCGAGGGCGACAGACGGGCTAACGAAGCAACGGATACCGCCGTACGCAACTACGAAACAAAGCACAATCTCAAGGATGGCAAGCCAGTGGCAAAGCCCAATGATGACGACGACGACGATGACGACGACGTAACTCTCGATGATGATGACGTCAACGACGACGACGACACCAAGGGTAGCAAAGGCAAGAAGGGCAAGGGCAAGAAAGGCATGAGCCGCACAGAGAAGCTCCTCCAGCAGATGCTGGACAACCAGCAGAAGATCAACGAAAGACTTGATCGCATGGACGGGGAGAAGACAGCGACCTCACGCAAGTCACGCTTCGAAGAACTTCTGAAGGATGCCCCAGAGAAGGTGCGCACCCGGTACATGAGGGACTATGACCGTCTGAGCTTCAAGGACGACGCAGACTACGATCAATGGCTTGAGGACATCACGCCGGAGATTGAGAGCGAGATCAACGATGCAAAGGCAGCGGGAGGAGTAACTACACCACCGAGGGGAGGAAAGCAGACTCGCAAGGAAGGCGAAGTGGATCCATCTGTAACGCAGTACCTCGACAGCGAGGCATCGAACGAGAATACGAACACGTTCTCGACGATTGCGGGACTTCCGACGGCAGCACCGACACCACAAGCGAAGTAGGCCGACCAAAACTGAGAACAATTAACAGGAAGTTCAACTCAAAAGAAGGAAAGTCAAATGAACCGTAACTTCAAATTCAAAGCAGCCGACAAGCCGGATCCCGTCTATTTCGAGCAGATCTTCGCAGAGAAGCCCGGAGGCGGCATTCTTGCAAACCCGGACTTCGACGTGCTGAAATCAACTGCCGTCGGCAAGAACGCCGAAGGCAAGCTCGTGCCCATTAAGGCATTCCGTCTCGTAGAGGCGGCTGACGCTGACGCCACATCCATCAAGATTGCAAAGGGAAGCGGTGTCAAGGAAGGAGACATCCTCGCCACAGGCAGAATCGGTGTAGCCTGCACCAAGGTGGACACCGAGACCTCAGAGGATTATGACGTGGTGACCGTCACACTCGGCGTAGCAATCGACGCAGGGAAGGTGCTCTACCAGAGCAAGGTGGCCAGCGTTGACGTGGATCCAGACAAGGGAATCGAAGAGGCAGTGGACGCAGAGCCAATCTGCAAGCCCCTTTACATCCTTGGCACTTTCGTACCCGCCAACGAGGGAGACTTTGAGGTGCGCCTTATCAACGGAGCAAACCTCCGCAAGGAAACCGCCAACGTCGCAGACGAGGTGGTGGCTCTCATGAAGAGCATAGATCTGGTTTAAACAAGAACAAAAAACAAAGGAGAATAGCAAATGAATGCACCACTATTCGACATCGACGTCCCCGGAATGCAGGCTGCGGTTAACAAATTCCAGCCGGGGCAGGGCTTTGTATGGAGCAAGCTCTTCCCACTGAAGTACACCCGCAAGTTCGACATCAAGGGCATCGAGGGCGACGACGGCATACCCGTGGCCGCAGACCGTGTAGCCTTCAACACAAAGGCACCGAAGAAGACTCGCAAGAAGATCGGTAACTGGAGCGGTAAACTCTCCAAGTACTCGGTCAGCCGTGAGAAGGACGAAATCGAGATCAACGACTACAAGGACAGCCAGACGCTGGCCAATGCAGCCACAGAGAACCAGCAGGAGAAGCAGGAGCTCGTCCGCATCGTTTACGACGATGTAACCTTCTGCCGACAGGCAATGGACGCCAAGGTGGAGATCGACGCCATGCGCATCGCCTCCAGCGGTATCCAGAGCTTCCCAGAGAAGATAGAGGGAGAGATGGCCTCACAGGACATCATCAACTTCAACGTACCAGCAAAGAACTTCGTCGGTTACGGTGTAAGCACCAAGACCGTGAAGAAGGGAGGTACCAGCACACAGGTGAAGACCGCCCCGTGGGACGACGTCGATGCAGCCGACGGCCTCGGAGACATCATCGCAGCACAGGCCATCGTGAAGAAGCAGGGACTTCCCAAGCCACGCTTCGCCTTCATGGAGCTCGAGAAGTTCCAGCAGCTGTGCGCACAGAAGGCAACGATCAAGCGTCTGTTCCCGAAGGTTACAGACCTCGATAGAATCACAGCCGAGGAGATCAACCTCCAGAGCATCAACGCCTACATGACGAAGGCAGAGAACGGATTCCCCCAGATCGTCATCCTCGACACCTACGCAACCATCGAGCACAAGGACGGATCGAAGGACACCATCAAGCCGTGGAACGTGAACGTGGTCACCCTTTCGGCAACAGCCCAGCTCGGCTGGACGTTCTACAAGAACGTGCCTATGGTAGAGAACACCGAAGCCCTGCAGGTTTACGGAGCGTTCTACAAGATGACACGATACAGCGAGGTGAACCCGATGCTCGAGGTCACAATGGCCGAGGCATACGTACAGCCCGCCCTCATCAACCGCCAGAGCCTCGTATTCATCAACACGATGAACGAGAACTGGAACGACGGTGAGGCATAACCTCTCAAAGCAAAGAGACGATGAAGATAATCGACGCCCTCAAAGCTCTGAATAGCTACCCGATCCCGACCTCGACGGTGGTGAACATCACCGAAGAGGCCGGGCTGACGGCGACCAACGAGGCAGATGCAAAGACGAGGAAAAGCCCAGCCTTCAAGAAGGCCAAGGCTCTCACTTACCAGTACCTCGCCGAAGCCCCGAACATTTCACAGGGAGGCATCACCTACAGCTTCAGCCCAGCAGAGAGGGACATGTTCGCAAAGAAGGCATCTGCCCTGCTGGACGAGATCGGCGACGAAGAAGGAGCCGACTTCGAGGTGGGATACGTAGGAGAGGACTTCTGATGATTATCGAGAACGGATACATCCAGATCAAGAAGCAGGAAGGTGGAGGGCTGCTAAACGGCATCCCACAGCCCATCAAGGAACGATGGTGCGAACCTATCCCGTGCAACATCAGAAAGAACAAGTCCGATCACAGAGGGACATACATCGACGGCAAGTTCATCCAGACGAGCGCAACCATTCTCATTGAGGAAAACGACTTCACGGCCAAGAGGCTGAGACTCGTGGACAACAGGGGAACGGAGCTCGGGGAGTTCGAGATACAGGACATCCAGTACCTCGAGAGCGTCGGAGCAACCCAAATAACCGTATAGCACATGCCAGCAGAGGTCAAATTCTCAGCCAAGCGGATCCGGGAGCGCATCAACAATGCCATCGAGAGACGAAAGGCAGCACTCATCGCCCAGCTGTTCTACATCGGCGAGGAATGCCTCGCCAACGCAAGAGCCAACCACCTCTACCTAAACCAGACCGGGAACCTTTGCAGCAGCATCGGGTACTGCGTCATCGTTGACGGACAGATCGTCCACGAGGGAGAATGGAGAGAGACGGCAGGACTGCAGGGAGACGGGAAAGAAGGGATGCAGAAGGGAATGGAGTACCTGCACCAGCTCGCAACAGAGCAGCCGACAGAAGGCATAACCTTCTTAATGGTGGCCGGAATGCCATACGCCCAATACGTGGAGGCCATGAGCCTCGACGTTCTCGACACCAGCGAGCAGATGGCCAAAGCGAAGATAAAGTCGATGATCGACAGACTATTCACCACCAAAGCAGCATAAGCAATGGCAGTCAAAGGCACAACAGAGATAGAGCTGGAGATGTACGCAGCCCTCCAAGGGCTGATGGAGGAGACAATCCGTGGAGATTTCTACACCAGCGGCACACGCCCAGTCACGGCAACCACCGAGGACGCAGTGCTCACCGTCTCCAATGCCGGAGCATTACAGATCGAAGAAGGCCGTGCCCGGCTGAACATCTACGTCCCGGGCATTGACAACGGAGGGGAAGCGTTAGTCCCAGACAAAGACCGACTTCGTGAGCTCGAGGCAATCGGCGCACAGGTAGTAAAGACCTTGAACGACGCAGACACTGACTACCTCTTCGAACTTTTGAACGCACCGAGCTCGATCCAAGTGCCGGGCAAACAGGAATGGTTTGTAAACATCGCACTGCAATTCAAGTTTTTAACATTCAACGAATAAGGAGAAACAAGCAATGGCAAAGAACAAAGTCATCGCAGCATGGTCGAAATGCAAGGTAGAGTTCGGATTCACGGGCGACAACGACGCATTCGCAAGCGAGCTCACCGACGTGGGCTACATCAAGGACAAGTCCACCGAGCTGAGCGCAGAAGAGGGTGACGCCCTGCAGCTGATCGCATCTGGTGGCGAGGTCGTGGCCGAAGACCAGAACGAGGGTACCCTCCAGCTGGTAACAACGGTCATCGAGCCATCTGCAGCCCTCTATAAGAAGCTGGGCATCGCCGAAGACGAAGACCAGAGCGGCGAGCAGAAGGTGAAGACCCACATCGTACCCGGCGACGTATCCGTAAAGGTTACGCCAAAGAACAAGGGTGCCAAGGGAATCAAGGCTCCAGTCTGCCGCCTTTCGGTGGCTCCAGCCTTCGACGAGGAAAGCGGTAACGCACTGCAGCTGACCTTCAAGATCACGAAGACCACAGGCATCCCAGAGGTAGACGGCAAGGATCAGAACTACTGGTACAGCCGCTTCACAACGACAGAGGCACTGAGCTAATCGTAAATTTTATATGGGGTTAACCAAGGGAGCAGGCCGGACGAAGGAGCCTGCCTGTTCCCTTATAAAAACAGGAGGGAAGAGAAGCATAGCTGAGCGAGACAGCACCCGTCCACAATAAGGAATGAGCACAATGAATAAGAAGACTATCGAACAACAGGTGGCAGAAGCAATCCTGCAGCAAGCCACAACCAGCATAGAGATAGACGGGCACACCTTCGAGGTGGCACCGCCATCACCAGCCACACTCATACTCGTATCGGCCACCACATCCCAGATGCCTGCCATCGACAAGAAGACAGACAACATCCTCTTCGAGACATTGAGGACAGCCAAGGACGCAGACGTCATCGGAAAGATTGCAGCAACGCTGATCCTCGGAGCAAAGCGAATCCGGGAGGCAAGGCAGATCACGGTGGCGACCAAAAGGACGTGGAGCTGGCGCAAGATGCGATTCGTTACGGAAGACGTGACAATGCCGGAGTTCGACTTCTTGACAAGAGCCATCCTCGAGGAGATAAGCCCGGCCACACTTTCACAGGTGATAAGCCAGAGGTTCCTCGACATGCAGGTAGCGGATTTTTTCGGGCTTTCCACTTCCCTAAGCGAAATCAACATAACCAGAAGAACAAGGGAAGTGGAGGAGACAGCATCTGGGGAGTAATCCTCGGCTGGGCGAAGAACCTCGGAGAGACCCCGGAGAGGATCCTGTACGATTACAGCTACACGAACCTCCTGCTCTACTCGGCAGCGACACCACAATACGACGACGAGGAAGAGAAATGGGATCCCGCAATGGACTGGAACAACCCGGACAACAACGAAGAAAACAATAACAACAATGAAGAAGAATTCATAAAGGAGTACTAAGCAATGAACGCAGAGAACGGAGCTGAGAGCTTTGCCATTCACCTCGACAACTCATCCCTTGAGAGACAAGCGGAAGAAGCTGCCAGACTTATAGAAGGCATCGGCCAGAAAGCCGTAGAGGAAGCCAGACGCATAGACAAGGCACTCGATGAACTGCCCCGCAAGATTGAGGAGCAGGAAAAGACCGTTCAAGAGCTCACCGACAAGTACAACGATCAGAAAAACGCCATCGACAACCTCGACAAGCAACTGCTCGAACACAAGGAGCTGCTCGAACTGAACCGCAAGGAGGTGGAGCAGACCCAGCAGGCATACGAAAAGGCCAAGGAGAGCAAGGGCGAATGGGCAGACAGCACCAAGAAGCTGAAAGAGGAAATGGACAATGCCAAGGAGGGAGTCAAGGCAGAGCAACAGGCAATCAGAGACCTAAACCTCGAACGCCAACAGGAAAAGCAGACACTAAACGAAATCAACCAAGAACGCCAGAAGGAGAAGCAGACCCTCAGCGATCTCCAGAGCGAATACAAGAAGACCTCCAAGGAAGGAAAGGATCTGGGACGTACACTGACGGACGCAGTCAAGAAGCACGAGGCAGAGCTGAAGAAGATACCAAGCCTTCAGCAGCAGATCGCAGACAGCATGAAGACCGTCGGCAAATTGTCAGCCGGATACCTTACCATTGGAGCAGCGAAGAAGTTCATCGCCAAAAGCATCGAAGTCCGCAAGGAGCTCGAGATGACAGAAAGACAATTTGAGGGACTATTCGGAGCACAGGCCGGAAGCGAGATGCTGGGAGGACTGAAGGACATCAGCCTCGACAGCGGAGTCTACAAGCTCGGAGGACTTGCACAGGCCGTCGAGACCTTGAACGTTTACGGAGAGAAGACAGAGGAGATCCTGCCACTCGTCCGTGAATTCGGAGACATCGCAATGGGCAACGAGCAGAAGATGAACTCCCTCGCAATGGCCGTCGGACGACTCAACACGCAAGGCAACCTCAACAGCCTCACCCTCCGAACGATGATCCGGGCAGGATTCAACCCGCTGGATGAAATGGCCAGAACCACAGGCAAGAGCATGGAACAGCTCAACGCAGAGATGAAGGCCGGGATGATTACCACCCAGATGGTCAAGGACGCCATGAAGTCCGCAACCAGCGAGGGAGGAAAATACCACAACATGATGGATCGCCTCTCCGACAGCATAGCCGGAGAACAGACAAGGCTCTCCACCATGATCGCCGGAGTTTATGCCAAGTGGGGAGAGGAGCACGAAGACCTCATCAAGGGAGGCTACAAGGTCGCCCAGACACTCGTACAGAATTACGACACCATCGGAAAGACCATCGCAGTCTTGATAACCACATACGGCGCATACAGGGCAGCACTCATCACGACAGCAGCCGTGGAATCTGCCATCAACGCCCACTACGTTACAAAGATCAGACTCCTAAGAGCAGCAGCCGTAGCACAGGCCGCACTCAACAGGGTGATGATGATGAACCCATACGTCCTCGCAGCAACGGCACTCACGGGACTGGTCGCAGCAACCATAGCCTTCTCCAAGGAGAGCGACCTCGCCGGAGCAGAATCGAAAAGACTAAAGGACAGGCTCGACGAACAGGCCAAATCCCAGAGCGACCTCAAGGACGAGGTGAAGAAGAACACTGACGCCATAAACGACGACACCAAGTCGGAGAGCGACAGACAAGCGGCACTCAACGAACTGAAACGCCTCCTGCCTTCGGTCTTCGACAAATACGCCAACTGGATAGAACTCCAGAAAGACCTTGCAGCAGCGACGGCAGCAGCCAACGACGAGCTGGCAAGGCAGAACGCCATCCAGAAGGGAGAGAACGTCAACTACGACAGGCAGATGCTGGCAGATCTCAAGAGATACAGAGACCTCATCAATTCACGATTCGGTGACGACAAAAACCACACCGTCCTCAAAATGAGAGCAGAGCTGAAGAAGAAATACCCAGACCTGTTCCAAGAAGGATCCAGCTGGCGACTAAACGGACAGGGCACATTCCAGACAGAGATCAGCGCATACAACGACCTCATCAAGAAGGTGGCCGCATCCGTGGAGAAGGACGGAAAGGATCTGGTCAAGGAGACCGGGAAGATGTGGGACGGCATGCTGCCGGGCAAGAGCCTCGACAAACTACAGCATGAGGCATCGCAGTACGAGAAGATGCTGGAACAGCTGAAGAAGCAGAACGAACCAGCAGAACTCCAGAAGCGATGGAACAAGCAGAACGAGGACAGCCACATGCAGATCTTCGGATTCAAGCTGAAGACGATGCCACCAGCATACACGGCAGAGGCACAGCAGCAGATGAAGAACGAGTCGAGCATGGTCTACGATTGGGTCAACGGCCAGTACATCACAAAGGAAGAGCTCGAGAGACGACTCGGCATCATCAGAAGCCACACGGCAACGATCCGAAAGAACCAAGACAAGGACTTCCTAAAGGAGTCCAAGCAGGCATACGAAGCCGGACAGAAGGAACTCGAGAACTTCATAGCATCCAAGCGTGACACCAACCTCTACCCAACAGAGGCAGCATGGCAGGAGGCCATCCGCAAGAAGCGTGCAGAGGTCGAGCAGCTCAAGAAGAACTACGAGAACAACGGAGGCAATGTCAAGAAGGACACCAAGGCCGGACGTGACGCAGAGCGTGAGCGCAAGGCAATGGAGGAAGCCAACGAGAAGATGGAGCAGGAGCGCATCCGCTGGGAGAACGAGCAAGCGAAACGCAGGGCAGAAGGCCGGAACCTCGCAGCACAGGCAGAAATCGATGCCATGCAGGAGGGAGAGAAGAAGAAGCTCGCCCAGCTCGAGCTGAACCACCAAAGGGAGCTCCAGCAAATCGAGCAGGAGGCAAAGGATCTGTACGAAGCCAAGGTGAAGCACGAGAAGGCACTATGGGATGCGAACCCAGCCAACAAAGGCAAGGACTTCTACAAGGAGCACCCATACGACAGGAAGACCGGAACGTACTCCGGCATCGCCAAGCTGACCCAGAGCGAACTGCAGGCAACAGGCATCACGTCCAAGATCGAATCGGCCAACGCCAGATACAACCAAGAGCTGCACGACATCATGCAGGAAGAGCTGCAGGCTCTCTACACATTCCTGTCCGAATTCGGAACCATTGAGCAACGCAGATACGCCATCATCATGGACTACGAGGAGCGCATCGCCAAGGAGACGAACGACAACAGGAAGAAGATGCTCCAAGCAGAGAGAGACGGCATGCTGGCCAAGCTGAACGCACAGAGCATAGCAGAGAACATAGACTGGAACCAGACGTTCACGGGAATAGGAAACGTCTTGGAGGGAATCGCCAAAGAGACGCTCAAAAAGGTGAACGACTACATGGGCACAGACGAGTTCAAGAAACTCAGACCCGCAGACAAGCAGCCGTACATGGAGCTGAGAGACAGGCTCATCCAAGCCGGAGGCGTGGAATCCAGCAGCCCGTTCAACATGTCCACATGGAACGATCTGGACAGGCTCGCCAAGCAGTACCGGGACAAAGTGGCAGAATTCCTGTCAGCACAGGAAGCCCACAAGAAAGCCGTGGATCAGCTGATCAAGGCAGAGCAGGAGCTAAAAAAAGCCACCACTCCAACAGCCAAGGCAATTGCACAGGCCAACGTCCAGATAGCCCAGCAGCAGGTGGATACAACAGCACAGGCCGTCAACGAGAAGAAAGACGAGAAGGACAAAGCCCAGCAGCAGGTGCACGACCAATCCGAGAAGGCAGCACAGGGACTCCGTGACTTCAATACGGTGCTGGGACAGATCACCAGCGGAACGCTCAGCGGATTCGCAACAGGAGTCTACAACCTCGTAAACCAGATATCCGGAAGCGGGAAGAAGGTCGCAGCAAGCCTCGGTGAGATAGGAGGAAAGGCCGGAGGACTCATCGGAGCCATCCTCCAGATAATCGACGCACTCGGAACGGAACCCACAAAGTTCATCGACGACATTCTGAAGAAAGTCGCAGACGTAATCGAGGCGATTCTCAGCCAGCTGCCACAAATCATCCTGTCGGTAATCAAGGGCGTCGGCAACATCGTAGGAGGCCTTATCAAGGGCATCGGCAACCTTTTCTCCGGAGGCGCAGCATTCGGAAGCAACGAAGCAGAGATGGAGGCCATCATCCAAGAAATGGCAGAGACGAACAAGAACCTCGCATCGGCCATCGACGGATTGAAGGAGCAAATCAGCAAGAGCGACAGCACCAACAAGGAATCGCTCGACGCATACAAGAAGGCACTGCAGGCAGAGAAGGAATGGGAGGCCAACCAGCGAAGAGCCATCGACGCAATGGCGAGCGAATGGACGAACAGCGGCTACGGATTCCTTGGGATGGGAGGTAAGGGCTCGTTCAACGCACACATGGCAGGCAACGACTGGTACGGATGGCGACGCTTCACGGAAGAGCTCGGAAAGCACGGATTCAACACAACCGTGAACAGCGACAACATCTGGACGCTCTCCCCGGAGGAGATGAAGATCCTCAAGGAATTCGCACCATCGGAATGGGCTGCGCTCTTCAACGGCGACGGCCACAGGAACCCGAAAGACCTCGTGGAGGAGTACATCCAGAGGGCAGGCATGCAGGAAGAGCTGACGTCGGCAATGAACCAGAAGCTCACCGGGTACGATTGGGAAGGATTCATCGGATCATACAAGAAGATGCTCAAAGACCTCGACAGCACAACGGAGGACTTCGCCGACCACATCAAGGAGATGTTGAGCAACGCACTCATCGAGAGCTTTGTAAACGAGGAGCTGAAAGATGACATCGACTCGCTCTACAAATACATCGCCAAGGCAGCGGAAGACGGACTCGACGCAGCAGAGCTGAGAGAGATAGACCGCCAGAACGAGGCCATCGCAAACAGGAGCCTCGCATGGAGACAGAGCATGATAGACGCAGGAATGATCCAGCCGACATCCGACTCGAAGTACTCCCAGAGCGGGAGCACCAACAGCCTCTCCAGCATGAGCGAGGACACCGGACAGGAGATGAACGGAAGGCTTACAAGCATCCAGCTCGGCATCTTCACCATCGTCGAAGCAATCCAGCAGCAGGCCGTGAACGTCATGGGGATAGCCCAGAGCACATCCGGGATCCACAGCATGATGAGCGACATGCTGGACATGCAGAGCGAGGCCGTGGATCACCTCGCCAAAATCGAGAAGAACACCAACGAGCTGCCAACCATTAGGCAGGACATCGCAAAGATAAAGACGAACACGTCGGCACTGACGACGAAGAAATAAGGAGACGGCAATGAAAGGCGAATTTTTCATAAACGGCAAGGACGCCCACACACAATGGGGAGTCATCGTGAGGGAGACATCCATCACGGCACTCATCGAGCCGGAGCCATTGAAGAACCCGGTAGAGAACAAGAGCGCAACAGAGCACGGAAAGCGGGTGCGCATCGAGGAGAAGCCGAAGGTGGACGAGCGCACGGTGAATCTCTTCATCCAGATACAGGCCAGCAACAGGTCAGACCTCATCAGCAAACTAAAAGCCTTCAAGACGGAGCTCAAGAAGAGACGCATCGAGATCACGACGAAATACGAGCAAGGAGTGGTCTACAGGATGGACTACCAGAGCTGCAGACAGACACGCACACTCTTCAAGACCATCGCCACATTCAGCCTCCAGCTAAACGAACCGAACCCGAACAACAGAGGAACAGAGGACATCGACAAGTATGAGAATAACGATATTTAACAAGCAGGACAAGCAGGCGTACACAATCCCCGTGAACACGGAGAGCACCTACGTCTGGAGCTTGATGCAGACAGAATACATAAGCGTCAAGTTCCAGAGCAACACCATCCTCAAGCTGAGGAAAGGATACTGGTGCGAGATTGACGGCCTCGGACGCTTTGAGATCGTAGACCTCCCGAAACCGGAGGCCAGCGAGACGGCAGACGGATGGGACTACGACCTGCGCATGGATCGCCCTTGGTACCGATTCAAGAACCGCATCTACTTCTACAGCCGGAGCCAGACGAACGGCATGGAGGTGAACTGGTCGCTGACGGACACCATAGAACAGCACGCAGCCCTGCTCGTCCGGAGCATCAACGATATCGGATTCAGATACGGAAGCGAGAGATACGAGGTGGCCATAGCCCAGAACATCAGCCTCGAGGAGAGCCGCCTCGTCCAATTCGACAAAACGAGCATCCTCGACGCAATCACAGCAATCGCTGAAGCATTCGAATGCGAGTGGTGGATAGACGAGAACACAATCCACTTCGGGCGATGCGAGACAGGCGAAGCCATAACCCTCGAAGCAGGGAAGGAGATCAAGCGAACCCTCACCAGACAGGACGACAGCACGGAGAAGCACGGCACACGCCTCTACGCATTCGGATCCAGCAGGAACCTCAACGCCAACTACAGAAGGGAGCTAAACAACCCCTTCCACATTGGATCCGTAGCCACAATCTACGAAGGCAAGGTAAGGATAGCCACCACGAAGCCAAGCAGATGGTACAGCGAGGAGAAGAAGCTCACATTCACCACAGGACGATACCAAGGCCAGACGGTACCATTCGAGGTGGTCAGCGGAATCTACACCGCCAACACTTGGCAGGATCCCGTCTTTGAGATAGACCTCGGACTTCTCGTCGGGAGCAACGGATACAGCGGATCAGACAAGATCCAGTTCATCATAGGCAGCAGCGACGACGAACAGACGAGCCAGAGCACATGCCAGATAACCAGCTGGACGAGAGAGAGCTGGCAGGGATTCACATTCTCGGACATCGAGATCCCGAAGATGGCCATAACCGACAAGAGCAGGATAGCAACCAACGGGGCACAGGTTCCATTCGAGGGAATGGGCATCCTTTACGACAGCGACAACAACCAGATCCTCGGAGGGAAGGACATCTACCGCCGCAAGGACAAGGGAGCCGTCAGCACAGGAAACTGCACACTCTACCACATTGCACTGGCATACATCAACCGCATCTACACCCACCCCATCGACGGGGACAGCGACATCGCCATACAGGGAATAGCCCAGACGACGCTCAAGCTGCCGATAGGCACACCTTACATCGACAGCGAGCCGAACCTCCCGGAAGACGACATCACGGAGGTGGTGCGCCAATACGAGGACATCTACCCACGATGCCTGCTCACCATTACGGAGGTGACAGAGGTGGACGCAACGGACACGGATGAGGACACAGGCAACGTCACACACTGGAAGGCATACCGCTTCAAGGCGACACTACAGGACGGAACGGCCTACAACTTCGACAAGGGGTACATCATCCCGGACGAGAGCAAGCCGCTGAGCATCCACTTCGAGAGCGGAAGACTCAACGGAATGGATTTCGAGGTGGCCTTTGATCCGGAAGCATCCGGAGACACACGCACATTCGAGATAGTCCGGAACGAGACCTACACGCTCCAGCTGCCGAACGAGACAATAAGGCCGGAAGTCGGAGACACCCTCTACATGTACAACATGGACGTGACGTTCATCGACGACACGCTGATTGCAGCAGCAGAGAACGAGCTGAAGGCCAGAGCAGAAGAAGAGATGGTAGAGCTGGCCAAGGACGACGGAACATACACAGCCACCACAAACCCGGTACTTTGCGAGAGCAGGAAGATCGACCTCGCCTACGGACGGATGGTGACGCTGGTAGCACCGGAGTACTTCCAAGAGAAGGACAAATACAGAAGAACCACCAGAGTGATCGGATGGAGCAAGAACCTCGACGACCCATACCAAGCAGAGTACACCATCGGCGAGGCATCGGCATACAGCCCATACGGAGCACTTGCCAACGACATCGAGGAGGTCATCTACATAAACACCCAGAACGAGATAGCAAAGTCAGCAGGAGGCAGCGGGAGCAAGAAGACCGACAAGAAGATATCGGAGAAGCTCTCCAGAGTCAGCGACGACACAGCCCTCGGACACATCACGTTCAATAAGGGACTCACCAGCCGGGAGATCGCAAAGCTGCTCAAGGGTGCCTACTTCGGAGCATTCGCAGAAGGACTCCGGGGAGGGTTCATAGACGGAGAAGGCAACGCAGAGCTGAACCAGCTGATAACACGAGCCAAGGCGATCCTCGAAGAGCTGAAGGTGAAGGGAACGGCAGAATTCGACGGGAACCTGTTCTCGGAAGAGTTCGTGTCCGGATTCCTCACGGGCAAAGGATGGGGAATCACCAAGGAGAAGGTCAAGAACGCCCTCGGAGTGGAGGAGACGAAATACACCGGAGAATTCGACAACATCGTCGTGAGAGGAGCACTCCGGGTCTTTACCTTCGTCATTTCACAGCTGCTGGGCGAGAACGACAACCGCATCTTCACGGCCATGCTCGAGGTCGACCATTACGACGCAGCCACAGGAAGGGTCTGGTTCGATACCAGAGGCGGCAAACTTTACAACCCGTTCAGAGTAGGCGACTACATCATGGTGCAGCAGTACAACGGAATGCCAAGCCCGGAGAACCAGTACTACATCACCAAGCACTACGAGTGCATAATCACCGGAGCCGGAATCGGAGACATGGCCGACGGGGAAAAACGCCTCGATTGGGTGACATTCAAGAACTTCGTAACAACCAACGAGGACACACCGGGCAACCTCATCACAAAGGGCGACACCTTCGTGAGAGTGGACAACGAGACGGACGCAGACCGCAAGGGCATCATACAGGTGATGACCGTCGGCAACGCAACGCCGTACATCGATATCGCCTACGGATTGAAGACGGATCCGGACGAGGCATTAAAGGGACGCATCGGAAGCCTCAAGGGAATATACAGCCCGTTATTCGGACAGCTGCAGGGATTCGGAGAGCTGCTCCAGAACCTCTACGCAGTCGGAGACTTCCGGCTCAGAAGGACAGGCGAAAGCCTCGACAGCAAGATCGAGATGCTGAACGGCCTGTTCAGTACCAGATACCAGAAGCAGGCCTACGAGATGACGGAAGAGGACAACTACCTCACCAACGCCACCTTCACGGAGAACATGGACGGATGGACGAAGGACAGCAACGAGAACACAAAGCTGCTCGCATACACCGACGGAGAACCAGTCGTCCTCAACGGATCCGTCGTCTCGACAGGAACGAGAAGAGCCAACGTAGAGGAATACGACGGCAAGCAGATGCTCCACATCGTGGACACAGGCATCACGCAGGCCAACGCACTCATAAGGAAGCCGGGAACCCATAAGGAATACGACGCCCCGGCATCAGAGAAGACAACCAGCGAAGGCAAGGACGTACAGGACAACCTCTACCTAAGCATCAAGCTCCTGCCGAAGACAGAAGGCCAGCTGACGATAGGATTCAAGTACAACGGACAGACACCGGAAGGAAAGACGAACACCCTGCC
>OCTW011605886.1_pt1 | contig 16270 bp, 16 predicted proteins | sample 1539671 | NCBI WGS metagenome assembly OCTW01 (sample SAMN02144230, study PRJEB22623) | gut metagenome | biome: sheep rumen | host: Ovis aries | place: New Zealand
TTGCTTTGAAAAAGAAAGCCGATAAAAGCATACGGCGAAGCAGATCGTTAGAGGCTTGCTTTGAAAAAGAAAGCCGATAAAAGAAAAGAACCAAAAGAAAATTAAAAAAGAAAAGGTGTTACGTAAAGGTGTTACGTAACACGTACCACCACCTTATGTACCACCAATAATATTAAATTTTAAGTTTATGAGTTTATTTGACGATTTATGGCAGCTGCTCCGGGCGCACGGATCGAGTGCCAAACGCGAAACGGAATGCGCAGCATTATGGTCCACCTATCCGCCGGAAACGCAGCAACGGATTTACAACACCATCCGTACCAAATTGGAGCAGAACAAGTTTGTGCACTATGATCCCTTGCGGGCCATAGAGGAGAACGCCCGACCTCCCAGACAGCAAACCCTCTCCTATGCGGACTATTACGCCCGTTACCACACTACAGAACCCCGCGACGGTTGGCAAATGGCCAATCCGACGGGAAACAAAGTTATTTACGTTAAAAACTAATTGATTATGGCACTCAAATTCACATTGGAAGCCCCGTTCAAGACGATGTCCGGGGTCATCAGCCGAAAGCGTTTCGAGGACGGACGCGTAGAATCACTCATCGCCACCAAACGCGGCACCATCTACAAACGTACGACCTACCCGAAAGGGATCTCCCCGCGTCGTGGTTAAGACGTTCCCGGAAGATGATCCCGTGATGATTTCGCTTAGAAGTCAGGATCAAAAACCAGACCATCACGGGACCATCTCCCGACGAAAAGCCAAGAACCACTCAATGACCAAATGGTAAATGACCCATACGGCGAAGCAGATCGTATGAACGAAGTGAATAAAGAAATCGTAAATGACAAAATCGTAAATGATTTGATGGGTAAAGTATTTTTTGACCCTGGTATCGAGTCCGTCCGCGGCATCCTGATCGGCACCGATCCGTATTACCTGCGGCGCTATCCGGCTCGTGACGGCGGCGTGATGCATATCGTGCAGGCGCGTCCCGACCGTTCCGGACATACGCCCTCTGAAGCAGAAGCAGCCAACCGCATTGCTTTCGGCATTGCCTATGGCAAAGAGCGGCACCGCGAGTATCTGGAACGGACTATGAAAGGACAACTGGAAATAGAATTTATTGACTGATGGCAAAGAAATTTTTGAAAACCGACCTCGTGCGCTCCTTGGAACAGCATGTAGGCGCACCGGTAGGCATGGAGGGACTGGAGACCCTCATCTACGGCTGGCGTCACAAACACCGCATCGCCTCGCATGCAATCTATGTCCGACCCTGGCTGACCTATGAGGAAACGATGTCGCTGAGCCGCTATGCCGGCTATGATCTGACGGAAATTTAAGAAATCTTAAAAACGCGAAAGCCGGTCTTTGGTACTCTCGTAAAAAAGCAGTAATTTTGTGCCGGATTTGAGAGATGAAATAATGAGTTTTCAGGGCGTTTGTCGCTTCCTTCTCAGTCTCGGAAACTCAAAAAGGAAGGACTCAAATCCGGTGCACCTAACAACCTGACTATTTAACAGTTTAACAGTTTAACCATTTAACGTATTATCCTGAACCTATGGCTAAAATCACATTACATGGTATGTTTGCCCGCGTTCTGGGCAAATTCAACCGCTCGGAGACGCTCTATTTCAAGCGTTGTAACTGCGGCAAAGAGCAACTTGGTGTGGATCTGCTGAATCCGGTCAAGCAAAGCAAGAATGCCAAAGTTCTCGCCTGCCAAGCCGCACTCAAGACGGCAGCACAGGCAGCCAAAGAAGCACTCGCCGATCCGGATCAACGCGCTGCGTTGGAAACAGCATTCAAGAACCAAAACAAGTACACTTCTCTCTTCGCCTACACCGTGGCGCAGAAGTATGTCAAACCCGATTTCGGAGGGTAAGTAAAAATTCATAATTCATAATTCAAAATTATGACACGTAAAGAAATCCTCAAGGTCGTGATCTCGGTGCTGATTGCCGCTCTGACGGCGCTCGCAGCCGGACTGGGACTGAGTTCCTGCAACGTGACGCGAACCATCACCACCAAGTCCGAGTACTGGCAGAAAGCCGACACTTCGGTGATCATCCAGACGAAGACGATCGAAACGTACGACGCGTCGAAGAAGTAGCGTTTATTAACCCTATTCATTAACTATTTTCCCCTCTCAATCGGCATAGAGGGTCCCCGACGCAACTTGTAAAGTTGTGGTGGGGAGAGCGGTGGAGAAGCCAATTGACTTTTGGCTTCGAAAAGGGAAGGCGGTCGGGGAGACCAAGCCGACCGAGAAGGAGGTTGCCCTCCAGAGAACCTTTGCACACCGATTGCCGAACGCGAATGGCAAAAGTAACTTATTCCGCCGGCATCGACCATGTGTCGGGTGCATTGGCAAAACCGAGCAAGAGCGGTCAGCACTCCTGCACCAAGATGCTCTTGGCAACCCACCGCGTAGCGGCTACCCAGAGCAACGCTTGTAACCGTCTGTATCTCCGTCCGAAGATCGAGCGCAGCACCCAGCCCTCTGCCAAAGAGTTGGCTATCCGCGAGCGCTTCACCGAGGTGCGCGCCATGGTCGCTACCCGCCGGAAAGATCTGAACAAGATCTCGCAGGACCAGCTGGACTTCATCGCCCAGAAGGACCTCGCCACCGGCAAAAAGACCATGACCGCCTACCTGTGGAAGGTCTGCGGCCAGGAGTACGATGCCGCCCACCAAGGCTAACCGCGGCGATGCCGCACTCAACCAAAAACGGCAGCCATTTCGGCTGCCGTTTCTGTCGAGTAATAATCGTTCGAGCCATGCGAGATAAGACGAGGCGACTCGAAAATTGCCAATCGGCAATAATCGTTCGAACGAAGTGAGATAAGAACGCGGGCGTTCAAGCCCTCTGAACCAGAAACGACAGCCACATGGCTGTCGTTTCTGTCGAGAAGAGGCGACTCGAACGCCCGACCCCTACGTCCCGAACGTAGTGCGCTACCAACTGCGCTACTTCTCGAAATGCGGAGCATTTCTTCGGACTCTCTTAACAGTTCGTAGTTTACCTGGTCGTAAAGCAGGGAACCCAGCCCTCCTTTACTTCCGTAAACTATCTCCTGTTTGCGAGAGGTCTCGCTTGCTTTCGCTCACGCTTATGTCTCGCTCTTTTTCACAAAAGCGGTTTTTTAACCGTTTTTTTCTCGGCGTAAGCGCCTTCGATTAAAAAGCGTTTTTTTAACCGTTTTTTTCTCGGCACAAGTGCCTTCGATTAAAAAGCGGGTGCAAAAGTACTGCTTTTTTTTGATATACGCAAATTTTTTGCGATTTATTTTGCACTTTTTCGTCTAAAAGTGCGTTTACCGGGCTTTATCGGTTCCCCTTGAGCCATTATTTCACGCACTTGCGCCTCCGTCACCGTCTCTACCGGTATGTTCTTTGGCAGCTGATAATTGCCCTCCGGCGTATGGATATAAGCGCCGTACCTGCCGTTCAACACCTGCACATCGCCCCACTGATGCACCGGAGTGGAGGTGGTCTGTTTCTCCTCGATGAGCGCAATAGCGTCCTCCATGGTCACTGTAAACGGATCTTTGCCCTTGGGGATGGAGATGAACACATGGTTATAATGCACATACGGACCGTACTTGCCCTCGCCGATCACTACCGGCAATCCCTCGTACTCGCCCAGCGTGAGAGGCAGCGCCGTCTTGAACAGCTCCAGCGCCTCGGCTAACGTGATGGAGTAGATCGACTGGTTCTTCTTCAGGCTGGCGAAACGCGGTTTGGCGTCTGCCGCATTACCCATCTGCACGCACGGACCTATCTTGCTGATCTTCGCGATAATAGGCTGTCCCGTCTCCGGGTCGTTGCCCAGGAACCTGCCCTCCACCTTACCGGACGGCACGGCGGAGACAAGCGGATGGAAAGTCTTGTAGAACGTGTCCACCGTCTTAACCCAGTCGGCTTTGCCTGCCGCGATACGGTCGAACTGCTCCTCCTCGTGCGCCGTAAAATCATAATCGAGGATCTCCGGGAAATGCTCCACCAGAAAATCATTGGTCATCTGTCCCAGATCCGTCGGCAGGAACCGCTGCGTCTCTGCGCCGTACATCTCGCTGCGCTGTTTCTCCAGCACCATCCCGTTTTTCAGAGTCAGGATAGCTATATCCCTTTTGACACCCGGCACGGAGCCTTTCTCCACATATTTCACATGCTGGATGGTGTCAATGATCGTGGCGTAGGTGGAAGGACGCCCTATCTCCAGCTCCTCCATCCGCTTCACGAGCGTGGCGTCGTTATACCGCAACGGAGGCTTGGCATAGGTCTGTATCGCCTCTGCGCCCTGCAGTCTCAGCCGCTCGCGCGGAGACATGGCGGGTAAGATCCGGCGCTCCTCCTCCGCGTCGTCCGTGGACTGGACATAGACGCGTGTGAAACCGTCGAAAGTGATCACCTCGCCTGCCGCCACAAACGCATATTTGGATCCGTGTACCGACACCTCGATAGTGGTCTTCTCGCCCTGCGCCTCAGCCATCTGGCTGGCTATCGTGCGTTTCCATATCAGTTCGTACAGACGCTGCTCGTCTTTGGTGGCTCCGGCGCTCAGACGGCTCATGTAAGCCGGGCGGATCGCCTCATGCGCCTCCTGCGCGCCTTTGGATTTGGTGCGGTACTGGCGCGTATGCACGTATTTCTCGCCGTACTGCTCCGCGATAACCTCCTTGCTCGTCGCTAACGCCAGAGACGAGAGGTTCACCGAATCCGTACGCATATAGGTGATATGTCCGCTCTCATACAGCGTCTGCGCCAGACGCATGGTCTTGGAGACGGAGAACTTGAGCTTCCGCGCCGCTTCCTGCTGGAGCGTGGACGTGGTGAACGGAGGTGCCGGCATATGGGTCACCGGTCGGCGTTGTACATCGCGGACGATGAACTGGGCGGTGTTCAGGCTCTCCAGAAACTCAATCGCATCTTTCTTATGCGAAAAACGGTGGTTCAATTCGCATCTCAATACCGATGCGTCACCCGGATTTATACCGATGAAATCGGCAAAAGTTCGATATGCGGAGGAGGCGCGGAAGGATTCTATCTCGCGCTCTTTCTCTACTATCAGCCTTACCGCCACCGATTGTACGCGGCCGGCGGAAAGACCGGTCGTCACCTTCCTCCAGAGCACCGGCGACAGCTCGAACCCGACGATACGGTCCAGCACACGGCGCGCCTGCTGGGCGTTCACCAGATTATAGTCTATATCCCGCGGATTGGCTATACCGTCAAGCACATCGCTCTTCGTGATCGACGGGAAGACGATACGGTGGGTCTCTTTGTTCTGCAGACCCAGCACCTGGTACAGATGCCAGGCTATCGCTTCTCCTTCGCGGTCCTCATCGGATGCCAGCCATACGACATCCGATTTAGCCACTTCTCTCTTCAACTCCTCCACCAGACGCTCTTTGTTGCTGTCTATCACGTAGTTCGGCGCGTAACCGTGCTCGATATCTATTCCCAGCGAGTTCTTGCCCAGCGGCTCGATATCACGGATATGGCCTTGGCTGCTCATTACCTTGAAATCATCTCCGAGAAACGATTTGATCGTCTTTACCTTGCCCGGAGACTCTACTATAACCAGATTTTTGCTCATAAACTATATAAATAAGGTGTACCCTCGAAAATTCGCCGCAAAAGTAGTACAAAAAAATTATTTGCGCAAATTTTTTTTATTCGCTTGCGTATATCAAAGATATTTTGTATCTTTGCACCCGATTTGAGAAAAATAATTTTAATTTTTTTATCGAAAGGACTTGCATGAATGTATTTTTAGTCGTATTATTAGTGCTCGCGGGCGTTGCGTTATTACTCGCGGAGATGTTCCTTCTGCCGGGTTTCGGCATAGCGGGTATCGGTGGTTTCGGTTGCCTGATAGCAGCCGTAGTGATGGCATGGCTCATGATCAGCCGCATGGCGGGGTATATCACCCTGGGCGCCTGTCTGGTTCTTTCGGGACTGGCTATTTGGGGCTTCCTGCGCAGCAACGCGCTTGACAAGATGGCGCTGGATAGCAAGATTGACAGCCATGTGGAGCTGGCGAAGAACAAGCTGAAGAAGGACGGCACGCCGGCGGAGGAAAAGAACGAAGAAAAATAATCTCTCACTAACTAAAATCATAAAACTATGGACATCCTAACCATTATTGTTGTAACGCTGGTAGCGATTGCACTTTGTATTTTCTTTTATTACGTACCGTTCATGCTGTGGATCAACGCCGTAGTGAGCGGAGTACGTATCAGTCTGGTACAGCTCTTCCTGATGCGCATCCGTAAGGTGCCGCCCACGAAGATCGTCAACTGTATGATCGAGGCGCACAAGGCGGGTCTGACAGAGGTCAAACGCGACGGCCTGGAGGCGCATTACCTCGCCGGAGGACATATTGAACGCGTCGTACATGCGCTCGTCTCTGCTAACAAAGCCGGTATAGACCTCTCCTTCCAGATGGCTACGGCGATAGACCTGGCGGGACGCGATGTGTTCGAGGCGGTGCAGATGAGTGTGAACCCCAAGGTGATTGACACGCCTCCCGTTGCCGCTGTGGCGAAAGACGGTATCCAGCTTATCGCCAAAGCGCGTGTGACCGTCCGCGCTAACATCCGCCAACTGGTGGGTGGTGCCGGAGAGGACACGATCCTCGCCCGCGTAGGAGAAGGTATCGTCAGCTCCATCGGTTCCGCCGAGAGCCACAAACAGGTGCTGGAGAACCCGGATTCGATCAGCAAACTGGTGCTCTCCAAAGGACTCGATGACGGTACGGCGTTTGAGATCCTGTCTATCGATATAGCGGATATCGATGTAGGTAAGAATATCGGTGCGCAGCTGCAGATGGACCAGGCGGAGGCGGACAAGAACATCGCCCAGGCGAAGGCGGAGGAACGCCGCGCTATGGCGATCGCCAGCGAGCAGGAGATGAAAGCGAAAGCGCAGGAAGCACGCGCCAAGGTGATCGAGGCGGAGGCGCTCGTACCGCAAGCTATGGCGGAGGCTTTCCGCAACGGAAACCTCGGAATCATGGATTACTACCGGATGCAGAATATCCAGGCGGATACCACCATGCGCGAACAGATAGCGGGCGGAGGACAGCCTGCCGCTTCTGCCAAGAAGAAGTGATTGGTGAATTGTGAATTGTGAATTGTGAATTGTGAATTGTGAATTGTGAATTGATTGCGAATAGCACTTCTTCAATATTCTATCGAGTGGGCTAACCCGCAGGCGAACATCGGTTTGCTGGACGAGCGTCTGCGCGCCATAGCAGGGCGGGCGGAGATAGCCGTTGTGCCGGAGATGTTCTCTACGGGCTTCTGCACCGACCGGCCCGGGCTTGCCGAAGAATGGATCACAGGTCCTACCTGCCGGGCGCTGCAGCAGATGGCGGATACCTACCAACTGGCTATCATCGGTTCGCTGATGGTTACGGAAAACGGCAGACTCTATAACCGCGGATTTATCTTCCGCCCGGACGACACGCCGCAGTACTACGACAAACATCATCTGTACCGCAGCGGCGGCGAAGCGGAGTTCTTCACCCCCGGCAACGAACGTAAGATCTTCGATTTCCGGGGCGTCAAGATACGGCTGGCGGTATGCTACGACCTGCGCTTCCCCGTATGGCTGCGCCAGGACAAGCATAACCTATACGACATCCTCGTCTGCGTGGCCTGCTGGCCTACGGTACGCATCCAGTATTGGGACACACTCCTGTCCGCCAGAGCCGCAGAGAACCATTGCTATGGCATCGGCGTGAACATGACCGGCACCGACGGCATGCAGATGGATTATGTCGGTCATTCGGCGGCGTACGACACATGGCTCAAGGACGTAGCGGGATTTGAAGACTACGAGGAAGGCACGCGTATAGTGGACCTGTCCATAGAGAAACTGCAGCATTTCAGGGAAGTGCTCCCGCAATGGGAAGAAGCGGATGAGTTTGAATTGAAAACAGAAAACGGATAATCGGAAATTGAGAACCGGTGGAGAATAATTGGCACATAAAGCAATTGACGGAGGAAGAACAAGCCGCAGCGGACCGTCTGAGCGCCGAGTTGGATATCAGCGCGGCGGCAGGACGTATCTTAGCCGGCCGCGGACTCCGTACTGCCGCCCAGGCACGGGCGTATATCCGTCCCTCGCTGGACAGCCTGCATGACCCCTTCCTGATGCGCGACATGGGGGCTGCTGTGGACCGCCTCTGCCGCGCGATAGACACCCGTGAACGCATCATGGTCTATGGAGACTACGATGTGGACGGAACTACTGCCGTCGCGCTGATGTATTCCTTCCTGCGCAAACTCACGGACAACCTCGTCTATTATATCCCCGACCGCTATACCGAGGGATACGGTATCTCCGTCAAAGGTATCGACACCGCCAAAGAGCAGGGTTGCACACTCGTCATCGCCCTGGACTGCGGTATCAAAGCGGTGGACAAGATAGCCTATGCCACCTCGCTGGGTATTGACTTCATCGTCTGCGACCACCATACGCCGGGCGACGAGATCCCCCAAGCGGTAGCCGTGCTGAATATGAAACGCTCCGACTGCAACTATCCCTTCAAGGAACTGAGCGGTTGCGGCGTAGGGTTCAAACTGGCGCAAGCCTATGCCCTCCGCCGCGGGATGGATATGCGCGAGGTGTACCGGCTGCTGCCGTTGCTCGCCATGTCTATCGCCAGCGACGTGGTGCCCGTCACAGGCGAAAACCGCATTCTGGCGTACTACGGACTCAAAGCGCTCAACGCGCAGCCTACCGAGGGGATGAAGGCTATCATGCGCGTGGCGGGGATAGAAGGAAAGACCGTCACCATCAGCGATCTCGTCTTCCGTTTCGGACCGAGGCTCAACGCCGCCGGACGTATCAAGAGCGGAGCGGAAGCCGTGCGGCTGCTCATCACCCAGGACGCTGAGGCCGCCATGCGCTTCGCACGCGACATAGACTCCTATAACCAGGACCGACGCGATTATGACAGCAAGACGACCGACGAGGCACTCGCTCAACTGGCAAAAGACCCGATGAATCCGGACAGATTCACTACTGTCGTCTTCTCGCCCGAATGGCACAAGGGCGTGGTAGGTATCGCTGCCAGCCGCCTCACGGAGACATGGTATCGGCCTACGATCGTGCTCACCGCAGGGGACGACGATATCATCTCCGGCAGCGCACGGTCCGTCAGCGATTTTGATATCTATACCGCTATTGACTCCTGCCGCGACCTGCTCACCAATTTCGGCGGACATAAGTTCGCTGCGGGACTGAGCATGCACAAAGCGGACCTGCCGGAGTTCAAACGCCGGTTCGAAGAATACGTGGCTGCGCATATCACCCCGGAACAACGGGTGCCGACACTGGATATAGAAGCCGAAGTGGAATTGAGCGACATGGACTGGAAGATGTACCGGATCCTGCAGTGTCTGGAGCCTTTCGGTCCCGGCAACGAGCGTCCGCTCTTCCTCTGCCGCAACCTGATTAACAACCACGGCACACGCGCCGTGAGCGACGGAAGGCACCTGCACCTTGACCTCACCGACCGCGTCGTGGCTATGACCGGTATCGCTTTCGGAGAAGGAGACAAAGCCCTCCACCTCCAGAACGGCAAGAGCGTGGATGTCTGTTTCTATCTGGAGGAGAACAGCTATCGCGGCCACACCTCCCTCCAGATGAATGCCCAGGATATAAAACTCAACGGGTAAATCGTATATCGTAAATGACCAAATCGTAAATAATCTTATGTTTTCCGAACGAGACACCAAAGGCCCGAGTTTGCGTCGGGGATCCATTGAGGTAGTATGCGGTTCTATGTTCTCCGGCAAGACGGAAGAGCTCATCCGCCGCATGAAACGCGCCAAGTTTGCCAAGCTGCGCGTGGAGATTTACAAACCGGCTATTGACGTGCGCTACAGCGATGAAGACGTAGTGAGCCATGACCGCAATGTGATCCAGTCCACGCCGGTGGACAGCAGCCAGAATATCCTGCTGATGGTCGATGATATCGACGTGGTGGGTATCGACGAGGCGCAGTTCTTCGACATGGGTATCGTCGATGTATGCCAGCAGCTCGCCAACCGCGGCATCCGCGTGATTGTGGCAGGTCTGGATATGGATTACCGCGGCGTACCGTTCGGTCCTATCCCGGCGCTGATGGCTATTGCAGACGACGTGTACAAGACCCATGCTATTTGCGTCCATTGCGGCGATCTGGCGTATGTGAGCCACCGCCTCGTAGCCTCGGACAAACGCGTCCTGCTGGGAGAGACAGACAGTTATGAACCTCTATGCCGCGCATGCTATAACAAAGCCATTGCCCAGGAAGAAGAGAAGTTATAAATTGTGAATTGTAAATTATCAATTATCAATTATCAATTATCAATTACATCGATGTCATATTACCGTTAGCCATCCGGGACTGTTATACCTATAGCGTTCCGGACGGTTTGTCTATACCCGCTCCGGGTAGCCGTGTGCTCGTCCCGCTGATGGCAAAAGAGGTGCGCGGCGTGGTGCTGCGGACCCATACGGAGCCTGTCGATCCGGCTTTCGCCGCCAAGATACGTCCTTTCATCCGTGTCCTGGACGAAGCCCCGGTCGTACCGCGTGAGCAGTTGGCTCTATGGCAATGGATGAGCGCCTATTACATGTGTACGCTCGGAGAGGTGATGAGCGCCGCGCTGCCCGGTGGTCTGGACAAACGCCTCACCGACCCTCCCAAACGCCGCAGGACGGCGATCCCGCCCTACACCGGACCGGTAGAACCCGCCCATTCACTGACGCCTGCACAGCAGAAAAGTGTCGATGAAATCGAAGGTTTCTGGTCTTCCGGCAAGGATATAGTACTGCTCCATGGCGTCACCTCCAGCGGCAAGACGGATATCTATATCCATCTGATCCGGTCGCAACTGGAACAGGGGAAGAACGTGCTCTATCTGGTGCCGGAGATCGCTCTGACGACCCAGCTCACCAGCCGGCTGCAGCATGTGTTCGGAGACCGGCTGATCGTCTATCACAGCCGTTTGACGGACGCCGAGCGCGAACAGCGGTACCGGGAACTAAGCCGGGTCAGACCTGAGTCGGCTGCCGGACATCCTTATGTGGTCATCGGGGCGCGGAGTGCCGTCTTCATGCCCGTACCCGAGATAGGTATCGTTATCGTGGACGAAGAGCATGAGCCGAGTTACAAACAGGAAGAGCCTGCTCCCCGTTATCACGCCCGTTCGGCAGCGATCATGCTGGCGAAAGAGCATGGCGCCAAAGTGCTGCTGGGAACAGCCACTCCTTCGCTGGAGTCGTACTATCTGGCGCAGAAAGGGGTGTACGGCTTGGTGGAGATAACGGAGCGTTTCGGCGGCGCGGAACTGCCGGAGATACGGCTGGTTGACCTCAGACGTCAGTATGAACGCAAAGAGATGTACGGCCATTTCAGCGACCCGCTGATAGCGCAGATCCGCCGGGTTCTGGCGGAGGGCAAACAGGTCATCCTCTTCCAGAACAGACGCGGCTATGCACCCCAGATACAATGTACCTCCTGCGGCCAGCCGCCGCGGTGCGTGCAATGCGACGTGCCGATGACCCTGCATCTGCGTGACAAAGAGATGCGGTGCCATTATTGCGGCTATCACTCGCCTATACCGGACCTCTGCCCCCATTGCGGCGGCGAATACAAAACTATCGGGTTCGGCACCGAGCGGATAGAGGACGAGATACAGACCTTCTTTCCGGAAGCCCGCGTGCTGCGCATGGATCTGGACACCACACGCAACCGGTCGGCGTACCAGGATATCATCAACGCTTTCGCCAACCATGAATGCGACATCCTGGTAGGCACCCAGATGGTGACGAAAGGGCTGCATTTCGACGACGTGCGGCTGGTGGCGGTTCTCAATGCCGACCCGCTCTTCAACCAACCCGATTTCCGGGCATACGAACGGGCATACCAGATGCTGGAGCAGGTGGCGGGAAGAGCCGGCAGGAAAGGGACGAAAGGAGAAGTATGGATCCAGACGTTCGATACCGCAAACCTCGTGCTGCAGATGGTGCAGCATCACGACTATGCGTCTCTATACAACCATCAGATAGCCGAACGGAAGATGTTCAACTACCCTCCTTTCTACCGTCTGATACGCCTGCAGCTGCGCCATGCCAAACAGCAGCAGGTACACCTCGCGGCGGCAGAACTGCAGACCTATCTCACGCGGATCTTCGGTCCGCGCGTGTCGGGGGTCATCATACCCTCCGTGGAACGGGTGCAGGCATATTATATCCGCGAACTGACACTGCGTATCGAGCAGGGGGCGAACATGGCGGAAGCCAAACGGAGAGTGAGAGAGGCGATAGCGTATGTTTCCTCGGTTTCATCGGGTAAAAATGTAAAAATCATCGCGGATGTAGATCCGCTGTGAGAGGTGAAAAGTGAAAGGTGAGAGGTGAAAAGTGAAAGGTGAAAGGTGAAAAGTGAAAAGTGAAAAGTGAAAGGAGAAAGAAATGATAGAAGAGAGCAAACGCCGTGTGGCGTATATCAATGAGATGATCGAGAGCGGTCATGCCGCGGAGTTGATACGCGACGGAGAAGCGTACCACGATGCGCAGCTGGCGCATATAGCGGACGAAGTATGCTCGCGCCCTGAGGTGCGCGTGGTCCTTATAGCCGGTCCCTCCTCCAGCGGAAAGACCAGCACGTCGCATAAACTGTGTCTGGAACTGCTGGCACACGGCAAACAGCCGGTGGCGCTGTCGTTGGACAACTGGTATGTGGATGGCACACTCACTCCCCGTAAGAAAGACGGATCGAAGGACTACGAGTCGCTCTATGCTATTGATCTCAAGCAGCTCGGAGAAGACCTCAAAGCGCTCATCGGAGGAAAAGAGATAGCCCTGCCTACCTTCAATTTCGCAGAGGAGAAACGCGAGTACCCGGGCGACACACTCCGGCTGGAGGAAGACGCGATCATGGTTATCGAGGGGATCCATGCGCTCAATCCGATCCTCACGGAGGATATCGCCCCCGCGCATAAATACAAGGTGTATGCAGCGCCGATGAGTTCGGTCTCGCTGGACGGCGAGCGGTGGGTGCCGACCTACGTACACCGGTTGCTCCGCCGGATAAGCCGGGACCTGAGGACAAGAGGCAAGTCGCCGCAGACGACGATTGCCACATGGCCGTTCGTCGTAGAAGGCGAAGCGCAATGGATAGAACCGTTCCGGAAAGAAGCGGATGCGGAGTTTGACACCACGATGCTGTACGAACTGCCGGCACTGCGGCTGACGGTGGAGACCGCGCTACAGACGGTGCCCGCCTCAGCCGAGGAATACCAGGTGGCGAAACTGCTGCTGTACTACCTCTCTTTCTTCGAGTCCCTCGCCTCCGCTTTCATACCCAGGACATCTATCTTACGCGAGTTTATCGGCGGAAGCCAGTTCAATGTAGGGTAATTTAGGGCTTTTTTGACCTAAAAATGCAAAAAAAATGCTAAATTATTTGGTCATGTCAAAAAAAAGCAGTACTTTTGTCGTCGCTTTTGAAACAAGATGGCGGGATAGCTCAGCTGGTTAGAGCGCATGATTCATAATCATGAGGTCCCCAGTTCAATCCTGGGTCCCGCTACAAGAACCACCGACAGGGTGGTTTTTTTACAAATCATTTGAGTTCGGGGTGCCCTACCTGGCTGAGATTATACCCGTTGAACTTGAACAGATAATGCTGTTAAAGGAAATGAAAACATTTCATCATTTGGACATTTACCATTTGGTCATTTATTTGGTCATTGGTACCTTTGCTGCGCAAATGAGTGCGCAGACCAACGCGCAAGAAGCGCAAGTTTCCCGACAAGACACGCTGTCCGCGAGCGATTTTCAGCTTGATGAGATTGAGGTGAGTGCCAAACGCGTACAACAGACGACCCTCTCCCACCAAGTAACGAAAAGCGAGGATCTGAACCGTGAGAACACGGGTCAGAACTTACCGTATTTATTGAGCACCACTCCCGGTTTACAGGTAACGAGCGATGACGGTTTAGGCGTAGGATACACGTATTTCCGTGTGCGCGGGACCGACCACACACGTATCAACATGACCGTGAACGACGTGCCTCTGAACGACGGAGAGAGCCAGTCTGTCTTCTGGGTGAACATGACGGATATGGCCTCGAGCATGAGCAGTATAGATGTGCAGCGCGGCGTTGGCACCAGTACGAACGGTTCGGCATCCTTCGGCGCGAGTCTGAACATGCAGACCAACGAGCCGTCAGTAGTCAGCCGACAGCTATCTGACGACCGGAGTCACGTGACCCTCGCCTTCAACGGAGGTATGTACAAGACCTTCAAAGAGATGGTGAACGCCCATATCGTTCTCCCTAGCAGATGGGTCGCCAATGCGCGGTTCAGCAAGGTCAATTCAGACGGATTCCTATACCGCACCGGCAGCGATCTATATAGCTACTACGGCGATCTTGGTTGGTACGGCAAACAGACCCAAGTGGTAGCCCGTCTCTTCGGCGGAAGCGAAAAAACAGGAATGGGTTGGGACGGCGTGGATTATAACACCGCCTACGGTATCAACGGTGCCGACAGACGCTATAACCCTGCGGGTGAATATACCGTCAAAGATAGCCAAGGAAACGACTCCACCGTCTATTACTCCAACCAGACGGACAACTACGCCCAGCAGCATGCCCAGATAGCCGTCACCCATCGTTTCACCCCTCAATGGAGCCTCAACGCAACCCTCCATTATACCCACGGAGGCGGTTACTACGAGCAATACGAGAACAAGGCACTGAAGTATTTCAACCTGCTGCCCTATACCGATGCTGCCCAAGGCAAAGTGGAAAAGAGCGACGGCATCTACCGCAAGAACCTGAATAACCATTTCTACGGAGCTGTCCTCTCCGCCAAATACACCTCCGAAGCAGTGCAGGCGCAAATCGGAGCCGCAGCCAATGACTATATCGGTGCCCATTGGGGCGAACTGCTTTGGGTCAGCGATCCTCATTACTCCCAAACGATCCCTTACGCCTATGAGTTCTACCGCGCTAACAGCCGCAAAGTGGATGCCAATATCTACGCCAAAGCAAATTGGCATATTATCCACCGCGCCCAAGAGCGTCTGTCGCTCTACGCCGACCTGCAATACCGGTATGTGCGCTATCGGATGGCAGGCATCAATGCCGATGCGCTGAAAAAGTATGCGGACCAACCGGACCTGACCGAGCTGCCGCTGCTGGTACAATACCATTTCTTCAACCCCAAAGCCGGACTCACCTACCAAAACCACGGTCATCTGTTAGCAGGTTCGTTCGCCATGGCAAACCGCGATCCCAGTCGCGACAATTACACGGAGAACATCATTTACGACCGCACGACGAAGACCTACTCCGGCAACATGCCCAAAGCCGAAACGCTCTTCGACTATGAGTTAGGCTATACGTACGCGCATACGCGTTTTAATATAGGTCTCAACCTCTATTTCATGGATTACGACAACCAGTTGGTACTGACAGGGCGCGTAAACGACGTAGGTAAACAGAGCACAACGAACGTGAAAGACTCCTACCGGATGGGTATGGAACTGATGGCCGGCGTACGGATAACCAACTGGTTCAGATGGGAAGGAAACATGGTTGTGAGCCGTAACAAGATACAGAACTATACGGAGACTATCACCCGTTATGACGAGAACTGGAAATGGGTAGGGGAAGAAGAGGTGTTCTTCAAAGAAACGACTATCGCTTTTTCTCCGACCATCACAGCGATGAGCCTCTTTACCTTTGACTACGCAGGTTTTATAGGAACCATTCAGACGAACGTCACGGGCAAACAGTACTTGGACAACACTCAGAACGAGACCGCTGCGCTCAAAGCCTACACGACGACGAACGTACACTTGGAGTACAGCCTGCCGATGAAACAATGGTGCAAAGAGAAAAAAGGAGTGCCAAACATCAAACTGCTCTGCCAACTCAATAATATCTTTAACGCAAAATATGCGTCAAACGGCGGTAGCGACTGCTCCTATTTCCAGGACGGCAAAGCATGCTGGCCATGGTACTACGCGCAAGCGGGCATCAACGTCCACGCCGGCTTCGTCGTTAAATGGTAAATTCTCTATAGATGAAAGCCGAGATACCCCACCATCTCTCGAAAACGGTTCGATAATGGTTCGATAATGGTTCGAGAATGAGTGCTAAATGAGTCGTAAATGACCCGTGAGTAAATTAGCACTCTATGTCGAGTTAGGAACGCTACCATCACGGGACCTGGAGGACT
>OCTW011588719.1_pt1 | contig 16268 bp, 10 predicted proteins | sample 1539671 | NCBI WGS metagenome assembly OCTW01 (sample SAMN02144230, study PRJEB22623) | gut metagenome | biome: sheep rumen | host: Ovis aries | place: New Zealand
CCGGATCCAGCTGCTTTAATCCGCCGTAGCGGCTTCCCATACCGGCCGCCATAACGACCAAAACAGGTTTTTTCATTGAGGTGTCTCCTTTGATCTGCGCAGCAGGTGTCAGGTGCTGCGGCGTTTTCTGCTCTTTTTATTATAACGGAGATTATACATATAATTGAATGAAAATTTATCAATTGATAGATAATAAATACATAACGCTGAAAAAAGTAAAAAAGGAACAGACAAAAGGTTGACAAAAGCACGGATGTGAGATATATTATAGTCACAAAAAGAAATCAAGTTGAAACGGAAAGGAGGTACGGACCAAAGGGAATTTTAACAGTCACTCAAGCAACCGCATATTCCGGATCTGATACGTAAACCATGGAAGAGATAGTATAGAGCGTACAGGTTCTCCTGAGGGAGCAGCTACGGATCCATGAAGAAGAATGAAGGAATTGTCAGAGCCAGGAAAAGAGTTTACTGGGAGAAGACCAATGGGAATGTAAGTCGGATTTTTATCCACAAGAGAGCCGGAAGCTTAGTTTCGGCGGAACCTATTAACTTGAGGTTTCATCATTTGATATGAAGTCTCGTCAGCATATATGAGTGCCAGAGAAGGCTGGCATCGGATGCCAGGAGTCTGGCAGCATGAGTGGTTAATAGAACAACTGAATAGAGGAATCGTTCCGATGTCGCGGACATCGAGAAAAAGGACGAATTCTAGGACGATAAAATTGCATATAGGAGGACACTGAATGAGTCCAATCGATCATTGAGAGGCATTACTTAACAGGTGGTTAGGTAATGCCTCTTCTTTATGTGCGCAATGCGCAGGCGGACTGCGGCGGACTTTTCCGGCAGTCTGCCGCGGGATTTTCTGGTTGTGCATCTGACCCGGCTGGAGTATAATCGTTTAGTGTGCCCTGAGGAAAATACCGGCGCCTTGCCGGAGGGCAATTGCGCGGACCGCGGATGCGGACGGCAGACAGCAGACAAGGCGCAATTTATGATAAAGAAAGAGGTATAGCAATGGCAAAAGTCAGAACCAGATTCGCACCGAGCCCTACCGGACGGATGCATGTGGGAAATCTACGAACGGCTCTTTATACATATCTGATCGCGAAACATGCAGGCGGAGATTTTGTACTCCGTATTGAGGACACGGATCAGGGACGGTTTGTGGCGGAAGCGGAAGACATTATCTATCATACCCTGGCGGAGACCGGCCTGATCCATGATGAAGGACCGGATAAAGACGGGGGATATGGTCCGTATGTACAGAGTGAGCGCTGCAAGAGCGGTCTGTATATGAAGTACGCGCTGGAACTGATCGAGAAGGGAGAGGCTTACTACTGTTTCTGCGACCAGGAGCGTCTGGACAGCCTGAAACAGAACATCGGCGGCAAGGAAATCTCCTTCTATGACAAACACTGTCTGCATCTGTCCAAGGAAGAGATTGAAGCCAATCTGGCTGCGGGCAAGCCCTATGTCATCCGCATCAATGTGCCGAATGAGGGCAGCACTTCGTTCCATGATGAGATTTACGGAGATATTTCCCAGCCCAATGAAGAACTGGACGATATGATCCTGATCAAGTCAGACGGATATCCCACGTACAATTTTGCCAATGTGGTAGATGACCATCTGATGCATATTACCCATGTGGTGCGGGGCAATGAGTATCTGTCCTCAGCGCCGAAATACACCCGTCTGTATCACGCCTTCGGATGGGAAGAACCGAAATATATCCACTGTCCGCTGATTACCAACGAAGAGCACCAGAAGCTTTCCAAGCGCAGCGGCCATGCTTCCTATGAAGATCTGGTGGAGCAGGGATTCCTGCCGGAAGCCATCGTGAATTTTGTGGCGCTGCTGGGATGGAGCCCGGAGGACAACCAGGAGATTATGTCCCTGCAAGAGCTGATTGAGAAATTCGATTACCGTCATATCAATAAGTCTCCGGCAGTCTTTGACATGGTCAAGTTAAGATGGATGAACGGGGAATATCTCAAGGCCATGGATTCCGACCGCTTCTATGAGCTGGCGGAGCCCTACATCAAAGAAGTGATCCATAAGGATCTGGATCTGCGCCATATCGCGGAGATGGTGAAAACAAGAATCGAGACCCTTCCGGAGATTAAGGAGCACATCGATTTCTTCGAAGAGGTGCCGGCGTATGAGGTATCCATGTATACCCATAAGAAGATGAAGACTGACCCGGAGAAATCTCTGGCGCTGCTGGAAGAGGTTCTGCCTCTGCTGGAGGCCCAGGAAGACTTCAGCAATGACGCCCTGTTCGCCATGCTGAAGGCCTATGGCTCAGAAAAAGGATATAAAGTCGGATATGTGATGTGGCCGATCCGTACCGCAGTGTCCGGAAAACAGATGACACCGGGCGGAGCCACCGAACTGATGGAGGTCCTGGGCAAGGAAGAGTCTGTAGACAGAATCAGAAAAGCGATTGAAAAACTTCGCGGATAAAAAAGACGTTTTTTGTGAAAAACGGACAAAAATACTAGATGTGGTAGTTCTCTCTTGAAAAATGCCACTAGATGTTGTAGCATCTATAGTAACGAAGCAACAGGATATTGTACAGAAACCAGCAAGCGTGTCCCAACCAGGACCGCTTGTTGTGCGCATAAGGCAATTCTTTACAATTGTTCAACAATACAATGACAGATTCCCGGTAGGGAAAAGACAGTAGAAGACAGTATGTGCAAGGGAGAACGGACATGAAGATCATCAAAAGAAGCGGAACAGAAGATACCTTTGATCTTAACAAAATCACGGCAGCTGTAGAGAAAGCGAACCGCTCGGTACCGGAGAGCGAACAGATGAGCAAGGAGCAGATTGCGGTGATTTCCGCAAATATGCGTACCATCTGTGAGGGAATGAACCGTGCACTGAGCGTGGAAGAGATCCAGGATCTGGTGGAAAATCAGATCATGAATCAGCGGGCCTTTTCCGTGGCCCGCAATTACATCACCTATCGTTACAAACGGGCGCTGGTGCGAAAATCCAACTCCACCGATCAGCAGATCCTGACTCTTTTGGAGTATGACAACGAAGAAGTCAAACAGGAAAATTCCAACAAAAACCCGGCGGTCAATAGCGTGCAGAGAGACTATATGGCAGGAGAGGTCAGCAAGGATATCACCAAGCGTTTCCTGCTGCCGGAAGATATCTGGAAAGCACATGAAGAAGGTATCATCCACTTCCATGACGCGGATTACTTTGCCCAGCATATGCACAACTGCTGTCTGGTGAACCTGGAGGACATGCTTCAGAACGGCACGGTTATCAGCGGAACCCTGATCGAGAAGCCCCACAGCTTTTCCACGGCATGCAATATCGCGACACAGGCAGTGGCTCAGATTGCCAGCTCCCAGTATGGCGGCCAGAGCATTTCGCTGGCGCATCTGGTGCCTTTTGTCAATGTCAGCCGTGAAAAATTCCGCAAGGAAGCCAGGGAAAATCTGGCAGAATGCGGCATTGAAGCAGATGAGGAGACCATCAACCGGATCGCGGAGCTGCGCCTGAAAAAAGAAGTGCAGCAGGGCGTTCAGCTGATCCAGTATCAGGTCATTACACTGATGACCACCAATGGCCAGGCACCGTTTATCACGATTTTCATGTATCTGGATGAAGTGCCGGAAGGACAGCTGAGGGATGATCTGGCCATGGTTACGGAAGAAATCCTGAAACAGCGGATCCAGGGAATCAAGAATGAGCAGGGTGTATACATCACACCGGCTTTCCCGAAGCTGATCTATGTGCTGGAAGAAGATAACATCCATGAAGACAGCAAATATTACTACCTGACTCGTCTGGCCGCGAAATGCACCGCCAAACGCATGGTTCCGGACTATATTTCTGAAAAGAAGATGAAGGAGCTGAAACAGGGGGATGTATACACATGCATGGGCTGCCGCAGTTTCCTGACTGTAGACCGTACCACGGAGAACGTGGCCAATGCGAAAAATTACGATCCAAACAAACGGAAATATTACGGCCGTTTCAATCAAGGCGTTGTGACCATTAATCTGGTAGATGTGGCCCTGTCTTCCCAGAAGAATGAGGAAGATTTCTGGAGAATTTTTGACGAACGTCTGGAACTGTGCCATCGGGCACTGCGCGCCCGTCATGAGAGACTGCTGGGCACACCGTCGGATGTGGCGCCGATTCTGTGGCAGCATGGCGCCCTGGCCAGACTGGCACCGGGAGAGCCCATTGACAAGCTGCTCTACGGCGGATATTCCACGATTTCCCTTGGCTACGCGGGCCTGTATGAGTGCGTACGCTATATGAAAGGCAAATCACACACCGACGCGGAGGCAAAGCCATTTGCCCTGGCTGTGATGCAGCATCTGAATGATGCCTGCCAGAAGTGGAAATCAGAGGAGAATATCGACTATTCCGTATACGGCACGCCGCTGGAGAGCACCACATACAAATTTGCGAAATGTCTCCAGAAACGATTCGGCAAAATCGAAGGCGTTACAGACAAGAACTATATTACCAACAGCTACCATGTGCATGTCACAGAAGAAATCGACGCTTTTACCAAACTGAAATTCGAGTCTGCTTTCCAGGAGCTTTCTCCGGGCGGCGCCATCAGTTATGTGGAAGTGCCGAACCTGCAGAACAATCTGGACGCGGTAATGGCCGTGATGGAGTTTATCTACGACAATATCATGTATGCAGAGCTCAACACCAAGAGCGATTACTGCCAGGAGTGCGGCTTTGACGGTGAGATACAGATTGTGGAAGAAGACAACAAGCTGGTGTGGGAATGCCCGAACTGCGGCAACCGGGATCAGAGCAAGCTGAATGTGGCTCGTCGTACCTGCGGCTATATCGGCAGCCAGTTCTGGAATCAGGGACGTACCCAGGAGATCAAAGAGCGGGTGCTTCATCTGTAAGCACGGTATTTGCCGAGCGGCTTCCGCGGATCCGCTGGAATCTCCGTAAAATAAAATACTGAGCGTAAGCATATAAGCTGTGAAAAACGAAAGGAAGGTTTTTTCACAGCTTATTTTTGTGATAAATCTGTTATAATGAGAGAATAGCAGGGGAAGACGGAAGAAAGAACAGACATTGAAAAGAAGGCAGTCAGCAGGAACTTATGATTTATCAGAACATAACCAACGGATATTTTATCGACCGTCCCAACCGGTTTGTCGCCCATGTGGAGATTGCGGGCCGGACAGAGACGGTACATGTCAAAAACACAGGCAGGTGCAGAGAGCTGCTGGTACCGGGAGCGGAAGTGATTCTGTCCCGTTCGGACAATCCGAACCGGAAAACAGCCTATGATCTGACCGCCGTATACAAACCCTCCCTGGGCCTTGTCAATATCGACAGTCAGGCTCCCAACCATGTAATGAAGGAATGGCTGGATACCCTGTCCTTTGACCTGGTCCGGCCGGAATATACCTATGGCCGGTCCCGCATCGATTTTTATATGGAGAAAGGAAAAGAAAGATTTCTTCTGGAAGTCAAGGGATGCACGCTGGAAGTGGACGGGATCGGCTACTTTCCGGACGCGCCCACAGAACGTGGGGTAAAGCATCTGCAGGAGCTGACAAAAGCGGAAAAAGAGGGATATCACGGGGGAATTGCCTTTGTCATTCCGATGCCGGGGGTCAGTAAGGTCTTGCCCAATGAGGCCACCCATCCGGAATTCGGGGAAGCCCTGGCGGACGCGGCGGCTGCAGGGGTGCAGATCCTGTATCTGCCCTGCGTGACCGAACCAAATGCGCTGTATATCGACAGGGGGAAGGTTGCGGAACTGAATCGGGGGTGGCTGGAGGAAAGCTGTCCTCCCTCCCTTCCTTGACCTGGCCTGCGCCATAACCTAAAATAAGCAGATAATACGCAACGAATCGCAAAGGAGCGGAGAATGACAGAAGAAGAGCTGGTGAATACCGCACGGTTAATTTCCCGGCTGGCCCACAAGGGACAGACAGATCGGGCCGGCAAGCCCTATGCGCGGCATCCGGAGAAGGTTGCGTCTTTTCTGGCGGATCCCGCCGCGCAGTGTGTGGCCTATCTGCATGATGTTCTGGAGGATACCGATGTGACCCGGGAAGAGCTGCAGAAGATTTTCGGGGACAGGATCACAGACGCAGTCTGGCTTCTGACTCGCCCGGCGCATATGGAATACATGGATTATATCCGGCGCCTGAAGGAAAATCCGCTGGCCCGATCCGTGAAACTGGCAGATCTGCGGCACAACATGGATCTGTCCAGGATACCCAACCCCTCGACCAGGGATCGGAAGCGGGTGGAAAAATACAAAGCAGCCCGTGCGCTTTTACTGCAGGAATGAAGCCCCCTGAACTCATAACCGAAAACAGAAAAAACGGCAGACAGGAGCATCCCATCCATCCGATCCGTCATCTGCCCATGGAACAATTTCGAAAAAGCCCTGTACCGAACGCGGCGAAAGAGCCGCAGTTCGGTACAGGGCTTTTGCAGTTACAGTCCCATGGATTTGATGAAGTCGGATAATACCGGTTTGTTCTGCTTGATTCGAACGGATCGCGCGGAGAACAGAAGAATGGTGGCTGCCGCAAATCCAACGGCATACAGCAGCAGACGGGCCACATCAAACTGAATGGAAGTGCCGCCGGCAATCGTGCTGCGGAAGGCATCTACCGCATAGCTGAATGGTACCCAGCGGTGTATCAGGCTGACGTAACGTCCGGAAAGTTCCAGGGGATAGGTTCCGGCGGAAGCGGCCAGCTGGACCACGGTAAAGATCAGCATCAGGAAACTGCCGACTTTGCCCAGCAGCGCATTGAAGAAATACATGATGGACATGTACGCCAGTGACGCGGCGATGGCTACGAGGATCGTTTTTCCCATGGATGCCGGCTGGAATCCCAGGACCTGATGGAGAATCAGCACCATAAGCGGTGCCATAAGAATGCTTAACGGATAGAAAACGCTGGCTTTGCTGGCCCACCAGCCCAGGCCGGAATGCAGCTTTCCTTCATAATCCAGAATCGGGTACATGATGGAAAAGGCGATACATGCGATCCAGAGTCCCACGTTCATCATATAGGCAGCCATGGCATGGCCATTGTTCGGTACAGAGGTGATCTGTGATTCGCTGCCTGTTACAGGCGAAGCAAACATGCCGGTGGTTTTGCCGGTGAAATGCAGATCCTGAACCGTATCCGCCCCTTTGGAGAGACCGGAAGACAGTTTGGCGGATCCGCTGTAAGCGTTGGCAAGACCGGTGTTCAGCTGCGAGGAGCCGTCTGACAGTTTCCGGGAACCGGAGGCCAGCTGCGCGGTTCCGGATGCCAGCTGACCGGCGCCGGAATTTAAGGCCGCACTGTTGGACACCAGAGTGGCAAGACCGGTGCTCAGCTGTTTGGAACCGGAGGCCAGCTTCCTGGCACCGGATACTGCGGAAGCAGTGCCGTCGGTCAGGGTTTTTCCGGAAGAAATCAGGGTATTGCCGGCGGTCTGCAGTTTGACATTATTGGAAGTTAGCGCTGCGAGACCGCTGCGCATCTGTTTCATGCCGGCGGCTGCTTCCGGGAAAGAAGCAGTGGCTGTTTCCAGCTGATCAACAGCGGAACCGACCCGGGTTACACCTGCGCTGAGCTTCTGGGAACCGGCGTAAGCGGTATCCAGCGCCGCGGACAGACGGTTGATGCTGTCGCTGTCGATGGAGGCATTTGCCAGTCCGGCGGAAATTTTGGACAGGTATCCGGAAGCGTCGGACAGGGAAGAGCTGACCGTGTTCAGCTGTTTCTGTGCGGTGTTTAAGTCGGATACCGCGGTCTGCAGGCTGGATTTGTATTTTGCCGCCAGGGCAGAAAGGTCCACCGATGCGGAGGAAGCGGATACTTCCTCTACGGAGTCCTGTTTGGCGGATTCCAGCTTTTTGATCAGGCTTTCTTTTTCCGATTCGCTCAAGCTGTCTGTCTGCCGGATGCTGCGGATACTTTCGTCGATTTTGGCGTTGGATGCTTTGATCCGGCTGTTGGCAGTGCGGATGGAATCGTTGGCCTTGGAGGAAACCGCGGAAATCTGCCTGCCGGCAGACTGTTCGGCAGCAGTTTCCATTCCGGAAATCATGCGGTCCAAAGTGGCCGGAAGGGTATTCAGCGTACGGCTGATCTGTCCCAGGCCTTCCGCGGACTGCTGAATGCCCGTCTGGCTTCTGGAAACAATGGTCCGGGCGTTGCCGATGGCGGAAGAAAGGGTTTTCAGATTTTCTTCCGTGGCGGAACCCTTAAGGGCGCGTACCTGATCGGAAATGGTTTTTAGGCCGCTTTCCAGTGAATCCGCGCCTGTCTGCAGAGTCGTGCTGCCGGAACCGTTGATATTGTCCGACAACGTGGAAACGGCAGAAGACACCTGGCCGAGATTTTCCAGGCCGGAGAGTTTCTGTGCGCCGAGATACAGTTTCCGCGCGCCTGCGGTATAGGTGCCGACACCGTTGACATAGGAAGCGACGCCGCGGGTATATGCGGCGGTTCCGTTATTCAGTCTGGAGGCGCCGGAAGACAGGGCAGCGGCGCCGGAACTCAAAGTATCAGATCCGTTCTTCGCCGTGGCTGCGCCGTCTGTGTACTGCTGAATGCCGGAGGCCAGCCTGCCGGTGCCTTTTTTCAGGCTAAGTGTGCCGGCTGCCGCGGTGCGTAAGCCCTTGGAAAGGGCCTTTCCCCCGTTATTCAGCTTCTGCAGACCATTTGTCAGCTGACCGGAGCCGTCGGCAGCCTGGCTGATCTGGCTGCCGGCATCCCCGATCACGTCTTTCATAGCGTCCGCGTAGGTTTTGGTGACGGTGCGGGACACGCTGTTTTTCAGTTTTTCCATGGCAGATTCGCTCATTTTGGAAGCGATGTAGTTTTTGCCCGGATTGGTGTAATAGTACAGGTGCATTTTCTTCGGATTCTGATCCAACAGGGTGGCGGCATTGGAAGAAAAATTCTCCGGAATCCGGATTGCCATATAATAGTCACCGTTCTGCAGGCCCAGTTCTGCCTGCTGTTCTGTGACAAAATGAAAATCCAGGGAGTCATTTTTCTTCAGCCGCTTCACCAGCTGATCGCCCACGTCCAGCTTCTTGCCCTGATAGGTGGTGCTTTTGTCCTGATTGACGACAGCTACCGGCAGATTGCCGGTTTTTCCGTAAGGATCCCACATGGAGCCGAGAAACAGGGTGGTGTAAATGGCGGGGATCAGAAGAATCGCGATCAGTACGAAAATGATGATTTTGTTTTGAAACAGTTTATTCCATTCCTTGCGAATCATAGTATGGTCCTTCCTTAAAAAACTGACAGAATCAATGGAACATGCCATGCTGTCCTGCACACAAAGTATGTTAAACAGCATGATAAGCATTAAACAATAATTAGTATGTTAATGAACAACGTGTTGATTATTTGGATAGTGAGTATTATAATCATCAGGAGAGGAGATTGCAAGAGGTATTTTTCACGTATTCGGAATGAAACAATGAAAAACAATAAAAAATACGGCGTTGATTAATAGACAAAACAAAAACAAATGTCTATTCTTATAATATAGAACACAAGGTATCGCGCTGCTTTGACAGAGACTGTCAGGGTCAGCCGGGAGAGGGAAAAATGGGAGAAAAGAAAACACTGGACCGAAGAGTCCGGAAAACAAGAGCACAGCTGAAGGCAGGACTGATCAAGCTGATGCAGACCAAGAGCATCCAGGAGATTACCGTGCAGGAGCTGGTGGATGAGGTGGATATCAACCGTTCCACCTTTTATCTGCACTATACGGATATCCAGGACATGCTCAGCCATCTGGAAAATGAATTTTTTGAATCGTTTCAGGAGATTCTGGAGGAATATGACGCCTTTGCGGTACAGGCGAAAAGCGTGGACGAACTGCGCCGAGCCGGCTTTCTGAAAAATATGTACCGCAACCTGAAGGAAAACGGCGAACTGTGCAAGGTGCTGTTCAGCGCCAACGGAGACATCCAGTTTATTAATGATGTGATCGAGACCATCGGCAGGGAATTCGAGGAGCGCTCCCGGTATGTGACGGACGTGCACCAGAACAGCCGCAGCGAATTTGTCTATGAATACTGTCTCTACGGCTGCCTCGGCCTGATTAAGCGATGGATGGAGGACGGGTTCCGGGAGTCCGCGGAGGAAATGGCGGATCTGACGGAGGAGCTGCTGCTCGCGAATCTGCACGGGCTGGAAGAGCGGGATGAGGTTTTGGCACAGATTACACAGGAGACAGAAGCATGACACTGCAGCAGATGCATTATGCCCTTACCATAGCGGAATGCGGCTCCATGAACAAAGCGGCGGAGAAGCTGTTTTTGTCCCAGCCTGCGCTGACGAATACGATGCGGAGCCTGGAGGAGGAAATCGGCATCAATATTTTCCTGCGAAGCAAGCGGGGCGTTACCCCCACCAGTGAAGGCGAGGAATTTCTGGCCTATGTGCGCCAGCTCTACCAGCAGTATGAACTGCTGAAAGAGCGCTACAGCCCGGATGCGGAATTTAAGAGAAAATTCGGCGTATCTGCCCAGCACTACACCTTTGCGGTGCGTGCCTTTGTGGATACGGTGCGGAAGTTTGATACCCTGGAATTCGAATATGCCATGCGGGAGACCCGGACCCGAGAGGTGATCCAGGATGTGGCGCAGATGCGCAGCGAGATCGGGATCCTCTATATGAGCGCATATAATGAGAAGATTATCGGAAAAATGCTGCATGAAAAGGATCTGGAGTTTCACGAACTGGTGCAGGCCCGGGCCTATGTGTATCTGTGTGAGAAGCATCCGCTGGCCAAATGCCGGGAAGTGACCATGGATCAGCTGAAGGATTTTCCCTGTCTTTCCTTTGAACAGGATGTGCAGAGTTCCGTTTATCTGGCGGAGGAGATTCTCAGCGAGAATGTGTATCCGCGGACGATTCAGGTGAATGACCGGGCCACTATGCTGAATCTGATGGACAGCCTGAACGGGTATACCCTGTGTTCCGGCGTGATTTTTGATGATCTGAACGGGGACGGCTGCCTGGCGGTTCCTTTCCGGGAGGACGCGGAGGACTCCAGCGGGCTGATGCGCATCGGTTACGTGGTAAAGCGCAACAGCATCCGCAGTGAAATGGGGGAATACTATCTGGAAAGCTGCCGGCGCTGTCTGCAGCTGATCCGTAAATGAGGGCGGTGCGGTGTATAGCCTAGTAAAACAATTGTATATTCTGAAATAATAGATAAATGGCATGTTATAATTTTAAGTTATAATATGTCATTATTTTTTGCAATTATACAAGAGGAAAAAAGGATGGTATAGTTACACCATCAAAAGAAAACATACAAAACCTATTGCAAGAGTATATATTATGGAGGAATGGAAAATGGCAAATAAAAAGTACAGATTTGAGACACTTCAGTTACATGTAGGGCAGGAAGAGGCGGATCCGGCAACAGATTCCAGAGCCGTACCGATCTACGCCACCACATCCTATGTATTCCACAATTCCCAGCACGCGGCTGACCGTTTCGGTCTGAAAGACGCCGGCAACATTTACGGAAGACTGACCAACACCACACAGAGCGTATTCGAGGAACGGATCGCGGCACTGGAAGGCGGCACAGGCGCCATCGCCACAGCATCCGGCGCGGCAGCCATCACATACGCCATCGAGGCACTGGCCAAGGCAGGCGAAAACATTGTGGCAGCCAAGACCATTTACGGCGGCACCTACAACCTGTTAAGCCACACACTTCCCCAGTACGGCATCACCGGCAGATGGGTGGATCCTTACAATTTCGATGAAGTGGAAGCTGCGATCGATGAGAATACCAAAGCGCTGTTCATCGAGACTCTGGGCAATCCCCTGGGCAATGTCATCGATATCGAGGGATGGGCAAAAGTAGCTCATAAGCACAACATTCCGCTGGTTGTGGACAACACCTTCGCAACCCCTTATCTGGTGCGTCCGCTGGAGTACGGCGCTGACATTGTAGTACATTCCGCAACCAAGTTCATCGGCGGCCACGGCACCGCAATCGGCGGCGTGGTAGTAGACGGCGGATCCTTTGACTGGCATACGGATCACAAGTATCCCTGGATCTCCGATCCGAATCCGTCCTATCACGGCATCAGCTTCGCGGACGCGACTGCGCCGGCAGCTTTTGTTACCTACATCCGTGCGATTCTGCTGCGTGATACCGGCGCGACCCTGTCACCCTTCCATGCGTTCCTGTTCCTGCAGGGCCTGGAGACACTGTCTCTCCGCGTAGAGCGTCATGTGGAGAACGCGTTGAAGATCGTAGATTATCTGAAAAACCATGAACAGGTGGAGGCAGTGCATCATCCGTCCATCGAGGGTGAGGCAGGCCATGAGTTCTATGACAAATATTTCCCCAACGGCGGCGCATCCATCTTTACGTTTGAAGTAAAAGGCACAGCGGCAGACGCGCAGAAATTCATTGACAATCTGGAGATCTTCTCCCTGCTGGCAAATGTGGCGGATGTAAAATCCCTGGTAATTCATCCGGCATCCACCACACATTCCCAGCTGACCGAGGAAGAACTGCTGGATCAGGGCATTAAACCGAACACCATCCGTCTGTCCATCGGTACGGAAAATGTCAATGACCTGATTGACGCTTTAGACGGCGCTTTCGCTGCAATTCGATAAACAGCAGACAATTCTGCCATTGTTACCATATTTTCCATAAGGAGTACACAGGAGACCGGGCTTCCCAGCGGGAGGCGCCGGTCTTCTGTGCGGTACGGGAGGCCGGCCGCCGTCCGGCCGGTACGTCTGCCTGCGCAGCGGGTCCGTGCGGGGTCTGCCCGCGCTGCCCTGCCTGTGCCGTATGCCTCTGCGGCCGCCCGCACGGTTATAGCAGACAGAACCGCGGCGGGTATGTTATACTACCTGTGGTATGGTCTGCCGGCGGCAGGGATACGGCGCAGATTTGTCAGAATGGATAAGGAGACATGCAGTGAACAGTCAGAAGAACAAACAAAAGAGAAAGCAGCGGCTGATTGCTGTCATCTCAATCATTGTAATTGCCGCGATGGTGGTAACCATGATTGTGGTGCCGGCGCTGGCTTCTTCCTCTGCTTCCTCGGATCCTGCGGCAGTGACAGCCGCGGTATCCGGGAAGTATGATGACTCGGATCCGGGAGACTATATTACAGAAGCATTTGATGTGCGGATGACGGCGGACACCGCCCACCGGATAGCGGTGACGGAGAAAATCCGGGTGAATTTCATTCGGCGGCATCACGGAATCTACCGGGATATCCCCAACGGAGGAGCTTCCTACAGTATAAAAAATATCAGGGTATCGGAGCAGGACTATACAGTCAGCGGAACCGGGAGAAGCGGTTCCACCAGGATCCGGATCGGCAATGAGGATACCTATCTGCGGGGAACACACACCTATCAGATTACGTATGATCTGATCTGGTACAAAGACGCGGAGAAGGGAGCCGATGCCCTGGCTCAGAATCTGCTTCCGGTCAACTGGATGACTTCCATCCGGGAGGCGGATCTGACACTTACGATGCCGAAAGCAGTGGACTGGAATGCCATGGAATATTACGCAGGTCCGAAAGGCAGTGCCGGCGGCCTGAACAGCCGGTATTTCACCAAGTCAGTCAGTTCAGACAAAAAGACACTGACCATTCACGGATCCAACCTGCCGAAGGGATATGGCGTGACGGTCCGGGGCAGTCTGCCGGAGCAGTACTGGAGCCAGGCGCAGACCTATGCCCGGGCCCACAGACAGTCGGCGCTGGGAATCGCCGTGATTCTGTGCGGGGCAGCGGTGTTTCTGCTGATCCTTTTCCTGATTTTCGGCAGAGATCCGAAGATTGTCCGAACCGTGGAATTTCGTCCGCCGGAAGATCTGACGCCGCTGGAAGCAGGATATCTGATTGACGGAAAGGCGGACAATGAGGACTTTATGTCCATGATTCTGTATTTTGCCTCCCGGGGCTATCTTTCCATCAAAGAAACCGGGACCAACACCTATACCCTGGTGAAGGAAAAGGAGCCTGCGCCGGAAGAGCCGGCGTTTGCACTGACGCTGTTCAAGGGGTTGTTCCGCAGAAAAACGGAGGTGGCGACAGCGAAGATTCCCACCTCATTTCTGGGTGATATGGACCGGGCAAAAACCCAGCTGTTTCAGAAGTACCGGGGCAGAGAAGGCCGCATTTTCCGTCCGGGCTGCAAGGGAGCCCGTGCGGCCGGCATTCTGATACTGATTGTGTATACCGTGATCGGCGTAGCCGCCCTGTATGGAAACCATCCGCATCTCGGGATCCTTCAGGTCATGCTGATGCTGGCGGGCATTTATTTCCTGGTGAGAAATTTTGACTATCGTTACTCCCGGGGAACCAAGGGAGGACTGATCGCCGGTGCGGTATGCTGTCTGATTCCCGCCGCGGGAATCAGTGTCGGACTGGGGATGACGCAGACCCCGTGGCTGGGGGCGGTATCCGCGGCAGCATTTCTGACCATACTGGTCTGCATCGTTTTTATGCGGGCCAGAAGCAGGGAAAATGCGCTGATTATGGGCAGATTGCTGGGATTCCGCGACTTCATCCGCACGGCGGAGTATGAACGGCTGAAAATGCTGTCCGCGGAGGATCCGGCCTACTTCTATGATGTGCTGCCCTACGCGGCGGTTATGGGCATGTCCACGGAGTGGGCAGAGAAGTTTACGAATATCCGGGTGCCGCAGCCGGAGTGGTACAGTACGTATGACGGCCGGCCGTTTGTGTATTCACCGCTGTGGTGCGGCTCCATGATGGAACATTGCGTAACCGGCAGCACACCGGTGCCGCCGGCTGATTCCGGAGGGAATTACGGCGGCGGATCCTTCGGCGGAGGCTTTTCCGGCGGAGGCGGCGGAGGCGGAGGCGGCGGCGCCTGGTAAACCGCCGATCCGCGTAAAAAATAAGACGCTGTAAATCTGCAGCCTCCTGACCGGAGGGGGGATCTGCGAGCAGGGAGAGACAGAAAGGACTGGGGATATGTATTACGGAACCATAAAGAAAGTAGACGTGGCAAACGGACCCGGGGTTCGTGTCAGCCTGTTTGTTTCCGGCTGCACCCATCACTGCAGGGAGTGTTTTCAGCCGGAAACCTGGGATTTCCATTACGGAGAGCCGTTCACAGAAGCTACAGAAGCCAGGATCCTGCAGGAACTGGCGCCCCATTATATTGAAGGATTTACCGTACTGGGGGGAGAACCCTTTGAACCGGAGAATCAGCGGGAACTGCTTCCGCTGCTGCGGAAGGTGCGGGAAACTTATCCGAAAAAAAATATCTGGATGTACACCGGCTATTCCTTTGAGGAACTGACCGGTCAGGAAAAAGGCACCGGCAGGGCCAGATGTGATGCCACAGATGAAGTTCTGTCCCTGATTGATGTGCTGGTAGACGGTGAATTTGAACTGGAGCGCAAGGATGCGGGCCTGCAGTTCCGCGGCTCCGCGAACCAGCGCCTGATTCTTGTGCCTGCGTCGCTGCAGGCCGGCCGGGTGATCTGGTGGGAAGACAGACTGCCGGTATAGACAGGAGAGACAGCAGGAACGAGACAGCAGAAAGATTGACAGAGGAAAGAAGAATTATGGCAGAATATTATGACGCAGTCATTATCGGCAGCGGAGAGGCCGGAATCTATACCGGATACCGGCTGCGGGAAAAATGTCCCGGATTGAAAACCGTGATCCTGGAGAAGGGAAATGATATTTACAAAAGAAAGTGTCCCATTGTGGCAGGCAGAGTCAAAGAATGCATTCACTGCCCGGTCTGTGATACCATGTGCGGCTTTGGCGGCGCAGGGGCTTTTTCCGACGGGAAATTTAATTTTACCACGGAATTCGGCGGCTGGCTGACAGATTATCTGGATGCGGGAACGGTGATGGGCCTGATTGACGAGGTGGATGCGGTCAATGTATCCCATGGGGCCACAAAGGAATTTTACTCCACCTCCACACCGGAAGCGAGAAAACTGGAAATCGAAGCCCTCAAATATGACCTGCACCTGCTGCAGGCCCGCTGCAAGCATCTGGGCACAGAGCGCAACCTGGAAATTCTCACCAATATCTATGAAGATATGCGGGAAGACGTGGAATTCCGCTTTCATGCCGGGGTGGACAGCTTCTGCAGAGCAGATGACGGTTACCTGGTGACACTGGAGGACGGCAGCGAAATCCGGTGCCGTTACCTGATCGCGGCTCCGGGCAGGAGCGGGGCGGAGTGGTTTGCTTCCCGGTGCCTGGATATGGG
>OCTW011599668.1_pt1 | contig 16262 bp, 9 predicted proteins | sample 1539671 | NCBI WGS metagenome assembly OCTW01 (sample SAMN02144230, study PRJEB22623) | gut metagenome | biome: sheep rumen | host: Ovis aries | place: New Zealand
GACATCAGCTTCGTCCGCGCCGAATGAGCCCCAAACGGAAGCACCGCCTATCCCATCGGGAGGCCGCCATGGCGCGGTCTCCCTTTTCGGTGCTCTTCTCTGTGCTCTTTTCTGCGGCGCGGGCGCATTGTATTTCCTCTGGATTTGATTTGCAATGCCGCGGGAATCTGCTATAATGGCAGCATCACGCCTGCGGAAAGGACGGGATGGGGTTGGAGCTGTTCGCGCAGTTTTATCTGGACAAGGAGAAGGACATCATCGTCGATCTCTATCTGGAAATACCTGCCATCGGCCGGGAAGCCGAGTCCCCGGAGATGCACTACATCCTGCGCACGCCCAACCACGGCACCGGCAACCTGATCACGAATCTGGCGGCCCTGTGCGGCCTGCCGATCTCCTACGACGAGCAGGGGCTGAAAATCATCCGCGGCCGCGTGCCCTGCTACATCAACGCCGACAACCGGGAGGTCTACATCCTGCGCCTGCGGGACACGAAGGTGGCGAACATCTTCCCCGACGGCACCATTGAGCGGAAGGCCTCCATCCCCGCGATCTCCAAGACGCTGATGAGCCAGACCAAGGACTACCACCTGGACTTCGCCCGGACGGTCGTGAAGACGTGGATCCCGCGCAGCTGCAAGTTCCGCACGGATCTGCACACCCACATGAACGCGAACCTGGAGCCGGACATCCTGATCGCCCTGGGACTGTGCCACCACATCGCCTACCCGCTGTACTACATCCGGAAGCTGGGCCTGCGGGTGAACGCCCGGCAGCAGGCCCTGCTGGACGCGCGCCGGCGGGAGGCGGAGGCCGCGCTGGACGGCAGCACGCTGACCGGCAAATACCGCGCCCGCCGCATCGACGACCACACGCTGATCGACTTCGCCGACCTGCTGCTGGGCAATCCCGGCGACGCGGCCTGGAACATCCCCCGCATCCGCGCCTCGCTGGCCATCATGAAGGACGGGCAGGCCGTTTTCACGAACCTCGAGAAGGTCTACCTCTACCGCTACGTGTTCACGCGGGGGCAGCAGCTGGAGGACGGCTGGCCGCTGGACGGCGCCGACGCCCTGCCCGATCCGGACATCGCCGCCGCCGTGCGCCAGATGCGCCTGGACGACAGCGATCCGCGCTTCGCGGGCAATACGCTGTTTCAGGACAAGCTGCTCTGGATCGCGCGGGGCTATGCCCGGCGGGGCATCCGCTATGCGGAGATTTCGGATACCGCCCTGGCCGACCCGGCCCGCGCCCCGGAAACCCTCCGGCAGATTCACGAGGTGATGCCCCACGTCACCGCGGAGACCGGCGTCATGCTGCGCTTCCTCGCGGCCATCCGCCGCACGCCGCTGACCATCGTCCGCGACCGCATTGAGGCGGAGGACGCCATGCGCCGCAGCCTGGAGGCGGTGCGGGCCGCGGCCGCCGATCCCTGGGTGGCCGGCAGCGACATCGTGGGGGAAGAAATCAACGACATCCGCGACCTCTCGCCGCTGCTGCGGGAGCTGGCGCGCATCGCCGCGGAGGAGGAATCTTTCGTCATCCGCGTGCACGCCGGCGAGAACGACAGCCTGCGCGACAATGTGTACAACAGCGTCCGCTGCGTGGCGGATTCGCTGGCCCCCGGGCAGCCCATGCCGCGCATGCGCATCGGCCACGGCCTGTACACCGCCAATCTGGGCGGCCGCAAGGGCGGGCAGCTGATGGCGCTGCTGCGGGAAAAGCACGTGGTGCTGGAATTCCAGATCACCTCCAACGTGCGCCTCAACAACCTGAGCGCCCTGGAGCACCATCCGCTGCGGCAGTACCTGCGCGCGGGCATCCGCTGCGTGCAGGGCACCGACGGCGGCGCGCTCTACGGCACCGACTCCGTGGACGAACAGCTGGCCCTGGTCAAGCTGCTCTCGCTGACCGAGGCGGAGCAGCGGCAGATGTGCGCCGCGGAGCAGCAGATCATCCGCGAGGGCGAGGCGGCCTTCGCGGCCAAGACCGCCGCCTTCGACGCGCTGCGGGCCGGGCGCCCGGTGGATGAGGTCATCCGCGAGCGCATCGCGATGCAGCAGAGCGCCGGCCTGGTGCTCCCCGGGGAGCGCCGCCGGGACAGTGCGGACGCGCTGCGGAACCAGGTGGCGGAGCTGCCCCCGGACGGCTGGCCGGTGATCGTTGTCGGCGGCAGCTTCAACAACGACCGCCACATCACCCGCCTGCATCCCGGCGACAGCGAGCTGCTGGATGAGCTGCTGGAGCGGCTGGATCCGCAGAAGGTCTTCCTCGTCATCGGGCACCGCCTGTGCGGGCAGGAGAAATACCTGCTGGACCGGGCGAGGGAGAAGGGCTTCCGCGTGTGGGCCTTCGTGCCCCTGCGGATGACCGCGGCGGAGGCGAAGCGCGTGCGCGGCAGCGGCGCGGCGGTCCGCGTGTCCATCGAGCCGTCCGGCCTGGGGGTCTACAAGAGCTTTGCCTATGAGATCTTCAAGCGGCGGGAGAGCATCCTGCTGGCCTTCGACGGCAACAGCGCCGGCTGCAACATGATTCAGGAGGCGCGCAACGCCCGGCGGCGCGGGCCGATTCTGGTCAGCGCCCACGCCCGGATGCTGCGCGCCAAGGCCGAGGGTCTGGAGGGCTACGCGCGGCTGTTCCGCTCCCCGGAGGAGGCCCTCGACGAACTGCGCCGCAGCGGCGCGGACATCTGGCTGGACGGCGGCCAGCCCGGCACGACAGAAAAGGACTGATGCTCCATGTACAAGCTGATGAGCCCCGCGGAAGCGGCCGAACTGATCCAGACCGGCGACGTCATCTGCGTGAACTCCTTTGTCGGCATCGAAAACCCGATTGAGCTGCACGAGGCGATCTACCGGCGTTTTCACGAGACCGGCAGGCCCCACGACCTGACCATCGTCTCCAGCGCGGGCTTCGGCGCCTGGGATGAGCACCGCAACGCGGAGGACTACATCCGGGAGGGCGCGGTCAGCCGGATCATCTGCGGCCATTTCGGCGCGATGCCGAGCACCAAGCGCCTGGTGCTGGAGGACCGCTTTGAGGCCTATAACCTGCCCCTGGGCTGCATCTCCCACGCCATCCACGCGCAGGCCGGCGGCCTGCCCGGCGCGCTGAGCAAGGTCGGGCTGGACATCTTCTGCGATCCGCGCAGGGAGGGGCCTGGCATCAACCGCATCTCCCACGACGAGACCCTGGTCACGCTGGTCGAGGTCGGCGGCGAGGAGTTCCTCTACTACCGCCTGCCGAAGCTGAACGTCGCGCTGATCAAGGGCACCGCCGCCGACCGCTTCGGCAACATCTCCTTCGACGACATGTACATGTCCGGCGACGCGCTGTCCATCTGCCAGGCGGTGAAGGCCAACGGCGGCAAGGTCATCGTGCAGGTCGACCGCCTGGTGACCACCCCCTCCCGCCCCCGCAACACGATCATTCCGGGCTGCCTGGTGGACGTGATCGTGCAGACGGAGCCGGAGCCCCGGCCGGTGGCCTTCAAGGCGCTGACCGGCTCCTTCGAGATTCCCTACGAGGAATGGAAGGGCTGGCAGGAGATGATCGACGAGCTGTCCTCCGCCCGCGTGCGCTCCAATCCGGCCTACAACACGATCGGCCGCCGCGCCGCGCGCGAGCTGCGCCCGGACGACATCGTCAACATCGGCATCGGCATCCCGGAGACGGTGGCGAAATACGCCCGCAAGAACGGCATGCTGGACCGCATCACCCTGACCGTGGAAAGCGGCGGCATCGGCGGCTTCCCCGCCTCCGGCACCGTCTTCGGCGCGATGATCGGCGCGGCCTCCGTCTACGACATGGCGAACCAGTTCGACCTGTACGACAACGGCAGCCTCGACATCTGCTTCATGGGGGCCTTCGAGGTGGACCGCCACGGCAACGTCAACGCCCACCGCAGCCCGGACGCCTACCCCGGCATCGGCGGCTTCGCCAACATCACCGGGAAGACGCCCACGGTGGTCTTCTGCCTCACCTTCAACACGAAGGGCCTGGTGATGGAGCGCCGCAAGGACGAGGTGACCATCATCGAAAACGGCACGGTGCCGAAGTTTGTCGAGGAGGTGCGCAGCATCTCCTTCTCCGGCCAGCGCGCGCTGAAGAACGGCCAGCGGGTGCTCTATGTCACCGAGCGCTGCGTGTTCGAGCTGACGGACCGCGGCCTGAAGCTGACGGAGGTCTATCCCGGCGTGGATCCGGAGCGGGACATTCTCTCCCTGCTGCCCTTCGACGTGATCCGCGGCTGACAAGGCGCCAGACAGACAGACGCTTCTCCCCTGCGGGACGGCGCCTGCCTTTTTGCTACCCATTTTCCGCAAATGGAAAAGCCGGGAGAGCTTCACTCCCCCGGCTGTGATGGTCCGTCTCCATGGCCGGTCGCGGCCGCGTCACTCGGGACAGCGGACCGGATTGCCATTGTAGAGCTTGTTCAGCGTGTCCGAGTTGGCGGTGCCGGTCACCTTCAGGCCGTTGTAGGTCTGGAAGAGCTTCACCGCCTCCTGGGTCGGCTGGTCGAAGGTATTGTTCGAGAGGGTGACCGGGTAGCCCAGCTTGTTCAGCTCATCCTTCAGGCTCAGCACCGCCTCGCCCACATCGCCCAGCTTCAGGGTGGTGTAGGTGGTGGCGGGCTGCTGCTCGGGGATCGCCTTGGCGGAGTAGAGGCGGCGCAGGGTCAGGTTGCCGGCCACGCCGTCCACCTCCAGGCCGTTGCGGATCTGGAAGGCCCGCACCGCGTCCCGGGTCAGGTTGTTGAAATAGCCGGTGATCGCGTTGTCATAGTAGCCCAGCTCGTAGAGGGCGTACTGCAGGTTCTTCACGTCGTCGCCGCGCATCCCGGTGTAGAGCTGGCTGTAGGTGATGTTGGTGCCCGTGCCGTAGAGGGCGCGCTGGGTCCCGGGGCCGGCCACGCCGTCCACCCGCAGATAGTGCGCCGCCTGGAAGTCCATCACGGCCGCCGCGGTGGAGCTGCCGTAGACGCCGTCCACCTTGCCGGAGTAGAAGCCGCGGTTCTTCAGCGCCTGCTGCAGCTTCGACACGGAGGCGCCGGCCGAGCCCTGCGCCAGCACCGTGTAGCCGCTGGAGGCAATCGCGCTGTATTCGCTGTTCACGGGCGTGGGCTCCGGCGTGGCCCAGTAGGGCGTGGCGGTGGGCCTCGGCGTAGCTGTGGGCCGGGGCGTGGCGGTGGGCCGGGGCGTCGCGGTGACGATCACCGGCGGCATGGTCGCCCAGTCCGTCTGATAGGGAATCGCAGTCGGCGCGTCGGGGTAGAGGTACAGCGTCGGCGCGGGGGTCACCAGACCCGTCCGGGGCGTCGCGGTGCGCCCGGCGGCGGTCGCCTGCCCCCTGGGCGCGGGCGTGGCCATGGCCACGGCGGCCTTCACCTTCGGGTTGTAGAGCTTCTCAAAGGTGCCGGAGCCCGCCTCGCCGTCGGCGGTCAGGCCGTTCTTCTTCTGGAAGGCCTTCACCGCCTCCGCCGTCGCCTTGCCGTAGGCGCCGTCCGCGTTGCCGTTGTAGAAGCCCAGGCCCTTCAGCAGGGTCTGCAGCGTGCGCACCACCGAGCCGCTGGCGCCGTCCTTCAGGGCCGTGCCGCTGCCGATGACGCCCACGCAGGTGTTGGTCTTCGTCGCGCGGGAGGAGAACATGTGCGTCAGCGTGGAGGGGCCGGCGACGCCATCCGCGGTGAGGCCGGCGGTCGCCCGCTGGTAGGCCTTCACCGCCGCCTCCACCGTGTAGCCGAAGCTGCCGTTGGCGCTGCCGGTCAGGTAGCCCAGGTCGATCAGCCGGTTCTGCAGCTTCGTGACGTTCGCGCCGGTGGCGCCGCGGGAAAGATAGCCCTTCAGGTTGGGCGTGGAGGTCGCGGCCGCCGCCTTGGTGGACACGGCGCGGGAGGAATCCAGCTTCGCCAGCGTCTCCTGGCCGACCTTGCCGTCCGCCGTCAGACCGCTGGCCCTCTGGAAGGCCTTGACCGCGTTCTCCGTGGCCGTGCCGAAATCGCCGTCCACGCTGCCGGTGTAATAGCCCAGCTCCTTGAGCCGCTGCTGGATGTGGCGCACGTCGCTGCCGGTGGCGCCCTTCTTCACCGCGGTGGCGGCGGGGTTCGGCGTGCCTCCCGCGCCCTGGGTGGCGGAGCCGTCCGGCGGCACGGTGGCCACCTGCGTGGTGTTCAGCGAGGCCGGCTTGGTCGTCGCGGGCGCAAAGGTCGTGACGGCGGGCACGCCGCTCTCCTCCGGGGGCTCCGTGATCACGATCGTGCCGGGATCGGAGCGGCGCAGGGGCGTGGGCGTCACGCGCGGCGCGGGCGAGGGAGTGTCCGTGCTGCGGTCCACCGTGCGGAACGGCGCGGAATCGCTGCCGACGACGATGCCGTTTTCATCGGTGTTCACCTGATCGTCCGAGAGATAACAGGAGGAAAGCATCAGCGCTGACAAAAGAATGACCGCGAGGGCCAGCCATTTCCAACCGCGTTTCATCAATACAGCCGCCTTTCTGTCTTCAGCCGCGGGGCCGAAGGAATCATCCATCCTATATTGTACCCCCAAACGCGCGGATTCTCAAGAGGAAATTTCGGGGGCGCACCGGCATCCCGCCTATGATAAGACGAAGCAGGGCCGCGTTTTCTTCCCCGCATTCCGTTTCTTCCCCCGCGCCGCCCTTGCGGGAGCGCCCCCGGCATGGTACAATGGGGCAGATTCATCCCGATCCGATCACAGAGACAGAGGAGGGGGCACCATGCTGGAAGCCCAGGCCAGACCCCGGGGCAGGATTCTTCACGCGGAGCGGACGGACGACGGCCTCACGCTGCAGCTGGACAGCGGCATCCTGCGGATCGAGCCGCAGTGCGAACACATCTTCCGGGTGCGGTTTTCGCCGGAAGGGCTGCGCGGCCATACGGGGCTGGGGATCAGCGGGGCCGGGCGCTTCGGCGGCTGGCAGCACCGGGAGGAGGCGGACGCCGTCGTGCTCTCCACCGGACAGGCCGAGCTGCGCATCGCAAGGAAGGACAGCGCGATCCGCTGGCTGGATGACGGCGGGCGGCTGCTGCTGGCGGAGAACGGGCGCGCCGCGGAAGCCTTTGACGCGTACCCGCCCGCATCGCAGGACGGCATGGTCTGGCAGGACAGGCCCACGCCGGACGGGAGCAAGCGGGTGCTCGTGCCCCGGTCGGACGTGCCGCCGCAGACGCTGTACCGCACCTGGCTGCATTTCCGCTTTCAGGACGGGGAGCGCCTCTACGGGCTGGGGCAGGCGGAGGAGGGCGTGCTGAACCTGCGCGGCACGGCGCAGTATCTGCATCAGGCGAACCGGAAGATCGCCATCCCGCTGCTGCTCTCCTCGCGCGGATGGGGCATCCTGTGGGCGACGGACAGCCCGGCCATCTTCCAGGACACCCAGTACGGCTCCTATTTCTTCACCGAGGCGGACGAGGAGATGGACTACTTCTTCATCGCCGGCCGCGGCTTCGACGAGATTATCGCGGGATACCGCCGCCTGACCGGGCGGGCCGCGCTGCCGCCGCGCTGGGTCTTCGGCTATCTGCAATCGCAGGAGCGCTACGAGTCCCGGGAGGAGCTGCTCGCGACCGCCGCGGCGTACCGGGCGCGGCAGATCGGCCTGGACTGCATCGTGCTGGACTGGTGCTCCTGGCCAGCAGGGCAGTGGGGGCAGAAATCCTTTGATCCCGTGCACTTCGGGGACATGGCCGCCGCGATTGCGAGCCTGCACGCGCAGAATATCCGCTTCATGATCTCCATCTGGCCCAGCATGGACCCCAGCGGCGCCGACTATCAGGCCTTTGCCGCGCGGGGCCTGCTGCTGCCGCAGAGCAATGTATACGACGCCTTCTCCGCGCAGGCGCGACAGCTCTACTGGCAGCAGGCGGAGCAGGGCCTGTTCCGGCACGGGGTCGACGCCTGGTGGTGCGACTCCAGCGAGCCCTTCACGCCGGAGTGGACGCACCGCGAAAAGCCCGATCCCAGCCGGATGTATCACGAGTACGTCACTTCCGTAGGGCGGCACATCCCGCTGCGGCAGGCCAACGCCTACGCCCTGGCCCATGCCCGGGCGATCTGGGAGGGGCAGCGAGATGCGGACAGCGGAAAGCGCGTCGTCAACCTGACCCGCAGCGCATGGACCGGGCAGCAGCGCTACGGCACGATCCTGTGGTCCGGCGACACGGAGGCCACCTGGGAGACCCTGCGCCGCCAGATCGCCGCCGGGCTGAACTTCTGCGCCTCCGGCCTGCCGTACTGGACGCTGGACATCGGAGGCTTCTTTGTGAAGCGCGGCGCCCAGTGGTTCTGGAACGGGGACTATGACGACGGCGCCGCCGATCCGCGCTATGGGGAGCTGTTCGTCCGCTGGCACCAGCTGGGGGCCTTCCTGCCCGTGTTCCGCGGCCACGGCACCGACGTGCGGCGCGAGCTGTGGCTGGCCGGCGGCGCCGATCCCCGCTTCGTGGAGGCGCTCACGGAGGCAGTGCGGCTTCGCTATCGCCTCCTCCCCTACCTGTACTCCCTCGCCGCCGCGGCCTGGCTGGACGACAGCACCCTGATGCGGCTGCTGGCCTTCGACTTCCCGGAGGATGAGCGGGCGCTGGACACGGCGGACGAATTCATGCTCGGCCCCGCGCTGCTGGTCTGTCCCGTCACGCAGCCCATGTTCTACGATGACGACCGCCGGCCCGTCAGCCGGCCGGACTGCCGCCGGGAGGTCTATCTGCCCGGCGGGACGGACTGGTATGATTTCCACACAGGCAAACGCTGGGCCGGCGGCCAGACGATCCTGGCGGACGCGCCGCTGGAGCGCATCCCGCTGTTCGTCCGCGCGGGGAGCGTGCTGCCCCTCAGCCGCCCGCTGACCTGCGCGGCGGCTTACCGCAGGGAGGACGTCACCCTGCAGGTCTATCCCGGCGCGGACGGCGTCTTCCGCTTCTATGACGACGCGGGGGACGGCGACGGCTGGGAGCGGGGCGACTATCTGCGCTGGGCCCTGCGGTGGGACGACCGGGCGCGGCAGCTCTCGGTGCAATGCATCCACGCCGGCCCCGCGGGCGATCCCGGCTGGCAGCCGCCCGTGACGATCCTTTCAGCGACATGACCGCAGCCAAAAGGGCTTCCGGGCGCCGCACAGCAGCAGCGGCCCGGGAGCCCTTCGTTATATTGGGATTCTGTATCGCCACTCAGCCGCCTCAGGGCGTCACGGTGATCTGCACGGTGACCCGCAGGCCGCCGGGCGTCTCCACGGTGACCGCGCCCTCGCCGGCCGCGCGGCCCTCCACCATCCAGCCGTCGCCCCAGGGCAGCACGCTGACCACCGAGGGATCGCTGCTGACGGCGGTCAGCCCCGCGTCCGCCGGAGCTGCCGGCGCGGTATCCGGCCGCAGCAGCCAGCACTCCCCCGCCGCCAGCTGACGCGTTGCTGTCACCTCAGGCGCAGAGGCATCGGCCACGGCGCCGGCGGCCTTCAGCGTTTCCACCTCGGCCGCGGCCGTGCGGAAGGACAGGCTGCCGGACCACTGCCGCGGGCCGCTGTTGAGGGCGCACCAGAAGCGCACCTGCCAGGTTTTGTCCGGCTTCAGGCGCAGGCCCAGCGTGGCGGCCAGGTGCTCGTCGTCCAGGGTGAGGCGGCGGCCGGGATCCTCGGGCAGCGCGAACTCGCCCTCGCTCAGCAGGGCGCCCGCCTCATCGTACAGGGCGGCGCCGGCCCCGGTGAAGCGGGGCTCGCGGCTGGGCTCGAAGGTCAGCCGGGCGGCGGCGTCATGCACGTCCGCCTCAACGCTGAAGTCCGTCACGCTGACGGCGCCCGAGCCGGTGGCGAAGCGGTACAGCGGGGACCAGCAGCGGCTCTCTCCGCCGTCCAGGCAGACAAAAAAGCGAACGCCGTATTCCGTGTTGCGCCGCAGGGTGACGCCGGTCAGCCCGGCCAGATCCTCCACCGCGATGTCCAGGCAGCTGCCGGTGACGTCCACGGGCGGAAGCAGGCCCGCGCCCAGCAGCGTATCCTCCGTGTCAAAAACGCCGGCCCCCGCAGCGGTAAAATGCGTCTCCGCCGGAGCGCTCAGCCGCAGCGAGACCGCAGTCATCCTGCCGCTCACCACCGTGAAGTCCTCGCCGCCCATCGGATCCACATGGATCACGCAGTCGGCCTTCGTGCCGTCCGCCGCCGCCACCTCGATCACCGCGTCGCCGGTGCCCAGGGCGGTCACCAGGCCGCGCTCGTCCACGGTCGCCACCTCGGGATTCAGGCTGCTCCAGGTCACCGCGGTCATGGCCGGGGCCGCGCGCTTGAGCAGGGTGATCTGCCCGCCCACCTGCAGCCGGGCGCTGAGGGGGGACACGGTCAGCCGGGTGTCGACCGCCTGCGCCACGGTGACCGTGCAGACGGCAGAGGCCGCCTCATCGGCAGCGCGGTCGCCTGCGGCAGCCGTGATCTCCGTCGTTCCAGGCGCGACAGCGGTCACCACGCCGTTGCCGTCGACCGTCGCCACCTCGGGATTCAGGCTGCTCCACAGGATGCTGTCCGCCCAGGCGGCCGTCTCCGGCAGGGCCTCGGCGGTCAGCTGCACGCTCTCGCCGGTGCGCAGGGCCAGCCCGCTGCGGTTCAGCCGCACTTCCTCCGTGTGGACGCCGCTGTGACGGATGGCAGAGCGCCGGCCAAAGCGCTCCGCCTCCTCATCCGCCTGAAAGGCGCGCACTGCGAACCAGCGCGTGTCCTGCACATCCTGCATTTCCCATTTCAGCGCGCCGGTGCCCTCCACCACCGCCAGCATCTGCTCGCCGGCGGGGGTCAGCTCCATCACGGCCCAGCGCCCGGCGGCCTCGCCCTCCCAGGCCAGCGTCACCGTGCTGCCGCTCTGGGCGAGGGTAAAGTTCGCGGGCGGGGCCATCCACGCCTCGGCGGCCTCGTCCTCGTCCTCCGGCATCACCTGCGGCTTCGGGGGCTCCGGCTCCGTCAGGGAAACGCTCACCGGCTCCGTCGTCACGCTGCCGGCGCCGCTGGTGAGCACGCAGCGGTACAGATTCTTCGCGCGGACCGCGTTCACCGTGAAGGTCAGCGTGTCCGTCTTCGCGCCGTCCCAGGCGAGGCTCTTCCAGGTTTCGCCGCCGTCGCTGGAGTACTCCCACTGCCACTGCTCCGCGTGCTCCGCGCCGACATGCAGGCTCACTTCCTCCTCCGCCTGGGCGGAGACGGCCTGCGGCTGCTCGGTGATCGAAGGCAGGGCCGCCGTATAGACATGAACCTCGTCGCTGCAGACCTTGCCGGCGGTGCCCGCGGCCAGCAGGCGGTAGGCGTTCTTCGCGCGGCCCTCGGTCACCGTGAAGGACACCGTGTCCGTCTGCGTGCCGGTGAAATTGCCCTCCGACAGGTTGTGCCAGTTGTCCCCGTCTGGAGCCAGGTACTGCCACTGGAGGCTGACGGCGTCCGTCACCGCGGCCCGGAAGGTCACGGTCTCCCCCGCCGGGCAAACCTGGTCCTCGGGCTGCGCCTCAAAGACCGGCCAGCTGCCGATGCCGGTGATCACGGGCTCGGTCTCGACGCTCGTCGTGGCATTGGACAGCACGCAGCGGAAGCTGTTCCGGGCGCGGGCCGCGGTCACCTCGAAGGACAGGGTGTCCGTCTGGGTGCCGGTGAAATTGCCCTCCGACAGGTTGTGCCACTGCTCGCCGTCCGGGATCATGTACTGCCACTGCCAGCGCTCCGCGCCCGTCGCCTCCACATGGAAGGTCACCGTCTGCCCGGCCTCGGGGACCGCGGTGTTCACCGGCGCTTCAAGGATGACGATGGCATTGTACAGCGCCACGCTGACCGCCTCGGAGGCCGTCTCGCCGTCGGCGTTCACGGCCAGCACGCGGTAGAGATTCTTCACACGGGTCGTGTTCAGCGCGAAAGTCAGCGTGTCCGTCTTCGCGCCGTCCCAGGGGACGTTCTTCCAGGTTTCGCCGCCGTCGTCAGAGTACTGCCACTGCCAGCGCTCCGCCCCTTCGGCCTCGGCGTGCAGCGTCACCTCCTCGCCGCTGCCGGCGCGCGCGTCCACCGGCTGCATCGTGAAGACCGGCGCGCCTTCCGCCAGGGAGCCCGGCAGCGCCGCCAGGCAGAGGATCAGGGCCAGCAAAAGGGCTGTCAGCTTTTTCATCCCAATGCGCTCCTCTCGATCTATTTTATGCATGGAGTGCCGCTTTCCGCCATGAAAACAGACCGCTCCGTTTCATACGTTCATTATAGCCGATCCGGCGGATATTTCAACCGTTTTTATGAACTTTTGCGAACTGCCGGCCCTCTGTCGGCCGTCTCCGCATTTGCTATTGCCACGGAGCGAAGATTTCATTATAATAATGAAGACCGCCGGACAGGCGGCGAAGGGAGGGATTGGCATGCCGGAAGGCTGGCTGGAGATGGCCGCGCTGGGCCTTCGGTACCTCTATGCCCTCCTGGGCGTGCTGATCGTCGTGACGGCCTTCATCTGGCTCTTCCGCGACCGCCGCGCCACCCACGCGCTGGTGCGGAACCTGCCCGACGCCGGGCTGATCGGCCGGATGGTCGTGGAATCCGACACGGAGCAGCTCCCCCGCGGCACCGAGATCGACGTACCCTGGGAGGGCGTCATCGGCAGCACGCGCACGGCGGATGTCTATCTCCCCTGCGAGGGCGTGCGCGGGCGGCATCTGGATTTCTTTTTTCACGAGGGAGAGGGGCTGGAGGTGATCCCCCGCCGCGGCCTCACCTGCGTGGTGGACGGCGTGGAATACAGCCCCGCCGGGCGGCCGCGCTCCGGCATCATGGGCGAGGGCAGCCTGCTGCGCGTGGGCGACGCGGAGGTGCGGCTGTACATCTTCGCCGGCCTGAACATGCCCCGGGAGGCCCGCATGAGCGACGACGCCCTCGCCGCGCCCGGGACGGAGCGCCCGCAGAAGGCGGAAAGGGGGCGGGAGCATGGCCGCTGAAGGCAGCGTCTACCAGCGCAAGGTGCGGGAGAAGCACCGCCGCCAGGCCGGACACTGGCTGACCACCCTGGTCATGTTGTTCTACTTCATCGCCTTCCTGCAGCTGGCCCTGCGGGATCTGGCCTGGCAGGGCTTCGCGCTGGCCGTGGGCGTGCCGGCGATGATCTGGCTGGGGGTGCACGCCCTGCCGCGCATCTACCACGCCGACACCCTGCTGCTCTCGCTGACGAACTTCCTGTGCGCGCTGGGCATCCTGGTCCTCTACGACACCAGCCCGGCCCGCGCCTATCAGCAGACGATCTTCTACGGCCTGGGCATCATCGCGATGATGGCCTGCGTGTGGGCCGTGCGCTTCCTGAAGCAGTGGCGCGTGACCAGCATGCTGCTCTACCCCCTGTCCCTGGCCCTGCTGGCGCTGCCGATCCTCTTCGGCCAGGAGATCTACGGCGCGAAGAACTGGATCTCCATCGCGGGCTACTCCTTCCAGCCCAGTGAGCTGGTCAAAATCAGCCTGCTGATCATCCTGGCCCGCCACATGAGCCGGCGGCACTTCCTCACCTGGGCCTTCTTCGCCGTCTGCTGCCTGGGCGCGCTGATGCTGCAGAAGGATCTGGGCACGGCGCTGCTGTACTACGCGGTGACCCTGCTGATGTACATCGCGGCGGAGGGGAATCCCTTCGTCACCGGGCTGGGCCTGGCCGGCGGCTGCGGCGCGGCGGTGCTGGGCTACCGGATGTTCGCCCACGTCAAGCGTCGCGTCGCCATCTGGCGCAACCCCTGGGCGGATTACGAGAACGCCGGCTACCAGCTGGTGCAGAGCCTGATGGCCATCGCCAGCGGCGGGCTGTTCGGCGTCGGGCTGGGGCTGGGCTCCCCGACGACCATCCCCGTCTACCACACCGATTTCATTTTTGCCGTCATCTGCGAGCAGTTCGGCTGGATCTTCGGGCTGTGCGTGCTGGCGATGTACGTGGCCCTCGTGTGGCGGGGCGCGGCGACGGCCATGGCGGCCCGCAGCCGCTTCCACGGCCTGCTGGCCCTGGGCGCGACGCTGATGCTGGGCCTGCAGACCTTCGTCATCGTCGGCGGCGTCATCAAGCTGATCCCGCTGACGGGCGTCACGATGCCCTTCGTCAGCTATGGCGGCTCCTCGCTGCTGTCCAGCATGTGCCTCATCGGCCTCATTCAGGGCGTCAGCTGCCTGAACGACAAGGGACTGGAGCGCGACTGGGAGCTGGCGACCGGCCGCTGAGCAGGTTCGCGAAAGATCAAAAAAACAAGTTACCCGATGGGAGGGGCAAGAACAATGCAATTTGAAGTGAAGCCCGGCGACGAGATGCTGCGGATGACCCTGCTGGGCGGCCAGGCCCGCGTGCTGCTGTGCGAGACCACGCAGCTGACGCAGGCCGCGGCGGACATCCACCAGGCGTCGCCCGTGTGCGTCGCCGCCCTGGGCCGGCTGATGACCGGCACGGCCATGCTGGGCGTGATGATGAAGGGCCAGGGCGAGTCCGTCTCCGTCACCGTGAAGGGCGGCGGCCCGATGGGCACCCTGGTCGCCGTGGCCGAGCAGGGCGACGTCCGCGCCTGCTGCGACAACCCGCAGGTCGATCTGCCCCTCGCCGCGGACGGCAAGCTGGACGTGGGCGGCGCCGTCGGCCACGAGGGCCGCATGAGCGTCGTGAAGGACCTCGGCCTGCGGGAGCCCTACATCGGCCAGTGCGAGCTGGTGAGCGGCGAATTGGGCATTGATTTCGCGAACTACTTCACCGTCAGCGAGCAGCAGCCCTCCCTCGTGGCCCTGGGCGTGCTGGTGGAGGGCGGGCGCGTGCGCAAGGCCGGCGGCCTGCTGATTCAGCCCCTGCCCGGCTGCGAGGAGAGCACGATCGAGCAGCTGGAGCTGCGCAGCCCCATGTTCGCGGAGATCAGCCGGGAGCTGTGCGCCGCGCCGAAGGAGGAGCTGGCCGAGGGCTGGTTCCGCGGCCTGGAGCCGGTGCTGCTGGACCGCACGCCGCTGCGCTGGCGCTGCTCCTGCAGCCGGGAGCGGCTGGCCCGGGCGCTGATCACCCTGGGGCAGGACGAGCTGCAGAGCCTGATCGACGACGGCCAGGGTGCCGAGCTGACCTGCCACTTCTGCCGGAAGCGCTACGCCTTCTCCACGGAGGAGCTGACGGAGCTGCTGAAGGCCGCCAGCGAGAAAAAGGAGGACTGAGCCATGTTTCCCTGCATCAATTTCGACGATCACTTTTCAGACTTCATCACCCGCTACACGGCGGCCAACCGGCAGCGCTACCGCAACGCCGACGCGGTCGAGGCGGATGTGCCCCGCATCTATCTGGAATTCCTGAACACGCCGGCGGATTGGCTGGGCGGGCTGACCCCCGGCTCCTACTTCACCCAGTACGAGGATCCCAAGGATCTGGTGGACTGGCTGCAGGAATACTGCGGCCGCGGCATCCCGGTGCCGGATCTGCTGCTGGAGCAGATCGAGGCGGTGGGCCGGCCCTGCGAGAAGCGGCTGCTGGCCCTGCTCAAGGATGAGAATGCCGGCGAGGAGGCCAAGATGACCGCCATCGGCCTGCTCCGCTCCATGGAGAGCACCCTGCCCAAGATGCTCTATATCGACTGGCAGCTGCAGCGCGAAGAGGACGACGACCTGGCCGACAACGGCGCCGAGTCCCTGGCGGAGATGGGCCGCTCGGTCATCCAGCCGGTGCTGGAGGCCGTGCCGAAGGCCAACGACGCCGGCCAGCAGGCCCTGCTGGACGTACTGATGCACTTCCCCTCCTCCGAGCCAGTGTTCCGCCTCGCCCTGCGCATGTTCCGCGAGCACCCGGAGAAGCGCTCCCTCTTCGCCAGCTATCTGGGCAAGCTGGAGGATCCCCGCGCCCTGCCCGACCTGCTCGCCGCGGCCAACGACCCGGCCCTGGGCTATGTCGACTATGTGGAGGTCCGCGCGGCCATCGAGCGGCTGGGCGGCGAGGCCCCGGAGCGCACCTTCGACGAGGATCCCGAATTCTGGTACATGAAGAGCCTGGATCAGTGAGAAACGCGGATGCCGCGTGGTTTCCGGGGGAAGGGAACCCTTTTCAGGGCGGAAAAGGGCTTCCCTTCCCCCGGACCCCTATCCTTCCCCAAAGGCCTTTCCTTTGGGGAAAGGGACTTTTTTGCGGCATATTGGCGGCCGGGCCTGATGGCTCTGCGAGGGGCGGGAGCGCATACACAAGCCAAAGACCCCCTGCCCCAAGGAACGGGCTTTTAGGAAAGATGGGGGCCTGGGGGAAGGAAACCCTTTTCGGCCTCGAAAAGGGTTTC
>OCTW011541379.1_pt1 | contig 16258 bp, 12 predicted proteins | sample 1539671 | NCBI WGS metagenome assembly OCTW01 (sample SAMN02144230, study PRJEB22623) | gut metagenome | biome: sheep rumen | host: Ovis aries | place: New Zealand
TCGAGTGAACTTGATGTTCCTGTTGGAATTATTAATGCCAGTCAGGGTGGCTCTCCGATTGCTTCCTGGCTCAGTCGTCAGGCCCTGGAAGAAATGGGCGACAAGAAAGAATATCTTAGTCAGATAGTTGAATATCTTGCTGAGGGACGGGCCGCTGCTAAGCAGAAGGAAATGGCCGAAGAACAGAAGGCCTGGAATGATGAGCTTTACGGGGCCGCTGCTGCACCTGAAAAAATGTACGATGAAGTTTGCGAGGAAGTTGACGGCTGGAAGACTGTTTCTGTGCCTGGTAACTTTGAGGTTTCGAGTGCGGGCTTTTACTGGTTCAAAAAAATTGTAGAATTGAATGCGGAGCAGGTTCAGCATTTTAATACTTTCAAGACCTGGCTTTGGATGGGAACTATTGTTGATGCTGATACGGCATGGGTAAACGGCGTGAAGGTTGGTGAAACTCCTTATTGTTATCCGCCGCGACGCTATCCGGTGCCGGCTGGTACTTTGCATGAGGGTAAAAATGTAATTGCTCTTCGTGTTCAGAAAAACAGTAAAAATGGGCCGCTCCGCTTCTTTACTGAAAAGCCTTACTACTTATTTACTGATAATACTTTTGTTGCGCCTTGTGCTTACAGAAATCTTGAGGAGCGCACGGAATCTTTGTATCCGCTTGATGGGGAAAGAATTGATTTGAGCGGCGAGTGGAAAATGAAGACTGATTCTCAGGTGCGCGATTGTCCTCCTGGTATGTTCTTTGAGTGGCTTCCTACTGCTCTATACAATTCTATGCTGGCACCTTGTTTTAAGCATGCAATTGCAGGCGCCCTCTGGTATCAGGGTGAGTCTGATGCGGGCAGATCTGCTGAATATAAGGACCTGCTGCTTAAGCTGATTGATTTGTGGCGTCACAAATTTGTTTACGGCTCAAAGGATTTGCCTTTTGTTCTGGTACAGCTTCCTAACTGGAGTGACGGCTGGAACGAAGATTCTGCAAGTAAGGACGGGGGCTGGGCAAATATCCGCCAGGTTCAGTCTGATGTTGCGGAAATTGCGGGACATACTGGTCTTGTTGTGGCAATTGATGCGGGTGAGTGGAACGACTTGCATCCGGAAAAGAAAAAGACTATTGGTTCTCGTGCTGCGAAGGAAGCGCTGCGTGTTGCCTACGGTAAAAACTTTATTTCAGCGTCGCCGAAGGCTGACCTCTGCGAGTTCAAGCATGGCCGCTTCCGTGTTCGCTTTGACTGCGGAAACTCTTCGCTTGTTGCCTGCAAGGTATTCGGTCAAAAAGCCGACCTCAATGTGGAAGGCAAAGATAAGGTTGTTTACGGCTTCAGTCTTTTGTGCAGCAAGAAGGGAAACGAAACTGTAATTGAAGCAGATGCTAAACTGATAGACGATTACACAGTAGAAGTTGATGTTCCTCGAGGTGTAGGCGACGTCCTCGAACTCCGCTACCTCTGGGCAGACAGCCCGGCTCCGGTAAACCTCTATTCACGAAATCAGCTGCCGGCTGCGCCGTTTAGGATAAAACAGTAAAAAAATTGGCCGGCTCACACCAGTGAGTCGGCTTTTATATGGATTGAGTTCTATACGAGTCGGCTCGCCGGCTCGCCTCTGAGGCATTCTTTCGATGAACCTAAAACGACCCGCTGTCGCAGCTCGTTTTTTAACGGTTCTTCGATTGTAGCCTACTCCTTACCATTCCAGCAGTAAGTACACAGCTTCTCATGCGGCAGTCCTGTTGAATCCAGCATGTCGTCGAGGCGGTGGAAGCGCAGGGTTGTGAAGTGCAGCTGCTTGCGGATTTCTTCTACCATCTTTGCGTATTCCGGGGTGTCCGGGTCGCAGTATTTCTGCAAAGTTTCTTCGCTCACATTGTCGCCTTCAAACTGCTTGATAACACGGCGGGTAATCAAATCCATTTCGCTCTTTGAACGGCTGAAGTTGAGATATTTACAGCCGTAAACAAGAGGAGGGCAGGCCGGGCGGATATGTACTTCCTTGGCACCGCTTCTGTAAAGATAGTCTGTAGTTTCGCGGAGCTGAGTTCCGCGAACAATCGAGTCATCAATCAAAAGAATCTTCTTGCCTTCAATCAGCTGCTGAATAGGAATCAGCTTCATATGTGCAACCTGATTTCTGATATCCTGATTTGTTGGCATGAAAGAACGTGACCAGGTTGGAGTGTATTTAATGAATGGGCGGGTGAATGGAATTCCGCTTTCGTTAGCGTAGCCTACCGCGTGGGCTGTTCCACTGTCCGGAACGCCCGCAACAGCATCAGGGTGAACATTGTCCTTATCGCGGCGGGCAAGGAAGCGGCCGCAGTTGTAGCGCATGGCCTCAACGTTAACGCCTTCGTAGCAGGCAGTCGGGTAACCATAGTAAATCCAGAGGAAGGTACAAATCTTCATCTCTTTACCAGGCTGCTGGAGAACTTCCATTTTATCTGCATTAAAGAAAACAATTTCTGCAGGACCAAGCTCGTGGTAATCCTTGTAGCCAAGATTCATATAAGCATAGTTTTCAAAGCTGGCACAGAAAGCGCCGTCCTTGTGACCAATTTCAACCGGGGTACGGCCAAGCTTGTCGCGGGCAGCATAAATACCATCGGCAGTCAAAATCAGCATGGAAATAGAACCCTTGATTTTTTCCTGAACAAACTTGATTCCCTCAACGATTGTGTCCTTGTGGTTGAGGAGGGCAACAATAAGCTCAGTCTGGTTGATTTCGCCGCCACTCATTTCCAGGAAGTGGGTATAGCCCGAGTTCAAAACTTCCTCAACAAGCTCGTCCTTATTAGTTACGATTCCGACAGTTGTAATTGCAAAGTTTCCAAGGTGAGAGTGCACAAGCAGAGGCTGTGGTTCAAAATCAGATATACAGCCGATTCCCATTTTGCCGTGCAGGTCTTCCATATCATTTTCGAATTTAGTTCTGAAAGGTGAGTTCTGAATATTGTGAATTGAGCGCGAAAAGTGGCCGTCCGGAGTAACCACAGCAATACCGCCGCGTCGTGTGCCAAGGTGGGAGTGATAGTCTACTCCGAAAAACAAATCCAACGAACAGTCTTCTTTTGAAGCAACGCCAAAAAATCCGCCCATTTCAAATCCTCTTATAAAAGCCGCGTCATCTGCGGTAAAAAATATGCGGATAGTATAGTGATTTAACGGATTTTTTGCAAATATAGGACAGGAGGGAGGAGCCCCTCCCTGCGCGCAAGCCTCCTTCCGCAAGCTAACGCTTGCTACCGGTGTTTCGCGCTACCCACCCAGCGGGGACACCCCGCAACGCCCCGTATTAAGCGTCTATCTGGAAGAGTACGCCTGCCATCGGTTTTGCACCTGCGAGTACAAACGACTGCTGTGCCACCGTCTGCTGAATCTGCTTCTGATACTGTTCAATGAGGGCCTGAGCCTGGTCATCACTGATGTCTGAAACAGATTCTTTCGGCTGATTTTTGATTGCAGAAATGCGGTCTATAAGTGAGTTTAAAATTCTGATTTTGCTGATTGAAACGCCCTGTTGTCCGTTGCCGGCCACAACACCGGAAACATGATCAAAGTGTGAGTAGAGAAGGGCCGAGCGGCTTACTGGAACATAAAGCTTTCCGGCGGCTCCGCTTGCACCAATAGCTCCGCTGTAAGAGTAAGCATTACTGAAATTTCCAATTGCACTTGTCATAAAAATCTCCAGTCCCTTCCACTTTTTAGATTTCTACTATATTTTTCGGAAGCTGGAGAAAAAAGATTAGAAAAAATATCTCTTTTAAAAACTGGTTGAAAAACTGGTTGAAATATTGTAAATTTAGTATTATTTTATAATGGTAAAGCTAAAAAATTGCTGCTCGCAATTTTTTTTAACTGCAAGTTTGTGTAACAAACTTGATTACTTTGCTATTTATCACCGGCGGCTCTGACCGGCCGCCTTACTCAGGAGGTGTCTATGGCTTTAACAATGAATCCATCGGGAATTAATACTTTTGATGTCGGCGCCTTTGATGCAAAAACTTATTTTGCAGAGCTTCTCCGTAAGGTAAAAGAAGGTGTTACGATCAACATAACTAAAAACGGAAAGGCTGTGGCAGTTTTGCAGGGAAAATCTGCTATTAAAAATGAAGCTGCCATGAATGCTCATAAAAGAATTCTTGCCCGCGCTCAAAGAATGGCAGAGCTTCGGGAAAAAGAGGGTGCTGCCGCTCTTAAAGCCTCAGACTTAAAGGAACTCAAAAATGAAGGCAGAAAATACTGATTTCTTTCCGTGTTTTGTTGCGGATACATCTTTTATGGCAGCTTATCTTTTAAATGGTTTTTGTGATGACGAAATGACAGGCTGTATAAAAGATATTGAATATGTTCTGGAAAATAACGGCCAGATTTACGTTCCGCCTCTTTTCTGGTATGAGATAGAAAATGTCCTCTTGTATAAAACCCGTTCTAAAAAGGACGGCCAGCTGAGTCTTACAACCACAGATGTTATGGACATCATGTACGACTTGAATTGTCTGCCCATAAATACCGACCTTCTTCCCGACGGTGAAATCCGCCAGCGAATCTTCGCCATGGCCCAGGAGCATGGTCTTTCCTATTACGACGCCTCTTACTTAGAACTTGCCCACCGCTTCAATCTTCCCCTTAAAACTTACGACGAAGACTTGAAGCGTGCAGTTAAAGAATAATTGTCATTGTCCGGCTTGACCGGACAATCTTTTTTATGCCCAGATAGCCCAGAGCAAAGCGGCTGCTGCGGCTGTTGTCAAAATTGTAAATGGTGCGGAGATTTTTAAGAAGCCAGGGAAGGTGATAGGGTGGCCTTCCTTTTTGAGGATTCCCATTGCAACAACATTAGCCGAAGCTCCGAATGGAGTGAGGTTTCCGCCCAGGCAGGAACCAATCAAAAGTGCGAACATCAAAAGTTCTTTCTGGATTCCAAGACCTGTGGCAAGTGAACCTGCAACCGGCAGCATTACGATGATGTAAGGAACATTATCAACAAAGCCAGAAATCAAAATAGAGAAGGCAAGAATCAAAATAAAGCCTGCGAACTTGCTGCCGCCTGTTACGTGAGCGAGCCATCCTGCAAAATCATCGAGAAGGCCAGTTTCGCTGATGGCGCCGACAACAACAAAGATTCCAATCAAAAAGGCGATTGTTTCCCAGTCCAGCTCTTTTACAAGCTGCCAGATCTCTGAAGCCGACTTTTTCTGTGAAAGACGATACCAGAGAAGCCCCAGCAGACCAAGCCCAAGTACAAAGCAGCCCGAGCTGTAGCCCAGCTCCGGAGTAAGGAAAGAAATTACAGCAAGTCCTGCAATCATAATCAAAAGCAGCCAGAGCGGCAGGTAAGAAATTACCGGCTCTTTATCTACACTGGCTTTTTCTTTTGCCTTGCTGAAGAAGCAATAAAAGAAAAAACAGCCTACAATAAGACCCGCCTGAATAAAGAAGAAGATGGAAATCTTTCCTTGATGTACGAAAAAGTCGTTGAAAGTGTAATGTGCGTAGCTTGCAAAAATCATGCTTGGAGGATCACCAACCAATGTTGCAGTTCCTTCCAGGTTTGACATAAGGGCAAGACCAATCATAAATGGAACCGGATTGAGCTTGAGCTTTTTAGAAAGAGCAAGGGCAATTGGAGCCATTACAAGAACAGTTGCTACATTTTCTACGAAAATAGAAATGATGCCGGTCATCGCAAGAATCAGAATAACGGCAATTCCTGTGCTTGGTGAAACTGTAACAAGTGCGTCGGCGATTCTTGCCGGAACGCGGGAGTAAATAAAGAGGGCCGCAATAATCATAGAGCCCACGTAAATCATAAGAATATTCCAGTTGATGAGCTCGAGGAAGATGTGGTGGGCGAGGGCTGGTGCACCACTCAGCGGCTCAAAAACATTTCCTGCGAGCGCTCCCCCTTGAGCTAAAAAGCCGAGAACAATAACAGCAAGCGCCGCCACACTAGTCATCCACACTTTCTTTTCCTGAAAAATAATTACCAGAAGGTACATCACAAGAGCGATGCCCAGAATAATCCATTTGATATCAAAATTCATAAAATCAGTTTATCGTATTTTTATGCTTCTGTCATTCATAAATAGGTTTTAATGTGGTATGAAAATTTAATAATGTGTTATAATAAAGTTTATGGCAGCAGAAAATACAGAACTTCCGTCTAAGGAACAACTTCAAAGATTAAAGTCATTACAGGGAACCGATAAAGGTCTTTTTAAATTAGCCTGCTTTTCTGTAATAGAAGGCTATATGCGCGAAAAGCTTGGAAAGCAGAATGATTTTGCAATCTCCTTTCCAAAGCTTCTGGATATGTTTAAAGCACGATATTCATCAAATACTCCGCGTGAATACATGCTGATTAAAGACCTTATTAAAAATCATCAGGGAACGAATCCTGTGCGCCATCGTTTTGCCAATTGTTCAGACGAAGAGGCAATTGGTGCGATTTATCTTTTTAATGAATTTGCAAAAACTTATAAGCTGCCTAACCAGACCGAAATTGAAAAGATGTCAAAGGCTCTTGATATCTGGCTGACTCGAAAATCTCCTGTTGAAACTGCGGCCGAACTGGAAAAGGCAATTAAGCAGATAAAAAGTCTTTCAGAGCAGAATAATGATATGCTCGAAAAAGTAACTAAGCTTGGACAGCTTCAGACTCAGCTGGATGCCATGTCTTCAAAACTGAAAGCGCTTCAGTTTGATTATGACCAGCAGATTACTTCCAGCAAAAAGGATAAGGAAAGAATTGACCAGCTTCGCAAGGCTAAGAATGAAGAAGAGCAGAAGAATCTTAAAGTACAGAAAGAACTGCAGACCCAGCTGGAAAAACTTTCTGATGCCGAAGACTATATTCAGAATCTTAACCGCATGACCTCTTACACAAGAACCCGTTATGATTTTGAGCAGTCACTGGTTCATCTTACAAAAGAGCAGGAGTCGATTGTAAATCAGGTAAAGTTCAATCGTGACTTTTTGATTAAAGGAAGTGCCGGAACCGGAAAGTCTCTTGTGCTTTTAAAGACTCTGGAAAAACTTCTGGCAGAACAAACCGGCTCTCTTTTTGAGGCTGACAGAAATAAATCTATAAAACTTATAACCTTTACTCACAGTCTGGAAAAGTATAACCGCTATATTGCTTCCCTTATGAAGATTGGAGAAATCCAGTTTGCCGAAAAAGGAAATCTCATTACCACTTCAGAAGCCTATATTTCAAAAATTATAAAGGCTGCCTTCCCGGAAAAAAATCTAACTTACCTTATGGAAAAAGTTGAAATTGAAGGGCTTGAAGATATAAGGCTGAATCCTCTTGAAAAAGATATCTGGACTGAGCTGGATAAATTTATTCTTCCAAAATGCATTACAAAAAAAGAATACTGTGAAGAAATGATTGCCCGTACGGGAATGAGAAAGGCACAGAATGAAGCAAGCCGCAAAAAAATCTGGGATTATGTTGAAAAGATTTTTGAGGTCTGGGAAAAGTCAGCCGAATGGTATTCTGCCTTTGCCGCTTATAAACTTGCCACTATGGACTTTAAGGTTCCGGATGAGCTTTGTGTAGATTATCTTTTTGTTGATGAAGCTCAGGATTTAACTGCGGCGACTCTAAGGATTTTGAAGAGTTCTGTGCGCGAGGCTGTGATTCTTGCCGGCGATAATGACCAGTCAATTTTCCAGCCGGGCTTTACCTGGAGCAGGGCAGGTCTTGATGTTTCGGGTGCAACAAGAATTTTGAATATAAACTTCTGAAGCACAAATCAGATTAACCAGCTTGCAGAAAAGTACCGCGCTCTCATAAAAGGAAGCGATACAGAAAACCGTCCGGAAACCTTCAGACTTGGTCCTCCTGTTGAACTGCATGAAAGCAAGAATGAGGATGAAGGCTTTATGCAGATGATTGAAACGGTAAAGCTTTGCATTGAAACTCTGGGCTACGAAAGTGAAAACATCTGCCTTATAGCCCCTCAAAGAAAGCAGCTGGATAAACTTAAAGTAATGCTAAAGGAAGAATTTGATCTGGAAAGCAGTCTTGTAAGCGAAGGTACATTTGATTTTGCGCAGCAGGGAATTATTCGTCTTGCAACAACTCAGAGCTGCAAGGGGCTGGACTTTCCGGTTGTGCTATTTTACATTGACCACCGTGCTCATTATCTTGATGTTTTTGACGAAGAGGTTTCTGACAAAATCAACCGCAACATGATTTACACTGTCCTCACCCGTAGTATAGAATTGCTGCATGTATTCATGCCGGAAAAAGTTTCCGAAGGTCCGGTCGGAGATTTGAAGAGGATTATGAAGGACTGATTCTTTTTGTTAGTCTTATGATTTAGAATTCTGTTTTATTTCTTCATAGTTTTCGCCAACTGTATTCCAGTAATTCCATAAACAGTAATCAATAAGTTTCATAACAGTCCATTTTGGATGAGTGGGATCTTGATTTATGTTATCTATTGTTTTATTAATAGTTTTTTCATAATCAAAATAGAACTGATATATTTCAGATAAACACTTTATCCTATGTTTGCTTTTTCCACGCAAGCCTCCTGCTCCAGAAATTTCTGGATTATTATCAACGTTTGAGAACAGTGATAATACATTACAGACATTTGAATCGTAAGCAACAATACATCCTGTTGTTCCTAAAAGAATCTTTGTAATAAGAGCACTTGAAACTTTTAGAAAAGCCTTTTCTTTCTTTTTATCTTCATTGTCATTTGGGGTATAATCTTCATGGTATTGATAAAGAATAACAGCAATTCTTTCATATAAAGTATTAATTAATTTTACGTGAGTCTCTATATCATTTTTATTTATTGATATTTTACGCAAGCCATTGTATTCTTTCCTGGAAATTTCTGTAACTACCTCTTTTAGAATACGCCATGTATGCTTCATTATGAATGAGCCTCTTGCAACCATTCCCCAATTTGCAAGATATATAAAAAGTTCTTTTTCTCTGTAATCAATTTCTGCAGGAGTTAGTTTATGATTATTATTAAATGCATTCTGGCAATCATACCATGCCCATGCACGATTTAGTTCATTAAAATTTTTAATTTCTTTTGTACATTCGAGGAATTTTTTGATATTAAATTTTAAGGCTTCTGATGGTATCTTTTTATTTCTGCTCATAATAATTAATTGTATCACATCTTTTGAATTTATTTAATGATGTAAGCCATTCTCTTAAACTCCTTCTCCAGCATCTGCATTGTGTTGTCGTAGTTTTCTATAAGAATGCGTTTTTGAACTGTAAGATCAAAACTTCTGTTGTTCAAATTTTTATCATTGCTTGTGATAAATAATTTGAATGATTCTTCATGCTTTGAAATATTCAAATTCAAATTATAGTAAGCGGCAAGTTCTTTTATTTTCTTTGCTGCTTTTTCAATCAACTGTTCATGAGAATTTGTATTTTTGATTTTTTGCAGCATTCTGTTTCTTGCGTTGTAGGTAATGTCATTAAGATTTTCTTTTTCCTTTTCTTTAAGTCTGTCCTTAAGAGTTTTTCCTTTTATAAAGGCTGCATATTCTTTTGTAAGATTTATGAAATTATTTTTCAGATATTCAAAATATGCTTCAATCAAATGAGTTTCAGAATCTGGAAAAAAGAGATAGAGGTTGAGATCAGGTGCCAGAAATTCAATTCCATTTTTTACCTGAATAAAGAAAAGCTTTTCCTGTCCCGGATGAAAAAGTTTTGTTGAATAAAGCAGTACAGAAAATGTTCCTGCCGCAGAATAAAGAGCTCTTTTATCTTTTGTGATTTCTTTTAATGAGGAAATCAGCTTTTGAGAGTTTTCTATAAAATCAGAAGGAAGATCCTTTTCTGCTGCAAGAATAAGATTGCTGCCAAGATTTTCGCCTGAGTCGCAGTTTTTTTCAAACAGTAATTTAAGCTGCGTTAGAGAAATATCTTCAGACGAAGAGGCTGCCTTTAATAATTGCTCTTTGTTTTTTTCGTAATTTATTTTCCAGAAGACAGGGCCCTTTATCGAGAATAAAGAAAAGGTATTTACCATAGAAGCCCATAACTCCTGATTCTCCTCAGAATTTATTCGATTAAGAATTTTCTGGTTTTCTTCAAAATGAGGCGCAATGGAGCCTGATTCTGTCAGCACTTTATATCCGTTGATTTTATAAAGTTCTCTGCCATCTGCAATCTTCAGACTTTTTAAGGTAATTTTATTTTTACTAAGATACTTTTCAAAAATCATTAATTCCAGAGGACCTGGCTTTCCTGAAAGTGTAACCTGGTAATCCTGCAGTGAGATACAGTTTTTTTGTGACATACAATATTCTATTCCGCCAAAGCGTAAAAGCTCTTCTGAAGAAATTTTGATATTAGGCATTCCTAAGGCTCCTGTGGTTTTCCGTCAAGCGGAAACCAGTAGGGAGGACTAAAAGTAGTCAGCCCGCTTTCTTCGTCATCACTGTAATCATAAACAAAGCAGCGGAACCAGGTGTGCAGACTAAGCATAAAGAGTGCAACCGGATCGTTTTTTTCAGCAGCTTTTTCCAGATAGGAATCGGAGATATCAAAATTCTGTTCAATGAAAATTTCCGAATCATTTACCTTTGAATCCTTGCAGAGACCTTCATTATAGAGAACGCCCAGAACGAGACTTGCGCGAGAATTGCCCTGATCAGATAGTTTTTTAAGGGCTGCAAGATTCGCCTTAACTTCATCTTCATCTGTAGAAAGCTCTGTCTGGATTCCGATAAAATCAGCCAGACATTCCTGGTTGCCGTCATCAGCTCTTTTCTTAAGCTCTTTAAGAAGCTTTTCCTCTTCATCGTACCAGCTGAAAAGAATGTTGACAGAATTGATTGTCATAAATGCCTCCTGTGTTATTAAAAAAAATGATTAAAGTAAAAAAAAGAATAATTGAAATATATTTGCCGAGACCATTTTAAATGAAAAGAATTTTTAAAAATTTTTCAAATTTTTTCATTTTTTTTTGAATTAAGCGATACGGTTGTATGGTGTAAATGTAATTTTATTAAAAAATTCTTTTATTTTTTTTTAAATTCTTTAAAAACTTTGGACTCCAAAAAAATATATTTTAATGTATTGATTTGAGGAGTGAATTATGGATGATGAGATGGACATAGCAGACTTTTTTGAATATGCAAAAGGTGTTGCGCGAAAACGCTTTAATGATATAAACAAAAAGTCTCTGGAAATGATAGAAGACTACATTACAGGGGGCTATAAGAAAAGTCTTGAAAAACTTCTTATTTATCTTGGTCCGGAGCGAGCGGAAAAAGTTCTGAAAAAAATGCCTGAAGAGCTTCGTGACGAAATCAAAGCCCAGCTTGAGTCAGATACAAATACCCGTACTTCGCCGGAGGTTGTTGTAGATGCTGCTTATGTTTATAAAAAAGCGGGCTGGTACGGCAGGACTATGGCAGAGGAGGTTATAGAAAATCTTTCGCCTCTGGAAATTTCTGCACTCAATTATTATCAGGATGATTTTTTTGAGGCAAATCCTATTCTTCAAATGAATATCGAAAACTTTTCAATTTCATTTAATGAATTGAGTTGCCTTGATGACAGGTCCATTCAAAGACTTTTGCGGGAAGTTGATATGGATGTTATAGCGTTTGCTTTGAAAAAAGCAGATGAAAAAATTAAGCAGAAAATTTTTCGGAATATGACGTCAAGAGCTGCTTCTCTGTTAAGAGAAAATATTGAGTTTATGGGGCCTGTAAGCCAGATATATATTGAAGAAGCCCAATGTAAAATCATTAAAGCAGCCTTAAAGCTGGAAAAAGATGGAGAAATAAAAATCAGTAAGGATTATTAAGAGAGAGGGTAAATGACAGAATATTTTTACAGAAAAATTGGAAGCCCGGATTTTGAATTTTCCGCACAGCCAAAAGTAATTCTTCCGGTATGGCTTCCCAATAAGTTCTATCCTCAAGCACAATATTACAACAATGCTATAGGGGAAGTGGAAGCTTATGATGGAAACTATAATGCATTTGTTGCAGCAAATCAAAACCTTCTTCCAGAGGAAGTTGTTCGAACTCCTTTTCTTCCCAAACTATCGATAGTTAGTTATGATCCACTGCGACAATATGAGAACAATTCTGATTTTTGTATTGAAGATTTTGATTTTATGCAGATGTCTGCTTATCTGGAACATAGATATGCCAGACAGCGTTATGAATTTGACAGGGCAAATCTAAAGGATGAAAATAAACTGAGTAAAGCAGTTTTTGGACTTTATCTGGAAACTAATATTGAAGACCTTACTTTTAGGATCCATGTACAGACTCTTTTTGGAAAAGACTTACAATATGATTGTTATCTTTTGTTTGATTTACAAAAGGGTAAGGTGCTTCCTTACAGTTATGATAATCTGACTCGTGAAAAGTGGAAGTATTCTAAAGAAAGCTATCATTTCTTCAATATGTATCTTAAAGGTTTTCAAGAACGCTATATACCGCAGAATCTTACTGATCATATTTTTTATTCATTTCTAAAGATAGTTTCTTCTTTTACAAATATCAGTTATGAAAGACTATGCCAGCGTTATCGTAACAGTCCCAGTAAACGTTGTCTCTTTGAAATGTACAGACTTACTATGCTGCCTTATGAGCCGGGGCTTTGGACTGTTCTTAATAATCCTAATCTTAAAACAAGATTAAAATCATTTAATTATACAAGAAGTGATTCGTCTATTTTCAAAAAAGTCTGCAGCTATTTAGAAATCAGAAATACAAGGACTCTACGACGTACTTTTGCCAGACGGCCGAATATAATTACAGTATTTGTGAATTTAATGGACTGCGGTTTTACGGATATCAATCTTTATAACCGCGTTAGTGAAGATGAAGATTTTTGTAAGGTCTTCCAGTCAATTGATGAGTCTATCACGTTTTTTACCCGTTATTGCATTGAAAGGCGGGGAGAGAAAGCAACGTTAAATATACTTTTAAAAGGTGACAATGACATGAACTTTACAGATGCCCTGGATATGTTTTACCGCTATTTCTATAAACTTCCGGAAAGTCTTATCAAGGATATTCTTTATGATGGCTTTACAATAAAAAATCATGATGCTCTGGCAGAAATATCTTACCAGTGCCAGCATAAAAATAAAGTATTCAAATATTCTCTGGCACAAGAGACTCTCTGCGACAGCATCAGCGGTTATGATTTTATTCTTCCAAAAGACAGCTATCAGCTTTGCGAAATAGGATGCAGTCTTCATAACTGTGTTGCTTCTTATGATGAAAGTATGCTGAAAAAACAATGTACAATTGTTTGCGCTAAAAAAGAAGGGAAATATAAAATCTGTATTGAGTTATGGGGTAAGAATGTAATTCAGGAACTGGGTGATAAAAACAAAATGCCATCTGAAGAGGAAAAGAAAATCCTCGACGAATGGCATTTAAGACATGGTCTTATTGGTATTTAATAACATGATATGCTGCACGCTTGCGTGTCAGCAATCTTTACTATGATTTGTGCCGCAGGCAAGCGAAGTGAGCCTGTCAGCACGAAATTAGTTTATCAGGCGCGCAGCGTCCTGATATGTTGCTGATATGCTGCACGCTTGCGTGTCAGTAAGTCTTTACTATGATTTGTACTGCAGGCAAGCGAAGCGAGCCTGTCAGCACGAAATTAGTTTATCAGGCGCGCAGCGTCCTGATATGTTGCTGATATGCTGCACGCTTGCGTGTCAGCATGATCAGACGTTGAACTTAAAGAAGAGAACGTCACCGTCCTGAACTACATATTCCTTACCTTCCTGGCGGTACTTGCCGGCTGCCTTAATTGCAGCTTCGTCCTTGTACTGGCGGAGGTCGTCGATAGTGTAGGCTTCGGCCTTGATAAAGCCTTTTTCAAAGTCTGTGTGGATTACGCCGGCAGCGCGTGGAGCCTTGTCGCCTGCGTGAATTGTCCAGGCGCGGCACTCATCAGGGCCGCCTGTAAAGAAGGTGCGCAGTCCCATAAGGTGATAAGTTTTGCGGGCGAGGGTAGCAAGTCCGCTTTCCTTAAGACCAACGCTGTCCATAAAGTCTTTGCGGTCTGCAGGGTCAGTAATTTCTGCAAGGTCTGCTTCGAACTTACCGCAGATTACAACAACCTCGCTGTGCTCTTCGTCGGCGTATTTTTTTACAACTTCAACATATTTATTTGTCTGTGCTTCGATAGAATCTTCATCAACGTTTGCTACATAGATTGTAGGCTTCATTGTAAGCAGGAACATGTCGTAGAGGGCGTTCTTTTCGTCGTCTGTGAGGTCTGCTGTGCGGGCACATTTTCCGTCCTGGAGCAGCGGCTTGATTTTTGCAACGGCGGAAATCCAAGGTGCGTATTTCTTTTCCTCTTCCTTTCCAAGAGAGCGGATTGCGCGGGTAACCTTGTCCTGGCGGGCTTCGATTGTGTTCAAGTCTGCCTGACAGAGCTCCCAGTTAATAGTAAGAATATCGCTTTCAGGGTCGATAGGAGCAGCTTCGTTTGCATTGTCGCGAACGTGCATAATGTCGGGGTTATCAAAACAGCGAACAACGTGAGCAATAACAGAACACTCGCGGATGTTTGCAAGGAACTTGTTTCCAAGACCTTCGCCGTTGCTTGCACCCTTAATCAGACCTGCAATATCAACAAACTTTACGCTTGCAGGAGTCTTCTTTTTTGGGTTATGAATCGAAGCCAGAAAGTCCAGTCGCTCGTCAGGCAAATCAACAATACCGATGTTAGGGTCGATTGTACAGAATGGAAAATTCTCTGCCGCAGCAGGTGCCGCTGTCAGAGCCGAAAAAATAGTAGACTTTCCAACGTTTGGAAGTCCAACAATACCACATTCAAGTGCCATATTTATACTCCATGTTAGCTGTAAGCTATTAGCTTTTAGCAGTTAGGAGGGCGGAGCCCCGCCCTTCGCGCAAGCCTCCTCGCTACGCTGTGGTGTCTTGCGCTACCCACCCTGCGGGCTCAAACGCCGCCCGCAACGCCTGCTTATTAATTCATCACAGCCTTCGCCAATTGATCTGCACAACTAGTACTCTTAAAGCCGCAGGTGTTGCCCTTGAGCTTTGCCGCAATTTCGTCTGCTGTCATGCCGTCGCAGAGCTTAGAAATTGCCTTAAGGTTGCCGTTGCAGCCGCCTTCAAAGCTGATGTTTGTGATTTTACCACTCTCGTCCTTATCAAAAGTAATGGAGCGCGAACACACGCCCTGAGTTTTGTAAGTTATAGTCATGATTTTAATATAATGTAATGGAAGACTTTTAACAATAGAAATGGAGAATGTAAAAAATCTGAAGTGCTCCCGTGGGAAAATACATCAGGCTGCGGGCGAGCTAGTTTTTTGTGTTAACAATCCTGCGGTTTTTGCAGGCAAAAATCCTCGGATTGTTTTCGATGGCTAAGCGCCAAAACTCCTCGATGCAGCCTGATATCTTTTCCCACTCCGCACTTCAGATTTTTAAAAATTTATTGTGAGTTTATAATTCTTCCAAATCTTCCAGTTCTTCGATATCTTCAATTTCTTCATATGGAGTTGTTGCGTTTAAGAGATTTTCAACCCACATATCAACATCTTCATAAATGTAATTATTATAATTGATAACAACCTTGCTGAAGTCTATCGAAAGCATTCCCTGGAAAACCTGCTGCTCTTTTAAAAGCTGGTCAAAATCTTCTATTACAAACTTTGTAATCTTAGGGTCCAGCTCTCCCTTGTCGGTCATGTCTTTTATAATAGAGAGAATCTTTTCCTTATTGAATTCGCCCTTGTAGCTGCGGCTGTCGTGCAGGGCACTCGTGATGTCCGCTACTGTGAGAATCCTTTGTATCAGTGTAAGGTCTTTTCCTTCTACATTGCACGGATAGCCCTGGCCGTTGAGCTTTTCGTGGTGGCGGTAAACTGTTTCGAGAATCTCATCATCAACAAAGCCGCTGAGAATGCGTTTTGAATGATTTACATGATGACGCATTATACCCATATCTTCCGGCGAAAGCTTGCCCGGGAATTCCAGAATGCGCTGAGGTGTTGCCATCTTTCCGATGTCGTGAAGAAAGGCGCTGTTGTAAAGAGTTGTTAAATCTTCGCTGTTGAGGTTGAGGCGCAGACCAAGTGAAAGGGCGTAACTTGAAGTATTGATGGAATGCTTCATCGTTGTGGTGCTTTTAAAATCCAGCAGATGAATCAGCATCTTTTCAAGCATACGGTTTTCTTCTGGAGAAAGCTGAATTGTGGAAACCAGCTTTGTAATTTCATCAAAATGAGTTCC
>OCTW011605232.1_pt1 | contig 16257 bp, 15 predicted proteins | sample 1539671 | NCBI WGS metagenome assembly OCTW01 (sample SAMN02144230, study PRJEB22623) | gut metagenome | biome: sheep rumen | host: Ovis aries | place: New Zealand
TCAATACCTGCGATATTTGAATTTGAGGCAAGAGTGCTCAGGCGGTTCACTTGATTCAAAAGTTTTTCCGCATCTGCATCTCCCGGGTTCTGGGAAAGGTAAATGCCCAAATCAGAAGCGGCCTGCTCATAAGCACCCTGGTTCATAAGATTCCGTCCGTTTTCAAGGGCACGTGCCTTGGAAATCAAAGCAGGACCGTCAATTCCCTGTGAAACAAGAGTATCTTCGGGCGTTGCTGCTATAAGACGGAGAGCGGTTGCATAATCGCCGGTTGAAATCAAATTATTGTAGGTCTGGAGAATATCATCCGTGGACTCAGGTGCACTGAGACGCTCTTTTTCGCTCTGAGCAATCTGAAGGAGAGTAAGAGCCTCTGCGTCCGTCGGATTTTCATCTATGTAAGCCTTGAGAAGTGAAATAGCCTGGTCGTACTCGCCGTTTTCCATATACTGACTTGCAAGCGCCCTTGTGCTCTCACGCTGTTCCAAAGGCATGGACTGTTTCTTCGCGTCTGCCCCTGTATTTTTTGGCGAACGGTTTACAACAAGATACGTTCCAAGCCCCGCAAGAAGCAGGATACCTGCCACAGCAAGGATTATCGGCACAGCCTTTGACTTTCTCTTTTCCTGCGGATTTTCTTCCGGGGTTGAATAGTCTTTGCCGTCGCGGGATGACAAATCTTCCATAATAAGGTCTTCAAGATTTGGACTCTGCCCCTTGTATGAAGCAGGCTCGTTTTCTGTTGCCGCATAGGAAGTTTTTACGGCAGATGATGAAGGCGATGCATATGATGAAGACGGGGATATGGACTCATAGGAAGCAGTTTCTCCGCTTGAAGATGATGATTCAAGATAATCCGCAACATCAGACGCGAAAGTGGACGTCGGACGCTGAGTTTTCGGTGTCTCGTTTTTCGGAGCGGCATCTTCTGATTTAGAGTCTGTAAACGTGCCGTAAGAGGATGCAGAAACATAGGAGCCTGTTCCGAATGCGGACCTGAGTTCGTCTTCGGCGGGGGTGCTTATTCTTTGGGATGTGGTTCGAGATGACGGACGAACGGTCGAAGAGGTTTTTGAAGTTCCTGAAGATGATGTTCGTGTGCCGGACCTCAATGAGGAAGATGTTCTTGACGCGGTGATTTTTGGGGTTCCACCCGTCTTTTCAGCACTTGACGCCCGTGCGGATGAAGCTCTGTCTGCAGAAGTCCTCGTTGCGGAGACTCTTGCGGCAGTGGATTTTTCCGCCGTCTTTGCGGTGCCTGCTTTTGCGGCAGTCGTCCTTGATGCAGCTGTACGCGTGGCAGGCTTTTTTTCAACGCTCTCCCCTGCACTTCCAGATGCTCTTCTTGCAGTGGTTGTACGGGTCCTTGTGGTTCCGGTCTTTTTTGCGTTTCCGGTTTCTCCTGAAGCCTTTGTCGTTTTTGTGCTGTCTGAATTCTGATTTTTCGTTGCCATTTCCCTATCCCCAGAAATCAATCCAAAAATCTTTAAAAATCAAGATTTTTCGGTATTTCTTTCAATTATATATCACTAAAAGCAAACCGTAAAGTGGTTTTCCCCGAAATAGACTTAAAAAAACGGGTTTTAAGATTTTCAAAGTTCCATCGAAAAAGAACAAGGCCCGGCATAAGCCATCTGTACACGGCCACCGGGCAGTTTTTCTACTCAAGTTCGGATTCGTATCCGTAGTCGACTGTACCCTCTGCACCCGCAGACATATTCTGTGATTCCGAATCCTGGAGTGAAGCCGCAACATCCTCAAGCAGACGCTTTCTGCGCTCAGCTTCTTCCGCCGCCTGACGTTCCGCCTCCGCCGCTTTGGCCGCCGCCATTTCAGCCTGAATACGGGCCTCCTCTGCGGCTTTCTCCGCCTTTATACGTGCTTCTTCCGCCGCCGCTGCCTGTGCCGCCTGTTCCGCAACTATACGTGCATTTTCGGCTTCAATACGGGCATTCTCGGCCTGGATGCGAACTTCTTCCTGACGGGCCTTTTCCTCTTCCTCCGCCAGCCGTCCAATCTCGGTGTCCAGAAGTCCAATCAGCACCTGAATCTCCTGATACTGGGGATTTTCCGGCGCAAGTTCCTGATAACGGATGTAATCTTCACGGCTTTCCCTGTATTTGCCCTGCTTCAAAAGAGCCTGCGCCCTGTTCAAAACCGCGGGGGCATAAGTGGCATCGGCTGTAATGGCCATTGAGTACCATTTTTCAGCCGCAGCGTAATTTTCCATCTTAAAGGAGATGTTTCCCGCATTGTAGGCGATAATCTTTTTGTTCGTGCCTGTAGCCATCATTCCTTTGTTGCAAACCTCGATGGCCTCCTGATAGCGCTCAAGCTGGTAATAGCACAGGGCAAGATAAATATATGCGCGCGGATTGCCGCCTTCGGTAATGGAAGTCTCCAAAAGCGGAATCGCCTTGTCCGGCTGGTTCTGGCGAAAATACGACTCACCGCCGGCAAAATTGCTGTTTTCGGAAAATCCCAGTGCCGCGACAGAGAAAAACATCATTATACAGATAATTTTCACATAAATTTTGTTCATTTCTACAAAACCTCCCGCATTACCCTTTGACATATTCGCATAAAAAAGTTAATCTTGCAATATACGATTTGCCAAGTGTAAAATGCTGTATGAATTCAGGAGTTCTGACGCAGGCAGTGAATACCTGCATCTCCGGTTCCTCAGCATACACTGATTATATAGGTAAAACCGATTAAAAACAACAAAGTAACCGGTCCAGAGACAATTTTTTTAAATTTTCAGGCCGAATTAAAGGAAGAAGGCGGTAAACACACTATGGACAAACCAGTAATTCTTGTAATCTGTATGGTCTTAATTGGAATTATTGTTTTCATCGCGGCTCTTTTGATAAAAAAACTGATGGCTCCGCAGAAAATCGGAAACATCAAAAAACTTCTGAAGGACGGAAAATATCCCCAGGCCGAAAAAATCGCAAAATCAATGCTTGCAAAAAACACCAGGGATTACGAAGCGCATTACTGGCTGGGAAAAGTCTACATCGCAGAAAAAAAGACCGAACAGGCCTATCTTGAGTTCAAGACGGTCAATGACAATGCGGTTTTCGACGGAACCATCCCCGAGGTGGACTTCAGAAAGAACATGGCGGCCCTCTACATGAAGTATGACGATGTGAAATCAGCACTTCAGGAATATCTTCTGCTCACAAAAAGGGATCCCGGCAACGCAGAGCATTTTTTCAACGTGGCAAAAATCTATGATGAAAACGGGGAAGCGAACACGGCGATAGGATTTTACAAAAAGACAATCGCCATCGACAAAAGGCACGCAAAAGCCCATGCCGCACTGGGAGCGCTTCTTCTCAGGGCAAAGAATTTTCCCGAAGCGAAACAGGAAATCGACACTGCAATCCGCATGAGCCCGGAGACATGGTCAAACTACTACTATCAGGGCAAACTCCTCAAGGAACTCCACGAATTCCCGGAGGCGCTCAAGGCTTTCGAAAAATCACAGAGAGACACGGAATACCGTCAGAAGGCTTTGATTGAAAAAGGCTCCTGCTATATGATGGCTGATCAGGTGGACAACGCAATGCAGAGCTACCAGGGTGCAATCCAGTACGCAAAAAGCGAAAGCTCGCAGGAAACCCTCTATGCACGTTACTTCCTTGCCGCCTGCTATGAAAAGACCCACAAAATCGACAAGGCAATCGAGCAGTGGGTGAAAATCCACAAGCAGGCCCCCGGCTTCCGCGATGTTGAGGAAAAACTGAGCGAGTACAAAGACCTGCAGAACAACGACAACATGAAGGAATATCTCACCGCTCCCACAGGTCCCTTTATGACTCTCTGCGAAAAAACAGCGCTGGCGGCATTCGAGCTTGAAACAAAAAGCGCCGAGGCAACCCCCTACGGATGCAAGATGCTCGCTTCAGAAAACAAAAAAGACAACTGGATGGCGATGAGGCCCCATGTATTCAGGCTTGACTTCTACCGCAACGCAGAGCCCGTTGAAGATCACGTGATTCACAAACTGGCAGACACGCTGAAAGCCGAAAACTACTACAAGGAAATCGTGTTCTCAAGTTCAGGATTCACAAAGACCGCGGAACGTTTTGCAGAAGGAAGACCCATTGTTCTGGTAGGAAAAGAGCAGCTGGAATTGATTATGTCAAAGGCGGGAATATAATATGAAATTTCTCTGCGTCTCAGACATTGTGGATCCACTGGTCTATTCCACAAGCGTAAAAGAACGGTATGACGACATAGACGCAATTTTATGCGCGGGGGATCTTTCCCTCGAATACCAGGATTTCATTGTAAGCGCCCTTTGCAAGCCGATGTTTTTCATCTTCGGAAACCATGATTTGAAGGATTTCGGACTCTACAACAAAAAAGCCCGCACTTCCCCCTCGCAGATTTCTGAAATGAGATTTTTTGAGAAAGCACACGGCGGCGACTACATAAGCAACAGAATGCTCAGATGCAGAAACCTTTCCTTCAGGACACCGGACGGCAAGACGACACCTCTTCTTCTCGCAGGGGTTTCAGGCTCTATCCGATACAACAAAGGCGAAGACCAGTACACCGAACTGGAGATGAAATGGCAGCTCATAAAGATGATTCCGGGGCTTCTGTGGAACAAAATACGCTACGGAAGATACTGCGACATTTTTCTGACCCATGCATCACCAAGACACATACACGACAGGGAAGACGCCTGCCACAGGGGATTTGAATGTTTCAACTGGTTCATAAAGAAATTCAAACCCGCAATGCTCATACACGGTCATATTCATCTTTACGACCTGGGCGACATCCGCACAACAAAAAGCCATGACACGCTTGTGATAAATGCATACAGTCATCTTGTGGTGGAGTACGAGCCCTCATTCTCAGACAAAGGAGACTATATTGGATCATCCATTAATATCCTCTCAGACCGCTGAAGATTTCAACAAGGCACACAACAAGGCCCTGTTCAATGAAATCCAGCACATTCTGAATCCGGAGGAAGCCACACTCATTTCCTTTACGGACATAAAAAAAATGATTCGTCCTAAAAACGAAGTCTACAAAGGCATGGAAATCGTGCCCATAAAACTCATAGTCGGAAGCGAAGGACGATACAACGATTTTGACAACCATTTCTTCCCGAAAAGCGTTTTCCTTTCCACGAGATGGGAGCGTGTCGACTCTGCCGTGCTTCAGGACATAACTCTTCCGCCGATCAGCCTTTACGAAGTCGGGGGCCTCTATTTCGTGCGCGATGGAAACCACCGGGTCTCCGTTGCAAAAATGAAGGGACAGGAAGTCATAGACGCAGAAGTCGTGAGTCTTCAGAGCGAAATAAAACTCAAACCCAGCTCGTCAAAGGCGAATCTTCTGAAGCAGGTGCTCAACTACGAAAAAAGAGTCTTCTATTCTGAAACCAACTTCGGAGACATAACAGACTACTGGTGCATGGATTTCACGACCCCGGGTCAGTACGACGTGATTTACAACCACATCCTCACCCACCGATACTACATCAATATGGGGCAGAAAGAGGAGATTCCGTTTGAAGAAGCCCTGCAGTCATGGTTCGACAACGTCTACATGCCGGTCATAAATGCGATAGACGCCAACCACATACTGCGCCTGTTCAAAAACCGAACCAAGTCCGATCTCTACATCTACGTGATTAAATACTGGGACGAACTGAAGCAGAGACTGGGAAACGATTTCACTCTGGAAGCCGCCGTCAAGGATTTCAAGACGACTCACAAAAAGCCGTCTCTCCTGCGAAAGCTCAAGAATCTCTTTGCAAAAAAGAAAATGCAGAAAGACGAGTAGCAGGGGACGGTTCCGGGATTCAGGGATTCGCGAAAAAAGAATTTGCTTTTTTTTAAATGCGGTGTATAATATTTGATTATGGGTGAACAGACTATTATCAATGAAACTCCGATTGGACAGCAGTTGGAGCGCATTTCAGAATCAAAGCAGAGTTCGTATCTCGTATTCAACAAAAAGAAAATCCAGCTTGTGGCGAAAATCACCATAGGCAGGGACCCGGCAAACACTGTCGTCATTGACAACAAACTGGCGAGCCGTCATCACTGCATCATACAAAAGATTCAGGATGAGTATTTTCTGAAGGATGAAAACAGCACTAACGGTACGTTCCTGAATGACCAGCGCATTCCGAGCGACAAGTACGTGAAGCTGAGACCGGGTGATAAAATCACAGTGGGAACCGCCTCACTCGTTATGTCATAATGTATTCTTCAGAAGAATTATCTGAACTTAGAGAAAAGATTCTCTCACTGTGTTCCCTTCAGTCCCTTCCCAAGGAAGATCAGCTGATTGAAATTGTGAATCGGACTGTAAACACGTTGGAGCATGAAGCCAAGGATTACCGTCCGAAAGCAAAGAATTTTCATCCCGGCGGACTTCTTGATTTGACAGGAAGAAAGAATGACATCGTTATTGTACCGGATCTTCACGCCCGTCCCACGTTTATCTCGAATCTCTTAGCCTCAAATGTCACAGGGGAAGATCTCCTTTCGGCAATGAATGAAGACCGGTGCACGGTAATCTGTGTCGGCGACGGAGTACACACGGAAACAAGGGGCGGCTGTTATGAAAGATGGATAGCTGCGTACGAAAAATGGAACCGCGGCGAAATCTGCAGTCACGAAATGTGCTTTGAAATAAAAGACTGTATGGCCACGATGCTTTCCGTCATGGAATTGAAAAACGCATTCCCGGAAAATTTCCACTTCCTGAAAGGAAACCACGAAAACATCCAGAACGAATACGGCGGTGGAGATTATCCCTTCTGCAAATTTGCACAGGAAGGCCAGATGGTCAGGGATTTTATGCAAGAGGTTTATTCCGAGGCAACAATCCACGTAATCCGGTGTTTTGAAAGAGCGCTTCCCATAGTTGCAGTCTGCAGACACTGCGTTGTAAGCCACGGAGAGCCTTCAATCACATACAGCAAAAATGAAATAATCAACTATCACGACAATCCTGAAGTCATCTACGGATTCACATGGACAGACAACGGAGAAGCAAAAGAAGGCAGTGTGCCTGAAACATTCAAGATTTTGAACCGTCGTGAAAAAAAATGCCTTTGGTTCGGCGGACACCGTTCAGTCCCCGGCAAATACCTTCTAAGGCAAAACGGAACCTATGTACAGATTCACAATCCCTATGCCATGAATGTGGCGGTGGTGCATGAAGACGGAAGTTTTGACCTTGAAAAAGACATCAAGTCCGTAATACCCGAAGAGAACAAATCAAACACCGAAAATTAATTTTTTAGGAGAACAATATGCCTGACAGCACACTTCGCACAGGAACGAAAGTCCCGTCTGAATTAAAAAGACTTCAGCCTCTGCCCGAAAAGATCGGAAAATACACGCATATAAGCCGTCTTGCAGAAGGTGGAATGGGTGCTGTCTACAAAGGCTACGATCCCGAACTCAAAAGATGGGTGGTCATCAAAAAACTGAAAGTCTCAAAGGCAGGTAAAAATCTGCGCACAAGATTCACGCGGGAAGCCGCAATTTTAAGCGAGCTCACATCCCAGCGCATTGTCCGTTTTTTCGAAACGATTTCCGAAGACGGATCCGAATATTTCGTTCTTGAATACGTTGAAGGAATGTCCCTTGACAAACTGCTTGAAAAAGACCACACTCTCCCCGCCCCGCTTGCCCTCTGGTTTTTGAAGGAAGCCTGTCTTGGGCTGCACCATGCCCACGTAAAAAACATTGTGCACCGCGACATCAAGCCCGGCAACATCCTGATTGCAAAAGGGGCAAACATCAAACTCGCTGATTTCGGAATCTCAGGTCTCGCAGCCGATGAATCAGATGCTCCACAGCCGGACAATGACAAAATAAAGAAAATCTCTTCCGCAAAGATTATCCAGCAGCAGATTACGCAGACAAATGTTGCACTCGGAACGCCGTCTTATATGGCACCTGAGCAGATATACGACTCAAGTTCCGTGGATCAAAGGGCCGATATCTACGCTCTGGGCATTATGCTTTACGAAATGATCACCGGAAAAAAGCCGTTTGAAGGAAACTCGCTTCAGGAACGTTACGCCGTCATAAAAAAAGGCAAATACAAAAAGGCATCATCTGAAACACCGGGCACTCCGTCAGTGGTGAACCGGCTCATAAAAAAGATGATTGCATTCGATCCCGACAAGAGATTCTCAAGCGTGGAAGAAATATCCAACATCGCAGAATCCTACCTGAAGCAATACAACGAAAAGGACATCCGCCAGCAGCTCGCAAACTCAATGGCAAGATCCGGAGCCTACAACTACAAGGAACTCGTGAAACCCAACAGCAGGCGCAACAAAGCCATTGCCATAATCTGCGCACTCGGCATCGCGGGAGGACTCGGCTACTATGCATACAAAGAAGGATACATCCACCGTACGATTCTTCGTCCATGGTACACTCCCGTAACACTGCATCTTGACATGCCCACGGCACGGAGTCAGGACGCCGACCTTCCCTCAAGGGCCTTCTTCTACAAAAACGACAACGACCAGATTCCCGAGCTTGAAAACTGCCGCCGTGTGTTTGAAATAAAAAATTCATCCGACCACGATGCGGAATTCAGAACTGCCGACATTAGACCCGTCTATCTGAAACCCGGCGAATACAGGGTAAAGATTGCGACAGGTCCTTACGTGTGGTGGAGTTCATTCACGGTTGGAAAAACGGCCATCGATGCACACTTGAATCACCTGATGAACACAAGCCGAAAAATCACTTTCAATACCGCCGCTGTTGACGTGCAGACAGGAAAAGACATAACCGCAAACTGCCGCTTCCAAATTGAAACCGCAAAAGGCCTTCAGGACATAAGCGCAGTAAAGGGAAATCTTTCAAGCGGACAGGTGTGCCGAATCCACGTTACCTGCGACGGATACGAAGAAGAATACTTCGGACTTTTGATTGACTGGTATCAGGATGAAGTCTTTATAAACGCCGCAATGCGAAAAAAATGACCGTATTCTGCATTTGTCTCAAATCGGCTGATGCCGCAAAGATTTCAGATTCTCTTACTCTCTTGGGACATGCCGTTCAAGTGTGCCCGACCGTTGAAAGCCTTAAAACCGCCGTGTCTTATTCAAAAGACATTCCTCTTGTCGCAGCGGACTACCGCGTTTTCAACGGACAGGAATCAAATCCGTATAACAACTTCCGCCGGGAGATTTCCCAGGACGCTTTGTTTCTGTTCTACAATGACCCTATGCCCTCTCCGGACAAAAGATTTCAGTTTTGGATTTCCACGCTGGAACTTTTCTTTTCCCCTGAAAAAATCGAGGCTTTGAAAAACGACGGCAGGGAAATCCTCCTGCACATACAGGAATGTACAAAATCATTACTTGCACCAAATGCCGCAACAGAAGAGAAACCGTCCCTCATCGAAGCCCTTAAAAAAGAATGCAGGCTTCCCCCCTCGCGCATGGTTCTTCTGGATTTCTTCGCACGCAACAACGGCACCCCCGTTTCTGTTCAGACTATATGCCGCTATCTTTGGAACGACGACAGCCCGGAAAAGGCAAACAGACTGTACTCCTACATCACTCAACTCAGAACCGCTCTGAAAAAAGCATCAGGATACAACGCGCAGATTATCCGCACCGAAAAAAACACTTATATCTTCACGATGGAAAATCCTACGACAGAAAAAATCATTTCCGCAAGAAGATTTCTTTCCGAAAAACCAGTCCACTCATTTTCATTTACACCAAAAGAACCGCCGGTGGAAGAGAAAAAAGACGGCAAGGAAGATGAATATCTGGAGATTTTCACTCTATAGGAATCTTTATAAACTTCAGTTTTTGGACATTTCCAAATGTTATATGGATTTGTCTGCCGTTGAATGAAGATGAGTTATTGCCCCTGCAAGTGCATCCGCGGCATGGTCGGGCTGAGGCGGCACTTTCATATTCAAAAGAAGCTGCACATACCTCTCCACAGTCTCCTTATCAGCAGAAGACGTCCCTGTAACAGTCGCTTTGATTTGATTCGGCGTATACATTGTGAGCGGAATGTTCTGTTGTGCAAGACAGAGGGTGACTATCCCTTTTGCTTCGGCAACGGCAAGGGCACTGGAAGTATTTCTCGAAAAATACAAAGTTTCCATTTCGGCCTCAGTTGGACGGAATTCATCGATTATAGCAAGCATCCTGTTGTAGATGGAAAGAAGTCTCAGCGAGTGATCTTCATCTGCGGAGGTTTCAATCACCCCGTATCCCACAAGACGCATCGATGTGCCAAGAGAATCTATAATGCCAAATCCCGTATGTGCCAGCCCTGGGTCAATTCCCAGCACCCGTCGCTTTTTCATAAAACACCGATAAACACAAAAAAAGGCGTCTTGTGAACACCACAGGACGCCCTCCTATCTTCAACCTTTCTGATTACTCTGCGTCAGGATCAAAGTCTTCAGGATACTCGACGGTACTCCAGACATTCTGGACATCATCGTTTTCTTCAAGTTTGTTGATGAGCTTTGCAACCTTTTTTGCTGTGTCTACATCAACAGCTGTATATGCCTGCGGCACCATGCTTACTGAGGCAGAAAGTGTCTCCCACTCTTTTGCCTGCAATGCCTCAAGAACTGAATCAAATGAAGAAGGATCGGTGGTTACGGTAATCACTCCGTCCTCGTTCACGATGTCTTCTGCACCAGCCTCAAGACCTACAGTCATAACCTCATCTTCGCTGACCTTTTCCGCATCATACTCAATCACGCCCTTGCGATCAAACATACGGCTTACGGAACCTGAAGTTCCAAGATTTCCGCCATTCTTGTTGAAGATGTTGCGCACATCAGCAGCGGCACGGTTCTTATTGTCTGTAAGAACTTCGACCAAAACGGCAACACCACCGGCGGCATATCCCTCGTACACCAACTCTTCGTATGAAACGGCACCCAGTTCACCAGTACCCTTTTTGATTGCGCGCTCAATATTGTCCTTGGGCATTGAAGCTGCCTTTGCCTTGAGCATTGCAGAGCGCAGACGGGGGTTTGAATCAGGATCTCCGCCGCCCATCTTGGCCGCGATAGAAATTTCTTTAATGAACTTTGTGAACAACTGACCACGTTTTGCATCAGCGATGCCCTTTGCGTGCTTAATGGTTGACCATTTACTGTGTCCTGACATGGGAATCTCCTCTAAAAAACCTATTTAGGTTTTCAGTTTACCACAAAAACAAAACCAATGTCAATATATCGGCCTCCGCAACTACGGAAATCAGTTTTTATGTCATCGTGTCGTCCAATAGTTTCGTTGCACAGCATCATTCAGAACCTGCCACTACCGTCATCCCGAACTTGATTCGGGATCCCTTTTTAACAAGAGATGCTGAATCAAGTTCAGCATGACATCACTTCGTTTGGCCTCCCCATGTCATTCAAGGCCTGCTACTACCGTCATCCCGAACTTGATTCGGGATCCCTTTTTAACAAGAGTTGCTGAATCGAGATGCTGAATCAAGTTCAGCATGACAGCTTTGTTCAGCACCTGCTACTACCGTCATCCCGAACTTGATTCGGGATCCCTTTTTAACAAGAGTTGCTGAATCGAGATGCTGAATTCGGTTGCATGCAACCACGTTCTGCATGACGCACAGCTTCGTTTGGTATGACGCACAGCTTCGTTCAGCATGACACATCGCTTCATTTGGCATGACGATAGTTATCAGTCAATCCACATGACAATTCCATCCCGCATCAAGGCTTTTTGAAAAGTCCCTGACCAAGATTCTTTATTCTGTCGGTCACATTTTCGGCGGCCGTATCAGAGGATGATGAATCCGTACCGAGGACGGAACCGAATGTATTGGAAAGTGTTTCGTTCAACTGATTCGTCGCTTCCTGTGTTTTTTCCTGCACGAAAGATTCGGCCTGTTTTTTTGCTTCCGTCACAGCTTTATCCGCCTCCTCTTTTAGGCGGTTTTCAATTTCAACCTTTTTCTTTTCAAGAATTTTCTGCACATCGGAAAGCTTCATATTCTGCAAATCAATATCGCCTTCAATTCCAAGGAATTCCTTTGCCTTAGCGACATATTCATTATTGGAATTGTTGAGTTCCTGTTCAAGACGTTTGATGGCCGCATTTTTCGCATCTTTTCCAAGCTCCAGCACAGAGGCTTTAAGAGCATTTATAAACTGGGTTCCGTAGTTTCCGGTGAGTTTCAAATACAATCCGTCAGCTTTGGAATAGCCCACATCGAATCCCATATTCAAATCAGTAACAGCGGCAAGACCTATATTGTAATACTTTGTCACAAAGTCATTCGGGAACCCGTCGGAATAAAGTCTCACCGGATCCAAGGCGAGAGACCCCTGCGCCGTAAATCCCGTGGGATCAGCTGTACCGCTCAAAGATATGATTGCATTTCCATCGATTGAAGGAACTCCGCTCTTTGTTGCAAATCTTGTGCCGTCAATCGCAGCGTTGAATCCGCTTCCCGTATAGTCCGCCGCAACAAGGTGATTCCGTGTGCCTGTTCGTGCGTCCACCGTAACTTCAGCCTTATGGACTGTATTGAGGATGTCAAGAGTTATGGAGCCTTTTGTCGGAATATAGCGCACATCCTGATTGTTGGTAAGCTCTGTGATTCTGGCATCGAAACCGGTTCCCTGGGCACGCACATTCTGAATCAAAAACGAAGGATAATTCTGGCTGTACCAAAAATCGGTTCCTTCCATTCTTTTGCTCCACTTTGTTTCTATTGTTTTCTTTTTCTTTTCAGGCTTAGGATTGTTTTTCAGCTGCTGAGCGTAGGCTATTGCCTCTTCCACATAAGGATAATATTCCCCCAGCATATTGTATCCCACAGTGTCAAGAGCATCCAAAAGCAGTCTGTCCAAATTCGCAATCGTACCAGTGATTGTCGTAAGACGTTCCACGATGTAGTCATAGTCGCTTTTCACGGTTCCGGCCACATTCACCACCATATCATTCACGAACACCGCATCGGACTTGACTTCTTCAACCACCTGAGTCACTTTGTTTGTAAGAGACTTTCCCTGCTCTATCGCACTGGTGATTTTCTTCAGATTTTCACGAAGGGCTGCCACATCATCAGGATTTTGTATATTAAAGGATGTTACATTTATTGTCTGAAGATTTTTTACAGATGCCGCGAATGACTCAACTTCAACCTGCAGTTCCGCCGGCTTTTCCTTCCATTTTTCAATAAGCGCCTGAGTGTCGCTGATTGCCTGTTTTGTCACTTCTGGAGTATGGATATTGCTCCTGGCATTTGCAATGATGCTTTCCACATCACTTCCGCCAAGCAGATCGTAGGCCTGCATTTTCAAATCTTCTATTGCGTTGTTTGCCCTGGTCTTCACTTCCCTGACAAACGGGCTGTCGTTTTTTTCCTCATCATGCGGAATATAACAACTGTAAGTGCGGTCGGTGTTCCATGCAATTCCCGAGGCCTCAAGGTTTTCTGCAACAAACTTCTTTCGCAAAAGCTGCACAAGATTGAAGTCCGCTTGTATTTTATCAATCTCGAATAGATTTTTCATTACAGAATTTTTGTTTCCCACTTGAAGTCCGCGGATTGTGATGGAAGAATCAAGGATGCGGATGTCAACGGAAGCAATATCGGTCTTTGCCTTGAAGATGGATTCAAAAACATATATAAGGCCCTTTTTTGCCAGAGGATTTTTAAACGTCACCACAGCAACAACGGCCCCCACAATAATAGAAGCAACTGCTATGAGCGGAATCATCTTGATGCGGCTTTTTTTCTGTCCTTTTATTTCGTTGGCAATGTACTTGTATCTTGAGACCTCTTTTTTTGTGAAAAGCACATCCTGCGGAATCGAAAGTCTGTCGGGCTTTTTGGGATCAAGTCCTTTTTGGAAAAGACCTGCAATCAACTCTCTGTCTTCGGGGATGAAAATATGCTTTAAAACCTTTCGCTTGAATCCTTTTTCGGTATAACTTCTGCGCAACAGCGGAGGCAGTTTTTTGAACGGGACTTTTTTTTCAGGCAGTTTTTTCTCGGTTGCAATATCACGCAATTCTCCACGCACCATTTCGCGGGAATAGGCTTCCACTTCATCAGCAGTAATGCGCATCACTTCATCATCATCCTGAACGGCGGGAAGCTTATCCTCCGGGGAAACATCGTCCGAATCAGTTTCCTCTTCCGCATCAGTTTCATCGTCCGAACCCGCAGAATCTTCAGGGCCGGCATCATCTTCCGAATATGAAGCTTTTTCCGCAGCATCATCTTTCGTGTCAACAATTTCCTGTGGAACAACAGTTTCTTCATTTACCGGAATATCATTTTCTGCGGAAGACCCGCTCTTTGTTTCAACAGGCTCTTCGCCCTCTGTCAAATTCTTTTTTTCTTCCTCAGGGAGAATCTCGTTTTCTTCCATAATCAGAAATCTCCTTGCATGAAATCTGCTATTTTCTGAACCAACGGAACATTGCCTATCATCTTCACAACCTTGAGATTTTTCAGAGCTGCACCAAGGTATTTCCGCCAAATCCAGGTGAGGACCCGGCTTATAATGTACAAGGGAATATAAGCGGCTGCAGAACAGGCAAGACATCCCATTACTATGGTGTTGTTGATTTTAGTGAACGCCACAAAAGGTGTATTGATGAGAGTGGTCATAGGCGACTGCATGGCCGGGTGCGACAGAATCCAATATCCCACTTCATTGAAAAATGGATCTGCAATTCCTGCAAAAAGAGACACAAGCAGCATGGTAATGGTCATCACTCCACGCTGTATGCGCATGAAAAAAATAAAAATGAAAAGAATATACCACAGGGCATTGTCTTTCGGCATAAATCCCAGAATCACACCCCAGGCAAACGCATGGGCAATCTCTCCGGGTGCGGTATTTGAACTCAATGCCTTTATCAATTTCACAAAAGCTTTCAACATGATTAAATATTATACCACTATATCGCTATAAAATCAAAAAAAATCCACAGGGCATCTCTAAAAACCAGCCTTGCAGAAGCTGATGTTTTAAAGACTCCCTGCATCAATTACTGGGTCTCTTGCAGTATTTATAGGTAAACCAGGCTCCGGCATATCTTCCCACAAACCTGCTTGCCACGGCTTTGAATTTCCATCTGAAGGCCCAAAGCGAATACAATTTTCCTTTTCTTGATTTTTTAAGACAGTGAGCAACAGTTTTTTCCGGGGAAAGACCGTTCCGCACTTCTTTTCTAGCACCTTTCGATGCCACGTTTGCAAATTCCGTGCTCACAGGCCCGGGACACAATGCCGTCACGGAAATTCCTTTTGACTTCAATTCCGCCGCCAGCGCAACAGAAAAACTGAGCACATAAGCCTTTGCGGCTCCGTAAACCGCAAAATTCCCAAGTGGAAGATAAGAGGCCAGAGAAGCAGTGTTGATTATGCGGCTTCCCTTTTTCATATACGGAAGACAAAAACCCGTGATGCCGGTAAGAGACGTGCAGTCCAAATCAATCATATCCATTTCCCGCTCGGTATCTGTATCTGCAAACTCACCGTATGTTCCAAAGCCTGCATTGTTCACAAGAACGCTCACGCAGATTTCACCGCTTTCTTTTGCCGCAGACTCCAGTTTTTCACGGAATGCAGCTGCGCCTGACTTTCCGCTTATGTCCATTGGAACGCAAACGACCGAAGGGTACAAATCCTTTCCAGCCTTTGATTCAAACTCTTCTTTTTCGCGCAGAATCCTGGCCTTTGTTTCTTCAAGTTTCTGCGCACGGCGGGCCACAATCCAAATCTCATCGGAAGAAAGGGATTTTTTTTCCGCCCTGACGTCATTTCTGTATTCCGCACTTTCACGGGCAAGCTGGGAAGCAAAACAGACTCCCATTCCGCTTGAAGCCCCTGTAACAATCATTATTCTTTTCATTCTTTCATTATAAAATAAAGCGTTTCCGTTGTAAATACAGGGCATCGTCCAAACAGGGCTTCAGCATGAAACAAAATGTAAAGAGTTCAAAACGAGTCAGCAAAAAATCACATCACGAAAACGAACAGTCACAGAGCAGGTCCAAAAGGTTTCTTCCTTCAACAAGACATTCAGCCATGAGATGCCGGTACGAGTCGAATTTTTTCGGAATGAGATATTCTTCGCCGAAAGTTATTTCACCGCTCTTTCTTGAGACATTCACCACATATCTTTTCCCACGGTAAATGAAATCAAAATCACGCCGCACTTCAATCGCATTTTTAAAATCTTCCACAGTCATAAAACCGTCTCCTAAAAAAA
>OCTW011473858.1_pt1 | contig 16256 bp, 10 predicted proteins | sample 1539671 | NCBI WGS metagenome assembly OCTW01 (sample SAMN02144230, study PRJEB22623) | gut metagenome | biome: sheep rumen | host: Ovis aries | place: New Zealand
GTCATCTGATCACCTGTGTAAGCGTGGATTGTACACATAATACCTGATTGAATCTCAGCATACTTGTTTAATGCATCAGCCATAGGTGCTAAGCAGTTAGTTGTACAAGAAGCTGCGGAAATAACTGTATCATCAGCCTTAAGTGTATTGTGGTTAACATTGTATACGATTGTAGGAAGGTCATTACCTGCAGGTGCAGAGATTACAACCTTACGAGCGCCTGCCTTAATATGTGCAGAAGCCTTCTCCTTAGATGTATAGAAACCTGTACATTCTAATACAACGTCTACCTTAAGTTCACCCCAAGGACAGTTGCTAGCATCTGCCTCAGCGTAAATCTTGATTTCCTTGCCATCAACAGTGATAGAATCCTCGCCGGCTTTAACTGTCTCAGCCTTCTCATATCTACCCTGTGAGCTGTCATACTTTAATAAATGAGCAAGCATCTTAGGGCTTGTCAAATCGTTGATTGCAACAACCTCATAACCCTCAGCTCCGAACATTTGTCTGAATGCAAGACGTCCAATACGTCCGAATCCATTAATAGCTACTCTTACTGCCATTTTCTAATTCCTCCTAAAGACATTAAAAATTTTTTCTTTTTTCTTGTATCATTAGATACCGATATATATTCTACTTGAAAATGAGTAATAATTCAAGTAATTTATTATTTTTTGTTAAATGTTTCACAAAATATTAACATTTTTCTAAATACTGATATCCAAACACTTAATACGGTATTAAAAATATGATAGAATATGCTAGAATATACTAGCAAGTAAGATAAAGGAAAAGAAATATATGAATAAACTATGGAATAACCACATGCATTGTGAATTTTCGGGAGATTCAGATACGCCTATGGAAGATATGATTACCAGTTCAATAAAGGCTGGTATGTATGGAATTACATTAACAGATCACTTAGATCTGGACTATTATAGTAGCCCACATCGTTTTGACTTAGATATTGATAGTTACAGAAAGCACTATGATTCCCTTACAGATTCTTCAATGTATAACAAGGAATTTGAAGTATTATGGGGAATTGAGCTAGGACTGCAACCTCATCTTGCCAAGAAGCACGAAGAAATCATATCTACATATAATTTTGACTTTGTAATTGGGTCTACGCATCAGGTTGATAAAATCGACCCCTATTTTCCTGAATACTTTGAAAAGTTCGGTGTAAAAGGAGGCGTAAGACGATTCTTCGAGGTAACCGCAGAGAACATTGAAGCCTACAAGAACTTCGATTCATACGGTCATCTCGATTATATAATAAGATATTCAGATGAAGCGAAAAAGCTTCCTTATGAAGAATATAGCGATATCATCAACGAAATTCTCGCTTTGTTAATTGACAGAGAAAAAGCTTTAGAGATTAACACAGGCGCATTTAAATTTGGCTTAAAGGAGCCAAATCCCTGCATTGCAACAATAAAGAAATATAAAGAAATGGGCGGAAAGCTAATTACTCTCGGCTCTGATGCCCATAAAACAGAACAAATTGGTGTCGGCTATGATAAAATCTCTGGCATACTAAAAGAATGTGGTTTTAATTCCTACTTTACATACAAGAATCGTAAGCCGATTGAATATACTATAGGTTGACAAGGGGACGGTCCTTTTGTCAACTTTTTATAATTGAAAGTTGACAAAAGGACCGTCCCCCTGTCAACCTAACATGCCACGTATTTTGTTTCAAAATCACTGACTCTAAGAGGTTTATCATACAAATATCCTTGTATCACATCACATCCACACTCAACAATGTATTCCTCTTCTTCTTTTGTCTCAACACCTTCACATAACACTTCAAATGAAATCTGTTTGAATGTATCAACGAGGTTCTTCATAATTGTAAGACCAACATCATTCTGAAGTGAGTGAAGTACAAATCCTCTGTCGAATTTAATTACGTTAGCCGGAATCTGTCCCAATACATATAAAGAATTATAGCCAGAGCCAAAATCATCTATCGCAATACGATAACCACAATCTTTAAGCGCATTAAGTTTACTTATAACTTTGGATAAATTCTCAACAAGCACTGTCTCAGTAAATTCAAATTCAATAGAACTCTTGGGTATACCTGCATCTTTCACAAGTTTATTAACCCTGTCCATGAAATCGTCCTCTAGCAAATCAACTCTCGACAAGTTAACAGATATAGGGAAAAGTGTGACTCCTTCATCCTGCCATTTCTTCTGAATATTAACAACCTGTCTTACAACTTCATAATCAAGCTGATATATAATATGTGCCTTCTCAAGAACAGGAACAAATAACGCAGGCGATACAATATTACCCTCTTCATCTTTGAATCTGGAAAGAGCTTCTGCACCCACAATTCTATTCTCTTCAACCGAATACTTGGGCTGCAAAAGAACAATGATTTCCTTCTTATCAATAGCCTTCTGAAAATTAGGAATAATGCTTGCTTTCTCAAGAGATTTCTTTCTCAATTCTTCTGAGTAAAACGCAACAGATGTATCATAACTATAAGATATACTTCTCCTGGCATATCTCGCATTATCCTGCGCAACAATAAAATCCTCATCCTGTTCAACAAGGCTCATCCCTATATCAATATGAACTTTTGCTCTTGGGTAAATATTATTAATCTCATCAAGAAATTCTCTGGAATAATCATTGTAATAACCAATTAATTCTTCTTTCGTGCTACTACTGCCTTCGCAGAGAAGTAAGATATGATCTATATAGCTTTTTGTTCCAAGAATACAATCCTTATTCTCAAAGATAAAATAATCAATCATCCTCTCAATAAGGTCATCCCCTTTTTCAGTGCCATATATCTCATTAAAATATTTAAGATTTCTAAGATTAATGCTTATAAGAACCGCCTGCTCCAAATTCTTGGCAAGTTTTTTCCCTCTTCTTTTAAACCTATCTAATGAAGGTAGATACCCTAACTCCTTCATCTTCTTTCTAGCCCCAATAAATGTTTTCAATTTTCACACCCCAAAACAAACAAATAATATCCACAAAAATTATAAGACATTTCTTTTATAAATGCTATGTTTTTTTATTAATACATTTTCCTCGCCTTAGTTTTAATTCTCTGAATCGTATTATCTACAGACTTTGAATCTTTATTGATTCTTGCAGAAATCTCTTTGGGAGAATATCCTTCCTTCAAATACTTATATACTTCAAGTTCCCCCTTAGACAATTTCGATTCTATCTCAGACATAGTATCTTCTTTAATCATCTTAGACAGAACAATTCTTGCAGGATCTTCTTGTAAGAATTCAGCTAACTCTTCACTATCTTCAAGAGATTTACTATTATTAAGTATCTGATTCTTCTTCTGCATAGACTTCTCCATTAGCTTATTCATACTGTTATCTATACACGTCTTTGCAAATGTATAGAACGAAGCGTCAGAATCAAAATCGTACTTATTAATTGCAGAAAGAAGGCCAATAAAGCCTTCCTGAATAAAATCATCTCTACTAAAGCCAAGGGCATATCTATTGTTGTGACACTTATAAATAAGAGGCGTATATTTTCTTATCATATAATCAATAGCCTCCAAATCACCTTCTCTATACAGTTTTATTATTTCATCATCATTTAAAGTAGAATAATCCATTGACATCTTTAATATAATTAAATCACAATATAATTATTTATTTTTGTTAATACGTTGTCTTACTATTTCATAGCTTAAGACACCACAAGATACAGAAGCATTAAGAGAATCAATATCTCCATACATGGGAATAGATGCAACGAAATCACAATTCTTCTTAACGTTTTGACTAACACCTGAGCCTTCGTTTCCAATTACTAATCCAATTGGGCCAGTCAAATCAAGATTATACATAACATCGCCATCCATATCACCACACACAAACCATAGGCCTTTATCCTTAAGCTCAGCAATAGTCTTACTAATATTGGTCACTTTGGCAACAGGTGTATAATTAAGAGCTCCAGCAGAAGTATTAGCAACTACACTAGTAAGCCTTGCAGCTCTTCTTTTCGGGATTATAACACCGTGTGCACCGCACAGATTAGCAGTTCTAATTATTGCACCAAGATTATGCGGATCCTCGATTTCATCTAATATAATAATAAAAGGGTCTTCTGATTTCGAAGCCGCATTATCAAGAATCTCATCAACCGTTGCATATTCATATGGAGACACATAAGCAATAACACCTTGATGCTTCTTCTCTTCACACATGCTATCAAGAATAGTCTTACTTGTAAATTCTATAATAATCTTATTCTTCTTTGCTTCTCTAATAATTGTATTAGTAGGGCCATCATGCTTCCCATCAAGAATTAATACCTTGTCAACAACATTTCCTGAACGAATAGCTTCAAGAACTGCATTCCTTCCACATATTATATCTTCATTATCTCTCATGAATCATCCTCTATTTTATTAATTCCACATTTAACTAATTCGAATATCCTGTCCATTTCGTCTTGTAGATAGAGATACCCAATCAATGCTTCCAATGCGGTTGCCTTCATATATTGAGTAGTAGATGCATTCTTCGCTTTAGAATGAGGCTTTGAATTGCGACCTCGTCTTAGAATATCTGCCTCATCTTCGGTAAGGATTGGCGAAATCTCATCACAAATTCTAGCCTGTGCTACAGCACTTACGTACTTTATAGCATTTTCATGCAAATTATTCGGTCTTGTATTGCCCTTATTAACAACAATTGTTCTTATTACAAGATCAAATACATCATCACCAATATATGCCAGAGTAAGGGGCGAATATGTTCTAATATCTATATCTTTACCATCGAAATAATTAATTATATCCTGATTTAAAGCCATTTATACTTAACACCTTCTCTAGTATCCTCAAGAACAATTCCTTTCTCAAGAAGACTATCTCTAATCTCATCAGCTCTTTTAAAGTCTTTATTCTTTCTAGCTTCCTGCCTCTCCTCTATCAATTTCTCAATGTCTTTTGGAAGCAGCTTCTCTTCTTTCTCCAATATAATTCCCAGGATATCGCAAAGCATTAAGAGTTTGTCTTTGTATAGATTAAGTACATTAAGACCAGTGCTTTCATCAGTATTCTGATTAATATATCTAACAAGTTCGAATACAGCAGAAATTGCATCTGCAGTATTGAAATCATCTTCCATTGCATCTTCGAACTTCTTAATCAGACTATTAACGGCATCTATAGCACTTTTATCATCACTTTCGGTAACCGTTGCATTATCAATAAGGAAAAGCAGGTTATCATAAGCATTGTGAATTCTCTCAAGTCCTGACTTAGCCGATTCCATCAGTTCAGCACTGAAATTCAATGGACTTCTATAATGTGCGCTAAGCATAAAGAATCTAAGCACTTGAAGGTCATACTTCTCTGCAATCTCCCTTACAGTAAAGAAATTGCCAAGAGACTTACTCATCTTCTTATTATCAATATTAAGAAATCCATTATGCATCCAATAATTAGCAAAAGGTACGCCATTTGCAGCTTCAGACTGAGCGATTTCATTCTCATGATGTGGGAAGATTAAGTCTTCACCACCAGCATGAATATCAATATTGTCTCCAAGATACTTCTTAGACATTACTGAACACTCTATATGCCAACCCGGTCGGCCATCACAAAATGGCGACTCCCAATAAGGTTCTCCTTCTTTCTTCGGCTTCCAAAGAACGAAATCAAGGGGATCTTCTTTCAAATCACCTGTTACATTAATACTTCTATGTCCTGCTTCAAGATCATCAAGATTTTTGTGGGAAAGCTTACCATAATCCTTCTTCATTCTGGTTCTATAATAAACTGTTCCATCTTTCGTCTTATAAGCATATCCCTTCTCAATAAGAGTAGAAATCATATCAATCATTTCCGGTATCTCTTCAGTTGCAAGAGGATGTGTTGTTGCCGGAAGCACATTAAGCCCTTCCATATCCTTCTTACATTCTTCAATATATCTCTTGGATATTACGCTGGCATCAACGCCTTCCTCTATAGCTTTATTTATTATTTTGTCATCAACATCAGTAAAATTAGATACAAAATTAACATCCAGTCCTTTATAAAGCATATATCTTCTTGCAGTATCAAAGACAATCATTGGTCTTGCATTACCAATATGAATATAATTATATACAGTAGGTCCGCACACATACATGCTAACCTTTCCTTCTTCGATTGGCTTAAATTCTTCTTTTGCTTTTGTAAGCGTATTATAAATTCTCATTATAAGTCCTTTCTTCTAAGTAATAATGCTCATATAGTCTATCTCTTCTGCAATTCTCTAATCTTATCTTCAAGTTCAAGAAGTCTAGTCACCAGTTCAGAGTTTTCATGCTTTAGTACATTAATATCATCCATTACAGGATCTGGCAAATGAATTTGATCCATTGTTTCTCTAGGAACCTTGACATTATCCTGCTTTACAATTCGTCCCGGCACACCTACAACGGTACAATTAGGCGGAACCTCTTCAATAACAACAGAACCTGCTCCAATTTTGGAATTGTCTCCAACCTTAAATGAGCCAAGAACCTTAGCACCTACAGAAATCATTACGTTGTTACCAATAGTTGGATGTCTCTTTCCACATTCTTTACCTGTACCACCAAGTGTAACACCCTGATATAATGTTACATTATCACCAATTATAGTAGTTTCTCCAATAACAACTCCTGTTCCATGATCAATAAAGAAACCTTTACCAATAGTTGCACCAGGGTGAATCTCAATACCAGTCTTTCTAGCAGCTCTTTGAGAAATTTTTCTAGCCCAGAAGTAATGACCTTTGAGATATAGCTTATGTGCTCTACGATATTTAATCATAACCTTAAAGCTTGGATAAAGTAGAACTTCCCACTTTGATTTGATTGCAGGATCTCTTTCTTTAATTACATTAAATTCTTCCCTAAATCGTGCAAAAAAGCCCTTTTTTTCGGGCTTTTTATTCATATCATCATTATTCATAATTAAACCCAATCTTAATATTTACATTTAGTTACTCAATCAAACAGACGCAACACGCACTTATGCCTTCTTCTCTTCCAGTAAATCCCAAATGTTCCTCTGTTGTAGCTTTAATATTAACATATGATATATCACAATGTAGAACTGAAGCAACATTTTCTTCCATGGCTTTAATAAATGGTCGAAGCTTAGGTTTCTGTGCAATTATAGTTGCATCAATATTTACCACCTTGTAGTTTTGTTTCTCAAGTTTTTCCATAACATTTTCAAGAAGCATCATAGATGACGCATTCTTATATGTATCATCATCATCTGGAAAATGTAAACCAATATCTCCCATTCCAGCTGCGCCAAGAATTGCATCCATTATGGCGTGAACTAGCACATCTGCATCCGAATGACCATCTAGTCCCATATCGTGTTCAATCTTTACACCACCAAGAATAAGATCTCTTCCCTTTACAAGTCTGTGTACATCATATCCATTTCCAATTCTCATATTACCACCTCTACTTCTTCATAGTCTTTTAACAATTTCTTTTTCTCTTCATAATCTGGAATATATTTTTCTTCAAATTCTTCTACCGGTATAGGTTTGGAATAGAAATATCCCTGGAACAAATCTGCACCTTCATCTAGAAGAAATGCAAGTTGATTACTATCTTCAACTCCTTCTACTACGGTTTTCATATCCAGTTCTTTGCATAATGCAATTATAGCAGAAAGTATTTTCTTTGCTTTACTAACATTATCTGATTTCTGTAAAAATGCCATATCAATTTTGACAACATCTACCGGAATATCTTTAAGCATATTAAGGGATGAATATCCACTTCCGAAATCGTCCATCTCAACAACATAACCAAGTTCTTTGAGATTATTTATAAGCAGAACCTGTTTGGCAACATTGGTAATTACAGCAGTCTCCGTAATCTCAAGATGCAACTTATTCGGCGTAATATCATACATCTTGATATAATTTCTAAATATCTTATTAAGATCCATATAATAGAAATCTTTCGGTGAGATATTAACGGAAATGTTCATATCTACACCCATTTTCTTCCACATTGCAAGTCTGCTACATGCAAGACGCCACATATATACATCCAATTTACCAATCATACCATTCTTCTCAATAAGAGGTATAAAATCAATCGGTGGAATAATACCTTTCTCAGAATCAACCCAGCGTGCCAAAGCTTCTGCTCCAACAACTTCACCTTTGTCGTTAACCTGAGGTTGTAAGAACATCTTAATATCGCCGTTTTGAAGAGCCACGTCGAATTTCGAAATCATATTCTGATCAATCATAGCCTTCTTACGCAATTCATCAGTATAATTAGCTACTCTTTGCCGATAATCTCCCTTAATAGAATTCATAGCCATTGTAGCCCTGTCATACATGACAGAAATAGGCATTGTCCTATCTATAATATCATACACCCCCACATAGATAGCAAGAGGATAATAGATATCTGCATCGATATATGCAACACTTTTAGGTGCTGAGACAAAATTTTCTCTCTTATACTTTGATTTGGGTATCATAAGGGCAAATTTGTCGTTACCTATTCTACCATAAATGTTATAATCTCCGCATATTTCCCTCATCTTATCAGCAATTCTACAAAGAAGTTCATCGCCCTTAGCATAACCGAACAAATCATTAACAAGCTTAAAATTAAGAACGTCAGAAGACACCATAAAATATTCAACATCAGGATTATCTCTAAGTGTCTCTTCACATCTCTTATAAAAATACTCCTTATTATATAGACCAGTCAGGCTATCATGAGTTGCATTATACTGTTCACGAAGTGATTCTTCATACTCTTTCGTAATATCTCTGGCAAAAATATATGAACCAATTCTAATTTTATATTTGTTATAAAGAACTTTATATTGTATTTTGATTCTAAGCTGTTTCCCATCTTTACTGGGTAGAACTTTTGTTAATTCCTTTCCATTCTCTTCGTCTTGCTTATTCTTTCTAAGTTCTTCGATTGAAATATTCTTATCAACTTCAAGTAGTTTAAATAAATCTGAATCTTCCTTAAGACGCTCACCTTCTTTTATATCAAAAAGGTCACTTGCAATTTCATTTGCGTAATTGCAGAGATAATTATTATCAAATACAACCAATGCGAATTGCATATTATCAACCACAAGTCCAACTGTAGATTGGCGAAGTTGATTCGGAATAACTTTAAGTGTAAAGTAATGAAAAATCATTCCAGCAAATACATATATAAGAATTGATACATCAATTCCCCATTTAAAATAGAGAGAAAATGCATTAAGGACAACACAAATAACAATTATTCCAAGAATAATATTGTATTTGACACAATCAATACCTGATGATGTTAAAATCTTCTTAATAAGGACAATAACACATACAACTACAATCCATCCTGCAAGTATCCCATGATATAAATAAAGTGGGCCTCCCTCAAACCTATAGAATTCCAGTCCATCAAATATCTCTGTCTGATATACAGTAAATGCAAGTTGGTGAATAGGATTAGTGAACAAAACCAATGCATCAACTATAATCATAGGAATGAATATCTTATTGCACAGAAATGTAGGTATCTTCTCGCGCGTAGATACAAACACAAACCTAAGCAGATAGAACATAAGTAAATCTGTACAGAAAAAATACGCACTATAAGAGAGCATACTCGTCAATTCATTATTAAATAATAAGATTGCACCATCTGCAAATACTGTAGATATTCCTGCAATCATAAGGTCATCAACCACGTCACCTATTGCCGAGTCTTTTTTCCTGCTAAGCCTAAGACTCCAGACAAGTACAGCCGCAATTATAATTATTATTACTAATACGACAATCCTCATTTTGTACCCTTCATAACTTATTCAAGGTTTTTAAGCCTATAATATGAAAATTATATCATAATGTAAGATTATTTACCATATTATAAACTTAATTATAAATCACAAAAAAGCAAAAAATGTGTTGACGAGATTTCTGTATATATGATACAATACATATCGTTGTCGCGAAAGTACATGTGGCGGGGTGGCTCAACTGGCTAGAGCGTCCGGTTCATACCCGGGAGGTTGAGAGTTCGAGTCTCTCCCCCGCTATTTTTTTGCCAAAATGTTCTTTACAACTCTAACGCAATCTGCCGCATCGGAAGAATAATCATCAGCTCCAATTTCATTTGCAAAGGAAGGTGTTACACAAGCACCACCAATAATCACCTTGGCAGAGCAACTCTTATCATTTCTAAGCTTAACAACATCTGCCATTCTCATCATAGTAGTTGTCATAAGAGCAGAAAGACCAATAATAGCAGCATTTTCTTTAATCGCCGTATCAACTATATCTTCAGCAGGAACATCTTTACCAAGATCAATGACATTATATCCATAATTCTTAAGCATTACACATACAAGATTCTTGCCAATATCATGTATATCCCCTTCAACCGTTGCCATAACAATAGTTTCTTTCATCTTAGAATCAGCATTTACCATAAGCGGTTCAAGATATGACATAGCCTTTTCCATTGAATCAGCTCCGGCAATAAGCTGAGGAAGAAAGAACTTCTTAGAATCATATAATTCTCCCACCTTATTAATACCAGGAATAAGGGAATTATCAAGAATTTCCTGTGGGCTCTTACCTTTTTCTACTTCTTTTCTACACAAATCAACTATCTTAGATTTCTCACCATTAACAACTGCATTCATTATTAAATCAATAGACTCGATATCATCTGAAACAGCACCCTTTGGATTAGAAGCTTTATTATCATTACTATTAACAGATACACTTACATTCTTAGGAGCATATTGTAGATATATATCAGACGCTCTTTCTTTATTAAGAAGCAAATCTGTAGCGTATGCATTGCTCATAAGAAGTTCCTGTGAAGGATTTGCTATAGCCATGGTAAGCCCTTTTGATAAAGCAATATTAAGAAATGCACTATTAACAAATTGACGACTGGGCATTCCAAAAGAAATATTAGAAAGTCCACATATTGTAGGAAACTTCAATTCATTATAACAATAGTCTATCACTTCAAAGCATTCATTAGCTGCATCAGGATTAGCTCCAATAGTTGTAACAAGAATATCTACAATAATGTTATTAGTGTCAATATCATATTCTTTGCATTTATTAATTATAGTTTTAATATTTGCTTTCTTCTCATCAATAGACTTGGGAAGCCCCGCATCAGATAGAGGCAGAGCAATAAACATAGCGCCATACTTCTTAGCTATCGGAAGTAACGCCTCCAGCTTCTCTTTTTCACATGATATAGAATTAATAAGGGCTCTACCTGGATATATTCTAAGAGCCGCCTCCATTATCTCTGGAAAACTTGTATCTATACACAAAGGAAGCTTGGTAACAAGGGATACTTCCTCAATAGCAGTAAGCATCATTTGTTTCTCGTCAATACCATTTGTGCCCATATTAATATCTAGAATCTTGGCGTTATCCTCTTCCTGTTGCCTTGCAAAATCAATTATTATATCAATATTGCCTTTTCTTAATTCCTCTTGTAATTTCTTCTTGCCTGTAGGGTTAATTCGTTCTCCTACAACTGTAAGAGGAGCATTAAGATTAATATCACATTTGCCACGTTCTGAGGTCACAACCTTCTTATTGTTATTATTAATTCTAGGTTTAATATCTAAGCAATAGCTAGACAACTCCTTTATATATTCCGGATTCGTTCCACAACATCCACCAACAATCGATGCTCCTGCATCAATTATTTCTTTCATTCCCTCAACGAATTCACCAGGCGGGCAATCATATACTGACTCACCATTAACAAGTACGGGAAGTCCGGCATTAGGTTTTGCAATTATTGGAACATACGCATACTCTGTCATCTCTCTAACAAGAGGAACAAGTTCTCTTGGTCCTCTTGAACAATTAAGCCCAACTGCATCTGCTCCCATACTTTGCAATACAATTACAGCTATGTCTGGAGTTGTACCATATAAGGTGGTTCCATCCTCATTATAAGTAAGCGATACAATTACCGGCAAATCACAAGTCTCTTTTACAGCAAGAAGAGCCGCTCTACACTCTTGTAAGCTCATCATGGTTTCTATAATAAAAAGGTCTACTCCTGCTTCATATAGAATCTTTGCCTGTTCCTTATATACATTTACAAGTTCTTCAAATGCCATATCTCCAACAGGCTCCAGGCTCTTACCAGTCATCGATATATCGCCTGCAACATATGCCTTATCAGCCACAGCCTCTTTAGATATCTCCACAAGTCTGGTATTTATCTCTACAATTCTGTCTGCCAAGCCATATTCTTCAAGCTTTATTCTATTACCTGTGAAAGTTGGCGCTAGAACTATATTCGAACCAGCTTTAACATAGCTACGCTGTAAGTTAATTAAAGCATCAGGATTATCAATAATCCATTTCTCAGGGCATACACCAGATGGCATACCTGCTTTCATAAGATTAGAGCCGGTTGCTCCATCTAATACAATTATTTTCTCTTCTGCTAACTTTCTAAATTCCTGTCTATTCATATCCAAATACCTAATCATCTTGCCAAAAGTTCCTTGCCATATGGCAAGGAACTTAAATTCACACTACTTAAAATAATTTACTCCTGATTCAAATATCTTCATATCCTGTTCACCATAAATGTTAATCGCAACGCTTCTTCCACGTCTTTCGGAATGAGCCATTTTGCCAAGCACCCTGCCATCTGGACTTGTGATTCCTTCAATAGCCATATAAGAACCATTAATATTGTATTCTTCGTCCATTGTAGGAGTATTCTTCTCATTAACATATTGTGTGGCTACCTGACCATTTTCAAATAATTTATCAAGCCACTCTTTACTAGCAACAAATCTACCTTCACCATGGGAAGCAGGATTAGTATATACATCACCAAGGGCAGCTCCCATAAGCCAAGGAGATTTATTAGACACGACTCTCGTATATACCATCTTACTGATATGTCTGTTAATTGTATTGTAAGTAAGAGTTGGTGATTCCTCAGTCTGAGTATGAATCTCACCAAATGGCACTAGACCAAGCTTAATTAAAGCCTGGAATCCATTACATATTCCAAGTACAAGTCCATCTCTATCAAGAAGCTTTGTAATAGCTTCTTTCATCTTCTCATTTCTAAATGCCGTAGCGAAGAATTTTGCAGAACCCTCAGGCTCATCACCAGCTGAGAATCCACCGGGGAACATAATCATCTGAGATTCATTAATTGCTTTTGTGAAAACTTCAACAGATTCTCTTATATCTTCTGCCGACTGATTCTTAAATACCTTAACGATAGGTAAAGCTCCTGCTCTCTCAAATGCAGCTGCTGAATCATATTCACAGTTAGTTCCGGGAAATACTGGAATAAACACCTTAGGTACAGCTACTTTATTCTTACATACGTAGATATTATCAGCTTTATAAAGTCCTGTTTTAACTTCTGAGTAATCTTCAGTAACTCTAGTAGGAAATACCTTTTCAAGAGGCTTCTTCCACGCATCAGTTAATTCAGATAAACGCACTTTGTCGCCTCTATAAGTAATTTCGCCACTTCCATTTATTTTACCTGCAATTGCATAATCATATGTAAGATTATGCTTAGCCATACACATATCAACCTCTGCCATATCGGAAGCTTCTGCTATAATACAGCCAGTTCCAGGTATACAAAGTTCATTAAGTTCTACAGTTTCATCAATATTAACGCCTAGACCATTACCAAAACACATCTTAGAAATCGCTCCAAGTGTTCCATAAGCATCAATTGCATATGCAGATATGATAGCTTTGCTTTGGATAAGTTCATGTATAACATCATACATTTTCTTAGCATGTTCAAAGTCTGGCAAATCATATTCATCTGTTCTTATATGGAAGAATACAAGTTCATTGCCTGCTTCTTTGAGTTCAGGAGTAATTATATCTCCTTCTTTTGCTACATCAACCGCGAAACTAACAAGTGTAGGGGGCACATCAATGTCATTAAATGTACCAGACATAGAGTCTTTACCGCCAATAGATGGAAGTCCAAATGCCATCTGAGCCTTATACGCACCAAGAAGTGCTGCAAATGGTTGACTCCATCTGCGAGGATCTTCTGACATTCTTCTAAAATACTCCTGGAAAGAGAATCTAATATTCTTATAATCACCACCTGAAGCAACAATTCTTGCCACAGATTCCAACACGCTGTAGCATGCACCATGATAAGGACTCCAGCTTGAGATATAAGGGTCGAAACCATATGACATCATGGTTACAGTATCAGTTTTGCCTTTAAGTACCGGAAGCTTAGCAACCATAGTCTGAGTCTCTGTAAGCTGGTATTTACCACCAAATGGCATTAATACAGAGCCCGCACCGATTGAGCCGTCGAACATTTCAACCAGTCCTTTTTGTGAACACACATTCAAGTCAGAAACAGTACTTATTATAGCCTTCTTGAAATCTCCTTCATGAATCGCATCTTTCACTTCAGAAATTGCCACACTTGTAGTATATACATTATCGCTATCAGGGAGCTCTACTATAACATCCGTCTCCTGATGCGCTCCATTAGTATCAAGAAATGCACGAGATAAATTAACAATCTCTTTACCACGCCATACAAGTACAAGTCTTGGAGACTCTGTAACCTCAGCAACTTCAATGGCTTCTAAGTTCTCTTCTCTCGCATATGATAAGAATTTGTCCACGTCTTCTGGCGCAACAACCACAGCCATTCGCTCCTGTGATTCTGATATAGAAAGCTCAGTACCATCAAGTCCGGCATACTTCTTAGGCACCAAATCAAGATTAACTCTAAGACCATCGGCAAGCTCTCCAATAGCTACAGATACACCACCTGCACCAAAGTCATTACATTTCTTAATAATATATGAAACTTCTTCTCGTCTAAATAGTCTCTGAATCTTACGTTCTGTAGGCGGATTACCCTTCTGAACTTCAGCACCACAAGTATGTGTTGATTCAGTATTGTGGGCTTTAGAAGAGCCAGTAGCACCACCTATACCATCACGACCTGTTCTTCCACCAAGAAGAATAATCTTGTCACCCGGATCTGATGTTAGTCTCTGAACTGCTCTACGAGGAGCTGCGCCCATTACTGCACCGATTTCCATTCTTTTAGCCACATAATCAGGATGATATATCTCCTTTACATAGCCAGTCGCAAGACCTATCTGGTTACCATAGGAACTATATCCATGAGCAGCTTCCCTTACAATCTTCTTCTGAGGAAGCTTACCTTCGATTGTATCTTTAACAGATACTGTAGGATCAGAAGCACCTGTAACTCTCATCGCCTGATATACGTATGTTCTACCTGATAACGGATCTCTAATAGCTCCACCAAGACATGTGGCAGCGCCACCAAATGGCTCAATCTCAGTTGGATGATTATGAGTCTCATTCTTGAAATTAACAAGCCATTCTTCAGTCTTACCATCAACTTCAACAGGAACAACTATAGAGCAAGCATTAATTTCATCTGATTCTTCCTGATCATCCAGCTTGCCATCTGCCTTGAGTTTCTTCATGGCAAGAAGTGCCAGGTCCATAAGACATACGAATTTATCATCTCTGTCTTTATAAAGAATCTTGAAATTATCAAGATAATCATTATATGTCTCTTCAATGGGTTTTCTATAATATCCATCTTCAAATGTTACATTCTTAAGTTCAGTTGAAAATGTTGTATGACGACAATGATCTGACCAATATGTATCAAGAACCCTTATCTCTGTAATCGTAGGTTCTCTCTTCTCATCATTTGCGAAATAATTCTGAATATGCAAGAAATCCTTAAATGTCATTGCAAGATTAAGGGATTCATATAATTTCTTAAGCTCTTCTTCAGATGAATCAACAAATCCATCAAGAATCTCAACATCTTTAGGTTCATCATATGAATCAATTAAAGTCTCAGGTTTCTCAAGTCCTGTCTCTCTTGAATCCACGGGATTGATACAATAATTCTTAATTGCGTCGAATTCACTATCTGTTATATCTCCCTCTACTACGTATGTTGTAGCAGTTCTAATCACAGGTTCTTCATTCTCATTAAGAAGCTTAATACATTGTTCTGCCGAATCTGCTCTTTGGTCAAATTGTCCCGGCAAATATTCTACTGAGAACACTCTGCCATCATAATCAAACTTTTCTTCATATACATCATCAACAGGAGGCTCAGAAAAAACTGTCTTTACAGCTTTAGAAAATGTCTCATCTGACACATTTTCAACATCATATCTAATAAGTACACGAACAGAACTT
>OCTW011596878.1_pt1 | contig 16253 bp, 10 predicted proteins | sample 1539671 | NCBI WGS metagenome assembly OCTW01 (sample SAMN02144230, study PRJEB22623) | gut metagenome | biome: sheep rumen | host: Ovis aries | place: New Zealand
GGGGACTTCCGCCGCCATCGTCCTGCCCGGCGGAATCGGTTCCCTGGACGAGATCGTCGAAACGCATGTGCTGCGGAAGCTCGGTCGCTATGACGGGCTTCTGCTGGCGCTGAACCTGGACGGATTCTACGATCCCCTGAAAAACCTCCTGCACCACTACGAAGCGCACGGCATGCTCGAGGCCCGGGACCGGGAGCTCATCGTCTTTGTCGATACGGTGGAGGAATTGGCCGAATACCTGAAATAACCCATGGATATCCTGGAAATCAAAAGCCGGCTGGCCGGCCCGATGGCGGAGGTGGAGGCCCTGATGGAATCGGTGCTCAGCAGTGACATCGACCTGCTCGATGCAACGAACCGCACCCTGCTCCAGCAAGGCGGGAAGCAGCTCCGTCCGGTCCTTGCCCTCCTCGCCGCCGGAGCATGCGGGGGAATCAACGACGATTCCGTCCGTTTCGCGGCGGCGGCCGAACTCATCCACAATTCCACGCTGCTGCATGACGATGTCGTGGACGGGGCGACGGTCCGGCGCGGCCGTCCCACGGTGATGTCCATCCTGAACGGTCCCGCCGCCGTGCTCATGGGCGATTACTGGCTGGTGAAGGCCATCCGGTGCGTTCTGGACGCGAGCCGTTACAGCGAACGGGTGATCCGCCTGTTCGGCAAGACGCTGTCCGACCTGGCGGAAGGCGAACTCCTGCAGATGCAGCGGGCTTCCAAGGCCGATACGACGCGGGAAGATTACTTCCGGATCATCTATTCCAAGACGGCCTCCCTGTTCGAAGCGGCCGTCGTTTCCGGCGCCGTTTCCACCGGTGCGCCCGAGGAGTGGGTCGATGCCCTGGGCGCTTATGCGCGCCATCTCGGCCTGGCTTTCCAGATCAAGGACGACATCTTCGACTATACCGGGGGAGGTGCCCTGGGAAAACCCGTGGGCATCGACCTGCGGGAACAGAAAGTGACGCTTCCGCTGCTTTGCGCCCTGGAATCCGTCTCCTCGGAAGAGCAGGCTGCGATCCGGACACTGGTGAGCCAGATCTCCGACATGCCGGAGCTGGCTGTCCGGGTGCGGGACTTCGTCCTGGACCGGGACGGAGTGGCATCGGCGGCTTCCGAAATGGAAAAATGCATCGACGATGCGGTTTTATCCCTCGAAGTCCTGCCGCATTCCGAAGAAAAATCGTATCTTGCAAAATTGGCCCGCTTTGTGGGCGAAAGGACGTATTGACCCATGGCAGCATCTTCCGGCAACGCAATCCTGGCGGCGACCCTCCGGCACATGGCGGAGAGCGGCCGGATTCCGCATGCCATGCTGCTGCATGAGAACGACGGCGGGGGCGCTTTCCCGCTCCTGCTGGACTTCCTGGACGAGGTCTATGGGCACAATCCCCGGGTGAAGAAGCTCATCCATCCGGACATCCACTTCGTCTTCCCGGTCGCGGGGCCTGACAAGCCGGTTTCCGCCCAGTTCATCGGAAAGTTCCGGGAACTCCTGCTGGAGAATCCGTATTTCTTTGAGAATGAACTCTATGCCGCTATCGGCATCGAGGGGAAACAAAGCAATATCTCGGTCCATGAAGCGCGTTCCATCCTGGATAGGCTTTCGCTGTCCGCGGTGGAAGGCGGATGGCGGACCGTGGTCCTGTACCTGCCTGAGAAAATGAACCAGCAGGCGGCGAACAGCCTCCTGAAGATGGTGGAGGAACCTCCGGAGAAGACGCTCTTCCTGATGGTCACCCATGCGCCCGAGAAAGTGCTCACGACGATTTCCTCCCGCTGCCTGTTCCTCCGGGTGCTTCCGCTGACCCGTGAAGAAACCCTGGCCGCGCATCCCAGGCAGGGCGGGGAATTGACCGTCCTGGCCGACCTGTTCCACGACCTGATGGATTCGCTTGTCCGGAAAGACCTCCTGGGGGCGCTGGAGACGGGCGAGGCGGTCGCGGCGCTGGATTCCCGCGAGAAGCAGAAAAGCTTCTGCCGCTTTGCGGGGGAGGGGCTCCGGAATGTGTTCCTCCTGCAACAGGGCTTGTCGGAACTCGGGGACATCCCGGAGGATGAAAAGGCTTTCTACGGGGATCTCGCCGGAAAGCTGCGCAAGAATTTTCCCCGGCAGGGGCTCGCCGCCCTGGACCGGGCGCTCCTGCTGCTGGAGCGGAATGTAAACCAGAAGATCCTGTTCACCGAACTGGTGGACCGGCTATATACATGCATACAATGATGGATAGCAACGAAAACGTCAGATATGACTGCTTCCGCGGCTGTGTGATCAGCGGCAACGAGCAGACGGGGACGGAGGACATCCGCTACCGCCAGGGCTGCTGCAAGCTGGAAGTGTACAACTACCTCAAGGGCATTTCCCAGGAGCAGTACGACAGCCTGTTCGAGGTCCGTTTCAAGAATACGCGTAAAGGAATCTATGTCAATGCTTCCGGCCAGAGCGTCAAGACAGGCGACCTGGTGGTCGTGGAAGCCCAGACGGGCCACGACCTCGGGATCGTCACGCTGGAAGGGCCTATCGTGGCCCGGCAGATGAAGTGCAAGGGCATCGACCCGGAAAAGACCGTGTTCAAGAAGATCTACCGGAAGGCGAAACCCTATGATATCGAGCGCTGGCAGGACGCCATCGCCCGCGAACAGGAAACCATGATCCGCTCCCGCGTGCTGGCGGCGAACCTGGGCCTGGAAATGAAGATCGGGGACGTGGAATTCCAGGGGGATGGTACGAAGGCCATCTTTTACTACATCGCCGACGGTCGCGTGGACTTCCGCCAGCTGATCAAGGACTTCGCCGAGGAGTTCCATATCCGCGTGGAAATGAAGCAGATCGGAGCCCGTCAGGAAGCCGGTCTGATCGGTGGCCTGGGCATCTGCGGCCGGGAACTGTGCTGCGCGAACTACATCACGGAGTTCAAGAGCATCAGCACCTCCGCCGCCCGGGTCCAGGACCTTTCCCTGAATCCCCAGAAACTGGCCGGCCAGTGCGGCAAGCTCAAATGCTGCCTGAATTATGAGGTATCGGCCTATATGGACGCGCACTCGCGCATTCCGAAGGTATCGGAACCGCTTGAGTTCCAGGATGGTCTGGCTTACCTCGTGAAGACGGACATCCTTCGGGAGACGATGTGGTTCTCCTACGAGAAGGGATCCCTCGCGAAGATGTACCCGCTCCCGGCCTCCGAGGTCCGCGAGATCATCATGATGAACCGCAACGGCCAGAAGCCGGAGACGCTCCTTCCGGACGTCACCCCTTCCGCCCCCGAGTTCGTCACCGCCGTGGGCGACGACAGCATCTCCCGCTTCGACGAGGCGCGCAAGAAGAAGCGTCGCAACAAGAGCGGAAACCGGAACAAGGGGAAGAACAAACCGAAGAAAGATGCCTAGACCGGGTATGACCTCCCCCAACCGTCGCTCCGCGACCCCTCCCATGGCAAGCCATGGGCCCCTCCCTCTTATGCGGCCGAGGGTGGCCACAGGTTGGGGAAGGTCATACCCGGTCTATGCCTTAGTACCTCTCTTATGTCTGCTTCTTGTTGGATGTAAAGAGCCTATGTCGGTGGAGCGGTTCGTGGGAGGGGAGGGACCTTATACCTTCTTCGTGGAGATGGAAGATTCGACGGCCTCGTACGATTTCGATTTTTATACGCGGGTGGATGCGCCGATGGATTCGCTGGTGAGGATGGGAGCGATGCCGCTCACGGTGACTTGGACGTCGCCGTCTTTCCATGTCTTCCGGGAGGAGGTCTATATGCCGCTGGAAGGGCGGACCACGCCTTTTTCCCGGCAGGTGCGGGTCCCGTACCGGGCCGGCGTCCGGCCGGAGGAATGGGGACCCTGGACCCTGACAGTACGGCCTGTGGATCCGCCGGAGGGTCTCCGGGGCATGGGCCTGATCGTAAAGCGTAACAAGGAGGGATTCTGATGGGACACGGTAAACTCAAGAAATTTGCGGAGAACGAGACGTTCCGCTGCCTGTTGCAGCCGGATGCATCGTCGGTACTGGCCAAGCCCGAAGGCTCCAGGGAACTGGTGCTCCGGGACCACGCCATCAAGGGGAACTGGAACCGGGACATGTTTGCGAAGGCGCAGCCCATCGTCCTGGAACTGGGCTGTGGGAAAGGGGATTACACGATCGCCCTGGCCCGTCGGCACCCGGAGATGAATTTCATCGGTGTGGACATCAAAGGGGCGCGGCTCTGGAAGGGAGCGAAAGAAGCCACCGAGGAGTCGATGGGCAATGTCGCCTTCCTGCGCACCCGGATCGAGTTCATCGACGCGTTTTTCGGCCCGGGCGAAGTCTCCGAGATCTGGCTCACTTTCTCCGACCCGCAGCTCCGCGGCAGCGAGAACGCCCGACTCACCTCGCCGCTGTTCCTCCAACGCTACAGCCGTTTCCTCCGTCCGGGAGGCATCGTCCATCTCAAGACCGATTCCCGCTTCCTCTACGAATACACCCAGTCCGTCGTCCGGGCGAACGACCTGGAGGTGCTGGCTTTTGGAACGGACATTTATCATTCCATACCTGTCATTCCGAGCGAAGCGAAGGAATCTCTCCCGGATTTAGATGCGGTATTCGAGGTGCAGACGTTCTATGAGCAGATGTTCCTGAAGATGGGACTGCCCATTACGTACCTGGCATTCCGGCTGGATCGGGAAGAACTCGGAGCCGGTGCTCCGTTTGCGTACCCCACGGATTTCGATGCCGCGTACTGGCGGGAGGCCGAGGGGCCGCGCCGGTCGTTCAGCCATCAGCCTTCGAAAGGTTAGGGGCGGACCCAGTGGATGCGCACGCCGTCGCGCTCCATGCCGCGGAACCAGGTCATCTGGCGTTTGGCGAACTGGTGGATGGCATTGGCGAGGAGGATGTGCATTTCGTCATAGGAAAGCTCGCCCAGGATGTACTGCGTAACGAACTTGTATTCAAGACCATACCAGAGAAGGTCCTCCGGCGGGATCCCGCTGTCCAGCAGGCCGCGGACTTCTTCCACCAGGCCTTCCTCCAGCCGTTCGTCCAGCCGCCGGTCGATGCGTTCCACCCTTTCCTCGCGGGACACGAGCGTGCCGATGTAGAACGTCTTCTGCGGGAGCCGCTCCGCCGGGACGCCGTTCTCCTTGTCGAACTTGTACGCGCGCGTGACGGATTCGATGTACAGCCCCGAGCCGCCGCACAGGATGGGAACCGCTCCCCGCGAACGCACATCGGCATAGGCCTCTGCGAAAGCGGCCTGGTACTGGTAGATGTTGAACTTGCTCCCGGCCGGCACCAGGTCGATCAGGTGGTACGGCACCTCGCCGTATTCCCGGAGGTCCTTTCCGGTACCGATGTCCATGCCCGTATACACCTGCCTGGAATCGGCCGACAATATTTCGGCTTTGGGAAGGGAGGGGCTTCCTTCCGCGTCGCTTCGCGACCCAATACGGGCATATGCTCCAGGAAGCCCCTCCCTTCCCAGAGCCCGGGCCAACTGAACTGCATACTTCGTCTTGCCGGACGCGGTCGGACCCAGGACGCAGATGAGGTCGATGTCCCCGCGGGCATAGGAATCGGCCAGGGCCGGGATGTCGAGGGTTTCGGCCTCGGGCATCGGGGCCATCGGGGGGATGCCGGGACGGTCGGGCAGGAGGTTTGTCTTGTTCGGAAGGGACATGACGCAAATTTACGGAAAAAAAGCTTACCTTTGCAATCCTATGCCGAAAGCGAAAAGCTCCATACAGATCAAGAACCGCCGGGCCTCGTTCGATTACGAGTTCCTGGAGACCTTTACCGCCGGCATCCAGCTGGTGGGAACCGAGATCAAGTCCATCCGGGCGGGAAAAGTCTCGCTGCAGGATGCCTACTGCTATTTCGCCGGCAACCAGCTCTTCGTGCGGGGCATGAACATCGCCCAGTACCACTGGGGTTCCTGGGGACAGCATGAACCCGTCCGTGACCGCCGGCTCCTCCTCACGCGGAAGGAACTCAACCATCTGGCCATCGAGGACAAGAAGGCCGGCCTCACCATCGTCGCCGTCAAGCTCTTCATCGCAGACAACGGCTACGCGAAGCTCCTCATCGCCCTTGCCCGGGGCAAGAAGGAGTACGACAAGCGCCAGACCATCAAGGAGCGCGACGTCCGCCGCGAACTGGACCGGGGCGACTATTAAAAAATCGAAAATATTTCTTGCAGATTCGGAAAAAAGTAGTACCTTTGCCGTCCCAAAAACAGAAGTGGAGAGATTTGGATTGCTTGCAACCACTCAAAAAAATGCTAAATTACATTTCATATCAGTGTTTTGTGTTTTTAGCCTCCGCGTTCTAGCTTGGGGCTAATTTTTTTGCTATGAACTACTTATTTACTTCCGAATCCGTTTCCGAAGGCCATCCCGACAAAGTGGCCGACCAGATCAGCGACGCCATCCTGGACGAGTTCCTCCGCCAGGACCCCGAGTCCAAGGTTGCCTGCGAGAGCTTCTGCTCCACGGGGATGGTCGTGGTGATGGGCGAAGTCAAGTCCGAAGCCTACGTGGACATCCAGACCACCGTCCGCAGCACCATCAACCGCATCGGCTATAACAAGGCCGAGTATATGTTCGACGGGAGTTCCTGCGGCGTCATGTCGGCCCTGCATGAGCAGAGCGCTGACATCAACCGCGGCGTCGAGCGTGGCAGCGAGGAAGAGCAGGGTGCCGGCGACCAGGGCATGATGTTCGGCTACGCCTGCCGCGATACGGAGAACTATATGCCGCTTCCGCTGTACCTGAGCCACCGGCTGCTCGAGATCCTGGCGGACATCCGCCACCACGAGCCGGAGCTGATGCCCTACCTCCGTCCGGACGCCAAGTCCCAGTTCACCATCGAATACGACGGGGAGACGCACCAGCCCGTGAAGGTCGATACCATCGTCCTGTCCACCCAGCACGACGAATTCGTCCCGGCCAGCCTGGGCCGGATGAGCTATGCCGATGCCGTGAAGCAGTACGGCCAGGCCAAGGTGGACTTCGAGATGCAGGCCAAGATCCGCTACGACGTGGAAACGATCCTCATCCCGCGCCTCAAGGCCGCCCTTCCGGAGGAGACCGCCCGCCTCGTGCACAGCTTCATCCTCCACGTGAACCCTACCGGGAAGTTCGTCATCGGCGGTCCCCACGGCGACACCGGCCTCACCGGCCGCAAGATCATTGTCGATACCTACGGCGGCAAGGGTGCCCACGGCGGCGGCGCCTTCTCCGGCAAGGACCCGTCCAAGGTGGACCGCAGCGCGGCCTACGCTGCCCGCTACATCGCGAAGAACCTCGTCGCCGCCGGCGTGGCGGACGAGTGCCTCGTCCAGCTCGCCTACGCGATCGGCGTCGCCCGTCCCGTGTGCGTGTTCGTGGACACCTACGGTACCGCGAAAAACGGCCTGCAGGACGGTGAGATCGCGAAAAAGGTCAGCGAAATCTTCGACCTCCGCCCCGCGAAGATCATCGACAAGTTCGGCCTCAAGAATCCCATTTACGCCCCCACTGCGGCCTACGGCCACATGGGCCGCACACCCTACACCCAGGCCGTCACCGTCCAGGGCAAGCGGAAGATCGTCCAGTTCTTCGGCTGGGAACTCCTGGACAGCGTTCCCCTGGTGAAAAAGGCTTTCGGCCTCTGATCTTTCCGTTTTTCGGAATCGGCTGACAATCATCGACTTATTGAAAGCGCTTTGTGTAAATCGACACAAAGCGTTTTTTGTATATGGCTGATTCTGAGGGAAAAGAGAAAAACGGCCCGGCGGGATTTCATATTTTCCGAAAAAAATTCTACCTTTGCGCCCGGTTAGCGACAACAACTATTCATTCTATATTAATCAACTTATGAAGAACGCTTTCAAAAGCCTTCTGCTCGCCATCACTATGATGATGACGGGCGTTGTCGCCTTTGCCCAGGTGACCACTGCTTCCCTCGGTGGCCGCATTGTGGACGGCAAGGGTGAAACCATCATCGGAGCCGCCGTCGTGGCGACCCATCTCCCCTCCGGTACCACCTACGGTGCCGTGACCAATGGCGAAGGCCTCTATGCTATCCAGGGCATGCGTACGGGCGGTCCCTACACCGTCGAGGTTTCCTGCCTGGGTTACCAGACCGTCAAGTTCACGGACATCAAGCTCGCCCTCGGTGAGAACTACGTCCTGGACGGTTACCTGAATGATGACACCATGGCCCTGAACGAGGCCGTCGTCGTGGCCACCCCGGCCTCCCGCTTCGCCGCCACCAAGACCGGCGCCAGCACCAACATCTCCAACGACGAGATGATGAACCTGCCGAACTCCGGCCGCACCCTTTCCGCCCTCACCAAGCTCAGCCCCTATGCCTCCGGCATGAGCTTCGCCGGTTCCGACGGCCGTTCCACGAACTTCACCGTGGATGGTGCGAACCTGAATAACAACTTCGGTCTGTCCGATGCCCTCCCGGGCGGCGGCACCCCGATCTCCCTCGATGCCATCGAGGAGGTCCAGCTCGTGGTGGCCCCCTATGACGTGCGTCAGTCCAACTTCGTGGGCGGCGGCATCAACGCCATCACCAAGTCCGGTACCAACACCTTCAAGGGCACCGCTTACACCTATTACACCAACCAGAATCTCCGCGGCAACAAGCTGTGGGGCGAGGATCTCGGAGACCGCCAGGCCGAATCCGACCTGATCTACGGCTTCACCCTGGGTGGTCCCATCGTGAAGAACAAGCTCTTCTTCTTCGTGAACTTCGAAATGCAGAACAAGCCGGAAGAGAAGATCCAGGACCGTGCCGATGCGTCCAAGGTCAATGTCCTCAACCAGATCGCCGACAAGCTCAAGAACGATTACGGCTATGATCCGGGTTCCATCGACAGCTATCCCGGCGGTACCCAGAACCGCAAGCTCCTGGCCCGTCTGGACTGGAACATCTCCGACGCCCATAAGCTGAGCCTCCGTTACAACAATACCACCAACGCCTACTGGTATGCCCCGAACGGCAACTCCTGCGACGACAACTACCGCAACAGAGGTTTCAACCGCGCCAGCAAGGAGTCCCAGCCGTTCTCCAACAACATGTACAGCCAGCAGAACGATGTCTGGTCCGTCGCCGGTGAGCTCAACAGCCGCTTCACCAACGACATCTCCAACCGTTTCATCGCGACGTACACCAACATCAACGACCAGCGCGGTTCCAAGTCCAGCCCGTTCCCGCACATCGACATCATGACCGACGGGGACTACAGCACCGGTAACTTCATTCCCTACACCTCCCTCGGTTACGAGCTCTTCACCTACAACAACGGTGTGAAGAACACGGTTCTCAACGTGCAGGACAACCTCACCTACTACGTGGGTTCCCACACCATCACCGCCGGTCTCTCCTACGAGCACCAGATGGCCCACAACTCCTACATGCGCAACGGTACCGGTTACTACCGCTTCGCCAGCGCCGAGGATTTCCTGAACGGCAACCTGCCCCTGAGCTTCGTCTATACCTACGGTAACAACGGTGTCTCCAGCCCGGCCGGCCGAATCAACTACGACCAGTACGGCGCCTACCTCCAGGACGAGTGGAAGGTCACTCCGAACTTCAAGCTTTCCTACGGCCTCCGTGCCGACATGCTCGCTTTCGACAACAAGGACCTGATGACCAACAACGCCATCAAGGCCATCAGCTTCGGCGGCAAGAGCATCGATACCGGCGTGTGGCCCAAGACCCGTGTCCAGGTTTCCCCGCGCGTGGGCTTCAATTGGGACATCTACGGTGACAAGAGCCTCGTCATCCGCGGCGGTACCGGCCTGTTCCAGGGCCGTCTCCCGCTCGTGTTCTTCACCAACATGCCGCAGAACGCCGGCATGATCCAGACCACGGTCAAGTACACCTCTTCCTTCGCCAAGGATGCCGACGGAAAGATCACCGGCATCAAGTATCCTGACGATGTCAAGAGCGCCCTCATCACCCTCAACGGCGGCAAGGAGACCGGCGGTCACCTCATCACCAGCAACGACGAGTACATCAAGGCCCTGGGCCTGAACACCACCGTGACCCCGCAGGACGGCCAAATCGGCAAGAGCGCCGACATCAACGGTGTGGATCCCGATTTCCACATGCCGCAGATCTGGAAGAGCTCCCTCGCCCTGGATCTCCAGCTCCCGACCTCCTTCCCGCTGTCCATGACCGCTGAAGGCATGTTCAACAAGACCATCTGGGGCACCCGCCTGGTGAACTGGAACATCAACGAGAGCAAGGTGGCGGGTCATTTCGCCGGTCCGGACAACCGCCTGAAGTATGAAGGCGACTATCTCTACGGCACCAACAACGCCTATGTCCTGACGAACTCCCGCGAGGGTTGGGGCTATACCTTCAACTACACCGTGAAGGCCGAGCCTGTCCGCAACCTCAAGGCCATGTTCTCCTACACCCATACCGAGTCCAAGGAAATCTCCGGCATGCCGGGTTCCGCCGCCAACTCCGCCTACCAGGGCATCTACTCCGTGGACGGCCCGAACTTCGTGGGCCTGCAGCGCAGCCAGTATGTCACTCCGGACCGGATCTCCGCCAATGTCTCCTACTACATCGACCTCATCGGCGGCTTCCAGGTGGACCTGTACTATGCGGGCTATTCCCCGTGCGGCAACAGCTTCATCTACAGCAATGACATGAATGGCGACGGCCTGGGCGTGGACCTGATCTACATCCCCGCCTCCAAGGACGAGGTGGCCTTCACTTCCGAGGCCGACCGCGACGCCTTCTGGAAATTCGTCGAGCAGGACAGCTACCTGTCCAAGAACAAGGGTAAGTACGCCGAGGCCAACGCCGCCCGCGCTCCGTTCGTGCACCGCTTCGACCTCCGTCTGGCGAAGGACATCAAGTTCCACATCGGCTCCACCGACCACAAGCTCCAGATCAGCGCCTCCATCGACAACATCGGCAACATGTTCAACAGCAAGTGGGGTGTCCGCCAGTTCGCCTACAACCAGTCCGGCGAAGCGTACCCGAGCGCCAACAACATCAGCCCGCTCAAGTACGAGGGGGTCAATGCTTCCGGCGTGCCGACCTTCTCCTTCAACAAGGTGGACGGCAACTATCCGACCAAGACCTACACGAACTACTTCAAGAATACCGCCGAGTGCTGGCAGGTTCTCCTAGGTATCAAGTATTTCTTTAACTAGTAATCTGATACTGAATCGCTTAAAGAGGCGGAGCCCAACAGGGCCCCGCCTCTTTATTGTCATTATCTGAAAGAATCATTATATTTGCAGGTTAAAATCCCTTACGATTTAACCTATTATCTAATTCAGTTATATGAAGAACGCTTTCAAAAGCCTTGTGCTCGCAGGCATCGCGATGCTTGCGGGTATTGTCGCCTTTGCGCAGGTGACCACGTCTTCCCTTGCGGGGCGCGTGGTGGACCAGAATGGCGAGCCGGTCATCGGGGCGGCCGTGGTGGCTGTCCACGAACCCTCCGGCACTTCCTATGGCGCCGTCACCAATGTGGACGGCCTGTACACCATCCAGGGTATGCGCACCGGCGGCCCGTACCGGGTCGAGGTCTCCTGCCTCGGTTATCAGCAGGTCAATTACACGGATGTCACGCTCGCTCTGGCCGAGACCTTCAACCTGAACGCCCAGATCAGCGAATCCAACGAATTCCTCACCGAAGCGGTCGTGATCGCTGCGCCTACGTCCAAGTTCGCCTCCGTGGAGAAGACCGGTGCTTCCACCAACATCTCGTCTTCCCAGATGATTGCCATGCCTACCGTGAACCGCAGCTTCTCCGACATGGCGAAGCTCTCTCCTTACGGCGGTAACGGCATGAACTTCTCCGGCTCCTCCGGAAGAAGCGCCAACTTCACCGTGGACGGTGCCAACGTGAACAACAACTTCGGCCTCAGCACCGCACTTCCCGGCGGCGGTAACCCGATCTCCATCGACGCCATCGAGGAAATCCAGGTCGTGGTGTCCCCGTATGATGTCCGCCAGTCCAACTTCATCGGCGGCGGTATCAACGCCATCACCAAGTCCGGTACCAATACCTTCAAGGGAACGGCCTATGTCTATCACCAGAACGAGAACCTGCACGGCAACCGTGTGGACGGCGTGGATCTGGAGCGTACGACGGAAAGGAATACCATCTACGGTTTCACGCTGGGCGGCCCGATCGTGAAGAACAAGCTCTTCTTCTTCCTGAACGGTGAATACGTCCCGAGCCCGACGGAGGTCAACAAGTGGCGTACTTCCGACGACGGCGTGGCCGACGAAAACCGCATGATCACCCGCGTCAAGACTTCCGAGGCCGAGGAAATGCGTAACTTCCTGATCCGGAACTATGACTACGATCCGGGTTCCTACAGCGACTACAACAAGAACCAGAGCAACCTGAAGCTCCTGGCCCGCCTGGATTGGAACATCACGCAGAAGCACCACCTGTCCCTGCGTTACAACTACACCAACAACAATTCCTGGAGGACCCCCTCCACGTCGCGTTCCGACTTCAGCTCCACCATGCTCAATGACATGGTTACCAAGGACGGTCTGCTCTTCTCCAAGTCGATGTACAACCAGATGAACAACCTCTGGACCCTTTCGGCCGACCTGAACAGCCGTCTGACCGACAACCTGTCCAACCAGCTCCTGGTCACCTATTCCAACATCCAGGACGTCCGCGGATCGGATTCCGAGTTCTTCCCGTTCGTGGAGATCCTGGCCGGCGACCTGGGTGAGGACCACGCCAACGAGCCCTACATGGACTTCGGCTACGAGCTCTTCACCTATCGCAACAACGTGCAGAACACCATCCTGAACATCAAGGACGATGTCACCCTGTACATGGGCAGCCACAAGCTCACCGCCGGTGCCAGCTACGAGGCCCAGATGGCGCTCAACACGTACATGCGTAACGGTACCGGTTCGTTCCGTTTCGCCAGCATGAGCGATTTCATGAACGGCAAGGCTCCGATCGAGATGGCCTATGACTGGGGATTCGACGGCGACGAATATCCTTCCGCCCGGGTCCGCTTCAACCAGGTCGGTCTCTATGCGCAGGATGAATGGAGCGTTTCCGACCGCTTCAAGCTCACCGCCGGCATCCGCTTCGACACCCTCATGTTCAATGACGAGGATGTCCTCACGAATTCCGCCGCCCTGGCGATCGACTACGGCGACCGCCATGTGGACACCGGCATGTGGCCCAAGACCAGCATCCAGGTCAGCCCCCGTCTGGGCTTCTCCTGGGATGTGCTCGGAGACCGCAGCCTGAAGATCCGCGGCGGTACCGGCCTTTTCGCCGGCCGTATCCCGCTGGTGTTCTTCACCAACATGCCTACCAACGCCGGTATCGTGAAGGGCCGTCTGACCAAGATGACGAATCCCGAGGTGCTCAGCAAGATGATGCCGAACGGCAAGCTCGTCACCGACCGCTGGCAGATCCTGGACATCCTGAACAGCGTCGATGCCAAGAAGTATCCCAAGACCATCACGCCGGAGAGCGCTCCCGCTCCCAGCGAGATCGCCGGCGTGGATCCCAACTTCAAGATGCCGCAGGTCTGGAAGAGCTCCCTGGCCGTGGACTACACCCTGCCTGTGTCCTTCCCGCTCAGCATCAGTGCCGAATACATCTTCAACAAGACCATCAACGGCATCATGCTGGACAACTACGCCATCTACCAGGACAACTCCGGCTGGGCTACCTTCAACGGCGCCGACAACCGGCACATCTATCCTTCCACCTACAAGTACGACCGGGTCAACGCCTTCGTGCTCACCAACACCCATAAGGGCTACGGCTCCGTGGCGACGGTCTCCCTCAACGCCCGTCCGGTCCAGGACCTGAACATCACGGCCGCCTACACCCACACGGTCAGCAAGGAAATCACCGGCATGCCGGGTTCCAACGCTGCCGCCGCCTGGCAGTACATCCCTTCCGTGGACGGTCCTAACTTCAATGTGCTGCACAATTCCTCCTACAACCTGCCCGACCGTCTGATGGCTTCCATCTCTTACGACGACAAGGCCAACAACCACTGGAGCCTCTTCTACGAGGGTCTCCGGTACGGCGGAAACAGCTATATCTACCAGGGCGACATGAATGGTGACGGCATCGCCTACGACCTCATGTACATCCCGAAGGACGAGAGCGAGATCCGCTTCATCGATTCGGACAGCGCCAAGAAGTTCTGGAGCTACTTCGCCCAGGACGAGTACCTGAACGCCCACAAGGGCGACTATGCCGAGGCCTACGCCATCACGCAGCCCATGCGCCATGTCTTCGACTTCCGCTTCGCCCACGACTTCGTCGTCCGGCTGGGCAGTGTCAAGAATACGCTGCAGGTGAGCCTGGATGTGCAGAACGTCGGCAATCTGTTCAATTCCCGCTGGGGTGTCGCCAAGAGCTGGAGCCCCGACGTGCCCAAGGATACCAACGGCAACGCCAAGATCCTGAAGCTGGAACGCATCGACCCGGACGGCGTCCCCGTGTATTCCGCCACGATTCCCGAAGGGGCGAAGACCTGGGATTTCCAGCATACCCTGGGCAACTGCTGGTACATGCAGATCGGTCTCAAGTATATGTTCAACTAATCAATACGGCTTGTCATGAAACTTAAATACATCATTGCCTCTTTCATCGCAGCCGCTTCCGTCCTGGCCGGCTGTGTCAAGGAAGACCCCGTCTCCACCCTTGAAGGCCTTTCCGTCTCCAACGACTATGTGACCCTGGCAGCCGACGAAGGCGCCAGCCTCTCCATCTCCGTGAGTGCGGAGGAATCCTGGACCGCCTCCGTTCCCGATTCGAAGGCGACCTGGCTCAGCGTGAGCCCTGCTTCCGGTTCCGCCGGACAGAACGTTTCCATGACCTTCACCGCGACGGCTTCCACGGCCGCCCGCAGCACGGAAGTGCACATTTCCATGGGCGGCAAGACGAAGATCGTCAAGGTGAACCAGGAAGCCCCTGCCGGCGTCGAGGTTCCCCTTGCCACCTGCAAGGAAGTCCTCGAAGGCCCTGAGGTGACCTACAAGGTCCGCGGTACCTGCACCCGGGTTGTCAATACCAGCTATGGAAACTGGTATCTGGCCGACGAAACGGGCGAGGTCTATATTTACGGTACGTTCAATGCCAAGGGCCAGTATCCGAAGGATGCGGACGGCGGCTGGGCCGGTTTCGGCATCGAGGTCGGTGACATCGTCACCGTGGAAGGCCCGAAGACGGTTTACAACGGCACCGTGGAACTGGTGGACGTGGCCATCGTCAAGGTCGAGAAGTCCCTTATCCAGGTGGCCGACTTCGACTTTGCGAAGCTTCCTCCGGTCGATACGACCTTCAACATGGTCGTGACGTCCAAGGAAAGCCCGCTGCTGATCTCCAGCGATTCCGACTGGCTCCAGGTCGTGGCCGTGAATGCCGACGGCAGCTATCAGCTCCATGCCGACGCGAACGAGCGCACCGCCGAGCGTACCGCCAACATCGCCATCTCCGGTCCCACCGCCCGTAAGAGCGTCGCCATCACCCAGGAGGGCGTTCCCGCCACCGGCGCTTCCGTGAGCGAGATCATCGCCATGGAGGATGATTCCCAGGTCCAAACGCTTCCTTCCACCATCGTCGTGGCGCTTACCACCCGGGGTGCCGTCCTCTCTGACGGAACCAAGGCTATCTATGCCTACGGAAACACGGCCGCTGCCCTGAAGGTGGGTGACGGTGTCCGGATGTCCGCGAAGAAGACGACCTACAACGGCGTTCCGGAACTGACCGACATCACGGACGTATTCGTGGACAGCGAAGGCAATGCCGTGAGCCATCCGGAGGCAGTGGACATCACCGCCGTGGCCGGCACGTATGAGGCCTCCGAAGCCGAATACGTGAAGCTCACCGGTACCCTCTCCGTCTCCGGCAACTACTACAACATCGCCCTGGACGAATTCCCTGAGGGTGACAAGCAGGGCTCCATCGTGTATCCGGTGGACGAGCTGGACGCCAAGTCCTTCGACGGCAAGAAGATCACCGTGACGGGTTACTACAACGGCCTGTCCAGCAAGGGCAAGTACATCAATGTCATCGCCACCCGGATCGCCGAGTTTGTGGACAACCCGAAGGGTACCCTTCGCAACCCGTATGATGCCTCCGAACTGGCCCAGCTCATGCTGGGCGGAACGATTCCGGAAGGCAACATCTATGCGCGCGGCATCATCAACAAGATCGACAACGTGAATGTCAGCTATGGCAATGCCCAGTATTGGCTTTCCACCGACGGTTCCGCTGCCGACCTGGAGGTTTACCGCGGATTCTGGTACGGCGGGG
>OCTW013409088.1_pt1 | contig 16252 bp, 8 predicted proteins | sample 1539671 | NCBI WGS metagenome assembly OCTW01 (sample SAMN02144230, study PRJEB22623) | gut metagenome | biome: sheep rumen | host: Ovis aries | place: New Zealand
ATTCTTTGCAGGATCTTGGATTGTTAATTCTGCAAAGGAGAAACACGAATTGGCTACAACAAAACAGAATTGGCTACAAATTGGCTACAACAAAACAGAATTGGCTACAAATTGGCTACAATTTTGAAATGTATAAAAAAGAAAAATCCCGTAAGTCGTTGACCTACAGGGCTCTTAGGCGCTTCAGGATGGGCTTGAATCAACGCCCCCTGATTATCAGATAAGGCTTTTCAGGCGTACATACGGAGATAGTGGCGGATAGCCTTTCGAGCAGTCCCAAGACGGTGCTCGATAGACTTGTAGTCCTCGCCAAGTTGCGAGGATATCTCGCTGACCTTCAGCCCTCCATAGATATGAAGGCGATAGACCTCACGGCAATTCTCTGGCAGACGGGCAAGTCCGCGCTCCAACCGTTCGGTAATCTCCTGGGCCGAGAAGACAGACTCTGGCGACAATCCCTCCAGGCTGCTGTTGCGGCGAATGACATGCTCGAACTGTTCGTGGCAGGCGCGGCGGCGGAGGACAGACGTGGTGATGTGGCGCGCAATGGTATAGACTAAGGCTGGAAGGGTGACTTCAGAAATGAGCTTATCTGAGAGTAACAACCTGAGGAAGACATCCTGAACGATGTCTTCCGCCAAGTCGCTTTTCCCGAGACGGCTGCTGACGTATGCCAGCAGCTCGTCGCGGTGAATAATGTAATAGTTGGTTATAAGTTGGTTGTTATTCATTAATGACCCGCTGGATGGTTCCATCCTCGTTGTAGAACAAACGCTGTACCTTCAGTGAACGCAGATGGGTGACATCGTTGGAAGGCACGCAGTCGTGATAGAACAGGAACCACTCGCCTTTGTACTCGACGATGGAGTGGTGGGTGGTCCAGCCCACGACGGGGTCGAGGAGCACACCCTGATAGGTGAACGGGCCGTAGGGGTTGTCGCCGATGGCGTAGCACAGGAAGTGGCTGTCGCCAGTGGAGTAGCTGAAATAATACTTGCCGTTGTACTTGTGCATCCACGAAGCCTCGAAGAAGCGATGGGGGTCGCCGGCCTTCAGGGGCTGGCCGTCCTTGTCGATGACGATCACGTCGTGGGGAGCCTCGGCAAACTGCATCACATCGTCGCTCAGGCGGACCACGCTGCTGGGCAGGGCGGGCACGTCGGCAGGAGCGAAGAGCTGCGTCTTCTTGTCTGCAGCAGGACCAAGGTCGATGCCTGACTTCAGGAGCTGCTTAGGCGACTTGTACCACTGGAGCTGTCCACCCCAGAGGCCACCGAAGTAGCAGTAGATCTGTCCGTCGTCGTCCTTGAACACGCAGGGATCGATGGAGTAGGAGCCGCGCATGGGTTGTTCCTGAGGGATAAACGGACCCTCAGGCCTGTCGGCGACAGCCACACCGAGGTGGAAGACGCCGTTGTAGTCCTTGGCGGAGAAAATCAGGTAGTATTTGCCGTCTTTCTCAACGACATCATTGTCCCACATCTGCTTCTCGGCCCATGCCACCTGGTCTACACTGAGGATCATGCCGTGGTCGGTGACCTCGCCATTCTCCACATCGTCCATCGACACGACGTGGTAGTCCTTCATCTGGAAGTGCCCGCCGTCGTCGTCGAAGGCTGCACCAGCCTCCCAGTCGTGGGAGGGATAGACATAGAGGCGTCCGTTAAACACATTGGCAGAGGGGTCTGCGTAATAATCATTGGGATAAAGATACCGTGGTTTCATAAATATAATTCCTTTTTGTTAGTTTATATTAGTCTGATAAATTCTCTGCTGCCTGTTTCTCTCTCAGACGGCGACGGCCTGACAGTACGGCCTGCATCTGCTCGTTATACTCCTTGCTGATGGGGTAGAAATAGAGGGCGATCACGCCGATGGCGAAGAGGATGGCGGGCACGATGCTCGACACGATGCGGATGCCCTCCATGGCGGATTCGTTCTGAATGATACCACCGCCAGAGACATAGCCGAACATGCTGATGATTACGCCGGCGATGGCACCTCCCAGACCCAGGCCCAGCTTCAGGGCGAGGGTGATGCCTGAGAAGCAGAAGCCCGTGGCACGACGATAGTTCTCATACTCTATATGGTCGGCCACGTCACCGATCATCGCCCATAGCAGCGGCACTGTCGGGGCGTAGGCGAGCGACTTCAGGATGTTGAGCACGAACATCAGGCTGACATCTGTCGGCGAGGGGATATAGAACAGGGCGGTGAAGAAGGCGGTCATCGAGAGACAGATGATGAACACCCTTTTCTTGCCATACTTGTTGGCCAGGTATCTGGATAGGCAGATGACGCCAATAAACTGTACGACCGCTCCTGACATATTAAATATGGAGAATCCCATGGAGTAAGCCTCTTCTTGCGTGATGTTGAAGCCAAAGAAGGTGAGGAAGTCGTAGAGAGAGCGCTGGTCGATGTTGTATTGGAAATAGAAGCTCATGGCCGATCCCCACATCGCCAGCGTGATAAACAGGGCAAAGGTGAGCAGGGCCATCGAGTTCCACGACACGTCGGAGAGGGTGTTCCTGATGTCCTCCTTGATGTTTGTCTCCTGCGAGGCAGGGGGCTGGATGCGCTCCTTGGTCACCAGGAAGGTGATGATGAACAGCACCAGGGCGATGACGGCAAAGAGTGCGATGGTGCACACCCAGCCATGCTGCTTGTTCTCCTGTCCGAAAGTGTCGACGAGCGGCAGCGTGAAGCCCTGAACGAAGAACTGGGCGATGGTGACTGCCACGAAGCGGATGGTGGTGATGCTCGTGCGCTCCTTGATGTCGCTGGTCATCACACCGCCAAGCGAGGTGTACGGCACGTTGTTGAAGGAGTAGGCGGTCATCATCAGCACATACGAGATGGTGGCATAGACGGCTACCATCGACTTCTCCTGGATGCCGGGATTGTAGAAAGCGAGGACGTAGAACAGGCAGAAGGGAATGGCCGTCCACAGCACCCAGGGGCGGAACTTGCCCCAGCGCGACTTGGTGCGGTCGGTAAGAAGGCCCACCGTGGGGTCGACGATGATGGCGGAGATACTTCCCACCATCAGGATGCTGCCTGCCACAGCACCATCCAGCCCGAAAATGTCCGTATAGAACTTCAGCTGGAATATCATCATCATCTGGAACACCAGATTAGCGGCGGCATCTCCTAACGAGTAGCCGAGTTTCTCACTTAACGGTACAATCTGCGACGCTTGGTCATTCATCGTTCTGATTACTTTTTCAATAATTGGTCTGAATTTGCTTGCAAAGTTAAGCAAAAATAGGCTAATGGACATTACGATATGTTACAGACTTTTTTTAAAATGTTTCATCTGATAAGAAAAATAAAGTATTTGATGGTTTCATCGAAGTTTTTTAGTATATTTGCAACATCAAATCGATTTCTGATGAAAAAAATACTATTTTTTATAGCCGCGCTGATGAGCGCGTCTTTTGCAGAGGCTGCGGTTTCGTTGCACCAACTCTTTCAGTCGGGCATGGTGCTCCAGCGTGGTAAGGCCATCCCCGTCTGGGGGAAGGCCGACGCCAATGAGACCGTGACCGTCGCCTTCAATAAGAAACAGTATCGTGCGGTGGCCGACGCAGAGGGCCGCTGGCGGATAGACTTGCCCAAGATGAAGGCCGGAGGTCCTTACACATTAGAGGTCAGCGGCGCTGCCGGGGAGCCGGTCACCCTCACGGATGTCCTGATCGGCGACGTGTGGCTCTGCTCCGGACAGTCGAACATCGACGTGCACATCGAACGGGTGTATCCGCAGTATGCCGACGAGATCGACAACTACGAGAACACGCAGATCAGACTCTTCCGCGTGCAGAACGACACCGACACCCACGGCCCCCGGACAGACATCAAGCCCACCGCCATCAACTGGAAGCCCCTGAACAAGCAGAACGCATGGCCGTTCTCTGCCGTCGGCTACTTCCTCGGCAAACGGATGTTCCAGGAGACGGGCGTGCCGCAGGGCGTCATCGTCAACAGCTGGGGCGGCACGCCCATCGAGGCGTGGATCTCCGCCGACTCACTGCGGCGCGACTATCCGATGCTGCTGAAACGGACGGCAATGTACCAGAATGATGAGTATGTGAAGGCCCAGTCGAGGGCCAACGCCGAGGCGAACAAGCAGTGGGACTTCTTGCTCAACCAGGCCGACGCTACGAAGGATTATATCCAGCCCGACTATGACGACTCTGGCTGGACGACAATCAACCAGAACGACTGGAGTTGGCGGGGCACGGGCTCCGTGTGGCTCCGTCAGCATATAAATATTAATAAGGAACACGCGCGAAAGCCTGCCCGTCTGTTGCTGGGTACGCTCTTCGACCAGGATGTCACCTACGTGAACGGTCAGGAGGTAGGCCACACCTACTACCAGTATCCGCCGCGCCGCTATGACATCCCCGAGGGTCTGCTCCGCGAGGGCGACAACGTCATCACCGTGCGCTTCATCAACAAGTACGGGGCCGCCCACTTCATCCCCGAGAAGCCTTATATGCTCTGCTTCGGCGACGACCGCCTGTCGCAGAACCCCATGCCGCAGGATGTCATCCCCCTGAGTGCGACGTGGAAACAGCATGACGGTGTCGGGATGCCGTCGTGCCCCAGCGGCGACGTGTCGCTGCAGAACCTCCCCACCACGCTCTACAATGCCGTGCTGCATCCCCTGGCACCCTACGCCCTCAGCGGTGTCGTGTGGTACCAGGGTGAGTCGAACACGGGCAACCCCGCTCCCTATGCCGACTACCTGAAGAAACTGATGGGCTGCTGGCGCGACCGCTGGCAGGATCAGCAGATGCCCTTCGTCATCGTGCAGTTGGCCAACTACGACGGTCGCCAGCAGACGGGCTTCCCACGACCCATCACCCCCCAGACGGAACCAGTGAATAGCGGCTGGGCGCAGTTGCGCGAGGCGCAGCGCACCACTGCAAAGGCTGACCCGAGGGCAGCGTTGGCCGTCATCAACGACCTGGGTGAGACCGTCGACATCCATCCCCTGCGCAAGAAGGAGGTGGCAGAGCGCATCGCCCTCTGCTTCGACCGCCTCGTCTATAATAAGAAGGTGAACCTCTCGCCGGAGGTCGTGACGGCTGAGGTGAAGGACGGTAAGATAATCCTGACCCTCGACCAGCCCATCCAGCCTGGCGAGCTCTTCAGTTTCGAGATTGCCGGAGACGACGGCAAGTTCCATAATGCCCAAGCCACTGCGAGTGGGAGCAGCATCACTATCCTCCCTCCTCCTTCCTCTCTCCTCCCTCCTCGAGCCATCCGCTACGCCTGGAAGGACAACCCGCTTCAGGCCAACGTGCGTTCCCTCGGCGGACTCCCGATGTCCTCTTTCGAACTGAAGGTTGCAGAGTAATCATCTGTAAACCGTAAACTGTAAACCGTAAACAATAAGCAGTAAACACTAAACAAAAAAGTATAACAATTATGTCAACAACAAACGAAACCAAAGGCTTCTACAAGCTCTCCTGGGTGCAGCGTATCGGCTTCGGAGCCGGCGACCTGGCGCAGAATCTGATCTATCAGACCATCTGCATGTATCTACTCTTTTTCTACACCGATGTCTATGTGCTGGGCGGCGATGCTGCCAAGTCGGCAGGACTGGCCGGCACCATGTTCCTCGTGGTGCGACTCGTCGACGTGCTCTGGGATCCCCTCGTGGGCACCTTCGTCGACAAGCACAACCCGATATGGGGTAAGTACCGCAGTTATCTCGTGATGGGTGGTATCCCCCTCACCATCCTCGCCATCCTCTGCTTCTGGGACGGCTTCGCACCCTCGCTCATCTACGCCTACCTGACGTATGTGGGCATGTCGATGCTCTACACGCTGATCAACGTGCCTTACGGCGCCCTGAACTCCTCGCTGACGCGCGATACCGACGAGATCACCATCCTCACCTCCGTCCGCATGTTCATGGCCAACGTCGGCGGTCTGGCCGTGTCGGCAGGTGTGCCCATCATCGTGGCCATCTTCGCCTCGTCGCAGACGCTGCCCATCGAGATGGCGCTCTTCATGGGCCTCGGCTCGCTGCCCTCGTTCATCTTCATGCCCCTGGTGCCGGCCATCAAGAAGAAGGTGGGCAAGAAGAACATGTTCTACATCTTCCTCACCATCGCCATCATCGGCATGGCGCTGCTCTACGTCATCAGCAAGATGGGTACGGTGAAGGAGAACATCACGCTGGTGTACATCGCCCAGTTCATCAAGTCTACGGGTGTCATCGTGGCCACGGGCTACATGTGGGCCCTCATCCCTGAGGTCATCTCCTATGCCGAGTACACCACGGGCCGTCGCATCGCCGGTATCGTCAACGCCCTGACGGGTATCTTCTTCAAGGCAGGTATGGCGCTGGGTGGCGTCGTGCCGGGACTGGTGCTCGCCATGACCAACTACGTGCCCGCCGAGGAGGCTACCACCCTGCCGAAGGACTCCAACGCCTGGTTCTACACCATGCTGATCTACTCACTCGTGGGTCTGGCCCTGCTCATCTTCTGCTTCTCGCAGACGAAGGAGCGCGTGGTGATGGATGCCTCGGAGGCTCAGAACGTGAAGGTGAGCGACCTCTGGATGGAGTTCATGCGTAACCGTCCGCTGCGCATCATCGCCCTCTTCTTCATCACCGCCTTCGCCATGATGTCGGTGGGCAATGCCGCCGGCGCCTACTTCATGAACGACCTGGAACTGCAGACACCGTTGGCACAGGAGGGTATCCGCTGGCTCGTCTGCATCATCCCGGCCATCTTGCTCATCGTGGCCATGTTCATCATCTCGAAGTATGAACTCTCCGACGAGGTGATCGACGACATCAACAAGAAGATCGAGGAGCGTAACAAGGCATAGCCTAACAGACTTCATTACAAAGACAATCGCACCACGATGGGTGCGATTGTCTTTTTGTTTTTTAAATTAGCGGGCATCTCTTCCGCCTTACTTGACGATCCACTCGAACAGTCCGGCGGCGTTGTCGTCAGGCAGCACGACCTCCAGGCGCAGGGCCTTGGTCTTGACGGGGTCGAAGTTCACGGTGCAGGCCGTGCCCTTGTCCGTGGGGTAGCCGTCGGCACCGCTGACGGGCTGCCACTGTCCCTGGCCGTCCTGATAGAGGATGCGCCACGACTTCGGCACGCGGCAGCCGCCCCAGGGGCCGTCGTCGTACCAGTAGACGGTGGCACTCTGTACGGTCGAGGGCTGCGGCAGTTCGTAGCCGAGCCACTCTGTGCAGCCCTTCTTCGGCCACCAGTGGGTGTAGGGCACTGAGCGGTCGCTCTCGTCCTTCGGCACCAGACGGTCGTTGATGGCCGAGATGGCGGGCATGCGCTCCGTCGAACTGGTCACCTTGCTCTGCGAGGCGAGTGTTTCGGGCTGTGAGGGGTTGGTGGCGTTGAGGTCTTGTGGCAGCCAGACGCGCATCTTGCCCGAGCCGCGGTGGCACCAGGCGTAGTAGGGGATGAGCGTCAGCGTCTGATCCTGTGCCTCGAGCTTGCCCTGCTTGTTGAAGTTCAGCGTCTGGGCACTGGTGATGATGGTCTGGACGGGTGTGCCGGCGATCTCGCCCTTGCCGAGGGAGAACGTGGGTGCCTGGTTCATGAGGGCGCCCATGATGTCGAAGTTGTTGTCGGGGTGCTCGGCACAGTACACCAGCGGTCCGCGCTCGATGCTCACCATGCCGCGGTCGGCCTCCACCTTGTTGATGGCCCGCACGGTGCGCGGCTCCATGTCGAAGTGGATCTCTACGCGGTCGCCCTTCTTCCAGCGGCGGTCGATGGTGTAGTAGCCGTCGGCGGAAATACCGCCGACCACTGAACCATTCACGGTGACGGTGTAGCCGAGGCGCTTGCCGTCGGTGTACTGGTAGAGGTTGGAGGGCACGACCTGGTTGCGCACCCAGCCGGGGATGCGGATCTTCATGGCGAACTGGCCGGCGGCGTTCTTGTCGACGGTCACGGCGATGTCACCGTTCCACGGGTATTCCGTCGTCTGGCTCAGGGCCACCTTCTTGCCGCCCACGGTGAGGCTGCTCTTGTTGGAGAGGAAGAGGTTCACGTAGACGCTGCGGTCCTTCACGGCGTAGATGTAGCCGGGCAGTGAGGGGATGAAACGGCAGATGTTCGACGGGCAGCAGGCGCAGCCGAACCATGCCTGGCGCTGGTGCTGTCCCATCGACTCGAGGGGGTTGGGGTAGAAGAATCCGTTGCCCTCGAGGCTGACGCCACTGATGAGGCCGTTATAGAGGGTACGCTCCAGCACGTCGTAGTATTTCGACTCGCCGTGGAGCAGGAACAGACGGTAGTTCACGTAGACGTTACCGATGGCGGCGCAGGTCTCACAGTAGGCACTCATGTTCGGCAGCTCGTAGTTCTCGCCGAAGGCCTCGCCGTTGTTCGTGGCGCCGATGCCGCCCGTGATGTAGAGCTTCTTGGTGACGATGTTGTCCCAGATGGCGTCGATGGCCTTGATGTAGTCCTTGTCGCCGGTGAGCGCAGCCACGTCGGCCATGCCGGCATACATGTAGGCGGCGCGCACGGCGTGGCCTACAGCCTCGTCTTGTTCGACGACGGGCTTATGGGCCTGCGAGTACTCGTGGGTGATGGTGGTCTTGCCACGATAGTCGAGCAGGAACTTGGCAAAGTCGAGATAGCGCTTCTGTCCGGTGGCCAGGTAGAGGCGGGCCATCGCCATCTCAGCGATCTGATGGCCGGGCACGACGCACATCTGCCCAGGGTTGGGGCCGACCTCCTTGCACGCCACGTCGGCAAAGCGGCAGGCGATGTCGAGGAACTTGCGCTTGCCTGTAGCCTGCCAGTAGGCCACGGCTCCCTCCACCATGTGTCCGAGGTTGTAGAGTTCGTGCGAGAGGTCTTCCTCCTTCACCCAGCGGCGGTCGCCAGCCCAGTGGTGCGGGTTGGCGGGGTTCTGTGTGCGGGCGGTGTAGAGGTAGCCGTCGGGCTCCTGTGCCGCGCCGATGATGTCGATGACGGAGTCGCAGTAGGCCTCCAGCTTCTTGTCGGGATAGGTCTGCAGGATGTATGCCGCGCCCTCCAGGGTCTTGTAAGGGTCGGTATCGTCGAAGGAGTAGCCCACGCCGTTCACCTTGAACACCTTCGAGGGGTCTTTAAGGTGTGCGGCGGCATTGTCGAAGTTCTTGTAGCGGCCTTCGCTCTCGCACTTCGAGAAGGCGAGGGGGATGGTTACCTTGCGGCTGGCCTCCAGCCGCTGGCCCCAGAACGTGCCGGGGGTCACTTTCACACTGGTAAAGGGCACGGGGCTGATGGGATAGCCGCTGGCTGCCTGTTGCTTCTGACCGCTTGCCGACAATGAGACGCAAGCAATGGTCAATGATAAAACGAGCTTTTTCATATTGTTGTAGTTTTGATAGTTATTACTTTCATTGGTAGATGACCAGGTCGCGCAACGTCACCCACGACGTGTTGTCGCTGTAGGTGGTCTGGTAGGCGCCGATGCTGAGCCGGGGTGTACTGACCTCGATGGGCGAGCCGGGCATGTTGGTCCACGTCAGGCCGTCGCTGCTGGTGCGGGCGAAGAGCAGGTCGCCGCGGCGCTCGAACTGCAGGACGGGGTCGAAGTCGTAGCCCTTGGAGTTGGGGAACTGCTGACGGCCCATACTGCCGAGGATGGTCAGCATGTTGCCGCAGCCGTAGAGCGGGAAGACGCCAAGCTGCCAGTAGGTGCCCTGGGCATCGCTGACGAGCAGTCCGCCCTCGTTATACGGGGTGATGCTCTTCGCGGCCAGTCCTTCCATGTCGGCGAAGCGGGCCATCGCCACAAAGTCGCCCTCCACCTCTTTATATATCGTGGCACCGTTGTTCAGCGGATCGTCGTTGAAGGCTGCCTTGCCGTCCTTCAGCGTCAGTTCGCTGTGCTGCTCAAAGACGGGCTTCATGGTGGCGGGCAGGGTGAACTTGCTGTAGGGGTCGATCTCCTCGAAGTCGTCGTCGCCCAGCGAGGCCACGGGTGCGGCCTTGCTGCAGGCGGCATAGAGGTCGCTCACCTCCTGTGCCGTCATCGCCTGCGGCATGATATCCACCATGCTGATATAGCCCATGAAGTTGTTGAAGCCCATGCCGTCGGCACCGATGGTGACGTGCCCTTCGGGGCGTACCATCAGGAAGTTGTTCTGCTCATGCACGAGTCTGCCGTCCTGATACACGCGTTCCATCCAGCCGTCGAAGGTGATGGTCCAGAGCGTCCAGCGACCCTCGGCGGCCTTCACGGCCTCGGGGGCCCCACAGCTCTCAAACGAGCCGTTGTGGTTGAGGATGCCCGTCTTGGGGTCTGTGCCGAGGCGGAACTCCGTGGTAGCCAGGTCGGCCTGCGACGCCGACAGGGAGGCGACCGTCGAGACGGGGCCCGCCTTCGTCTGAAGCACGAGGGCAGAGATGGTATAGGGTGCGTTGTAGCGGTAGTCATCAGCCAGGGGCTGCTCGCTGACCAGTTGCTGGGTGCCGTTGAGAAACATGGCCCAGCGGCCGTCCTTCACCCGCACACGGACGGACTTGTTGGCCTTCAGCCCTCCGGCCGCGGTGATGTCAAAGGGCTGGGTAGCCCCCTTGCCGCCGGCGATGGCGGCCACATCGAAGCCGATCCTGGCAGACGGGCGGAGGCGAGAGGCCGCTTCGACGTCCTTCTGGTGCATGCCGGGATAGCCGTCGCTCGACTTCACGTCGGGGTAGGGCAGTTCGGGTGCCTGCTGCCACACCTTCACGTTCCAGATGGCGGGCATGTGGCCGTTCTTCTGGGTGTCGGTGATGGTGATGCGGATAAAGCGGGCCTTGGCCTTACCCTTGTCGATCATCGGCGAGCCTTGTATGGTGTTGCTGGTACGGTCGGCATAGAGCGTCCATTGCCTGCCGTCGGACGATGTCTCTATGCGGTACTGATAGAAGAAGGTGGCATACTCGAACTGTGTCCAGATCTCGTTCAGCCTCATGGTCTTGCCGAGGTCTATCTGCAGCCACTCCTCGCGGTGACTGCCTGTGCCCCAGTTGGTGTTGCGGGCTTTCCACAGCGTGGCATTGTTGTCGTCGACGGCATACTCCGGGCGGAAGTTGTCGTCGTAATAAGAGGAGGCCGTGACCTTCGCGCCAAGTGCGAGGTTCTTTTTTTGAGGAGTAAGGAGGGAAGGAGTAGGGAGAGAAGGAGTAAGGAGGGGGTTCACGCCTTCGTGGGTGGGGACGACGGGCAGGATATTGCCATCGGCATCAAACTGCATCTCGTCGATACACACCTGGCGGTTGAAGCCGTGTACGCTGCGGGGCAGGTTGTGGCGGTGGTAGACGATATAGTATTTGTCGCCTTCTTTGAGGATGGAGTGGTGACCAGGTCCGTGGACGGTCTGGTCGGCATTGGTCTCGAGGATGCAGCCCTTATACTCAAACGGTCCCATGGGTCCCGCTGTCGAAGTGGCATACTGTACCCGGTAGGTGTGGTCGTGGCAGGAGCCCGACGAGTAGGTGAAGTAATAGACGCCGTTGCGCTTGAAGACGAAGGGCGCCTCGAAGATGTCCTTCAGTTCGGTGTTCGGGATGAGCCGCTTCTCCGAGAAGAACGTGTCGGCAGCAATGGGGAACGGGGCATCCTCATGCCATCGCCTTGCATCATTCGACGACGCTTTACTGGCGGAAAACAGCGGATTGAGTTTCGCCACACCGCAGCCGAAGCCCTTGTAGATGCCCCATGTGGTAAAATACAGATACTCCGCCCCGTCATCGTCGCGGAACAACTGTGGGTCGAGGGTGATGACGTTGTGTACATAGCGGTCGGGCACCATCACGGCATCCTCTTTCCCCAGGATATTCTTCCACGGGCCGACGGGCGACGTGCTCTCGCCGATGCTGACCATGCAGGGCTCACAGTAGTAGTAACGGAAGGTGCCGTCGGGCTGCTGTACCACGTCGGGCGCCCATACCACCTCCGTCGTAGGCCAGTTCATGACGATGTTCTTCCAGTTCTGGAAGTCCTTGCTCACCCACACCTGTGCAGGGCCGTAGCCGTTGCCCGTACCATCGGTGGTGGCATAGAGATAATAGGTGTCGCCGAATTTCTTCACCGTGGGGTCGGCGAAATAGCCCGGGATGATGGGGTTGCCCGCAGAGGGGGCGTTAAACGCCTTGGCGTGAAAAGGTGAAGAGGTGAAAGGGTGAAGAGGTGAAGAGGAAAAGGAGGTTAATAAGAGGGAAGAGAAGGCGATGGTGAGCACCAATCGTCCGCTTACCACAGCGCATATCCTCCTATATAAATCGTTTATCTTAGTGATCATCTATAAACTATAAACTATAAACTATAAACTTTAAACTATAAACAATAACACTTCAGCGCTTTAGTATGATCAGGAATCCGCCGCCACTGGCCATCTTCAGGTTCAGTTTGTCGGCAGCAGTCAGCGTACGTCGTTCGATATGGTAGTCCTCGGCATTGTGGTTGGCATTGATGCCGTCCGTCACGATGGTTGCCTGGTAACTGACACTGGGCAAAAGGCAGTCGAGAGAGAGGGTGACTGTCCTTTCGTCCCAGTTCGTCTGACCGCCGATGTACCAGTCATCGCCATGCCGGCGGGCGGTCACAATATAACAACCAATATTACCAAGTAGAATCTTTGTCTCGTCGAAGGTGTCGGGGATGCTCGTGATCAGGTCCACGCAGGGCTGCTCACGCTCGTAGTTCGTCGGGGCGTCGCAGAGCATCGTGAAGGGGGAGTCGTGGACGACGTAGCAGGCCAGTTGGTGACAGCGGGTGCCCATCGACACGGGGTTCTGGTAGCACTCCACCCAGTTCTCCTTCGTGCCGTTGCGCATGGCGCCTGGCGTGAAGTCCACCTGTCCGGCCATCATGCGGATGAAGGGGAAGGTGACGTCGTACTTCGGCATGTCTGTATCCTTCTTTGCCCAGCGGGCCTCTTCCATGCCGAACACACCCTCATAGTTGATGATGTTGGGGTAGGTGCGGCTCATGCCGGTGGGGGCATAGAAGCCGTGATAGTCTACAAACAGCTTGTATTGCGCACAGGTCCTGGCGAGCCGTTCTGCCATCTCCACCGCTGTCTGGTCGTTGCGGTCCATGAAGTCGATCTTCCACCCCTTGATACCCATGGCGGTGTATTTCTCGCAGGCCTCCAGCAGGTGCTCGTCGAGCACGTTGAACACGGTCCAGAGCACGATGCCGACACCCTTCTCCCGCCCGTAGTCGATCAGCTGCTGCAGGTCGATGTCGGCGATGGGGTGCATGATGTCGCCCTTCGACGAGTCGTACCAGCCCTCGTCGAGCACCACGTAGGGGATATGGTTCTTGGCTGCGAAGTCTATATAATATAAGTAGGTTCGCGTGTTGATGCCTGCCTTGAAGTCTACACCCTTCAGGTTCCAGTCGTTCCACCAGTCCCACGCCACCTTGCCAGGCTTTATCCACGAGGTGTCGCCGATCTGGTTCGGAGTGGCCAGCGCATACACCATATTGTTCACGGGCATCTCCGTGTCGTTCTCCGTGATGGCCATCACGCGCCAGGGATAGGTTCTGGCTCCTGTCGACTTGGCGATAAAGTCTTCTGTCTCTGCCACGTAGCTCATGCCCCGCCACTTGTAGTAGTCCATGCGCTTGGGATATTTGGCAAATGAAGCGTGGAGCGTGAGTTTTTCACTTGTAAGGAACATGCCGGGATAGCTGCGGAGGTCGCTCTCGAGGATGGTCACCTTCACGTCGCCGCTCTGGATGGTGGCAGGCAGGAAGATGTATTTGTCCTTCGCCTCGGAGAGCATCGTCTCGTCGTAGGTGTTCTGGAAGGCCATGGCGAAGGGCTTCTCGTCGTTGGTGGAGTAGGCGAGCCAGGCCTTGCTGTCGGCGGGGAAGCAGAAGTCGGCGATCTCGTTGTCGATGACCGTCTCCTTCTTGTTCTTCGTGTACCAGCGGTAGGCCACGCCCTCGTCGCAGACCATCACCTGCAGGCCGCAGCCGTCAGCCCTCATCAGGTCTATCTGGGTGCCTGTCATTTCAATCTTTCCTTGCCGGTAAAAGGGTGCAGGGATAGTCTGGGCTATCTGTTTACGGCCTTTGAACTGACAGTTTAGGCTGGGTAAACTGCCAGTTTTCTTAGGGTAAACTGCCAGTTTAGACTGGCTAAACTGTTTCTGAACAAGGTCTGCACGGACGGTTAGCACGCTCTTTCCCTGGTGTTCGATGCTTATTTCCCCTCTGTCGCTGACCTTGGCCGAGAGTCTGCCGTTGGGCGAACTCACGGTATAGTCCTTTGCCGTCACGCTGTTGCCAGCGCAAAGCGCCAATAGTGCCGCAGCCAATACCTTCTTTATCATATCACTTTTACTCCTTCACTCCTTCTCTCCTTTACTCCTTCACTCCTTTCACCACTTCCTTCAGTTGGTTCGTGGCACGCTCGATCATATCCATCGTACCGCTGCCGTCGCTCACGTAGCGGATTACCATTCCGGCATAGCCGATGGCACGGTTGGCCTTCTCGTTGTCCTCAGGCAGTTGCTTCGCCTTCTCCAGGAGCTGCATCAGTTCGTCCATGTCCTCCAGTTCGGGCAGGTTGCCTGGGCGCATCGTGTTGATGACGGCATTCAGGGCGTTGGCGGCCTTGTCGATCTCCTCCTGGCTGTATGTCTTGTCGGGGGCATCCATGTAGGGGATGGTTTTCTCGTATTGTGCCGTCATGCGGGCGAAGCCGTGCTTGGCCCAGGGTGCATACTCAGGCACCTTCACCGTGAGGGCGTTCCAGGCCTGTTGCTCCTCGCTGCGGCCCTTGGCGATCAGGAGCAGTTCGCGCAACTGCGACTTGTCGATTTCGTTCGTGACAGCCAGTTTGGCGTTGGGATCGGACTCCACGTTCATGCGGAAGTAGTGGGTCACGTGCTCGTCGCCCGCATAGTCGGGGAAGAAGGTGCGGCCGCCGTGGGTCAGCGTATAGAGGTGGGCGTCGGCCCCTGTCCCCTCCTTGGCGCCGCAGAGCGTGATGTCGCTGAGGTCAGACTTCAGGTTGACGGTGGCCTCGTCCCAGTTCTTGATGCCTGTCGTGGCCATCACCAGCGGACCGTACATGAAGGTGCCTGCCCACATCGGGGTGTATTCCGTCTTGGCACCCTCCCCGTAGGCGGGAGCGGTCTCCATCTTGTCGGGGCCGAAGTCGAGGTGCTTGGTGAAGGGCATCACCACCTCTACCACGTCAGTCTCCTTCCATTGGCGGGCGGGAATCTCCACATAACTGCTGGGCTGATAGGCCTTGGCGACAGACTTGCCGTTGAGTTTCACGTCGAAGCCCTCCGTAGCCCAGTAGGGCACGCGCAGTTTCATGGCGAATTTGGTGGAGGATGGAGTGTGGAGGGCAGAGTGAGAATTGAAGATGCGGATGGTGGATTTCTCTGCTGGCCACTGGCACTCCTGTTTCAGCGTGACGCCCTTCTTCTCCCAGCGGGCGGTGGTAGGCAGGTAGAGGCCTACCCAGATGGTGTTGTCGTTGACGAAGTAGGCTGCCTCCTGGTACTTCACGTGGTTCTCCACGCCTGTGCCGCCGCAGCAGGTGGCCTGTGGCGTCTCGTTACCCCAGGGCTTCGAGGCGTCGAGGCCCACGGCATACTGATAGACGGTCTGATACTCCTTAGGATTCACCGAGCCGATGATCTGGTTGTAGAGCACGCGTTCGTAGTAGTCCATATAGCGGGCATCGTCGGGATTGAAGCAGTTCAGGTCTTTCGTCAGCTTTGCCAGGTTGTAGGCGCAGCAGGTCTCGTTGATGGTAGGCTCTGGGTGCAGTTCGCGCCCTCCCCAACTGGTGACGTTGTTCAGCATCGAGGTGATCTGCGAGTAGGGCTGACGAAACATCTCACCGTTGCCCACGCCGCCCATCGCATAGCGGTAGCGGCCCTGTATCATCGTCCAGAAGTTCTGGGCGAGGTTATAGTAATAAGGATTGTTGTTGCCGCGGAAGGCTCTCAGGGCGCCCGTCACCATCGGGATATGCTGGTTGGCATGGCGGGTTCGGATGGCGTCGATGTTCCTGGCCAGGGGGTCGAAGAAGGCGGGGCTGTCGAAGCAGGTGGCTGCCTCCAGCAGGTGGGCCTTCTCCTCGGCATTGCCCGTCATCTCAGAGAGCCGTGCCAGCGACTCTGCCATGCCGCCCACCTCGCCGGCGATGTACATGTTCCACATCTCGTAGCGGTTGCCGGGCTTGGCGCGGCGCTCGTCCTGACGGCCGTCGCTCTTCACGTAGGTACGG
>OCTW011476770.1_pt1 | contig 16250 bp, 11 predicted proteins | sample 1539671 | NCBI WGS metagenome assembly OCTW01 (sample SAMN02144230, study PRJEB22623) | gut metagenome | biome: sheep rumen | host: Ovis aries | place: New Zealand
TGTTCAATCGTTACGGCTTGCCCTGTCATGTCATGTTCTTCCTGCTTCGATTCTGCGGAACAAGACACAAGAAAAAGGCTGGCAGCAAGAAGTGTTATAATAATCAATATTCCCTGTAGGCGTTTCATTTCGTCACCTCCTATGAAATCGGATATCTTAAAAAGCTTTTACCATTGTGCCAGTAACTCATTACTAACGAACTCATTAATTCTAAACCAGATTCACCCCTTATTCTCCTGCCCGCATTATAAATATTGCTGGTGAAGTAACAGCTATGTATTATAGAAATAATAGTAATCTACGTTACTTGGCATTTGATCTTCCATCAATGTCCCCCATGATGTTTCTAAGAATCGTTCACCCTTAACGCTGATTCTTAAAACAACCTGTTTTGTGCTTTTGTTATAAAGTCGGATCGTGACCTCTTTTGGCATATCATCTGCTTGTCGTGGGAAGTACTTAATTGCATCTAAGACAATGCGGGCGCAGTATTGCGAATACAGTTCCTGTTCTTTTTCGTCCTGAAAAGCAATTACAACATCAACTTCCCCGTTTTCATCAATACAGTCATAGACTGTATAGTTGGTCTGGTTTTCTATATATTTTGCCAACGGAGCTTTTGACTGATCAGTAGTAATTAGTGTTATCGCAAGGGCCAAAACAAAAACCCCGATAATAATAAGCAATAGCTTTCGTTTCATAAGATTCTACTCCTTAACAGTTTGACAAAGCCGAAAAGGAACACGTGGTTAACATCTGATGTGCTTTATAATTCCACAACACGGTCACATTCTTTTACAAGTCTATCATCGTGAGTCGCGAGAATGATTATCGCCCCACCTTTAGCGCATTGCCGCATCAAGGAAACTACATTCTTACGATTTTCTGCATCTAACGATGCCGTTGGCTCATCGGCATATATAACAGAGGCATCTTTGAACATGGACCTTGCTATCCCTAAGGGAACTAAATCATCAAGTAGTAATAAACCCCCGCAAAGAGAAGCATGTTAGAAAACGTCGTTGCTCCACGCTGAAGCCTTGTTCCATAAAGCTGTGTACAGCATGGAACAAGATAAGCTATTACTTCCGCAAGCAAAAGCGGGATAAGCCGTACTGAAAAGGTTGTATATAGCAGGCTGATTGCAAGCGTAAGAAGCAGGTTTAGGATAATGGCCGTCATACCATAAGACACGAGAATCTGTTTTGTTGAATACGGAAGGGATAGCCCCAGCTTGCATTTATCAGAAACCGTTTTTGCCTGCTTGACCAACAACTGATACAAACCGCTTAATGCTGTGGTCGTGCAGAAAACCGCGATCACACGGGTTATGGCAGGATCGTCCAGCAAAGGCATGAAGGCAAAAAGATTTGTGCGGCTGACGATCCACCCTCCCAGCAGGAAGATGGTCAGAAGTACCACCGTCTGTTTTTGCATTCGGAATAGTTCCAATACACTTTTGACCCATAGAGCAGATTTCTTTGAAGGATTTAAGTGGTACAGCATAGGCCCCCTGACGTATGCTGGGCGATTTTCCTCTGCTAGCTGTTGCATTCTCGCATAGTCATTCTGGCTGACAGCGACAGACGCCGCCTCAATGCTTTGTAACCGCTCAAAGTATTTTGAAATGTTCATTTTTAAAAAACGCTGGACATAAAACCAAACAGCACAAAGAGAAAGAGCTAATACTGCTGCCATAATTACGGAATGAAATAACAGCAGGAACGTGCAAAGAGCATATGCAGCACATACACCCCATCTTTTCTTTCCGTTTGTGTGGTAAAAAACCCATGATAAGAAAGTGCAGTTGCAAATATAAAGCGTGAGAATGAGCCATACCCTAAAAAAGTCCAGATTAAAAAGAAATCCGTTCAAAAAGCAAGCAACAATGCCGGCAATAAGAGCTGACACAAGCACAGAAAAAATCTGCTTGCGGATAAGGCTTTTTTTGAAATAGCCGGTATTATATGTATGCAGCACGGATGCCGCCTCTATTCTGAATACAGGAGTTTGATTTAGAAACACCCGAAACACATTTACAGCAGCCACAAGCAGTAATGTGTAGAACACGCCCCTTTCCATAGCACCTGTCCCGTACCCGGCTTTTGCGATAACGAAAAAGAACTGATACAGCAATACACCGCCGACGATAACGACACCGATGAGGCCTTGCCATGTGTGACGAATGGTGCCTTTCATGAGCCGGAGCTTGTTTTTTAAGAGCAGGATTTCAGCTTGATATTTCATTTTGTTCCACCAATTTCAAATACACAGCCTCCATAGTGCTGTCCGCAGGAAGCCGTGTTGCTGAAAGCAATTCCTGTTTTGAGCCGGATAATAGACGCTTGCCTTTCTTTATCACAACGTACTGATCGCAAATGTTTTCTGTCACGTCCAGCAAATGACTGGACAAGAGAACAATCTTTCCTTTTTCTTTCTGTTCCAGCAGCAAGGCTTTTAAAGTAGCAATCTGCTTCGGATCCAAACCGGTAAAGGGCTCGTCGGCAATAAGCAGTTCATATTCCCGCATGAAAGCCATGGCGATCATCAGCTTTTGTCTGGTTCCTTTGGACAGCGCGGCGGGAATTTTGTTCTGATGTTCCCTCATATCCAGCCTTTCAATCATTTCATCGATAGAAACGCTGCCCTGCGGGTAAATGGCCTTTGTAAAATGAAGGTGTTCTAACAGTGACAATTCTTCATAGAAAACGGGAACATCGGGGATATACGAAACAGGGTAAGCCCCTGACGGAAAAGAAAATATGTCTTTGCCATCAAGCGTTATAGTCCCGCTGTCCGGCGCGAAATAACGATATATGTTCTTTATGATCGTTGATTTACCCGCCCCGTTTTCTCCCACCAGTCCGACGATCTGTCCTCGATTTGCGGAAAAGGAAATACCGCCCAACGCTAGGACGTCCCCATAGGAATAGAAAACCTGATTTACTTCAAGACCCATTTCCCACCCCTTCCTTCCGTCAAAGTACATAGACGCAGCAATTATAATCAGCGCAGCACAAGAATGAATTATATTTCACACCTGTCGCTTTTTGGAAACGCCGGTGATTAAAACAACATACAATTTCTCGGCTTCGTTTTCGGGTTCACCTTTTTATTTTTCACCTTGCTCTGTCGCTTTTTCTTTAATAGAGCTGAGAAACCTCTCGTAACCAGTTACCGCTTCTTCAACACTGAACGTTTCAATGCCGTCTATTGCTCTGAATGCATTGTCAGTGATTTTTATACAGTACGACACATTCCCGAAGAAATGTAGATGCCCGTTCTTCGAAGCCGCCAACTGGCCTTCGAAATCTTCGCTTAGTCCCTCATAGGCAGGAACTCCGGTATAAGAATAGCAATATGTTGTGAACTCATTATCAAAGCAGTTGATTTGTATATATCCGATTTCGTTGCCGTTAGTGTAAAGCTTATACACATAGCCATTGCAAACATCGTATGGATCATAAAGGAGAACAGGCTCTCCAAGCGTTGTTTTCTCGGACCAAGTGCAGTCTGGGTCCGCTTCCCCCAATATGCGCTGGATCTCTTCATTGGCAAATTGCTCGGCCAGAACTTCCTCTTTCTCCCTCTTTGCAACGACCACAAACCTTCCATTGTCTGTGTGATAATTACAGGTGGACAGCACCAGCAGTTCATCACCATAGGAGACTTCAACACCTGTATCGTATATTGCAGCAGCCTTAACTTCGTTCATGTATTCATCAAATACTTCTTCATCGGAGAGATCATAATAATCATAATAGCGAAACACCCCTGTTTCATCCTTTCCATACACACGGCTATAAAATGCGGCAACCACCCGGTATTCCCGCTGTTCATACAGGGTATCGAAGCGGATCAGAGGGTGCTCCTCATAGAAGCTTTGATCGGCATATTTAGGAATCTGGCCAAACATGGTCTTGTTCCTCATATGATGTCCATAGATTAAATAATAGTTTCCATCTGCCGAACATCTCTCATCAATAAAGGGAACACCGCTGTAGGAAAATGAACCGTCAAAAGCTCTTTCCAAATAGTATTCCGGCCTATCAGGGGTATACATCACAGGGAAATCTATATCTGTTCCTTCAATAGACAGCCAACCAAAAAAGTCGGGATTCATTTCAAAAAGGGGTAAGTACTGCTGCAGCGGGGTTCTTTCTCTTGGACTATCGGTCGATGCAGCAGAAGAGTTGTCAACCGTCTTGTCCTCACTACTCGTTGTATCACCATTCTTAGCTGTAACATCGTTCTGAACACTTGGAGTTTCAATCGTTGGTGTGCTTTTTGAAACGTTTTCTGACAATTCTCTAAACGCATCACGTTCAGTCTTTGCCGTAACCAAGCCATTTGCCAGCTTATAAGCTGAATAACAAAAAGAGGCAAGAAGAACGATGTAAATTATAGAAATGCCGTAGCGATGCCATTTTTTGCACCCGTGTGTTTGCGTTCTCTTTTTATATAAACCCCTCATTTGAACACCAGTCCTTCTCGCATCTTTTATTGGAAAATGCGGCGGCGGTATTGCACCGTCCGCCGCACATCCTTACATAAATTGATTTGCTGCTGATTGTTATGACTTCTGACGTTTTGCCCGTTTTCTCTCAAACACAAGCGTCCCAATCAACCCTATGCCAGAAAGAATCATTGCCAGGAAGTAGAGCATCAAATGCGACTCATCTCCGGTCTTTGGTGTGTCAGTGGGTGGCGGCGTTGTCGTTTTTGTATTGGTGACAACAAAGCCCGTGTGCATGTCTCCGGAAATCGAAGTTGTGTAGCCACTCACAGCGTCTTCGGTGATTGTATAGACGATCTCATGACCGTCTGCACTGTCATACTTCGTCAGATTCGTAAAGGTATGCTTCCAGCTATTGCTCTTGTTAAGTACGACATCAGCAATCTTTACACCATCAGCATAAAGCCTTATCGTAACGCTATTTGCCGCTGTGCCTACCCATCTTTTCTCAACGGGGATGTTGATGGTCTGCGTATTCGTGTTCGTCACTACGAAGCCATCACTCATGTTGCCGGTTATGTTGCTGGAATAGCCGTCAATGTTGACTTCTCGGATCGTGTAAACAATCTCAACGCCATCCTTGTACTTATCAAGGTTATTAAACGTATGGTTCCATCCGTTAGCCTTGTTCAGAACGGCTTCGTCGACCTTAACGCCGTCAGCCAGCAGTTCAACCGTTACGTTTTCAGTGGCCGGCCCGATCCATTTCTTTGTAACGGGGATAGACACCTTGCCAGTGATTGTGTTGATAATGGTATACCCGCTTTGGTCTCCTGTGATCTCAGTGGTATATCCATCAATGCTGACCTCGCGGATTGTATAGGAGATTTCCTCGCCGTTGTTGTACTGGTCAAGGTCGGTGAAAGTATGCTGCCAGTTGTTACTCTTATTCAGCACAGTCTCTGCGACCTTAACACCGTCAGCCAGCAACTCTACGGTCACGCTATCGGCTGCAGTCCCGATCCATTCCTTCGTTACGGGAACGGAAACCTTGCCTGTGATGGTGTTGGTGAAGGTAAAGCCTGTTTCAACGCTGCCGCTGCGGCCCTGTTCGTATCCTTCCACCGGGACTTCCTGCACGTCGTACTCGATCTCATGGCCGTCTGTGCTGTCGTACTTTTTCAGGCCTGTGAATGTGTGCTTCCACTCATTCTCGGCATTAAGCACAACCGTGTCAGCGACTTCACCATCCGCCAGAAGGTTGATCGTGACAGACGTCGCCGCAGGACCGACCCACTGTTTCACAACAGGAATCTCTATGGTCTCTGTATTGGTGTTCGTGATCGTGTAACCGCTCTGATCGCCGGTGATCTCGGTAGAATAACCGTCGATACTGACTTCACGGATTGTATAAACAATCTCGACACCATTGTTGTACTGGTCGAAGTCCGTGAATGTATACTGCCAGCCGTTGGCCTCGTTCAGGATGGCCTCCGCGACCTTAACACCGTCAGCCAGAAGTTCCACGGTCACACTTTCAGCAGCAGGTCCGATCCATGTCTTCGTAACGGGGAGGGACACCTTTCCGGTGATCGTGTTGGTAAAGGTAAAGCCTGTTTCAACGCTTCCGCTGCGGCCCTGTTCATATCCCTCCACGGGGACTTCCTGCACATCGTACACGATCTCATGGCCGTCCGTGCCGTCGTACTTTAATAGATCTGCAAAGGTGTATTTCCATTCGTTCTCGGCATTAAGCACAACCGTGTCAGCGACTTCGCCATCAGCAAGAAGGTTGATAGTAACGGACTCCAATGCGGGACCGACCCACTGTTTTGCAATCTGGATTTCTATAGTCTCCGTGTTGGTGTTGGTGATAACAAATCCGTCATCCACGCTTCCGGCAACAACGGAATCGTAGCCTGCCAGGTCGAGTTCTGCAATTGAATAGCTGATCTCATGACCGTCGTTACTGTCATACTTCGGCAAACTGGTAAAAGTATACTGCCAGCCGCCTGCTTCGTCCAGAGTCGCTTCCGAAACCTTAGATCCATCCGCCAACAGCTCAATGGTCACGCTTTCAGCTGCAGGACCTATCCATTTCTTTTCTACCGGAATATCCAGCGATTCTGTATTGGTATTAGTAAATATTACTTCTTTTATCGTGCCTTCTGCATGCGGATCATACGTGACTTCTACGTGTGGATCATATCCCGGGAGTATGTCTTCCTGAACAGCATAGGAAATCTCGTGGCCGTCTTCCGCATCATATTTTGGAAGATCCGTAAATTCGTGCTTCCAGCTATTGTCTTCTGTCAAGAGAACAGTTTCTATTTCTCTGCCATCGGAAAACAGCCTGATGGTTACACTCTCTGCGGCAGGCCCGATCCAGACTTTCCTTACCGGAATGTTGATCGTTGCCATGTTGGTGTTTGTGATCGTATATCCGCTCTGATCTCCGGTGATCTCCGTGGCATAACCGTCGATGCTGATCTCCTGAATCGTGTACGCGATCTCAACGCCGTTATTATACTGATCGAGATCGGTGAAAGTATGCTGCCAGTTGTTGGATTCACTCAATTCAGCTTCATCCACCTTTACACCGTCGGCCAGAAGCTCCACTGTCACGCTTTCAGAAGCAGGCCCGATCCATGTCTTTGTGACAGGGATGGACACCTTGCCGGTGATGGTGTTGGTGAAGGTAAATCCTGTTTCAGCGCTGCCGCTGCGCCCCTGCTCATATCCGGGTACAGGGACTTCCTGCACATCGTACACGATCTCATGACCGTCTGTGCTGTCGTACTTAGGCAGTTCGGTAAAGGTATGCTGCCACTCGTTCTCAGCATTAAGGACAACCTCTGCAGTCACTTCTCCATCGGCCAAAAGGTTAATGGTGACAGATTCGGCGGCAGGTCCGACCCACTGCTTCACAACAGGGATCTCAATGGTCTCTGTGTTTGTGTTGGTAATAATGAAGCCTCCCTCCGGGTTTTCGGAGATCTCAACTTCATAGCCGTCAGGCACATTGACTTCGATAATCGTATAGACGATCTCGTGGCCATCAACAGAAGAATACTTTGGCATACCCTCGAAAACACCGCTGTAATCATCCTGATCTGACAGATACATGGTGTCTACAGGGGTTCCATCTGCTAATAACTGGATTACAAGCGTTACCGGCATAGTATCCCCGCGTGTAGACGAACGCTGAACCGACTGTAAAATAATTTCCTGTTCGGCAACCGGCCCGATCCACTTTTTAACGACCGGTATGTCAATGGTTTCCGTATTGGTATTGGTAACCAAAAAGCCATCATTTACATTGCCTGTAATCTCTGCAGAGTATCCATCGATTCTTACCTCTCGGATCGAGTAGATGATCTCTGTGCCGTTATTGTACTGGTCAAGATCCGGGAAGGTATACTGCCAGCTGTTAGATTCATTCAGTACAGCTTCGTCGATCTTTACGCCGTCAGCCAGAAGCTCCACTGTCACACTTTCTGCGGCGGGCCCGATCCATGTCTTAGTAACGGGAATGGACACTTTGCCGGTGATGGTGTTGGTGATAATGAAGCCTCCCTCAGGATTTTCAGTCACGGTTGCCTCGTATCCTTCAGGTGTATAAAGTTCAATTACGGAATACTGTATCTCATGGCCATCCGTGGAATCATATCTCGGGAAACCTTCAAATACACCGGTATAATCATTATCCGACGTAAGAACGATTATATGAACAGGGGTTTCATCTGCCAGCAGCTGTACCCATATCGATACAGGCACAGTATCTGCTCTTGTCGGTATGTCCTGAACAGCATCAACGATCTCTTCTTCCGCAACCGGCCCGACCCACTGCTTCACAACAGGGATATCAATGGTCTCCGTGTTCGTGTTGGTAATCGTGTATCCCTGTTCGGCAGAGCCGCTGTAATGGGGGGTGTAGTTGTCTCCCGGTTCTTCTTCAACTGAATACCGGATTTCCTCTCCCGCATCATCAAACTTTCTGAGATTGTCAAACGACCCGGTCCAGTTTCCGTCTGCAGTCAGAGTGATGGTTTTTCCGGTATCAGTTTCATTTGCAAGCAGGTGCACAACAACGGCATCCGCTCCGACAGGACCGACCCATGTCTTCGTGACAGGAACAGAAACCTTGATGGGTTCATCCTTTATGGTCAGCTGGTCGCCAGTGATGTCGTATTCGATCTGGCTGGACGGATACTCTGTAAGGACGAAATAGGTTGGTTCTTCGTTAACCTCATACCCGGCAGGGGCAGTTGTCTCAACCAGGCAATACGTTCTGTCCGACCAAAGGGTCCAGCCAAGGTTTTGCAAATGGCCAACGATCAGGGCGCTGCCATCCGCTCCGGTTGTAAAGGTGACGTTCTGGCCATTGCTGTCACGGACAGGGATCATGTTTTCGCCTTCCATATAGAACAGCTGGAATGTCGCGCCGGCCAGCACGGTGGAGAGTGATTCGGAATCCCGCTTCACAATCGTTATACTGGGATTACTGGCTGTTCCTCCGCCGGAAGAATCCACAACCGCGGTTTCCTCAACGGTCATTTCAAAATTGCCAAACTTAACTGTATTGGAATAAGTAACATTTCCGCTTCCCAGTACTCTTGCCTGGTAAGTAATTACAAAGGTTGTTTCATCCGGGACCTCAGTAAAGGTCAGGGTGTTTGTTTCGTCGTCGTGCTGAACAACGATAGAATCGTTCGCCGGAGATATCGTCAGCGAATCGGGAATAAAGCGAAGGTTTGAGGACAGCACATCCTGGATCGCCAGCACATCAGACGTAGGGTCAAGGTCCTCCGCATACTGGTTGATGATGACCTGGAACTCAGCAACATATCCGTTATCAGCAGTCGGACGGGTCAAAAGCTCTTTGTCCACATAGGGGAAGTATGTATAATTGACCGATCTGCTTGACTGAAGGTCGTCCCACGAAGCTGTGTTCTCCAGGTTGATGCCGTTTTGGGATGCCGCTGCAGCAGCGTTCAGCGCATTCAGTGCGTCCTGATCTTTAACTATCAAAGAATAGGAAACCTGATAGTATGGATAAAAGCTCCCGTTGCTCTGTTTGGGGAAACTGCTTACAGTAATATCCATGCCGTCCGAGGTATCGACTGCGGAGATGGTTCCGTTTCCGTCTGTCGGGGTGTAATTGACCCCGCCAAGGATCTGGATCCCTGCCGCCTCGTAGAACTTCAAGTATTCCGTATTGAAGGAATCCTGGATAGTGATCCCGTCCTCCGTCGGACCGAACAGTGCCAGAGAGTAGCGGAATACAGGGTAGGTCACACCGTCAATTTCAACTTCCGATCGCTCTACAAAGCTCTTAACCAGGTTCGTCTTGATCGGAATGACAGTGGCATTGACCGTCTCCGTCCTGTAGGAGTCAGACCAAGCACACGCATAGTTCCGGTGTCTGTAGAGTGTAGAAGAAGAATAGCCGTCATTTGCGGCGAGGTTCAGCCAATCCTGATTGACTGTTGTTTTATATCGGATGACGATATCACGCGGCTGCCCATCCGGGCTGGGAAGAAGCCCTTTGTTGGCATCATTCTGCGTTTCGGATTTGTAGAAGGTTATCGTGAAGCTCCGTCCATCGCTTCCTGTGCGAAGTCTCCAGGATTCCCCCTCCAGAAGTCCCTCAATTACAAAGGAGTCTTCCTGCGGATAATCAATATAGGTTTCCCCTTCGTATGCGAGCTTGGGGCAGTCATCAACAACGTGCATTTCCGGAAGCCCGCTACCGGGAACCGTCACCTTGATTTCCCATTCGGACTCTGTTGAAGTTGTGCCCACTGCGTTTTTCTGGATGCCGAAGACGCTTTCACCGATCGGTCCAATAGTAACATTCCCCTCATCATAAGCACCATAGACCTGTGCCCCGTTCACCACGGTAAGATCCCCAAGAGCACCGGTAGTATCAATCAGCGAGGTGCAAATGATTTCATAAGAAGCTTTCCCGTCAGAATCAGGCGTTACATACTCCCAGCCCCAGATGCCATCACTGTTTTGCCACAGGTATGCCAGGTCACTCCATGGAACAACGCGTGTCTCCGTTGTCCCGTTTTCAAAGGTCACATTAACGGTAAGCCCGTCTCCGTTGAAGTGCATAAACGGGCGGCTGTTTGTCGTGATCCAGTCATAAATGCTGGCTCCGCCCATTTCCATTTTGTGATCTTCGTTGACCCGGATCTTCCAGGTCTGCTCGTAGAGATTCTCGCTGATCTGCACCGGCTCCCCAACGGGCCGCTTTGCTACCCGCTGGAAATCCGCCTGGCCCGCAAAATTCGCGCTGGCTTCCTTGCCGTCGGGCACCTGATCGCTTGTGACGCGTGCCGTATTGTTCGTCTGCTCAACCGTCCCGTTAGAACTGATCTTTGTATTATCCACAGTGGCGCTATACCGCAGCGTGATGATTTCTCCGTCAACCGTTTGGGGAATCGTCACGCGGAATCCATTTTCCACGGAGGTATAATCCGGCGTTACGGAAAGAACACCGTTTTTGTTTGACTCCACAACAACGTCCTGATTGAAAATCAGGGCAGTTCCTGTAAGGTGGTCTTCAATGACCACGTTTTCGTTCAGACCTTCAGAACAGATCTGAAGCTCATAGTTCGCCGTGTCAGTGTCCATATCATAGACAACGCGCTTTTGAATCCCCAGATCAGATGTTTCTTCATATACAAAGTCTTTTACGATGTTCTCGTTGAAAACAATCTCGTCGGCAGTCTGGTCAAAAGAGGAGGAGATGGAAATGCTGAAATTGACATTGGGCATAGCTTTCAGACGGTCAAAGTTCGGGTCGTCCTGATTAAAGCGTACCCGAAGCTGGCCGTCAACAACTTCAAAAATGTTGTCATAGACGATAGCGGTGCCGTTCTCATCAACAACCGTCAGTGAGAAAGCGGTGGCTCCGATGTCGTTTATGATAACACCGTCTGGAAAGTTATATGTAAGGACACTTTCATCATCAAACTGAAGCCCTTCGTTTTCGCTGAACTTCAGCGTCATCTCATAGGTGCTGTTCGGATTAATAATGTAATTTCCGTTTTCATCGGTAGGGGCATTAATGATAACGTCCGTAAGAAAATCAGAGAGGTTCGTGCTGGTAGCAGATCGGGTTGCTCTTGTCTCCGGAACAGCTTCTTCCTCTTCCTCGCTTTCAGGCATCGTCTCGCTGACAACACCATATTCCGAGAAATGGGAAGCAGTGATCTCGATTTCTACAGGAGCAGTATTTGCCATGATGGACTTAAGCTCCTCAACAGTGCCGTCATCATTTTTGTGATAAACACTGATCTTTGTATCTGCCCCATCGTTGGAAAGAAGAGATGAGCTTGCACTGATCGAAAAAGAAACAGAAACGCCAAGGTCATTTGCTGGTTGAACCTCTGCGCCTGATGCGTCAATAAAAGTGATGTCAAATCCAACTTTGTTATCTTCTTTGCTGACAGCCTTGATCATCACCGACGTGCCTTCCGGAAAGCTGTTGGCAGGGGCGTTGACCTTAACCATTACACCACTTGAAGAAGCATCCCCAATGATTGGCGCTGAGTTAAATACAACCGCTGCTTCAGGCTCGCCTGAAGACTCTTTTACAGGCTCATCTGAAGACTCTTTTGCAGGCTCATCAACACCCTCGTCTATGTTTTCATCCGAAGTACCGGAAGGTTCACCCTCGTCCTTGTCAACGGAAGAGGGGTTAGATACAGATTCATCCGTATCTGACCCTTCGGCAATGACTTCGTTCTCATTCGTGTCATTATCTTCCTGCAAGGCCGGGTTTGAAGTCTCCTCAACAATTGCTGCGGGAACCTCATCTGCCGGTTTTTCTTCACTTGCTTCCGTGTCGCTGCTTTGCTCGATTGCGACTTCCTCCGTCACCGCTTCATCATCGGCAGCGAAGGCAACAGCTCCGTTGGCAAACATTGAAAACAACATGCAAAGCACACACAACATTGACAACGTCTTTTTCAGCGTTCTGCTCTTCCACATAGTTCTGCTCTCCTTTACTTGCTCTTGTTTAAACGACCCTAATGCCCTATGAAAAGCTCCTAAAACGCGCAGTGACACAGGGTACAATCGAAGTATGCCGAATCACAACAAACGGGAAACTAATAAAAGAATGAAATTGGAGAAAAGAACTGAACAATATGTTTCAATCAAAAAAGCAGCCCGGAACGAGCAAATAAAACTCGTTTCGGGCCATTAAATACCATTTATTAAAGGGCATTGCCATAGAAAAAGTGGTCATTATTTAATATGGATATCGGCTATTATCGAAAGCTTTTCCATCCGGCTTTCCAGTTCTGCGCTTAGATTGGCACAGGCAAGCAATTCTTCATCGATTTCACGACTTTTGGGGAGTTCCGTTTTATAGCGGATCCTATGTTCCAGGCTCGCCCACAGATCCATGGAAAGTGTGCGGAACTGTACCTCGACTTTCACGTTCTTCTTTTCGTTTTGTAAAATGACCGGGGTTTCCACGATCAGATGCAAACTGCGATACCCGTTGACCTTGGGGCATTGGATATAGTCTTTCCGTTGGATAACAAAAATATCTTCCTGCTGCGTAAAGAGATCCGCAACCATGTAAATATCCGAAACGAAAGAACAAATGATGCGGACGCCTGCAACATCCATGATGTTTTTCTCTATGCTTTCCGCTGAAATTGGGAACCCCCTTCGGTCCAGTTTTTTCAGTATGCTCTCCGGAGATTTCAGTCTTGTTTTGATCGCCTCGATAGGCCCACGATCACTTTGAAGAGACAGCTTTTCATTGAGGATATTGAACTTGGTTTCGACCGTTGTCATGGCACAGCGGTAATACTCTATCAGTTCATTATATAGATTTGATATACTATGTACAGTTCCAACAGCGGCTGGTTGATTTCCTGCTATCAGGTTTTGTCCCTCTGATTGATTATCTACTCGCATTCATTACTCCTGTATTACATGGCATGTACAGCGAGTCAGTGATGATCGTTTGCTCACCTGCTATGATTGCAGCCTTGCTGTCAATGTGTCTATAGCAAGGGAGTAAGAAAATTAGAATCTCGCTGTTGCCCGGAAGAAAGGATTAGGGTATCTCGAATAAATACTGTTCGAGCTTTCTTATATGCCCAAACATAAAAATGCTTAATCGTGACACAGCAGACTGGATCAAGCAAACATACCCGTTTCCAGTCTGCTGAAGATAGCACTTTTAATACGATATGCATGGTATTAAACAGTCGCCATCGGTCTATTTGCTGTTCTTTTCAAGCGCCGGATAAACAAGAGCGGCAAGAACTGCTCCTACAAGCGGACCTGCTATAAACACCCAAAGAGAACTCATGGGATCACCGTTTCCTGCGATTGCTGAAACAACAGCAGGGGCAATGGAGCGGCTCGGGTTTACGCTGGTTCCAGTAAGACCGATGCCAAAAATGTGAACAAAGGTGAGAGACAAGCCTATGATAAGGCCACCAAAAGAGCCATGCTTGAACTTTTCAGACGTGACTCCCTGAATTACCATTAGGAAAATAAAGGTCAAAATGATCTCAACAATAAGACCGGCTGTTGTGCTTCCGTTTACGCCCGCAAGACCATTGCTGCCCAACGCACCGGTCATGTCAGATACTTGCCCCAGTTTAAAGATTGCAGCTAAAAGGGCGGACGCGATAAAAGCGCCAACGAGCTGGAAAATCCAATAGAAGATTGCATCTTTTCCGGAGACCTTTTTGCGCACAAGCATTGCGAGGGTGACGGCTGCATTAAAATGACCGCCCGAAATGTTGCCAACGCAATAAGCCATAGCAACAACAGATAGTCCAAAGGCCAGAGCAGTAAGAATATATCCCCCGCCCGCTGCGGCGTCGCATCCTACCAGCATGGCGGTTCCGCAGCCCATAAAGACCAAAACAAAGGTACCAATCAGTTCAGAAAAATACTTTTTCATTTTGCTTAGAAACTCCTTTCATTTTTCCTGTAAAACTGTATGGAAAGATATAGTGTGTTGTCCGAAGGGGCAACGAGCTTTATCCTGATATTACATATCACTCGGGTAATAATGAAAAACTAACAAAACACAAGGCAATGAAAAAGAGATGCACGGCTAGTGCTGTGCACCTCTCATTTCAAAACCCTTTAATTATTTATTGTCTTGCGTTTCAAACAAACTGCCCAGAGTAGCTCTGGCAAGGACTCGTTCTGTTCCCTTCTGGATCTTCCTCATATGATCCTCAAAGATTTTATATCCGGCGAATCGTTTATCAAATATGGCAAAGAGCTGACATGTGCCTTCTACCGCTTCTATTACATCAAGCAGGGAAAAGCTTAACAACGTTTCGTTTGAATAGAAAGATTTTTCAGCCGTGTCCTGTTCAGCTATCGAGAAAATAATTCCTTTTTCTTTCAGACTGTCACAAACGCGTCCGGCAACAAGCTTCGGCGTTCCCGTCTGCATTGCTATCTCACTTAGGGTCACTCCTTTCCTTTCGCCAGAATTGTCGATGGCATGGTTTTGATTTAAGCAATACAGGATCCGTACTGCATAATCGGTATCTCTTTTGAGCTGCATGATCGCATGGTCTCCTTAAATATAAAAAACGAATTTTATTACACTGCCCCTTCCATTATGAAATAAGTTATCAGTCTCCTGCTAACACCTTCCAAACAAAAACAGCGATTCCGAGTTCTCCGATTTTCAAAAAAAAGAATGCCGCCTTGACTTTTATTTCTACATCATGTAGAATGTCTATCACTACAACATGTAGAAAGAAGGCATGCAAATGAAAAGAAACGATTCTCTGCCGGATAGCGAGCTTGAGGTCATGCAGATTATCTGGCAATGTGAACCTCCCGTGTCCCGTAGTGCCATTGAGGAAACGCTAAACAAGCAAAAAAATCTGGCTCCCAGCACCATTCTCACGTTTCTTTCACGATTATGTGACCGTGGTTTTCTGCGCACAGAGAGAAAAGGTCGTACGAACCTCTACACTCCTCTTGTTTCGCATAAGGAATACCTGGCTCAGGAGAGCCGTCGTTTACTGGACAGGCTCTATGGCGGATCACTTTCCGCCTTTGCTGTTTCACTATGCGACAGCGGAATCACAAGAGAAGAGCTCCAAGCATTACGAGCTATTCTTAACGAGGAGCCGCTATGATTTGGGGTCAGATTATATGGGGACTCATCCTTGCCGGGTTGCTGGGCTTCACATTTCGTCGGGCATGGCGATGGGAGCACGGGGAGGCGGCTAATGTGCTGTTTTCGAAAAAGTACGGCAAGGAGACCTTCGTCTTTGTTCCCCCGACCGTCTTGTTTTGGATCCTCCTTGTTTTTCTTGTTATGTTTGTGTGGGGATTCGGCGTACAGGATGGTCTCTTGCGATTTGCCGCACATTTTGCAGATGTTCTGCTCCTGCTCAGTGTATACTACGTTCTGATATACAATGGGATGACGTGGCGCTGCGCAAGGTGTTGGACGAAGTAGATCTGGAGCATATTGCAGGGCTTCGCAATCCTGTACTCGACGGTCAACAAATCACCTTTCTGTTGTCTGACGGGAGATTCGCCACTTTCACGGAACAGCTTCTCGTGATTAATGACTTCCACCGTTACAACAGCGTGTCCGATTGTTATCTGATTACAAGCACATTTGATTGGGATACTATATTTGGATGTTTTAAATGACAGCACCTATAAATAATAAGCCAATCGAGTAGGAGAAAGTCTCCATTGGAGACTTTCGTCCTCTCACACCACCGTGCGTACCGTTCGGTACACGGCGGTTCATAAGTTTTCA
>OCTW011248135.1_pt1 | contig 16244 bp, 15 predicted proteins | sample 1539671 | NCBI WGS metagenome assembly OCTW01 (sample SAMN02144230, study PRJEB22623) | gut metagenome | biome: sheep rumen | host: Ovis aries | place: New Zealand
CGGACGTCGGACAAGCGACCGAAGACGTCGAACACTTCGCTGTTCGATTTTTCGAGGCTGGCGTCATTCCCCGCGATCTCTTCGGAGAGCGCAACGAGCTTTGCCGAAAGCGCTTCGAAACGCTGATCGGCAAGATAGGATTCTTTTCTGCGGATATCCAAAATACCTTTCGCTTCGGACAAGGTTTCGGAAAGGATCTCCCCTTGCGCTTCTTTTTCCGATAACTCTTTTACGAGCCTTTCTTTTTCCTCGGTCAGGTGCGCGAGTTTATTTTTGAAAACTGCCATCAAACCGCTGTTCTTTTCGCTGCTGACTTTGAGCTTTTCTCTCTCTTCGAGAAGGGCGCGGACGGCTTTTTCGTTCGCCTCGATGTCTTCAAGGCTTTGGTTATGCTTCGCGGAAAGGCGAATGGATTCGCTCTCCTTTGCGTACAACTCTTCGGTAAAGGCTTTAACGTTCTCGGCGATTTTCTGCTTTTTACGAACGCTGTCTTCTCTCGAATGTAAGTAATAATTGACTTCTTGATAGCGCATTTGCTCTTTATACTCAAAGAACTTTTGCGCGGCGTCACGCTGCTTTGAAAGCGGGACCATTTGACGCTCGAGTTCGGAAACGATATCTTGCAAACGCAAAATATCTTCTCCCGCGCGGGCGAGTTTTCTCTCCGTTTCCACCTTTTCCGCCTTGGTCTTGGCGATGCCGGCGGCTTCCTCGAAGATTTGGCGCCTGTCAATGGGCTTGGACTCCATAATTTCGGCAACTTTGCCCTGCCCGATGATGGAATAACCGTCCTTACCGGCACCCGTGTCGCGCATAATATCCAAAATATCGCGCAAACGGCAAATATTATGATTCAAATAATACTCGCTCGTTCCGGAACGATACAGTTTACGGGTTACGACGACTTCTTCGCGATCGGTTTTGAAAATATGATTTGAATTATCGAAAACAAGGGAGACTTCGCAATAAGACATCGAGGGGCGTTTTTCCGTGCCGTTAAAAATGACGTCCTGCATTTTGGAGCCACGAAGAGCTTTGGCGCTCATTTCACCGAGTACCCAACGAACGGCGTCCGCGACGTTACTTTTGCCGCAGCCGTTCGGTCCGACGATCCCCGTAAAGCTATTTTGAAAATCAATTACGGTTTTGCCGGCAAAGGATTTGAATCCTTGCAGTTCGAGGCGTTTGAAGTTTACCATTTTTCTCCCATAAGCGCATATTTTCGCACTATATTGAGAATTATATCATAATACTTTTACAAAAGGAAAGTAAAAAAACGGGATTCGATCGATTCGACGGTACGAGTCCCTGAAAAAAAGTAAAAACCGATCAAAGAATGATCATTTTTCCTTTAATTTTCCGAGCGCGATCGCGCAAGCCGCCCTCTCCGCCGCCTTCACCGAACGATCCGAAGCTACGGCAAGACTTTTTCCCGCCACATAGATCTCCACGGTAAATTTTCGATTCTTTTCGGTTCCGGACTCCGTATAAGGCGCGTGATAACTCCATTTGCGTTTCTCACAGAGTTCTTTAAGCTCCGACTTATAATCGCGCGTATAATGCGACGTTAAAAGGATCGTTCGACGAACGAACGCCAAGGCTTCCGAAAGAGAGCTGTCCAATGCGATCGCCGCGGTCACGGCTTCGTATAAGTCGCATTTCATTTTAACGGAAAGAGCGCAATTTCGCTTGAAGCAGCGAGCGGAAAAACCGAGCAAATCGGAAAGCGCCGCCAAAGGTTCGCGAGAGACCATCGAGGCGCGCTTTTTCGTAAGTTCGCCCGGCGTCAAACTCGGATCTTGGAAAAGCATATCGCTGACGGCGTAATTTACGACGCTGTCTCCCAAAAATTCGAGCGTTTCGTAATTCTCCGTAAGCGAAAAAGAGCTATGCGTTAAGGCGCGAAGCAAAAGAGATTCGTTTTTGAAAACGTATCCTATTTTTTCGTAGATTTCCGATAGATCCGTCATACTTGAAGATCCTTTTCGAGAGATTCGCTGACGCCGCCGAGAACCATATCGCGACACTGCAAGATCGCGCCGCAGATCGATTTCGCCTTAGAGGCTCCGTGTGCCTTAACGACGGGCTTTTTGACGCCGAGAAAAGCGGCGCCTCCGTTTTCGTTATAATCCATCGTATGCTTCAAATCCTTGAAAACGGGCTTCATCAAAAGAGCGCCGAGCTTCGCGCGAAAGGAATTCATTACGCCCTTCTTTAAGAGCTTAAAAACGGCGTTAGCCGTTCCTTCCGCGCTTTTCAAGGCGACGTTTCCGTCAAATCCGTCCGCAACGACAACGTCCGCTTCGCCCGACAAAATATCGCGCGCTTCCGCATTTCCGATAAAATTCACTTTCGGATTTTCTTTCAACAAGCGATACGCTTCAAGGGAAAAGGCGTTCCCTTTCGTTTCTTCCGCGCCGTTATTCAATAGAGCGACTTTCGGCTTTTTGACGCCGTAAACGCCCCTTAGAAAAGCGGACGCCATTAACGCGAATCCAACGAGATACGAGGGCTTACAATCCACGTTTGCACCGCAATCGCAAAGGATCACTTTTCCGCCTTTTACGGTAGGAAGCGCGGGCGCGAGCGCCGGGCGTTCCACCCCTTTGACGCGACCGATCTTCAAAGTAGCGCCGATCAAAACCGCGCCTGTGGAACCTGCGGAGACCAAGCCGTCCGCCCTGCCGTCTTTTACGGCGTCAAGAGCAACGACGAGAGAGCTGTCTTTCTTCGTTCGAACGGCTATCATCGGGGATTCTTCGCAAGTTATGATTTCCGACGCGTTTTGAAAAAGCAGTCTGTCTCCTCCTTTTTCTCCCGCAAGAGCGCGAAGCTCCTCTTCGTTCCCCGTTATCAATATTTTCAAATCGGGATCATTTTCCAGAGCGGCAAGCGCGCCCGAAACGATCTCGCGCGGCGCGTTATCTCCGCCGTAACCGTCTAACGCTATCAGCATAAGCTCCTCCAAACGTTTATAGTTAGATTATATCCCAAAACCGCCTACCTTTCAAGGTTTTTCGGTGCGGAATAAAAAAAACGCTCGGCGAACTCGCCGAGCGAATTAAATCAGTCATTCGACTTTTCTTTGATTTCCACGACTTTTTCTTTGTCATAATAGCCGCAAGAGGGGCAAACTCTATGACTCAGGATAAGCTCATGACAGTTGGGACATTCAACGAGCCCGGGCGCGCTGATTTTCCAATTTGCCGCGCGGGAATCCCTTCTCGACTTCGACGATTTACACTTGGGCACTGCCATATCAAACACCTCCTATTCCGTGCGATAAAATACACTAACGATTATTTATTATAGTGAAAGCGAGAGGAACTGTCAACGATTTTGACGAATAATTTGTATTTATATCCGAAATCGAATCGCGTTTTCGCGCTTTTTTCAATGCAAGGCGATCAAGCTCTCGATTTTTCCACGAGAGCTTTGGTATCGCGAGCGATAACGAGTTCTTCGTTCGTCGGGATCACAAGGACTTTGACCTTGCTGTCCGGCGTGGAGATCTCGGTAAATTTACCACGCGCGGAAGCGTTCAAATCGAGGTCGATCTTGATCCCGAGATAATCGAGATCGGAAAGGATCAAGCGGCGAACGTCCGAGCTGTTCTCGCCGATTCCGCCCGTCATAACGACGGCGTCCACTCCGTTCATCGCGGCAGCGTAACTGCCGATAAACTTTTTAACGGAATACGCGAACATATCGAGCGCGAGCCTCGCTTTGTCGTTTCCTTGCTCGGCAAGAGAAGCCAAATCGCGGAAATCGCTGACGCCGGCGATCCCGTAAACGCCGCTACGCTTATTCAAGCAAACGTTTACCGCGTCGGAAATAGTCATACCCGTTTTATTGCAGATCGCTTCGAGAAGCGCGGGATCGATATCGCCGCTCCTCGTTCCCATCGGAACGCCGGCAAGCGGAGTATAACCCATCGACGTATCGATACACTTCCCTTCCTTGACCGCCGCCATCGAAGAACCGTTTCCGAGGTGGCAAGTAACGATCTTGGCTTTGGGGTTGTTCAAATATTTGATCGCTTCGCCCGAAACGTATTTATGGCTCGTTCCGTGGAAACCGAAGCGGCGCATACGCCATTCCGTATAATAGGAATCGGGAAGCGCATAGCGGAACGCGTAATCGGGCATCGTTTGATGGAAAGACGTATCGAACGCCGCTACCTGCGGAACGGGAAGGAGCTTTCTGCACGCGCAAATGCAAGCGATATTCGCCGGCATATGCAAGGGGCCGAGTTCCTTATTCTTTTCGCAGATACGAACAACTTCGTCGTCTATCAAAACGGACTCCTTGAAATCCTCCGCTCCGTGGAGAACGCGATGACCGACCGCGTCGATCTCCGACAGGGATTTGACCACGCCGTATTCCGGAGAAGTCAAAGCGGAGAGAACGAGGCTGAGCGCTTCGGTATGAGTGGGCATTTCATGCTCGATAACGATCTTTTTTCCGTTCGCTTGATGGGTCAAGGTGGAATTGTTCATCGTAACGCGCTCGCAAACGCCTTTTGCGATGACGCTCTCCGTTTCCATTTCGATGAGCTGATACTTTAAGGAAGAAGAACCTGCGTTTATAACCAAAATTTTCATAGCGCTCTCCTTACTTTCCGCATTGAACCGCCGTTACCGCGACGACGCCTACTATGTCCTCCGCGACGCAACCGCGGGAAAGATCGTTTACAGGGCGAGCAAGACCTTGGCAGATCGGTCCGATCGCTTCCGCGCCGCCAAGCCTTTGGGTCAGTTTATATCCGATATTACCGGCTTGAATATCCGGGAAGATCAACACGTTCGCTTTACCCGCAACGCTGCTGCCGGGCGCTTTCAACGCCGCGACTTCGGGTACGAGAGCCGCGTCAAGCTGCAATTCGCCGTCCAGCGCGAGCTCGGGCGCTTTTTCGCGCGCGATCGCCGTTGCCTTTTGGACTTTGGTTACGTTGTCATGCTTCGCGCTGCCCTTCGTGGAGAAAGAAAGCATTGCGACTTTGGGGTCGATCCCCGCGATCTTTCTCGCGCTGTCCGCAGTCGCGATCGCGATATCGGCGAGCTGGTTTTCATCGGGCAGAATATTGACTGCGCAATCACCGTAAACCATAACGTCGTTCTCCCCGTAAGCGGAGCCTTCGGGAAGACACATAATAAAGCAACTCGAAACGGTGGAGATACCGGGCGCGGTCTTGATAATTTGAAGCGCGGGGCGCAAGGTGTCGCCCGTGCTGTGTACGGCGCCGGAGACCATTCCGTCCGCGTCGCCCGCTTTGACCATCAGGACGGCGAAATACGTGCAGTCCTTCGCGAGGCGAGACGCCTCTTCCTCGGTCATACCCTTCGCTTTACGAAGATCGTAAAGAAGAGAAGCGTATTTCGCGGTAAGGGGGCTGGTTTCGGGATCCACGATGGAAACGCCGGTAAGATCGGTGTCGGGGCATTTTTCGCGAACGACCGATTCGCGACCGACGAGGGTCAGCCTTGCGATCTTTTTCGCCGCGATCATTTCAGCCGCGCGGATCACGCGCTCTTCTTCGCCCTCCGCCAGCACGATATGCTTATTCAAAAGTGCCGCTTTTTGCTTGATTTCGTCCATAAGTTTCGACATTTTCAGTTCTCCTTTTTAAAACGCTTTATTACAAGCTCGAAAAAATGTATAATAATTATAAACCCGAACGGGCGAAAAAAGCAAGGAATATAACTTCAAATATAGAATTGAATTTATGAAAATCGCATTTATTACGGCAGAATACAATCCCTTTCATAACGGGCATTTACGTTTGATCGAAAAGGCGAAAACCGACCTAAAAGCGGACGCGATCATCGTTATTTTAAACGGAGATATCACGCAAAGAGGATCGCTCGCCCTTTTAGACAAATATACGCGCGCAAAACACACGCTTTTATCCGGCGCGGACGCCGTTCTCGAATTGCCGCAGATTTTCGGCGTTTCCTGCGCGGAACGCTTTGCGGACGGCGCCATCAAGCTTGCCGCCGCCCTTCCCGCGGAAGAAAAGATCCTTTGCTTCGGCAGCGAATGCGGAGACGCGACTCTTCTCGAAAATGCCGCGGATCTCCTTTCAAAGGAGCCGGAAGAAATGTCCGTTATGATCCGAGATCTTCTCGATATGGGGCTTTCCTTCCCCATTGCGCGCGCTCGCGCTTTTGAGGAATACGCAAAGGAGAAGGATATTCCCGTTCCAGACCTTTCCAAACCGAACGATATCCTCGCGATCGAATATCTCCGCGCGGCAAAAAAACGAGGAGGCTTTACCTTTTACGCTGTATCTCGCAACGGCGATTACAAATCAAGCGAGCTTTCTCCTATCTCCCCCTCTTCCCGATCGATCCGATCTTTTCTCGCGGAAGGAAAAATCGACCCGATCGAAAGCGCCGTTCCTTCCTTTGTTTTCTCCGACCTCAAAGAGGCGAAATTCGAGGATACTTTTTCCTCTCTTCTTTTATATAAACTTTCAAATATGAGTCCCGAAGGGTTGAAACGCATAGCGGACGTTTCCGAGGGGATCGAAAACCGAATCATGCGCCTTCTTCCGACGGTGAAAAGCGCGGAAGAACTCGTTCGCAATGCGGCGACGAAGCGCTATACGGAAGCAAGGATCCGACGCATTCTTTCTTCCGCTCTTCTCGGCATTACGAGAAGTTTTTTCGAGAGCGAGATCGAAGCCGCCCCTTATTACAAAGTTCTCGGCGTCAAAAAGTCTCGTACCGATCTTTTATCCTTGCTGAGCGCGGCGGGTCCTCTCATAACGGGAGAAGAAGAAGCGAGGGGATCGGGCAATAAAAGCGCGGCGATCTGCGCCCTCTCCCACGATATTTTTTGCATTTCCAAAAACATTCCGATCGGGCAAGCGGGAATGCTTCTCTTATAAAAATAAATACCCTGCCGAAAAGCATAAAACAAAAGACAGGATCGCCTGCGTTCCCTTCATCAAGGCGATCTTTCCCGCGCTGACGCCGTATTTCCCGAGAAAGGAAAGCGATTGCATAATAACGGATAAACCGCCGAAAGAAATCGCCGCGCAACATAGCGCCGCCGTCAGAAATCGAGGAAAAGCGCATTCGGAGAAAACGAGGCAACCTCTCGTCACCTCGAAAACGGAAAACACGATCCCGCCGAACACGTTTCCTTTTTCGAAAAACGCGCCGCCGCCCATAAAAGAAATAACGTCGGAGAACATATCCGCGGCAAGATTACAAACGGCGATAAATCCGCCTACGAGCGCGAGAGAGATCACACTTTCGTACATTGCCTCGGAGAGAGCGGAATCGGCGCTTTTTTTTTGCACCGGAGAGAGCGTAACGCAGAAATTTCCGCTTCGTTTTCGGCAATAAAGCAAACCGTTCAAGAGCGCCCCGATATAATGACAAATCAAAATGACCCACGCGGCTTTTTGGTCGGATAGGATCTGCGATCCGACGCTTCCCAAAACGAACATACTGCCGCTCGTGGAACAAAAAGAACAAGCGCGCGCCGCCTCGCCACCGGAAACGCAGCCTTGATCGGCAAGGTCGGATAAAACGCGAGCTCCGACGGGATAGCCGCTGAGAACGCTCATTACGAAAGCGTATCCGCAGGCGCCTCCGACCTTATATACTTTTCCGATCGGACGACCGATCGATTTCGAAAGCCCTTCCGCCCCGCCGATCGACGTCAACAGTTTGGTAAAGAAAAAGTACGGTAACATCGAAGGCAAAACGGAAAGAGCGAAGATCCTGACTCCCTGCTCGACCGATGAAAAATATCGGGAAGGATTTACGATCAAAAGTGCGATCACGAAAAAGAGCAAATACGTTATTTTTTTTGCGCGCATAGAAATATATATGCCGCGCTTTTCTCGGATAAAACGAAAAAAGCCCGTTCGGCGAACGGGCTTTTTGTAAACGGCAAGATCAATCGCTGTAATCGGTATCGAAATTGATCAAAAAAGTATAGTCGGGAACGACGCGCGCAAAATCCTCGATCAAGGCGGATAAAAGCGCCGCTCTGTCCTTTACGGTAAAATCGATAACGACGTCGATCGAAACGGTTTTCGCCGTTTCATTCAAAAAGAAACCGTGCGTTCCGATCACGCCCGCATGGGTCTTAGCCGCTTCGTCGATCGCGCGGATCTCGGCAGCGTAAGCCTGATTCACGGAGTAAAAACCGACGGTCAGGAAAATATGGAATTCCGTATATATCTTTTCTTGGGCGGCGCGGGTGATCTCGTGGATCTCGTTTGCAGTTAAAGTGGAAGGAACTTCCAAATGGACGGAGGCGATCGCGCTTTCCGGCCCGTAATTATGAATGATCAGGTCGTACACGCCGAGAACGCCGTTTAAGGAGGAAAGAGACGCTTTGATCGCGCGCGTTACTTCGCTGTCCGCACGCTTTCCGAGAACGTCGCTTGCCGAATCGAAGAGCATTTCGATACCCGCTTTCATGATAAAGAGGGAGATGACCGCGCCCACGATCCCTTCCACCGAGAACTTGAACGCAACCGCCACGATACCCGCGAGAATGGTGGATGAAGAAAGGATCGCGTCGAACGTGGCGTCTTTGCCAGAGGCGATAAGCGCGTCGGAATTGTACTTCTTTCCCATTTTTTTAACGTAAGCGCCGAGAAGGATCTTCGCGACGACCGCCACGCCGATCGTAACGAAAGTATAGACGGAATAAGACGGCAAGCTCGGATGTATGATGGATTTGATCGCTTCCACAAGGGCGCTTGCACCCGCCGCGATCACGATAACCGCAACGATCATCGCGCTGAAATACTCAACGCGACCGTGTCCGTAAGGGTGTTTTGCGTCCGGTTTCTTTTTCGCGAGTTTTACACCGAGGATCGTGATCACGGAAGAGAGCGCGTCCGTCAGGTTATTGACTGCGTCCATAATGACCGCGACAGATCCGGCGATGACGCCGAAGATCGCTTTTAAGGCGGACAGCGCGACGTTTACGCCGATCCCTACGATCCCGGTTTTCGTAATGGCTTTTTCTCTGCTTTGCATAGCTTTGCCTCACCGACTTTTTTCTTTATTATATTATAAAAACACCCGCTGCGTTTGTCAACGTCAAGAAAGGTATCCGCCTCGATTTAGGCGGTATTCTCGGAGGAAACGGATCGAAAAGAAAAATGCTCGACGGCGATCTCTCGCCGGCGAGCATTGTATTTTGAGAAAAGAAACGAAGTTTCTCTTACTTTCTCGGGTTCTTGATATTGGCCTGCGCCGCGGCAAGGCGAGCGATAGGCACGCGATACGGCGAGCAAGAAACGTAATTGAGGCCGATCGCATGGCAGAACTCGATCGAAGAAGGATCGCCGCCGTGTTCTCCGCAGATACCGCAGTGGATATCTTTTCTCGTCGCATGGCCGAGTTCGACCGCCATCTTCATCAGTCTGCCTACGCCCTTAGTATCCAAACGAGCGAAGGGATCGAATTCGTAGATCTTGGCGGCGTAATAGCTCGGGAGGAACTTGCTCGCGTCGTCACGGCTGAAACCGAAGGTCATCTGGGTCAAATCGTTCGTTCCGAAGCAGAAGAATTCGGCTTCTTTCGCGATCTCGTCAGCCGTAAGAGCGGCACGGGGGATCTCGATCATCGTTCCGACTTCGTACTTCAAATCCACGCCCGCTTCTTTGATCACGGCGTTCGCCGTTTCGACGACGGTGTCTTTGCAGAATTTAAGCTCTTTGACTTCGCCTACGAGCGGGATCATAATTTCAGGCTTTACGTTCCAATCCGGATGGCGCTTTTGAACGTTGATCGCCGCCTTGATGATCGCTCTCGTTTGCATAACGGCGATCTCGGGGTAAGTAACGGCGAGACGGCAGCCGCGGTGACCCATCATCGGGTTGAACTCATGCAGGCTTTCGCAGAGGAGACGGATCTCTTGGGTGGTCTTGCCCTTCGCTTTCGCAAGAAGCTCGATATCCGCTTCGAGGGTCGGAACGAACTCATGGAGCGGCGGATCGAGGAAACGGATCGTAACGGGCATTCCCTTCAATTCTTCCATAAGACCTTCAAAGTCCGCCTGTTGCATCGGTTCGATCGCGTCAAGCGCGCGCTCTCTTTCTTTCTTATCTTCCGAGCAGATCATCTCACGGAATTTTTCGATTCTGCCGGGTCCGAAGAACATATGCTCGGTACGAGTAAGACCGATACCTTCCGCGCCGAGTTCGACCGCTCTTTTCGCATCGGCGGGGGTGTCGGCGTTCGTACGGACTTTCAAAGCTTTATACTTGTCCGCGAGCTTCATAATTCTGCCGAAGTAACCGCTGTTCGGATCGGCGGGAACGGTTTTGATCAAGCAATCGTAGATCGCGCCCGTGGAGCCGTCCAAGGAGAGGGGATCGCCCTCGCGGAAAGTCTTTCCGGCAAGTTCGAAATACTTCTCTTCTTCGTGCATCTTAATATCGCCGCAACCGGAAACGCAGCAAGTTCCCATACCACGGGCAACGACTGCCGCGTGAGAAGTTTGTCCGCCGCGAACGGTCAGAATGCCTTGCGCGTACTTCATACCCTCGATATCTTCGGGAGAGGTTTCGAGACGGACGAGAACGACTTTCTTTCCGTTCTTTCCGAGGCGAACCGCGTCTTCCGCGGTAAATACGATGGAACCGGTCGCCGCGCCCGGGGACGCCGCGATACCTTTTCCAACGACGTTATTTTTATCCGCCGCTTTCAAAGCTTCCGCGTCAAAGGTCGGGTGGAGAAGCATATCCAACGTCTTCGCGTCGATTTGGAGAAGCGCTTCCTGCTCGGTGATCATACCTTCGTCGATAAGGTCGCAAGCGATTTTGATAGCCGCCGCCGCGGTACGCTTGCCGTTACGGCATTGGAGCATAAAGAGCTTACCGTTCTCAACGGTAAATTCCATATCTTGCATATCTCTGTAATGGTTTTCGAGAATACCGCACACGTCCACGAACTGCTTGTACGCTTCGGGGAATTTCTCTTCCATCTCGGAGATGGGCATCGGGGTACGAACGCCGGCAACGACGTCTTCGCCCTGCGCGTTGATCAAGAATTCGCCCATGAGTTTCTTTTCGCCCGTTGCGGGGTTGCGGGTAAAGGCAACGCCGGTACCGGAATTATTGTTCAAGTTACCGAACACCATCGGCATAACGTTAACCGCGGTTCCCCAGCTATACGGAATGTCGTGGTCCATACGGTACACGTTAGCACGGGGGTTATCCCAGCTGCGGAAGACCGCGCGGATCGCCGCGTTGAGCTGCTCGATCGGATCGTCGGGGAAATCCGTTCCGAGTTGCTTCTTATATTCCGCTTTGAATTGATAAGCAAGCTCTTTGAGATCCGCCGCGGTCAGCTCGATATCGTACTGAACGCCCTTTTCCGCCTTCATCTTGTCGATGAGTTCCTCAAAATACTTCTTGCCGACTTCCATAACGACGTCGGAGAACATCTGGATAAATCTTCTGTAAGAGTCGTAAACGAATCTCTCGAACTTAGGATCGGGGTTGCCTTTGATCATCGCGGCAACGACTTCGTCGTTCAAGCCGAGGTTCAAAATCGTGTCCATCATACCGGGCATGGAAGCTCTCGCGCCCGAACGAACCGAAACCAAGAGGGGGTTCTTCAAGTCGCCGAACTTTTTGCCGTTGATCTTCTCCATTTTCGCGACGTTCTCCATGATCTCCGCCATAATGGAATCGTTGATCATTCTGCCGTCCTCGTAATACTGCGTGCAAGCCTCGGTGGAGATGGTAAAGCCCTGCGGCACGGGAAGACCGATCTTGGTCATTTCCGCAAGGTTCGCGCCTTTACCGCCGAGAAGCTCGCGCATGGTTGCGTCGCCTTCGGTGAAAAGATAGACGTATTTTTTCATGTAAAATCCTCCTAATAAAAACTCGTAAGTAAAACGGTTATTTCTATCATAATTCATTTCTCGATATTTAGCAAGAGTTTTGAAAAAAAACGCTTATTTTTTAAGGACAAAAAATAAAGAAAAAAATCAGATTTTCAAACGGAGAAGCGCGGAAAGTTCGAAAAAGGATTTGACCGTTCCGCCCGTTTTATAGCGCAAATATTGCGAAAAAAGAGATAGAAGTTCGGTATAAAGCGCGTTTTCCGCATTCGGATTTTCCCCCTCCAAAAAACGCGAAAGCAAAAGGCAAGCGGAAGAAGACAAGCGAAGGCAATACGGCGGTTTTTTATCGCGCGAACGCAAGCATCCTTCTTCGAGATCGAAGACGAAAAACCGCGGATCGAGCGAGGGAGAAAAGTCCCCTTCTCCGATCCCGTAGCCGGCAATTTTCAGCATATCGAGAACGTAATCGACGAACGCGGGAAGAGCGCCTCCGTCATAGCAAAGCGCCATAATAAAACGTAAAAGCCGAGTCATTTCCCTCGTTACGGGAGCGGACTCTTCGGTCAGCTTATCCGCGATCTCGAGCGCGGCGGCGCCGAGATAATAGCGCAAAAGATCGTCCGATATCGAAGTAAACGGGTCGCTGTAATCAAAGGATTTCAAAGAATAAAAGCCGTTTTTTCGAAACAATATGTAGGTACCGAAGGCGAAAGGAGCGGCGGCGTGACGCAAGCGCGATTTCGGCGAGGCGACGCCGCGAACTTTTACCGCGATTTTGCCGCAAGAATCCGTTAAAAGAGTAACGATCTTATCTCCTTCTCCGAATTCAGTCGCTCTGAGGCAGATGCCCTCCGCCTTGATCTCCTCCGTCAACCTTTCTTTCCTCCGACTTGTAATAGCTGTACGCCTCGGGAAGCCCCGTCTTACAGAAGAGATCCCAAAGCGCGTCTCTTTTTTCGTTTTTCGAATTCATACGCGTCCTCCGCTTTCATTATGAGCGGAAAAGAGTCGCGTTATACTATTTTTTTTCGGAATAACCAAGTAGCTCCAAGATCGCGCTGTTATCCTTCCAGCCGCTCTTTACTTTTACATAAAGGCGCAAATAAACCTGCCCGTCCACGAGCGCTTCGAGCTCTCTTCTCGCCGCAACGGAAATGCGCTTCAAAGTTTCGCCGCCCTTTCCGATAATGATGGGTTTATGCGTTTCTTTTTCGCAAATAAGATCCGCTTCGATGCGCGTGATCCCATCTTCCCCCGTTTCGAATTTTTTGATCTCGACGCCGATTCCGTGCGGGATCTCGGCAAGCAAAAATTTCAGCGCTTTTTCGCGAACGATCTCCGCCGCCATAAACCGAAGCGGTTTATCGGTGTACATATCTTCGGGATAATACGGAACGCCGTCTTTCAACATACCGCGGATCACCGAAACAAGCTCGGGAAGGTTTTCCTTCGTTGCCGCGGAAATGGGTACGATTTCAAGTCCTCGGATCGAAGAGAGTCGCTTGACGCTTTCCATTGCGAACGCCTTATCCGCAATATCCATTTTATTGAGCGCAACGACGGTATCCGCGGAAGACGCGGTTTTTTCCAAAAAGTCGAAAGAATCCTTGTCCAAGGGTTTGGACGCGTCGATCACGAAAAGTACGCCGTCGGAAGAATTTTTTGCGGAAGAGACCTCGTCCGCCATATACTTCGAGAGCTTGGAAGAACCCTTATGGATCCCCGGAGTATCGATAAAAACGGCTTGAAAATCATCGCCGTGCAGTATGCCGACGATCTTGTCGCGCGTCGTTTGCGGACGCCAACTGACGATCGAAACCTTTTCGCCCACGAGCGCGTTGATCAAAGTGGATTTGCCTGCGTTCGGCAAGCCTAAAATTGCAATAAAACCGGATTTCATTTGTATATTTCACCTGAAAAAAGTTATTCGGTATCGCCGAAACGGTGCGGCAGAAGCTCGGAAAATTGATAAATGCGAACAAGGGTATCGCTTGCGAGGATCACCGGGATATCGCCGCAAAATTCGCTCATTACCTGCAAGCATAGTCCGCAAGGAAACGCAAGATTCGCAGCGTTTGTATAAACCGCAAGCGCCGTTATATTCATATCCCCTTCCGAAACCGCTTTGAAGATCGCCACGCGCTCGGCGCAAACCGAAGCGCCGTAGCTGGCGTTCTCGATATTCGTTCCGCTGTAAATACGGCCGGACTCGGTTAAAACCGCCGCCCCCACGGGAAAGGAAGAATAAGGCGAATAGGAATTGCGACTTGCCTCGGTGGCGGCGTCTATCAATCGATCCATCGTTTCTTCTTGCATATTTATCTCCTTATATCCAGCGCGGAGAGGATCCTTTCTTCCTCTTTTCTCATTTGCGCGCGATCGGTCTCTTCGATATGATCGAAGGACAATAAATGCAGCAATCCGTGAACGGCGAGATAAGCGAGTTCTCGCTCGTAAGAATGCCCGTACTCTTTCGCCTGCTCTTTCGCTCTCGCTCGGCAAATAACGACCGAACCGATGTACGTCCGCCCTGTGGATGGGTCGGTATCCATCGGATAAGAAGCGGGCGACAGAGGCAGCGAAACTTTCTCGATCGTCGGAAAAGACAAAACGTCCGTTACCCGATCGACGTTTCTTTCTTCGCGGTTCAAAGAACGGATCCTATCCCTTCCGACGAAGGAAAGATCGGCGTCCGTTTCGGAAGCGCCCATCATGGCCGCTCCCGTCTCCCAAACCTCTTCGATCCGTTTTTTTTCCTCTCGGCTTCCGCCCGTTACATAGATCATTTTTTGAGTTTTTGCTGCGTATTGTACGCAATGCGCTCGTGGTGAACGCCCATCAATGTATTTACGACCGCTTCTTTTACCTTCGTCAGCTCCGCCATGGTGATCGGGCATTCGTCGAACTGTCTTTCCTGCATTTTTTGGCGAACGAGGTTATCCACAAGGGTTACGAGTTCGTCGCGGTTGGAGGGACGAACCGAACGAGTGGCGGCTTCGGCAATATCCGCGACCATCAAGATCGCGTTGATCTTGGTTTGCGGCTTTGGGCCGGGATAGGTATAGCCCTTTTCTTCCAGCGTACCTTCCGTTATGTTTTGCGCTTTATGATAGAAATACCCGACCGAACTGTCGCCGTGATGTTCGAGCGCGGCGGAAATGATCTCCTTCGGGAATCCTTTCTCTTCGAGGATCTTCGCGCCGGCTTCGGTGTGGCGCGTAATCATTTTTACGCTGGCTTCGGGGATCAACTCGTCGTGCGGATTATAGCCGCTCGTTTGATTCTCGGTAAAGAACTCGGGGTTTTCCATTTTTCCGATATCGTGGTATAAAGCCGCCGCCTTGGCGAGCGTCGGATTTTCACCGATCGCGTAAGCCGCCCTTTCCGAAATATTCGCAACGGTCAACGCGTGATTAAAGGTTCCGGGCGCTTTTTCTTCGAGTTCCTTCAAAAGAGGTTGATCGAAAGAGCAAAGCTCCATAAGGCGAAGCCCCGTGTTCAAATTAAACACCCGTTCGAAAACGGGAGAAAGGCAAAAATAGGCAAACAAACTGATCGCGCCGCCCACGACAACCGAAACGCCGACGGTAATCATTTGCATAAGGTCCGGATTGCCACCGACCGCCCCCGCGGAGATAAATCCCAAAATTCCGAAGGATAAAACGACGGAACTCGCCGTTAAAAGAACGCGCAAACGACCGGAAAACGGCTTGATCAAAAAAATCAAAAGACAGCCCATACCGACGTTTACAACGAGCGTCATAACTTGAAGTGAAATATCCTCGAAAACAAATTTTTCCGATCGATAGAAAAACAAGACCATCGCGACCGCGACAACGGAAATCGACGTCAAATGCGAGGATAAAGCCGCGTGTTTATCAAAATCCGTCCCGAGAAGGAGGGGGAGAAACGCGAGCGGCATCGCAAAAGCAAAATCGAAATGCAAACAAACGATCGAAGCGACGACCGTGATCAAGAGAGCGCTGTACGTTAAGACAACGGAAGAAGCGTCTCCTTTTCCGATCGAGCGCAGAATCAGAAAATTCGTGGCGAAAAGAGAAAAGATAACGAGCGCCGACGTAAATAAAGTCAAAAAGTCGAAGGTTACGCCGTATACGAATCGAAACGCCGCCACGACGCCCACAATGAGCGCGGCAAGCGCGGCGAAACAAAGAAAAGTTACGACGTAGAACAGCCATTTTTTTTGAGTTTTTTGCGCTTTGTCCAATTTACCCTCCAAAGCCTTCTTCCGGCGCGAACAGCGAATCGATACGCTGTTCTACGGTATAGTATAGCACTATATAGAGCGTATTGTCTATCTTTTTTTGTTCGACCGTTACGGCGGAGAACGCGCTTGCGTAAAAGGGAACGGAGGTTAAAATTTCCGCCCTCGCTCTTTCGACGACGGAAGG
>OCTW011603613.1_pt1 | contig 16240 bp, 11 predicted proteins | sample 1539671 | NCBI WGS metagenome assembly OCTW01 (sample SAMN02144230, study PRJEB22623) | gut metagenome | biome: sheep rumen | host: Ovis aries | place: New Zealand
GTGCTGGAATGCGGCGTCAGCGCCGCGCCGGACGAGGTCCGCGGCCAGGTCGTCAAGGCCAGCATCGTGCTGACGAAGGGAACGGAGCCCACGGAAGAACTGAAAAAGGAAATCCAGAACTACGTCAAGCAGCATACGGCCCCGTACAAGTATCCCCGGATTGTCGTCTTCCGGGATGAGCTGCCCAAGACGGTCAGCGGAAAGATCCAGCGGGCACTTTTGTAAAAAATAAAGGAAGCGGAATGAAAATGCCGCTTCCTTCGTTTCTATTTCTGAACGGAAACATGAAAGGATGTGTTTTCTGATGAAGCGTTTCCTGGCGATGCTGTTGGTGTTGGTACTGGGCTGCGGCGGGATGGCGGCCGCAGACGGGGAGCAGTATATCTCCTATGATGTCTACGGAGATGTCAATCTGGTCAGCGTTCAGCCGATCGGATGGAGCACCCAGCTGGAAAATGAACAGGTGGACAGAATGCTGGATGCCAACCGGTATACGGTTTATGAGCACACCTGCTGGCAGAGCAAGACAAATGACGATATCCCGGATATCACCCTCTTTTTCAACCGCGCCACGATCTCGGATATCTGGATCCGGAACGGGGATCACTCCGGCGAGGAGAATTATTCCACCTATGCCCGGATCGACCTGGTCGATGTGCTGATCACGACGATGGACGGCGCGCAGTACAGCTTCCCGCAGAACCGCGTGGCGGATCGCTATTCCGGCACGCAGGGATGGATCGGAGAATGGCAGCTGCTGCTGCAGCTGCCCGCAGCCTACACGGATGTGGTTCAGGTGGATCTTTTCCTGCGGGGTTGGCGGAACGGGTACGGGGATGACAAGTATATTGCGCATATTTCCGACATCTCCTTCGTGCCGACGCCCCTGAGCGAAGCGACACCGGTGACGCCGGTTCCGTGGGTGCAGCCGACGGCCACCCCATGGCAGCAGCCGACCGCCAATCCGTGGCAGCCGACCTATAACCCATGGCAGCCGACGCCGACCCCGGACCCGTGGCAGCAGTATCAGGATCCGTATGTGACCCCGAACCCCTGGCAGAATGACTATTCCTATCCGCTGCCCGAGAACGGAAGCGCCTGGAGCGACTATTCGCAGCCGGTATTCTCCCAGGCAACGCCGGCCGTGGAGTCCGCGGTCCTGGATACCTATGTCAATCAGGCGATCACGGGGAGATCCGGCCCCGGGTATGCCTATACGGAGCTGGGAACCTTCCTCAGCCGCGGAACGGCCGTCCGGGCGATCTCCATGCATTACAGCGACGAGGATCAGATCTGGTGGGTGCAGCTGGAGTTCGACTGGGGCAATGAAAAGCGCCGCGTGTATACGGAAGTGACGCGAACGTATCTGAGCGCGGGCCAGGGAACGGTGGAAACGATGCTGAGCGATGCGATCCTCTCCCGCAGCGTTTTCGGCTACTGGGGCCCGGGGTATGCCTACTCCCTGATTGAAAAGCGGATTCCGGAAGGAACCTCCGGCAGCGTATGGATGGAAGAGGGCATGTATGCGCTCTTCGAGTTCCAGGATCCGGATACGGGCATGCTCCGCCGGGTATGGGTGCCGAAAAACGCACTGGAGGCCATGAACGGATGACGCGGCAGATGTCCGGAATGTACCGCCAAAAAACCGCTTCAGGGCTTGACAAATAACGATTCCTGTAGTTAAATATCAGGCGTTGTTGCTTTGGTAAGGAAAGGGCAGGACAGGGGTGCCTGCCGTGAAGGGGGAACTGGCGGTGCAACTGTTGGAAACGGCCCTGCATTTCATCGCAGGATTCTGCGGGCTGGTACTGACGGGAATGATGTTTTACCAGATGATCATCGGGCTGTTTGGCTTTGGGAAAAAAACGAAGGATTACGCGGACCATGATCCGGAATCCCGCTTCCTGGTGCTGGTGCCTGCGCATAATGAGGAACGGGTCATCAGCGATATCGTCCGGAATCTTCAGGAAATGGATTATCCGAAGGAACTGTACGACTTCTATGTGATTGCGGACAACTGTACGGACGGGACGGCTGACGCGGTTCGCGCCGCGGGCGGCAGGGTGATTGAAACCCACAAGGATTCCGAGGATGCGCCGACCGGCAAGCCGATTGCCCTGCGCAAGGCGCTGGAAGCACTGGGGGATTATCAGAACCGCTACGATCTGATGATGATCTTTGATGCGGACAACCTGATCGACCGGAACATGTTCCGCGAGGTCAACAGCCAGTATCTGGACAAGGGAAAGCCGGATCTGATCCAGTGCTATCTGGGCGTCAAGAACAAGAAGGGCGTCGTTGCGTGGATTGACTATACCGGGTTTACGCTGACCAACCGTTTCTTCGGCATGGCCAAGCAGCGCCTGGGGCTGAACTGCGGTATTGGCGGAACCGGTTTTGCCATGTCGACTTCCTACCTCTATGAGCGCGGCGGATGGACGACCCGCTCCCTGACGGAGGATTTTGAAATTCAGGTGGAGGCGACGCTGGAGGGCCGGCGGATCCTCTGGAACCATGAAACCCGCGTGTATGACGAAAAGCCGACCTCGCTCCGCGCTACCATCCGGCAGAAGAACCGCTGGGGTCAGGGCCGCTGGTATGTTACCTTCCATGAAACCGGCAATCTTTTCCGCGCCTTCTTTGCCGGAAAGATCAGCGTGTGGGAATTCCTGAGCGTGTTCACGCATATGTACAACGGCGCGGTCTACGTGCTGCTGACGGCGCAGCTTCTTTGCAACGGCCTGCTGTATCTGATGGGCAACCGGGATATCTTTCGGTTTGACCTGGGCAGCACGGTTCTGAGCATTCTAATCCTGACCTACAGCTTCTTCTACCTGTTCTACTACGCGGAATGGGCGGACAACGGCATTCGGTTCTCCCTCCGGTCGCTGCCGGTCACCGTTGCTTCGTATCTGATCAATATCGTCGTGGGCTTCATCAGCCAGTGGTACGGTCTGCTCCGCTGCGGCGATCAGCTGCACTGGGCCAAGACGGAACATCGGATTGACGCGGAGGATGTCAGCACACGGAAACCTGTTCAGAGCCCCCGCGCGGCGTGATGGAAAGAAGACGGCTCCCGGAGGCGTGCTTCCTGGTTCTCGCGCTTCTGCTTCCGGCCTGGTTTTACGGCGCGATGGATCTGGCTGCGCAGGATGGATCCATTCGGAATATTGCGGCGCCATGCCTCGGTTATGCGGGCATGGTGCTGCTTCTTTTTGCCATTTTTCAGTGGACAAGGAAATATGTGCTGCCGTCCGGGAATGCATCCCGGACGCTGCTTTTGCTGCTGGGGCTGACGCTCGTGCCGCGGATCCTGTGGTGGCTTGCGGTGCCTCCGGCGACCGGGTCGGATTACGGGCTGTACGTTCGCCTGGCACGGGAATATGCGGAAAGCGGACGGATTGAGCCGGACGCCTATCTGCTGACCATTGCCCAGAATGCCGCGCTGTATGCGGCGGTGCTGGGCAGCGTGATGCGCATGTTCGGAACGGATATCGGGGTGGCGCAGGGATTCTGCGTCGTGCTGCATGTCGCCAACGTGCTCCTGCTCTACGGCGTCGGCCGGGAGATGACCTCCCGCCGCCGCGCTTTCTGGGCGTCAGCGGCATTCTCACTGCTGCCGGAAAACATTTTTTACAGCACGTTGCCGGGGATTGAAGCGCTCTCCATGTTTACGATTCTGGCGGGCATGCTCTCCGTCCTGCATTCCGGGAATGGGAAGGGATGGAAGGCATGTGCGCTTCCCCTTGCGGGCGGCGCGCTGCTTGCCTTCTCCGCCTGCGTCCGCGCCAGCGCGTGGGCGGCTGCTGCCGCTGCGGTCTGGCTGCTCCTGAAGCGGCGCAGGGAGGGCGAAACGCTTCGGGACCGGCTGATTTCCCTGCTTTATTTTGCCCTGGGCATGGTGCTGGTGCTTTGGTGGCATCACGGCTTCCAGGGGTGGATTTTCGGCGGGCTCCGGCCCGCTGCGGGCCTTGGCTGGCCGCTGTATGAAGGGTTGGATCTGGAAAGCGGCGGAAGATGGACCGAGGAGAAATCAAAGCGCTGTATTGAGCTGATCGAGTCCCTTCCGCCCCGCGAGGCGGACCGGGTGCTATTGCAGGAGGCGACGGAACGCTTCAGGGCATACTCTCTGCCGGAGAAGATTCGCCTTTTCCTGCGCAAGGGTGGGACGCTCTGGTTCGATTCCCGCTATTCGGTTTACTCGCTGGAGTGGACGGAGTCCCTGCGTCCGGCCGAGGCGGTGGCAACGGGCAGCTGGGGGCTGTGCCTGGCGGCCTGGAACGCCGCCCTCCTGCTTCGGTGGAAGGAGCCCCTCTTTTCCCCGGCGCGGAGCGGCTGCGTCGCCTGTATGATCCTGATCCTGCTCACCTGCGCCTGGCATCAGGCGGGGACGAGCATCGGCCGCTATCACTATATGCTGATCCCCTTCGTGCTGCTGATGCTGATGATGCTTCTGCCGGAGGGAAAAACAACGGGGAGGAAGGTGAAACCGTGGACCTGCTTTCGGCATTGATCCTCAGACCCCTGTCTCTGGTGCGGGACGGCGTGTATGCCGCGCTGAGAAACGTTCCGGCACCCTGGCCGGCGGTCACGCTGGTGCTCCTGGCGGGGCTTCTGCTTCAGCCCGTTCTTCTGCGGATCGGCGGCAGCCGGAGACAGGCGGAAAAAGGAAGAACGCAGCCTGACCGGAAAACGTTTCAGCTGCTCGTTTTTGCCTGCTTGTATCTGGCCATCCTGGTCGGCCTGCTGATTCCTTCCGAAATCCTGAACGCTTCCCCCGGGGAGTTTGTGGATGCTCAGTTTTACCGGAATCCGGACCGCTATCTGCTGCAGACGGCGCTGACAGGATTCGGGATGCTTTTCCTCTGGCCGCTCGTTTACGGCCTTCTGCTTTCCGGAAGGGCGCGGCGGATCCTTGCCGCAGTGATGACGGTGCTCGCCGGCGTGGGCATGATTGACTACGGGTTTTTCGGCCGGGGCTACGGCGTGATTTCATCGCTCCTGCGCTATGAGACGGCGATTGCAAGTCCTCTCGGAACGGTGCTGCTGAACGCCCTGTGCCTGCTGGCGGCAGCGGCGGGAATCGTCCTGGCGGTGCGGAAGTGGCCATCGGTCGTTCGTGCGGTATGCATCTACGGCTGCATCGCCCTGACGGCAATGACCGCGGTCAATTTCATTTCGATGGAGCAGAAGACGGCGGAGCTGAAGACCATCAGCTCCCGGGAAACGGAGGAAACCCCGTCCTTCCGCCTGAGCCGGAGCGGAAAAAACGTGGTGGTGATCATGCTGGACCGGGCCATCGGCGGCTTCGTTCCATACATCCTGAACGAGCGACCGGAGCTGGCGCGACAGTTTGCGGGCTTCACCTGGTATCCGAATACGCTCTCCTACGGATTTCATACGAACATTGCCTCTCCCGCGCTGTACGGCGGCTATGATTATATCCCGGACGGACTGGAAGCGCGGAAGGATAAGATGCTGCCCGAGAAGCAGAATGAAGCGCTGAAGATCATGCCCTGGAATTTCCGGAAGGCGGGCTATGAGGTGACGGTCTGCGACGCGCCGTATGCCAACTATCAGTGGATTCCGGATCTGAGCATCTATGCGGACGATCCGTCGATCCGCACTTTCCATACGATCGGCCGCTTCAACGAATACAAGGAGGAAATCCTCCGGTGGGAGGATCAGATCCGGAACCGCAATCTGCTGTGCTACAGCCTGATGCGGACCGCACCCACCCTGCTGCAGCCATTTCTGTACGATGGCGGAAACTATCTCGATCCGGATGCGGACGTACTGGGCGATCATCCGCTGTGGGGTGTTTCGACGGACTTTCTCAACTCCTATATGGTCATGAAGAACCTCTCCGCCATGACGGAGGTGACGGAGGAGGGGACGAATACCTTCCTGATGCTGACCAACGAGATGACGCACAACGTACTGGAACTGCAGGAACCGGAATATGTTCCCGCGCGCGGCGTGGACAACAGCGCATACGATGCGGAACACCCGGTCCGGACGTCGGAGGATGGCCGTGTGCTGAACCTGGCGGAGGGGGATGAGCTGCTCCGGATTCATTATCAGTCGGACATGGCGGCGTTCCTGCTGCTGGGCCGGTGGATGGACGATCTGCGGGAGTGGGGCGTCTGGGACAATACCCGGATCATTCTCGTCTCCGATCACAGCTGCTATCTGGGACTGACAGGGATCGATCTGAGCCACGGGCGGACGGATCTGCCCGCGGTTCCAGGCTCGTCTCCGGAGCAGTGGACGGACACCACCAGCTATAATCCGCTGCTGATGGTCAAGGACTTTGGCGCGTCCGCCCTGCGGACGGACGACACATTCATGACGAATGCGGATACGCCGCTGCTTGCGATGAAGGGGCTGATTCCGGACCCGGTGAATCCGTTCACGGATCAGCCGCTCACCGATGCTGCCAGGATGTCCGGAGAACAGCATCTCATCGAGTCCTCATGGGATATCGCGACGAACAACGGCGCTTTCTTCTCCGACCCCGTCCGGATCACCTTCCGAGGATTCGATATTTTTGATCCGGATGCCTGGTCTCTGGAAAAATAGAACGAATTGAAGTATACTGGTGCTCGCCGGCCGGCAAAGACGGCTCCGCCCAGCGGCCGGTACCGCATTGCGGCGGAAAGAATCATGACAGGGAGAAAGCATATGAATCGATCGATTGTCGTTCTGGTGGTTTATCTGATTGGCTGCCTGGTGCTCGTGCCGGCGCAGGCCAGCGCCTATATTGACCCTTCCAATACAACCTTTATCCTGCAGGCGGCCATCGGCCTGGGCGTTGCCGTGGCGGCCGGCGTGTCGATTTACTGGCGGAAGGCCCGGAAGAAGATCAGCAAGGCGATCGGCAAGGATGATTCGTCCCGCCAGGATGAGAGCGACGAGATCGACGCGAAATAACCGGATATGGAAATCATAAGCGCGCCGCTGGGCGGACTGATGGGGCTGTGCGTCAGTCTCCTCCGCAACTATGGCCTGGCGATCATTCTCTTTACGCTGCTGACGAAGGTGCTTCTTTTTCCGCTCTCCCTCTGGACCCATCGGAACGGGATCCGGATGGTCCGGATTGAGCCGGAGGTCAATCGTCTGAAGATCCGGTATTCCGGAGACAAGAACATTCTGGCCGATGAGACGGCCGCGTTGTATCGGCGGGAGCGTTACAGCCCATTCGCCTCCGTGATCCCCGTTGCGGTGCAGCTGCTGATCCTCTTTGCGCTGGTCCGGATCATCAATCATCCGGCGGAAGACAGCGGGGAAATGACCTTCCTGGGACTGAACCTGATGGATGTGCCGCAGCGGGCAGGCAGCCTGTCGGTGCTGATTCCGCTGCTCGCGGCGGCGGCTTCCCTCGCATTGTCGCTGTCGCAGAACCGGCTTAATCCGCTGCAGGCATCCCAGAGCCGCCTGGCGCAGACGGCGACGATGGCGATCTCCGTCGGCATCAGCCTGTTTCTGGGCTTTGCCGTTCCGGTCGGTGTCGGATTTTACTGGATCTGGAGCAATCTCTTTTCGATCCTTCAGCAGCCCCTGCTGAACCGGATCTGTCCCCCGGAACGGTATATTGACTATGATGCACTGGAACAGTCCCGAAGGGAACTGAAGGAAGGCACGCATCACGGAAAAGGGGAACAGCGCAGCCGGGAACTGATCCTTCGCGAAAAGGAGGATTACCGCCGCTTCTTCTCCGTCGGCAACAAGCATCTGGTATTCTATTCGGAGAGCAGCGGGTTCTATAAGTATTACGACCGGATCATCCGCTATATTCTGGATCACAGCAGCATGAAGATCCATTATGTCACCTCTGATCCGGATGACCAGATCTTCGACATGGCGAAATCGGAGGAGAAGATCGAAGCCTACTATATTGGCGAAAAGAAGCTCATCTCCCTTTTCCTGAAGCTCGAGGCGGATGCCGTGGTCATGACCATGAGCGACTTGGAAAACTATCAGTACAAGCGGAGCTATTACCGGAAGGATATCAACTATATCTATGTTTTCCACTACCCGCTGAGCACCCACATGGTGCTGCATACCGGAGCGCTGAGGCATTATGACACGATCCTGTGCGTGGGTGAATTCCAGTTTGAGGAGATCCGCCAGACGGAAGCTCTCTTCGGCGATCCGCTCCAGAAGCTGATCGCCTGCGGCTATGGCCAGCTGGAGAACCTGTATGACGCATACCGGAGAATTCCCAGGGAAAAAGGCGGCCGGCCGAAGGTGCTGATCGCGCCGAGCTGGCAGCCGGACAATATCCTGGACAGCTGCCTGGACGCGCTGCTCGGTGAGCTGCTCGGAAAGGGCATGGATGTCACAGTGCGCCCGCATCCGGAATACGTGAAGCGCTATGGGGCGCGGATGGACGAAATCGTCCGCCGGTATCGGGATTATGCCGGGGACGATCTGCATTTCGAGCTTGATTTTTCGGGAAATACTTCGATCTTCGCCTCGGACACCGTGATCTCGGACTGGAGCGGCACGGCGTACGAGTTTGCCTTCGTGACGGAGAGGCCATGCGTGTTCGTTGATACGCCGATGAAGGTCAACAACCCGGACTATGGCCGGATTACCGTTCCGCCGCTGGAAATCACCCTTCGGGATCAGGTGGGCATCCGCCTTGATCCGAATCGGCTGGAAGGGGCGGCGGACCGGATCCGGGAGCTTTTGTCGGACGAGGCGTACGGAGAGCGGATCCGCGCGATCCGGGAGAAGTACATTGCCCATTTCGGCCACAGCGGCGAGGTGGGCGGCCAGGCGATCATCGATGCGGTGAAGGAGCAGATTCAGAAGAGAAAAGAAAAATAAAACAACCGGTCTCCTGCGTTCATGCGGGAGGCCGGTTGCATTCGGCAAACAGGAAGATCCGGGAAATTACGGATGAACGAACGTTCCGATATCGCTGCCTTCCATCACGCGGATCAGGTTCTCCGGATCATCCAGCCCGAAGACCCGCAGCATGGGCACCCGGTTTTCGGCGCACAGCGCGAAGGCGGAGGCGTCCATCACCCGGAGCCCCTGCTTCAGCGCATCGCCGTAGGTGATGTCCCGGATCAGCTTCGCATCCGGATCCTTCAGGGGATCCGCGGTATACACGCCGTCGATGTTCTTGGCCATCAGGATCGCATCCACCTGCATCTCGACCGCCCGAAGGGCGACGCCGGAATCCGTCGAGAAGAAGGGATTCCCGGTTCCGCAGGCGAACAGCACCACGCGACCTTCGGAAAGATGCCGGCGGGCGGCCATCGCGTTGAAAGGCTCCGCAAAGCGGTTCATGTCCACCGCGCTCTGCACCACCGCGTCCATCCCGGCCTGGCGCAGCGCATCCGCCACGCAGATGCAGTTGATCACGGTTCCCAGCATGCCCATCTGGTCCGCGGAGACCGCGTCCATGTGCGCGGAGGGGCCCTGGCGGCCGCGCCAGATGTTGCCGGCACCGATCACGATGCCGATCTCGACGCCCATGTCATGGATCCGGCGGATCACGTCCGCGACCTGGTTGACCTTGTCAAAATCAAAGATATCCTTTTCGGATTTCAGCGCTTCACCGCTCAGCTTGAGCAGGATTCGACGGTATACAGCCATACTGAACCTCCCTTTTCCTGATTCACTTCCGGAATTATACCATGAATCGGGGAGGCAAGGAAGAAAAAAACCTGAAAAAGGCGGAAAAAATCCTCTTGACTTCAGATTACGGGTCTGTTATAATACCCCTTGCGTTGAGCGCCGATGGGGAATGGTGTAACGGCAGCACCTACGACTCTGACTCGTATTGTCTAGGTTCGAATCCTAGTTCCCCAGCGTTTTTTCTTTCTTTGGCTCCGTTGTCTAGAGGCCTAGGACGCGGCCCTCTCAAGGCTGAAACACGGGTTCGAATCCCGTCGGAGCTGCGTGTGACAACTTCCGCTTGCGGAGGTTGTTTTTTTTACTCATTTGGCGCTGAAAACGTTGATTTTTCTTGACAATGGGCATATCCGGAATATAAAATACGATGTTGCGTTTTTCGCGGACGCATGATGCGCCGCGAAGCGTGACCGCTGAACTGACAGACTGCTTCAGGAGGAGATCTATGCTGCCCGCCAATGATACGCCGGAATTCCGGTCCATGCTCCATGAACAGGTGGAGAAACGGCGCACCTTTGCCATCATATCACACCCCGACGCCGGCAAGACGACGCTGACCGAGAAGCTCCTGCTCTATGGCGGAGCGATCCGCAGCGCGGGAAGCGTCAAGGCCCGGAAGACGGACAAGCATGCGACCTCCGACTGGATGGAGATCGAAAAGCAGCGCGGCATTTCCGTCACCAGCTCTGCCATGCAGTTCGTCTATGACGGATACCGGATCAATATTCTTGACACCCCGGGCCATCAGGACTTCTCGGAGGATACGTATCGGGTGCTGGTTGCGGCGGATGCGGCGGTCATGCTGCTGGACGCGGCCAAGGGCGTGGAAGCGCAGACCATCAAGCTGTTCAAGGTGTGCCGCATGCGGAATATTCCGATCTTCACCTTCGTCAACAAGATGGACCGGGCCGCGAAGGACCCGTTCGCCCTGATGGAGGAGCTGGAGCAGGTGCTGGGCATCCGCTCCTGCCCGATCAACTGGCCCATCGGAGTCGATGGGGATTTCCAGGGCGTTTATCACCGGGATACCCGCACGGTGGAGCTGTATACGGGCGGAGATCACGGCAAGAAGATGGTGGAAAAGACCGACATCGCCGTGGACGATCCGGCCCTTGAAAGCGCGCTGGAGAAGCATTACCGGGACCGCCTGAAGGACGAGATCGAGCTGCTGGACGAGGCGGGGGATCCCTTCGATCTGGAAAAGGTGAGAAACGGGGAGCTGACCCCGATGTTCTTCGGCTCCGCGGTGACCAATTTCGGCGTGGAACCGTTCCTGGACCGCTTCCTGTCCTTCACGCCGCCGCCGCTGCCCCGGGAGAGCGATCAGGGGATCATCGCGCCGGAGGAACCGTATTTTTCCGGATTCATCTTCAAGATTCAGGCCAACATGAACCCTGCCCACCGGGACCGGCTGGCCTTCATGCGGATCGTGTCCGGCGCCTTTGAGAAGGGCATGGAGGTCTGGCATTCCGGCACGAACAAGCTCGTCGCTCTCAAGCAGCCGCAGCAGTTCATGGCGGACGAGCGGGAAGCGGTCGAGGAGGCCTGGGCCGGAGACATTATCGGCCTGTTCGATCCCGGGATTTACCGGCTGGGCGATACGCTCTCCACCGGGCCGAAGATCCATTATGCGAACATTCCCGTTTTCGCTCCGGAATTTTTCAACCGGGTGCGTCCGCTGGACAGCATGAAGCGCAAGCAGTTCCAGAAGGGAATCAGCCAGCTGGCGGAGGAGGGCGCGATTCAGACCTTCATCCGCACGGAGACCGGGCGCGAGGAATTCATGGTCGGCGTGGTCGGCGTGCTGCAGTTCGAGGTGCTGGAGCACCGGCTGCGGACGGAATACCAGACGGAGATCGTGATGGAGGGCATGCCCTTCCGCTTCGTCCGTTGGGTTTCAAAAACCCCGAAGCCCGTGGAGGATCTGAAGCTGACGTCCACCTCCGGCCGGGCGAAGGACAGCCATGGGCGAGACGTGCTGCTGTTCGAAAATGAATGGAGCATCCGCCTGGCCTGCGAAAACAATGAAGGACTGGAACTGAAAGAAACCTCTGACCGGTAAACAGCCGGGGACATACAGGAAAGGAACAGAAAAAATATATGATTCGGGAAGACATTCGGAACATCGCCATCATCGCTCATGTAGACCACGGCAAGACCACGCTCGTGGACCAGATGCTCAAGCAGGGCGGCGTCTACCGGGAGAACCAGCAGACGGTCGACCGGGTAATGGACTCCAACGACCTGGAGCGTGAGCGCGGGATCACCATCCTCAGCAAGAATACGGCGGTGCACTACCGGAATCATAAGATCAATATTGTGGATACGCCCGGGCACGCGGACTTCGGGGGCGAGGTGGAGCGCGTGCTGAAAATGGTCGACGGCGTGCTGCTGCTGGTCGACAGCTTTGAAGGCCCCATGCCCCAGACCCGGTTCGTGCTGAAGAAGGCGCTGGAGCTGAAGCTGAAGGTGCTGATCGTGATCAACAAGGTGGACCGTCCGGATGCCCGCTGCGACGAGGTGGTCAACGAGATCCTGGATCTGCTGATCGACCTGGAGGCGGATGAGACGACCATCGAGAATCCGATCCTGTATGTTTCCGCCCGGAAGGGAACCGCCACGCTGGACCTGAACCAGCCGGGGACGGATCTGCAGCCGCTCTTTGACGCAATCCTGAAGTACATTCCCGCGCCGGAAGGCGACGCGGAGGGACCGGCGCAGGTGCTGATCTCCACGATTGACTACAGTGAGTATGTCGGCCGGATCGGCGTGGGCCGCGTGGTGCGCGGAAAGTTTACGGAAGGCATGAACGTGGTGCATACCAACCTGGAGACCGGTGTGACCAGCCCCGTCTGGCGGCTGGGCGGGCTGTTCCAGTATGACGGCCTCAAGCGCGTGAACGCCACGGAGGTCGGCATGGGCGATATCGTCGCGCTCTACGGCGCAGAGGATATCTCCATCGGCGACACGGTCTGCGATCCGGCCCGGGTGGAGGGGCTGCCCTTTGTCAAGATCTCCGAGCCGACGGTCACCATGACCTTCTCCGTCAATGACAGCCCCTTCGCGGGCCGCGAAGGTCAGTTCGTGACCAGCCGTCATCTGCGTGCCCGTCTGATGCGGGAACTGCAGACGGATGTGTCCCTCCGCGTGAATGATACGGACAGCACGGATGCTTTCGAGGTCTGCGGCCGCGGCGAGCTGCATCTGTCGATTCTGATCGAGAACATGCGCCGCCAGGGCTACGAGTTTGCTGTCAGCAAGCCCCGGGTTATCTACAAGGAAATCGACGGGGTCAAGTGCGAACCGGTGGAGCGCCTGATCGTCGATACGCCCCAGGCATCTGCCGGCGCGGTGATCGAAAAGATCGGCCGCCGCCGTGGCACGCTGGAGCAGATGAGCGGCACGGACCGGGTTCGCCTGGAGTTCCTGGTGCCCTCCCGCGGCCTCTTCGGTTATCGCAGCGAGTTCATGACGGATACGAGAGGCGAGGGCATCATGTCCTCCGTCTTCGAACGGTATGAGCCGGTGAAGGGCGATATTCCGCACCGGAGTGCCGGCGCGCTGATCTGCTTCGAAACCGGTGTTTCCACCAGCTATGGCCTGTTCTACACCCAGGAGCGCGGAACGCTGTTCATCGGCGCCGGGGAAAACGTGTATATGGGCCAGATCTGCGGCCAGAACGCACGCCCCGGGGACCTGGTGGTCAACGTCTGCAAGCAGAAGCATGTCACCAACATGCGCAACGCCTCCGCCTCGGAGGATGCCATGCGGCTGATCTCCGTGCATCCGCTGACGCTGGAGGAATGCCTCGAGTTCATCGATGACGATGAGCTGCTGGAGATTACGCCCCAGAACCTGCGGATGCGCAAACGCCAGCTGGATCATTCCCTGCGCGCCAAGGCCCGCAGCCACGGCGAGGAAGCATAACATCAACATGGCAGAGGGCAGGAACCCGCTGCCCGATGCCCCCCAGGCCCTGGGGGGCAGTCCTGTATCGGAAAACAACCGGAAAGGGGACGGAAATATGGGGCAGACGTTATATTATGCGGGGCTGTTCGGCCTTTCGTTCCTGCTGATGCTTTTGTATATTGTCCGCTGGAAAAAGCAGTTTGAAGTCCATATGACGGCCATATTTCTGCTGATCCCCATCGTCAATCTGGGCTATATGCTCATGTATGCCAGCGGAGATGCGGATACGGTCACCGCTCTTTTGAAAATCATCTATATCGGTGGATGCTTTCTGACCTGGCTGATCACGATGTGCGAACTTCAGCTCTGCCGGATCAACATCCGGAAATCGATCCGGATCTGCGCTCTGCTGCTGAGTACGGCCGTGTACCTTTCCGTGCTGACGATCGGCTATTCGCCGCTGTTTTACCGGAGCATGACGATCGAGCAGGTCGGCGGCGCCTGGGTGCAGCAGAAGGTTTACGGACCGTTCCATACGGTACACTATCTCTGCGTCATTCTGTATCTGGCTGCTGACACCGCCGCGATCATTTACAGCTATCGGAAAAAGAAACAGGTCTCCCGCCGGATTCTGCTGCTGCTCTTTGTTCCGGCGCTGGCTTCCGTGCTGAGCTATTTCTTCAATCTTTTCCTGCAGCGGACGGGATACGAAACCATGCCGCTGATCTATACGCTGGCCCAGGTCGTCTATCTCCTGATCGCACGTCGCATGGCCTATTACAATGTCAGCGAGATGGTGGTCGAGTCCATGGTGGAGTCCGGCGAAACAGGGTTTATTACACTGGATTCCGACGGAAGATATCTGGGCAGCAATGAGACGGCGCGGAGCATTCTGCCGGAGCTGAATCAGCTGACCGTTGACAGCCCGGTCCCGGATACGGAACCGTTTCGGAATACGGTGAAGCGCTGGCTGGAAAGCTATCTGGGAGAAAAAGGAGAGAACCGGTTTCATTTTACCGTTCCCGGCGAGCCGGAAGAGCGCATCTATGCGGCTGCCGTCAGCGACCTGTACGACGGTCATCGGATGTGCGGGTATCAGATCTTTCTGGAAGACGACACGCAGGATCAGAAATATATCCGCCTGATGAATCAGTACAACAGCGATCTGCAGGCGGAAGTGACAGCCAAGACGGAGAAAATCGTCGGGATGCACAACCGCCTGGTCCTCGGGCTGGCTACGATGGTGGAAAGTCGGGACAATTCCACCGGCGGACATATCCGCCGGACCAGCGAAGGAGTCCGGATCCTGGTGGATGCGATCCGGGAAGGCGGAGAACTCGAGCTGACGGATTCCTTCTGCAAAAATCTGATCAAGGCGGCGCCGATGCATGACCTGGGGAAAATCGCCGTCGACGATGAGATCCTTCGCAAGCCCGGCCGCTTTACGCCGGAGGAATATGAAAAGATGAAATCCCACGCGGCGGAGGGCGCGCGGATCGTACATGACATCCTCCGGGATACGGATGACGAGGACTTCCGCAGGATTGCGGAAAACGTGGCGCATTTTCATCATGAGCGGATCGATGGCTCCGGGTACCCGGATGGCCTGAAAGGGGAGCAGATCCCGCTGGAGGCCCGGATCATGGCGATTGCCGATGTGTATGATGCCCTGGTCAGCAGGCGTGTATACAAAAGCGCATTCTCTTTCGAGAAGGCGAATCAGATTATTCTGGAGGGCATGGGGTCCCAGTTTGATCCGGAGCTTGAAAAGTATTACACCGCCGCGCGCCCCAGGCTGGAGGCTTACTATACCGGAGAAAACGCTTAGTACCGGAGGAGATCCGAAATATCAGACTTGCCATCCTGACTACTCTGATATTTTTTTCAGCCTCAGCATTCGAAAAGCGCGCATTTTTGTTTTCTTCCGGACTGTTTCCGGATGGTTTGTATACCTGGTGCGGGAATGCTGCACGGCCCTTTTCGGGTATGATCGGGAAATGCGTATGCTTGACATCCCGTTCAAAAACAGTATATGAGTATTGGAGGAAGGAAAAATGATCATCAACACATCTGAAGCACCGGCTGCAATCGGGCCGTACAGTCAGGCGATACGGATCGGGGATATGCTTTTTACATCCGGTCAGCTTGGCATTGACCCGGCAACGGGCAAACTGGCGGACGGGATTGAAGCTCAGACGGAACAAAGCTTGAAAAATATCGCGGCGATTCTGGAAGAAGCAGGGTTTGAGAAGGAAAATGTGATGAAAACGACCGTGTTTCTCAGGAATATGAACGACTTTGGCGCGGTCAATCAGATTTATTCCGCATTCTTCGGTGATCATAAACCGGCACGGTCCTGCGTTGAGGTGGCGCGCCTGCCGAAGGACGGACTGGTTGAAATTGAAGTTGCAGCGATGAAAGGATAATGGGCCCCCATGCGTGCTTTTTCTTCAAAAATGGGGTAAGCCCGGAGAACCGGTTTTTCGGAGGTGAATACATTGGTCCCCAAGGAAAAGGATGGGAGCAAATCTCGCAGACGCAAAAGAATTATGCTGCTGATTCCTGCGCTTGCGATCGCCGTGCTGTGCATAGCATTTCTGATTTATACGGAGCAATACTACCATGCAGAGGTATCCGCCCAGGCTGCATTGCAATCCGACGAATCCGTGACCGTTACGCA
>OCTW011526263.1_pt1 | contig 16237 bp, 10 predicted proteins | sample 1539671 | NCBI WGS metagenome assembly OCTW01 (sample SAMN02144230, study PRJEB22623) | gut metagenome | biome: sheep rumen | host: Ovis aries | place: New Zealand
CCTGACGTCAGTATGTGCCTTAACGCCTCTCTTGCAGGCTTGGTGGCGATTACCGCAGGCTGTGACGTTACCGACGCTTTCGGCGCGATTGTTATCGGCGTTGTGTCGGGACTGCTCGTTGTGTTCGGCGTGTGGCTGCTCGACTACAAGCTGCATATCGACGACCCTGTAGGCGCTGTGGCGGTTCATATGATGAACGGTATTTGGGGTACTCTGGCTGTCGGATTATTCGCAACGGATTCCGCACCCGGATACTCGATTGCAAACGCATCGGGCGTAAAGCTGACAGGTCTTTTCTACGGTGGCGGAGTAGAGCTGCTCGGCTTGCAGCTTTTGGGATTTCTCTCGGTTGCGGCATGGACGGCAGTCACAATGACCTGCGTGTTCTTCCTAATCAAAAAGATTTTCGGACTTCGCGTATCTCGCGAGGAAGAAACCCTCGGTCTGGACATTACCGAGCACGGTATGCCGTCGGCATACGCAGGATTTTCAATGGTTCCCGAGTATGTTGAGGAAGGCTCTTCACCGGTGCTTGTCAGCGGAGATATTCCTGTTGCTGAGGCAGTTGAGATTAAGAAGGTTCCGACATTTGACGAGGGCAAGCCTAAGATTACAAAGGTTGAAATCGTATGCAAGGAATCGCGGCTTGAGGCGCTTAAAAACGCTATGATGGCTATTGGCATTGACGGTATGACAGTCAGTCATGTTCTCGGCTGCGGAACTCAAAAGGGTAAGCCCGAATACTACCGCGGTGTTCAGATTGAAGCCAATCTTCTGCCGAAGGTTCAGGTTGACATTGTGGTCTGCACCGTCCCCGTCAGCAAGGTAATTGATGCCGCAAAGAGGACGCTTTATACAGGTCACATTGGCGACGGAAAAATCTTTGTTTATGACGTCGAGGACGTTGTGAAGGTCAGAACAGGTCAGACAGGACTTGAAGCGATGGAGCATTTTGACTATATGTAAAGCAAAATAGATAAAAACAACCCCAACAAATTGAGTTAGGAAACTTCAAATTTGTTGGGGTTTTTCTCAATTATATATTTGTATGCCGTGTGCGCAGCTGAAATGTCCATATTGCAGGTCAGTACATAGAACTTTGTAAGATGAAGCAAACGCTCCATATTTATTAGCATTTTTTCGGCTGTCTCGCGGTTGACCATCCGCGCGGTTTGGAAGTAGAGCTTTTGGATTATCTCCTTGTTTTCGGGTATTCGGACGGAGTTTTCCTCTCCCCTTTCGACAAAGATTATTGCCTTTAACGGATAACTTTCATTCAGCGCGATACCGCTTCCGCCGTCAAACGGCGTGCCGAAGGCAACGGCATGGTCATCATAAAGTCTGACAACGGGCTTGTCGTCGTTCATAATATGCACCTTATCGCCAAACGCCTTTAGCCAAAGCTTGGTGTGAGTGCTCTTGCCCACGCCCGAATCCGCCGAAAAAAGGTACGCTCCGTTATTGTAAATCAAAGCCGACGAATGGACGAGCATTACGCCGTACTTTATCGCCGCGCGGTTGAAAGCATTGCTGAAAGCGAAATTTTCAAGCTGCGGCTTGGTCGAAAGGCAGTTAGGCTTTGCCGCCGTTTCATCTACATAATCATATGAAATTTTCAGCTTAATGTCCGTTTCCCTATCGCCGTTATAAATAAACGGTTCTGCGAGACGGATTGATTCCTCGTATTTGGGACTCATTTCGACAATTAAGTCAGCAATTTTATATTTCATATTATTCACCAAAAACTAAGGTCGGCTTAAAATAAACCGACCTTAAAATTTTAATATCTGATAATATTCTGCGGGAGTTCATACGCGCCGATGACCGACTTCTGAACAAGAAGCGCGTCGATAACGTCGCAATATCCGTCCTTGTTGATGTCGCCAAGCTCAAATTGCTCAGGAGTAAAGACAGTACTCTCCGCGGCATACTTCTGAATTTCAGTCGCGTCAAGAATATCAACCACACCGTCGCCGTTGACGTCGCCTATCTTGTCACCGTCGAGGATAATGTGGTCAATCTTGTTATCCTCAGCGTATTGCAGAGCGTAGGTGTCCTTGTACACGCCTAAAACGAGGTTATCGTCATTTTTAAAAGCGTTATTGTAAATAAAGCTTACTGATTTTGGAATTTCTAAATACTCAAGAGAAGTACAATTCATAAACGCAATACGATCAATACTCTCCAGACCTTCAAAGAGCTTTACGATTTTAAGAGATGAACAGTTGTAGAAACACTGTTGTGGAATACTCTTAACTCCTTTTGAAATCTGAACCTTCGGAATTGAAGAACATTTCATAAAAGCTGAGTCGTTAATAACAGTTATGCTATTTGGCAGAATAATGGGAGAAGCAATTTCTGTACATCCGTAAAAAGCATATGAACCAATACGGTTGAGATACTTAACGCCGTCAAATGAAACACTTGTTATTTCGGTATTATTTTCAAAAGCACTGTTAGCAATTGAAATAACATTTCTTTTTTCAATAGCATTAGGGACAACAAGCTCAGGCGTACGGTTATCCCATCCGGTCAGCGAAATTGACAATTCATTATAGATTGTGTATTCATATCCATAATAGGTATAATATGTGTCTGCCGCAACACTGAAACAAACAGACAGAGCACATATAATCGCAATAATACATACTATTGTTATTTTTAAAGTTTTTTTCATATGAATCACCTGTTTTAATGTAAGTACAGGCAGTACATGGTGCACTGCCTGTACAAAACTATTTGAAATTAATCTTCGCCTTCGCCGCCGCCGATTGCTCCGCCTTCACCGATACTGTGAACAATACCGTGACCGGCTTCGCCGGGGTCTTCCCCTGCCATTATGCTAAGAAAATCAAACTTTACAAGTTCTAATTCAGGATTATAATATGTTTTTTTCATAAACGAACCTCCAATCAAGATGTCTTAGGCTTATCGTAAGTTTTGCCTTCTGTGGCATTAGCAATAGAAGCCATATCATAGATTGTGAAATACAAAGGATCTCCGCTGAGCATAACAACTTTACCTGAACTATCCTTGATATAAGAATATGCTCTGTAAACATAGTCGGCATTGTGATTATCAACAAAATCGCCGGAGTGATTTCTTACAGACATACTGTAGTAGAAGTCCATTCTGTTCTTATTATCGAGAGTCTTGGCATCTACTTCAGATTTTTGATACTTAATAACACCCTGAGGATTGGTATCGTACTTCTCAGTACCGTCACGATATGCTTTTCCGTCACTGTATTTTCCTGTCTTCTCAATAAACGCTGTAATATCAGTCAGTTTATCGTTAGTTACCTCAGAACCGTACTTATCCTTGTACTCTTCCTCAGTCATTGTTACAAAGTCGCCCATCTGATTCTTGTCAAGTTTTGCAACACGTTCAACAACGATACCTGCAGAATAAGTACCGGCAGCATAAGTAGCATACTGTATATCCTGCGGATTTGCGAATGAAATCAGGAAGTCTGTGAATACTCTGTCGCCCTGCAATTGACGGCTTGAGATTGTTTCCGTACCACACATACCTTCATTATACTGGTTACGAGAATTCTCCATAAAGGTAATTGTTGCACCCATACCGGAGGCAACGGCGTTATCGTGAGCTGAAGCGTATTTACCTGAAGCATTTTCCGCGTCGGTAGGATCTGTATAAACAGGTTCTATATATGTATTCTGATACAATGAAAGGTTAAACTCATTAGAGAAGCATCTTGTGTACTCAACTTTATTTGTGTTAGTATCACTTTCAAGCTTTTTAACACTCCAGTACCTGAATATCAACGGACTGTCATTTTTATAAAGTACCTGAGGCGCTGTAACAAATTTAGGTTGTTTTGTAGGATTGCTATAGTTTTTAACATTATTTGTTGCATACCACATCATCTGGTTAAGATTTGTGAGTTTAATTGTTTCTGTATCATCATCAAAGATATACTTATCACCTGTTGCAATAGGATCATAATTATTATCTGCTTCAGTATAATGGTTATATGGCAGGTAAATTTCAAGCGTAACCTGATTATTTCCATATTCCTTTGCATTTACATCAATTAAATATGTGCGTGAACTGCTCTTGTATTCTGCATGCATACCATTCTGCTCGTCAGTGTCCTCGCTGCTTAAATCTCTTTTTTTAGTATTCCAAGAAATCTTTTTAAGGAAGTTGTTTTCATAAGGACCATACTTATTAATAAATGCGTCACGTTTATTGTCATCTTCCATTGAATAAGCAGTTACATTTGTTCTTGTATCCTGATCATAAACATTATTTGATTTTTCAAGATAATTCTTTATATCATCCTCAGTAAAATCACCGACAACTTTATAATACTGCGTACCCTTTTGATCGCGATACGATGTATAGCTGTATGTAATCTCATAATGATATTTTATCTGCTCAAGCTGTGAGTAATAACGCAGAATCTTGGTAGTCTGGTTATAGTGATCGGTTACTGAATCATATTCAAACAGGTCGTCAACATAAAATGAGAATAACGAATAGGCTGTTGATTGTTCTGTACCCGGTATTGATTCCACAGGATTATTATAGAATTTATTATCCACTTCTGTATAAAACCTTCTGTGAATATCATCACCTGTAGGCACAGTAGTCAACATTACATCAATTTTATAATTATGACCATACTTAATATAATCTGTAGGAATCGTGAATTCACTCTTACCAGAGACTGTATATATGATGGGATCTACAAGACTTTCATCACTAACCTGAACCGTAATAGTAGTAGTCGCGTCACCCTTATAAGTACTATCCTTTAGAACCGTATGACTCAGAGTCAGCTGACCGGAGGGGTTCTTGATAAACCTTGCAACGAAAGTACCGCCGGATTCCATTGTTGACTCGGCGTCAACCAGCTTGCTTATTTTGTGTTCAATTACATCAGTACCGTCTGATTCACGCAGCCACCATCCAACAAAGATATACTCTCCCGCAGATTCAGCTGTGAAAGTAAAGTGATCTTCCTTATTTGAGCGTGTCTGAACAGAAGTCTTTCCGTTAAAATCATCATTGGTAAAGTATGCCTTCATACCTTTAGTAGAAGTATTTGTATCGTCAACATAAGGATCTTCCGTGTAAGTCGAGCCGTCATCATCAGAATACTCAATTACGGTATTAGCGTTAATCTTTGTGCCGTTAAAGCTGTAGAGCCATATACCGTCACTTCTTTTAGCTTTTTGAGAATCATCGGACACTTTGCCAAAGTCGCCGGATTTACTACCATGCTTACTTTCGTAAGTATCCCAGTCAGTGTTTCCGCTTTCATTACGAATCTCTTTTTCGTAGGTAACTTTAACAGGAACATTTAAGTAAGATGATTTCAAAGTGTTATAAGTGTTTTTATAAGCATCGAGTAAGGTAACCTGTGTGGTTTTATCGTAACGATCAGATTGATAAGTATAGACACTATCGCTAACATTATCAACTGTCTGAATCCATCTTACCGATGGATTAATTGTACCTATATAAGCTCCTGCGTTTGTATATAGATGCCATTCTGTTGAATAAGCACCGGAATACTCGTTCCAATAACCATCGGAAACCGCGTAAATAGCAGGTTTATTCAGGTCTGCTCCCTCAAGAACATTTCCGAATATATCTACCTTTTCACTCTGTGCATTTACAAGGTCATTCCAGCCGTTTTTATAGGTAGATGTACTGCCTAATGTAGTTGACCTCTCATTATTATATGCAGTTCTGTATTTGAAGTCAAAAACGATTGTATCAGGAGTTTTGTTATTCTCCTTAACCTCAGAAAAGATTTTTGAGAAGTCATCGTAGTCATAGGTCTGTGCGTGAGTTGTAACCGCCTTAACATGCAGCAGATTACCCTCACTTGTCGTTGTACCGTGGATGCGATCCCAGTAGTTATTACTAAGAGTTATACCCTGAACATCATATTGATTTCCTCCAACGGTAACATATTTTGGAATATCAATGTAACGTTTACCGCCGTAATTAATCATAGGCTGTCCCGGATATCCTCCGAAGGCACAATCTGTACCGCCTACACCGTTATAGAACGGGTACGCCGCTATTGTATCACCCCACGACTCTTTTACTGAATCATCATATCCGCGAACATAGAAGGTTACAGCCTCGCCTAAATCCTTAAGATAATAAATAGGAGTAATTTCAACATATTTATCATTGATGTATGGAATTTCCACATCGCCGTTATTACATGTAATCTTATCCTCTTCCAGTTTAAATTCTACGGTGTACTCACCATTATTAGACGGGGTATTAATCGTCGGAGTTACACCGTTAATGTTAAAGCCCTTAACAAAGTAATTATTTCTCCAGTCGCCCTCGTCAATTGTGGTTGTTACAGTAACGGTTGAGCCGTCTTTTTCAAGCTTCAACAGGCTGTAGTCGTTATCCTTGCGGGTTCCTGTAGTACCGCCCGATGTTGCAACAGTTGTCGCGTGGTTGGCAAAGGTCTGGCTGCCGGAACGCAGTGTACCGTCCTTGGCGTAGATTATAGCCTTGTCGCTGTTATCGGGGAGCTCGGGAAGCCATATAATTTCTGGATCGTTGCTGATTGTTTTTTCCACACCGTTGATTGTGTATGTCTTGCCCTTGTAAAGTACAAGTACATAGTAATCGCCGCGCTGAGACGCGTCTAAATTATTGGGCTTAGTGTAAGCATGGGATGCTCCACGATTAGCGTTATGGCTATTAAATCCGCCTGAATTGAAGGCGTTAGTGTACTTTGTACCGTTAAAGTTCTCCCAGAAATCTTTAGGCACGGGGTTATCGCTATTGTATCCGGTAACATCGGCTAAAGTACCATTTTTATTATTCGTATACCAAGCATTATATCCATCTGTTAAACTTAATGTACCTGTCGTATTACTACCATGCTTAAACTGTACACTTTTTGCACCGTCAGGTATAACGATTTTGAACTTTTTCTTCTCATTTGCTTCAGTATCATAAGTCATGTCTGCATAATCGCCGAGATTATTACCGTCGGAAGTATAGAACTGTGCCTTAACGCCACCGCTCTCCCAAGAACTCCAAATCTCAAAATATGCTTGTTTACCATTGTATACCGGACTTTTATAGGATACGGTAAAGAGCTGGTCGGTTTCGCTTCTTCCGGTAACATGATAGTATGAGTAGGTTTCGCCGTTAAGCTTAGCCTCGGTCATACGTGCACCGTAATGGGTTGCTGCAGGCTGACCGTCGCTGCCGTAGCTGTTATAATAGAAGTTTGAATTTGCCGAATACTCAGTAAATGTCGCGTTAACCGTTACAGCGTTACCGGGCATGGTAAAAGTAGCTGTTTTTGTAGTAACATCTTGCTTGGTAATACCGGTAAACGACATTTTGCTGAATGTACCGGTGTTCTCCACAGCGGTAATTGTAACGGTCTGTCCCTGATAAGCCTCTGCAGGTGACGCGGTAAGTGTACCCCACGACGTATCATTAGACTTAACAGCAACTTTGTATGTAGGCTTTTTGGTGAAGTTACCCTGAACGGTAATGTTTCCGGTTTTGCCGGTCATATCAATTGTTGTATTGTTAGCCTTTGTTTCAGTTGTGCCGTCGCCGTAGGTTACGGTAAAGTCCTTAAAAGTGTACGCCGCGTTAGCGGATGCAGTTAGGTAAAGCGTATCGCCGATGTTATACTGGCTAACCTCTTCACCGCTCGAATTTGTCTTTTTAACCGCTACAGTACCCGAACCTTCGGGATTAACGGTTTTACTAATTGTATAATTAGTTTTAGCAAAGGTCGCGGTTACGTCTGTGTCAGCTCCGGGCATTGTGAATGTACGTGTATTGCCGGTGCCTGAGGCTGTACCGCTGCCTGCTGTTGAAGAATAGCTAATTTCACTCAGGCTGTATCCTGTAGCAGGTACAGCTGTAATTGTTACAGTATCACCAACCTGAGCGGTAGATTTATCGGAAGAAATTGTACCGCCAGCAGTCGGCTGTGTAACAGAAATATTTAAGGTTTTCTTTTCAAATATAGCTTTTACATAACGAGTATTTGGTGTCGCTGTAGATACTACTTTAGCAGTTCTTCCATCGCCATTAGCAGTATCATTAGTCATTGTTACACCTGCTGTTTGCCACTCAGAGAACGTATAACCAGTATTTGCCGTAGCAGAAATATCCGTCTTTGTGGTTATACCAATGTTATTAGAACCGTTAGGAATAATTGAACCGTTTGTAGCTGAGAATGTTACAGCATACTTGGTTTCAGCATTTATCGTGAAGCTATCAGTATCAGCTACAACGTAGATGTTTCCATCATATAAAACGGTCTTCAAAGTATATGTGCCTGCGGACAATGAAGATGTATCTATTTTGCCATTTGAAAGTGTATACTCAGTATAATCACCTGTTCCTTTTGCAATATAATACTTAAAACTATTGCTATTGCCAAGAGAAGATTTTCCTGCACTTGTGGATGTTGAAACAGATATCGTATTTCCTTCAAGTATTGACCCTGTCACAGTTGTAGTTGCTGTTTTTGTTGAACCGGCATCATATGAAAAAATACGTGTCCCACTATAATCATATTGATGTGCCTGAGTAAAACCTGTTGCAGATATTGTTGCATTATGAATTACATATGTTCCACCTGCAGACATAGCCGCTTCACGAGGTGCCCAGTTTTGCTCTCCTAAATAATAAGTACCACTTGCAATTGTAAATGGATACAATGAAAAAGTTTTACTATCAAGAGTTTTTGTCACGGTCGGAGCATTACTTGCCGCCGGAGTCTTGCCATGATTACTTCCTGTGATTTGATTATTGTATAAATATACTTTAGTTGTAGTATAACTACTACTCATACCAGCATAAAACATCACTTTTGTTCCTTTAAGAACAGCTTGTAAATCAGTACCTACTGATCCACCTCCGCCGCCACCGGAACCGCCGCTGGAAATATCACTTGAACTTGAACCGACAATAACAGTATTTGTACTGACATTATATCCAATATAATATGTGTTTCCGGAAGCTAACTGTCCTTCTACGCCATAGCTGCCGCTGTTTTCATATCTTCTTGTCCAAGATGCTACGCTTCCTTTTACAGTAACAGTTGTTGTAGAATTCAGTAAAGAAGAAGTGTGAGTTGTATCACTATTATTAATGATAAAATGAACATTACTACCAGTACTTGCAAAGCTGCCAGTGTAATAATTACCATCAGTAGAACTAAGCGTAACTTTATTAGTCAAAGCAGATAGTTGTCCGTTATTACTTGTCATATCATACCACAAGTAACGATATGTAGTCGCTCCGACTTCTTCATCGCCGGTAACCTTCGCCGCGTCGGTGGCGATTAAGCCTACCATCATGCACGATACGAGCATGCTGATTGCGAGAATTACAGAGATTACTGCGCGTGAGTGGCGTTTTATCTTTGTTTTCATTATTTTTCCTCCATTTCTTTGAAAATTTCTGAAAAATGTGTTATAGTTATTTGATATATAACAACAAACGCCGTGCCGTTTTACACGCTCAGGGGTACAAGGTTTTTGCGCCTGATTCTGCGTTTGATTTTTTTTAGCCGCCTTACTCCTTACGAATACCGCACAGCGTTTGTGCGACATACCTAAGGAGTAACCACGGGAGTTGCTTTTTATCGCAGTCTGACCCCTACGATACCATTAATTGCCGCTTTTTGAATTGCAGCGGCGTTAAGCCATAGCTGCGTTTGCAGGCATTTTCAAACGACTTTACATTCGGAAAGCCGTTATAATTTGCTGCGTCCGCTATTGATAATCCGCTGATGATTAAATCATCGAGCGCGTGTTTTAAGCGCACGGTATTTACATAGGCGTTGAAGCCCATACCGGTCGCGTCTTTGAAATATTTTGAAAAATAAATGGGATTTAAACCGACTATCTCTGCCATTACGTTTAGGCTGAGCTCCTCGCGGTAATGCTCCTCAATATACTCCATCGCTACCTTGGCGTTGCGGAAGTTTACCTTGCAGTTGCCGTAAAGGCTGATTTGCCTTTCTCTTATGCAATTTGAAAACAGCACGTGCAGAATGTTCATTATAACCGCATACTGCTGAAACGCCGACAATGTTTCATCCGCCAGCTCGTTCATATATCCGGTTATTTCCTTCTGCGCGAGTGAACCCGAAGTTAAAACAAAACTGCTAAAGTCAATTTGGCTGTCAAATTTCTTTACAAATTCATAGGAAAGATGGAGCGAGACTGCTCTTATACAGTCGTCGCTCTCTGCGCTTATGCGGTGAATTTCGCCCGAGTTGAACAAAAAAACGTCCCCACTGCCCAAGGTGTATTCATCCGTGTATTTTTCGACCGTTACGCTTCCGTCGATTATGTAGAGCAGTTCAATCTCCTTATGCCAATGCAAATCCGTTGAAAACAAACCGCCGTCTATATCTTTGGTTTCGATTTTTGCAGGCAGGCTGTCGTTATATTTAATTGTTTCAAATTCATATTTCATAACAATAGCCTCCTTAAATTTTTCGGGATTTGTTTGTCTTGTCGCGGAAATCATTATGTACATAATTCGATTTCCATACTCTCTTAAGTCTAACTTTTACTTCACAGAGTATATTACTTTACGATTAACTCCCTGATTTATCAGTAATAAAGCGGATATCTGCACTTTTTATGACCAAAAATTTGACGGCAATAAGCCTGCAAATTACAATCCGACTGCTTCAAGCTTTGCCATATTTTTCTTTTTAAACTCGACGGAAGAATGAACGTAACGCTCGAGCGTGATTTTCGGAGAGGAGTGTCCCAAAACCTCGCTCAGAGATTTTATTTCAAAGCCGACCTCTACGCACCTTGTCGCAAAGGTGTGACGTAATACGTGAAAATGCAAATCCGCAATACCGCATTGCTCGCTGTATTTTTTAATTTGGAATTGCAAAACCCGGGGCTCTACATACTTAGACTCACATCCTGTCAGCAAAAATGCGTTAGGCGAAACGTTGCTGACTTTTTCTTTGCAAAGCTCATACGCCGTGTTAGTCAAGGGCACAATCCGCGCGGATGTTCCGCTTTTCGGTGATGAAAAAACTATCTTTGTTTTCGCGCCTTCTCCGCTTAAGTTTTTTATTCTCTGCATTGTTTCCCTGACGGTTACCAATTTATCTGTCAGCGAAATATCGCTTACCCTTAACGCGCACACCTCTCCTATTCTCAGCCCTGTCATAAGCGCAAAAAGTACGCCGAATTTATAAATGTCCATATCCGATATCAGAAAATCGAAAAATTTGCGCTGTTCTTCCTGCGTTAAAACACGTATTTCCTTTGCCTTGTATTTCGGCATAACAACATCAATCATCTCTATACCGCTGTTATTTTTTGATACGTATTTTAATATAGATTTTAGTATCACCGCTGTGTCTTTTGCGGTTTTTGCAGAGAGCTTTTTTGACGAAATAAGATAATCAACAAAATCCGCAGTTAACTCCGTGGTTATTATCTGCGGCGTATATTCTCCGAAAAATGGTTTAATGTGATTTTCAAGAGCCGCCTTATACTTGACGACGGTGGATTCTTTGACTGTGTTTTTATTCACATCCAGCCATTCGTCGCAATAGAACGCAAACGGCTTAAAAACTGACCTTGCGCCGCGTTTTTCGTTCTGCAATACCTGAAGCTTACAAATTTCAAGCTTATCCTTTACCTCACGGTAGGTCTTTCCGTAGCATGAACCGTAAACCGCTTTTCCGCCCCCGGCTATCCCTTTTTTATAGCGCCCTTCCCAGCGCCCGTCTTTCCTTTTATATATATTATTCCCTTTTCTTGACATAAGAACCTCCTGTAAAATACAAAGATTATGACGGCAATAAAATAATAAAACAATAAATTATTAAACAAAACATATGCTGTTAATTCTTATTGCGAAATATAATATTAAGAATTAATCTAACTTTTTTAAAAAAGATTAAAAATTTGCTAAAAATGAGTTGTATTTGAAAAATTTTTATGCTATAATTGTACTCGTATAGTAATATACTCTGCGAAATAATTATACAAAAAAACGGCTTCATACAGAAGCCGTTTTTTGTTCTAATTTGCTTTATTAAACATTTTTATACAACTAAACCCCAACAAATTTGAAGCTTTCAAACTCAATTTGTTGGGGTTGTTTTATTTGGGTATTAAACTATTTAGTTAAATGGTGTTTTATTTCTGTCAATCAATTTCACTGACTGCGTTCTTCATTTCACGGACATATCTTCCGATATATTCGGGCGCGTCCTTGCCGTATTTCTCCAGCAGGCGGACAATCGCAGAACCGACAATCGCGCCGTCGGCAATTCCTGCCATCTTTTTTGCCTGCTCGGGTGTGGAAATGCCAAAGCCGATTGCGCAGGGTGTGTTTGTGTTTTCGCGGATGACCTTGACAATAGCGCCGAGGTCGGTGGTGATTTCACTGCGCACGCCGGTAACGCCGAGACTCGATACCAAATAGATAAAGCCCTCCGCTTCCTTGGCTATCATTCCGATGCGGTTTTCGGACGTCGGCGCAATTAAAGAGATTAAATCCACATCATAACGACAGCAGACCTCTGAGAATTCTTCCTTTTCCTCAAAGGGAATGTCGGGCAGAATCAAGCCGTCTATGCCGATTTCACTGCAAATTGAAATGAACTTTTCCGCGCCGTAGGAATATACAACATTTGCGTAGGTCATAAAGACCATCGGCACGGTAACGTCTTTGCGCAAATCGCGCACAAGGTCAAAAATTTTGTCAGTATCTACTCCGCCGCTGAGGGCGCGGATATTTGCCGCCTGAATTACAGGTCCTTCGGCAGTCGGATCGGAAAACGGAATTCCGAGTTCAATCAAATCAGCGCCGTTTTGCGCCATTTCGCGGACTGCCGCCGCTGTTGTTTGCAAGTCGGGATCGCCGCAGGTGATAAACGGAATAAACGCCTTGCCGTTTTGAAAAGCCTTTGCGATATTACTCATAAATATCCTCCCCTCTGTAACGCGCGATAGCCGCGCAGTCCTTGTCTCCCCTGCCTGAAACGGTTATGACGATAATTTTATCCTTACCAAGCGTCGGCGCAAGCTTCATAGCGTAGGCGACCGCGTGCGCGGATTCAATCGCGGGAATAATGCCCTCGGTTTTTGAGAGATATTCAAAGGCGTTAACCGCTTCGTCGTCGGTAACCGCGACATATTCAGCCCTGCCTGTGTCGTGAAGATTAGCGTGCTCGGGGCCTACGCCGGGATAGTCAAGCCCTGCCGAAATTGAATAAACAGGCGCGATTTGTCCGTGCTTATCCTGGCAAAAATATGATTTCATACCGTGAAAAATCCCGAGCCTTCCGGTGGAAATAGTCGCGGCGGTTTCAAAGGTATCAATTCCCCTGCCAGCCGCCTCGCAGCCGATTAGCCTTACATCCTTATCCTCAATAAAGTGATAAAAGCTTCCGATTGCGTTTGAGCCGCCGCCCACGCAGGCGATTACGGCGTCGGGGAGTCTGCCCTCTTTTTTGAGCATTTGCTCCTTAATCTCTTTGGAAATTACCGCCTGAAAATCGCGTACAATAGTCGGGAACGGATGCGGCCCCATAACTGAGCCTAAGCAATAGTGGGTGTCGGAAATGCGGTTTGTCCACTCGCGCATTGCTTCACTTACCGCGTCCTTTAGTGTCCGCGTTCCGCTTTTTACTGCAACGACCTCTGCACCGAGAAGTCTCATTCTGTATACGTTGAGCGCTTGGCGGATAGTGTCCTCCTCGCCCATAAACACAACACATTCCATATCGAGCAGAGCCGCAGCAGTGGCGGTGGCAACGCCGTGCTGACCGGCGCCTGTCTCCGCGATTAGGCGGGTTTTTCCCATCTTTTTTGCGAGCAGCGCCTGACCGAGCACGTTGTTTATTTTATGTGCTCCGGTGTGGTTCAAATCCTCGCGCTTCAAATAGATTTTCGCACCGCCGAGGTTTTCCGTCATTCGCTTGGCATAATAAAGCCTTGACGGGCGGTTGGCGTATTCGTTAAAAAGCTCTGCAAGCTCGCGGTTAAACTCGGGATCGTTTTTATAGTGATTATACGCTTCTTCAAGCTCAATCACGGCGTTCATCAGCGTTTCGGGAATATACTGACCGCCGTGAATTCCGAATCGTCCGTTTGGGTTTGTCATTCTGCTTCTTCCTTTCTTACAGCCGCGGCAAATTCCGCCATTTTCTCCTTATCCTTAAAGCCGTCCGTTTCAATTCCCGTGCTCACGTCAAGCGCGTATGGGTGAAGCTTGTGCATTGCGGCGATTACATTTTCCGCGTTAAGACCTCCTGCGAGGAAATACGGCTTTTTGAAATTATCAATCAAATTCCAGTCAAAAGTTTTTCCCTCGCCTGTGCCGGCGTCAAGAATTATGTAGTCGGCAATTGTTTCCTCCGCGGCGGCAACGTCAGCCTCGCTGTGAATTTGGAACGCCTTAATAACCGGTTTGCCGGTTTCTTTTTGAATTCGTGTGATGTACTCGGGGCTTTCGTCGCCGTGGAGCTGAGCCGCGTCGATAATGCCGAGATTTAACAGCGAAATAACCTGACTGATGTCCTCGTTCAGAAAAACGCCGACAGCCTTTATCTCCTTGCTCAGAAGATTTTTCAAATCGACCGCCTGTTTATATCCGATTCTGCGTTTGCTGTTTGGGGCGAATACAAATCCGATGTAATCGGGTTTTATTTCATTGGCGGTTTCTATGTCGCACGGACGGGTCAGTCCGCAAAATTTTATTTTAGTCATCATATACCTCTTAATTCATTTAATTTTTGCTTTTTGTCTGCGGCTCTCATCAGCGTTTCACCGATTAACGCCGCGTCAGCGCCTATTTCACGCAGGATTTGCACGTCTCCGGGAGTTTTTACTCCGCTTTCCGAAACAAAAATCACGTCCTTCGGTATCAGCCTTCTGAGACGGCGGCTGTTCTGAGTATCAACGGTGAAATCCTTTAAATTGCGGTTGTTAACGCCGATTATTCTCGCGCCGCAGTCAAGCGCGGTTTTTACTTCATTTTCATCGTGAGCTTCTACAAGCGCAGAAAGTCCGAGAGTATCGCAAATTTCCAAATACTCTTTGATTTGCTTTTCGCTCAGAATTGAGCAAATTAGCAGTACTGCCGACGCGCCGAGGCACTTTGCCTCGTAAATCATATATTCGTCCACGGTAAAATCCTTGCGAAGACAAGGGATATTTACTGCCGCGGCAATCTCCTGCAAATAACTATCGCTGCCCAAAAACCACTTTGGCTCGGTCAGCACGGAAATACAATCTGCTCCTGCGCTTTCGTATTCCTTCGCAATTTGAAGATAAGGAAAATCCGCGGCGATTACGCCCTTGGACGGCGACGCTTTTTTGCACTCGCAGATGAATGATATTCCGTCCTTTTTCAGCGATTTTTCAAACTCAAAATTCCCGCGCGGCAGAGCAAAGGCGCGGCGTTTTAATTCTTCAAGAGAAATATTTTCCTTTGCACGTGCGACACGCTGTTTGGCGTATTCAGCGAGTTCGTCGAGAATTGTCATACTTCCACCTCCGGGCGGTTGCTAACTTCAATTACCTTTTCGAGTGTTTTAAGCGCCGCGCCTGAGTCAATCAGCTCGGCGGCAAGCGCTATGCCGCTTTTCAGGCTGTCCGCCTTATCGTACAGGTACAGCGCCGCGCCTGCGTTCATAAGCACGGCGTTGCGCATATGACCTTGCTTTCCGCTGAGAATATCGCGCGTAATTTGCGCGTTTTCTTCAGGTGTGCCGCCTTTCAAATCCGCTTTTGTGCAACGCTCAAAGCCGAACTGCTCGGGCTTAATGGTGTAGGTTTTGAACCAGCCGTTGTTGATTTCACAAATCTTTGTCGGGGCGCTCATAGAAATTTCATCGAGCTTATCCTGACCGTAAACGACCATTCCGCGCTTTACTCCGAGATTGATAAGTACCTGCGCCAACGGCTCAACAAGGTACTCGTCATAAACGCCGAGCAGCTGCCGTGTGGGAGAAGCCGGATTTGTGAGCGGTCCGAGAATATTGAAAACCGTGCGGAAGCCAAGCTCGCGGCGGATAGCGCCGACATACTTCATTGAGGTGTGGTACTTTTGCGCGAAGAAAAAGCACATTCCGGCTTCCTTTAGCATTTCGATACAGCGGTTTGGACTTTGGTTGATGTTAACTCCGAGAGCTTCAAGGCAATCGGCTGTGCCGCTGTTTGATGAAGCCGCGCGGTTGCCGTGCTTTGCAATC
>OCTW011366041.1_pt1 | contig 16230 bp, 32 predicted proteins | sample 1539671 | NCBI WGS metagenome assembly OCTW01 (sample SAMN02144230, study PRJEB22623) | gut metagenome | biome: sheep rumen | host: Ovis aries | place: New Zealand
GATTTCTACCGATGCGGGCTGACGTTCGATAAGGCTGTAAATTCTATAGGTCTGAACAGTCAGTTGGATTTATTCTATGCCTACCTTGGTTTCAAGGCACTAAAGGCTGTAAATCCTGAAGAAGTCCTGCGTTATACAAGGTTATATCTGAAGCGGTATAACGACAGGAATAGTGATGATTTATACAAACTGAAAAAACTCCAGCCGAGGATTTTTTTCAAGACAGAATAGATAGGCTTTTAGAGCATGAACCAAAGATAAAACAAAATGGTAATAGGAAATGGCTTCTTTTCTGATGATGTAAAATCTTCTATTGAGGAAATGAAGAAAAGAAGCGGATGCGATGTCGTAAAATGCAACTTCCCAACGATAGGAAATCTCTGCTATTATATCAGTGAGCACGGAGATCTCTACGGACAGCAGAATATTTCAGGGAAATGCCTTACACGTCAGAGAAAACACACCAAATATTCGTTGGGATGGAAGGCGCGATTAAGCTCTGCGCCACACAGGGAGATACATATCTATGTGCAAGTGCTGGTGTACTGTGCCTTTGTACTGAAACGATGGGAACCTGATATAGAATTGGAAGCCATCAATGGCAACGTTTTCGATATTCGCCCCGACAATTTCCAACCCAAGAAAAAAATCATACCGCCCGAATGGGCGGAGCACATGAAGGCAAGGGCAAAGGTGTATGACTCCAACTTTTCGCACGTATGCTGGTCAGTGAACTATCTCACGGGCTACGACATTCAGACGTGCAAGGACTTCGCACAGCAGGCTTTCATCTACCTTTGCACCGACGGCTTCAAGCAGGTGCAACACTGCACCGACATCGTTGGGCTGTGGGTGAAGATAGCCCGATTCCGTGCCTTCGACTACATGCACCACGTCACACATCGACAAGTGTATGACGCTATCGACTACATCGGCAATCGTGACACGGACTATGAGTTCGACCTTTTCAGCCTATTGCCAGGCGAGAAGATGCAATTATACACGCGGCTCTACTTTGAGGGCAACACACTGACGGAGATAGCGAGGCTATATAATGTACACCTCGGAACGGTATCGTCAGCAGTAACGCGCTCTGTACAATTTCTAAGGAATTACCTGCAAGGAGAAAAACTATGAATAAATTGATAAAAGAGTCTGACGAAATAAATGGCGCGAGAAGAGGGCTGATGTATGTCGGCTCTCTTCTTTTTTGAACACTAATTACACGAATTAAACGAATTTCTCATAAATTATCAAGCAACTATGACAGAACAAGAATTTTCGCGTCAGGTATGGCGCATGTACGACCAAATCACCACAGCCGACGGAGTGAAAGGCAAGGTGCTACAGGTAGCGTTCAACACGAAGAGTGTGCGAGCCTACATTAGCGGGGCACCTGAATGGATTCGCTGTGAATCCATCGAGACGCACACCACGGGCAAAGGTGCCGACGGTGACGACACCGCCATCATCGAGGAGCTGCACAACAAGGTGCTGAACCAAGCCGAGCGCATCGGAAAGCTGGAGGAAGAACGGCGACTGCTCCAGGAGAAGATTAGCCGTAACTATCTGGGCGAACTGCTCCGTGCCGTGAACGTCATGCAACAGGGATTGCAAGAGCGCAAGAAGAAGCATGAGCAGATTGAAAGCAGCCTTTCGGCCATCGCTGCCGTCGTGGAGAAAATGAAGAGTGAAGAATGAAAAATCCTGCTTCCGCTCTTCATTCTTTGCAATTTTATCAAGAATTAGCAAGAATTATAAAGAATAAGGAACAATGGAAGTATTTTAGCGTATGGAAAGTATATTTGACACTCCCGAATACAAAGAGCGATGGGCGATGTATCAGTCAGCACTTGACGCAGGCATCCCCATCGTCTCGACTGAAAATTGCGCTATCATTTGCGCTATGCTGTTAGTTCACGGCAACCACGAAATGTTTACGCATAACAACAGGCTTGTTTGTGAACTTCAATATGCTCAGAAACGCTTCCATGTGGAGGGCGGCAAGTCTCCGAATGCTCATTTCGCCTGCCTATTGAGAGGCTATGTCAACGGACTGGAGCTGCACTATAAGCGCGAGCAGTCTGTTCCAGATTATATTGAAGATTTCTTTCAGGACAGATACGGATTTAGATTCAACCTTCATGGAAAGAGCGATAAATAGCAGGTTCTACGACGACAATATGCCTGTTGTTGTCGTTGCCGCAGGTAATAATACCTGTATCGGCTGTTGCTATGCTGCAACAATTTATTCAAAGGGTGTGAAATTGTGTTTTGCCAAACGTGGCTACGTCGGTGCGTGTGCGGCAAAAGACAGAGAGGATAAAACAGACGTAATTTTCCAGTACGTCTGACAAGAAGAAAAATACGCAGTGATGCGTATTGTCTCGCTGTGATAGCGGGCAATTACTGAACATACTTTGTCATTGTAGGGGAGCCATATTAGTAGTAATAACAAGTTTTTCGTTTTTTCATAGCTCCCCTACTTTTAATGCTATAACAAAACTATGTAGGCTTAATTAAAAAAGTGCGGGAGGTGGGGAATTAACCCTGCCTCCCGCTTTTTTGCGTTTAATAGTTTAGTAGATTGGCAATCCCATTTCTATTCTCTGTTGCCTGTTGCTGTGCTCCCATGTAGTGCAGCTACGAAAGCAAGTGCCGATGAAAATGAGTATTGCCGCAACAATACACGCAAGCACAGATGAAATAAATCTTTCTGAGGCACCTTGCTTTTTCTTTAACATAAAGTAATCTACAACAAGCATTAACAGGAACAATGGAATGAGCACGTAGTACCCTTTGTTGTCTAATGCCACTCCAGCAAAGAACAATGCAATACTTAGGAAAATGAGAATCTGATTCCATAATCCTTCTTTTGTTTTTCTTTTCATAATAACTGTATTTTAAGTGTTAAAGAATGCCATTGCTTCATTACTTAGATTCTTGGTATCAACGCAGATGTACCTCGAAGTCATATTCACAGAAGAATGTCCTGCCAACTTACTGATGACGCTAACAGGAACGTCTCGCGTCGCAAGGCATGTGACATAACTGCGCCTGCTGGAGTGCATAGTGATGAATTCGTACTTCGGTCCTTTGATCATTTTACCTCTGACATAGAGCATTGTTTCATCGTCCATTCCGAGATTCTTACAGATACGCTGTATAGTCCTGTTTATAACCGCCCTGGTATGCGTTTTCTTCGGTCGTTGTGTGATGTATTTTCCAAGCCTTGCGTGAATAGGCTGAGACACCTCAATCAACGTCTTCTTTGACACATAGGTAAGCCTGTCACCTACGATATTGTCCTCAGTGAATATCTTTCCGTCACTGCCTCTTGCGCCAGAGTAGCATCCACGCATGAAGATAATCTTTACATCGCGCTCTGTGTCGGTCTTCGGCACGTATTCGTCAAGACGAATCATTTCTTCTTCGGTCAGTGCTATGTGCTGAGAAGGTGCGCGTTTACCTGTCAGTATCTTCTTGAAGTCGTGACATGGCATGATTTCCTCGTCTGAATAACAGTTGAGAAATGCCTTCATAATAGCAAGGTACGTAACACTGGTGTTTGGTGAAAAATTCTCCTTGATATAATCGGCGAATTTCGACAAATTGAGCTTTGTGAGGTCTGACCATTCAGGAACGGACTTCCCGATGGTGTCACCGAAGTATCTTAGGAGCTGTGTCCTGTCTGCATTCTTGCAGATGAATGCTCCTACAAAACTCTCGCGCCATTCCTCGAAGGACTGATGCTCGTTACCCGCAAATGGTGTCTGGAGAATGTTTTCGATGATCTTGTCATCGTACTTTCCTCCCAAGTGTTTCCGTAAATCATCTATTCCCATAACAGATAAAATTTTTATATTTTTCTCATTGCAGGCATGAATCGGATTAACGAAACAAGCCTCTTTTCATGTAGGTGGACTACCTTCTCAGGCAGTACCACCCGTCTAACCAAAATTCTTTAAATTATGAAGGAAATAATGTTGATTGCCGACAATCTGATGCCGACAACCATTAGCCTATAAGTCACCATATAGTTTCTTGTACTCGGCGAGTTCCCTCTGAAGCATACTGATCTTTGCCCGTTGCTCAACGATAATATCCGACTTTTCCTTCACCAGTGCTTTGAGGCTTGTGATAGTACCCTCAGAAGGACATTTCTTCTGCATGAGGTCTTCGTTTTGTGAACGTAGCCCGTCATTCTCTTTCACCTTCTTTTTGTACTCCGCTTCCAAGTCGTGGGCGTATGCTTCGAGCGTATCAAGAGCATTCATCAGTTTGCGATAGCCCCTGATAATCCAAAGCATTCTGCGCTCGTAGGGTAAATCGTCCTGTGGACGGTGGCTCTGTACCCTCTCTTTAGGTTGATGTTCATTGTAAGCCATAATTACATTTCTTTAAATTTGTTGTTAATTCTTTCTCTAACGCATTTTTAATCTGTTGTGTTATTAAGTGTACCCGAAAGCAAATTTAATCGCCTACGGGCTAAAGAAATGCCGAAAACGGCTACAGCTGCGTCTTGTATATCTCTTCAAAGATAGCGTCTTTATGGATAATCGTCATAATTCTGCCTTTCCATTCGCTGTTTGGGTCATCGCGAAACGACTGAATCTTGTCAAGGCATTCGAGGAATGATAATGTCTCCAAGTCTATCATCCCGCCGAGACCTCTTTTCTTTTCCTCTGCATTTGGAACGTAGCCGACGCAATATCCGTCGTTCCTGATAGACAATCTGAACGGGCTTGGCTCTTCCAGCATACTAACAAATGCAGACTGGAACGTATAGAACGTGCCGATGCTCGTAGTATATCCACTGCCATTAGGTGACGTGGGGTCTGGCTGTGAACACGGACGATTGAGCGTCTTCCTGCCCCAATCAACCAACACCTCAAAGGCATCGTCGAATTCTCCGCTATGATCATACTTCATAATCATGTTGACACCATTCCTTTTGTTGATGATGCAGTACCATACATCGCCATCTTCCATGCTGCCAGGTACTTCTCTCCAGATACGGAGGTCTGATAGGAAATATTGACTTTCGTACTTGTCAAACATGTGCTGGCATTTTTCCTCAAACATGTCAAAAGTGAATAATCCTTGTTTCATAATTTTTCTTGAATTTTGGTTATTTATAGTACTTCCATCGCCTGTTACGACAATGAAAGTTCAAGGATTACATCATATCAATACATGGTATGCCGTATTTGTCGAGATTGTCAATCATCTGTCCGGCTGTCTTCAGTGCCTTTTCCAACTCGCTTCGCGAATACTTACCTTTAAGACGTTTCTCTGTCCTGTTGCCTTGCTCGTCGGATATTCGACCGAGCAGAGCCATTTCATAGTAGAAGCAGTCTTCTACGAGTTCTGTGACCTCAATGTTCAATTCGGGAATCTTTATCGCTTCCAGTAGTGTCATTATAATGTATCTTATTAAATCTCTGCAAATATACAAAAAATAAATGTATGATACGCAGTTTTGTTGCGTAAAAATTCGTATTCCGACGAAAGTTTTCGGGAATATTTACAAATTATCGTTCATTGCTATGTCAATGAGGTCTCTGATGAATGCTCCGGCATTCCCGCTTGCAGCACAATACTGATACTGCTCTTCCGATAGATTGACAAGGAACTTGTGACCTTTACTGAGTGTACAGAAATGATAACCAGTGAAATATTGCGGGTATTCTTTAGCAGCCGAACGAGCAGATAAGATAATACCCTCGTTGTTGTATTCTCTGGCATTATGCTTCAATGCCAACTCCTTGTTAGTCTTTACAACAATGACATTTCGCTTTGGCAGGAAAATAATGCGTTCTGCATTTGTCATTTCGGCAACCGAAAACGGCTTTTCTAATTTGATTTCTACGTTAAATGTAACCATAATTTTACTTTTAAGTTAATAATATAGTGGTATCGGAGAAACCTGTTACGGCTGCTCCGATAGTTAGCGTTTAGTCGTTCAATGGGTCATATCCATCTGGAAGTTTCATGCTCTCGATTCTCAATCTTATTCCGATTCGTTCAATTGGAGCAGCTAAGTCATTGAGGCAACCAACCTCGCCACAATGCGGGCATTTGTCAACGCCAGTAGGAACGAGCATTCGTGTCATGCAGTTGTTACAACGAACATAGTCTGGTGAGAGGTCTGTGTTATAGTCCTCTATTGTTCCGATTAGGTCAGCGATACCATTTGGGCATTGCTCGTCAAACCAGTGCCAGATTTCCTGTCTGTCAGTACCAACTTCCCATATATGGAAATCTGTTTCAATGCAATCGTCATCGTCGATGCAGACATTTTCCAGTTCAAGCCAGAGGTCTTTCAGGTGGTTAAGTACTTCCTCTTGATGACGAATACACAAGATTTCCTTGTATTCTTTGTGACCGTCCTCCATTCTGACGGTAGCGATATTGTCTTTAATACTCTCAATCACTCCAAAGAATGAAGCACTACGATAGCGCATCATCTTAGCGCATTTCTCGCATGAATAGGCAACAACCTTGTCGCCAATCTTAAAATTGTTGTTATGTTCCATAATTCTTATTATTTTTGGTTAGACAATAGGAAGGAACGGAGAGGTTAATCCCCATTCCTCTGAAATTTCTATGCCGCAAGCTCTACAACCTTTGCAGTCTGTTCATCGGAAGTGTTATCGTCCTGTGGATGCAACACGAAACCACGTCTCTCGTCTGCCAGACGCTCGTTAATGGTCGTGTCAACCTCCACGGGCATAAGGAAGGTGAAATCCATTTCCTTGCTATCAACTGCACCAATCTTGTTTAGCTCACCGAACCAGAATCCCTTAATGGTCATCTTTTTCATCTGACTTCTTGATGCTCCAAAGATGAAGTCCGAGGTGGCAGGAGCCTGGAGTTTGAATTTCATAACGACTTCCTTGTTGAAGTCCAAATTAGAGTACTCGACATAGAGGTCATCGCATCCCTCGTACACGGAAATTGTGTAATGGAAAGGATATTCGTCCTTGTCGTTACTGATAAACTTTGCCATATTTTTAACGGCTTCGTCTGTCAGTTTGACGTGCTGCCAGCCGGAGAAGAAAGGAATTACACTATGCCAGTTGGGATATATCATGTCCTGTTTTGTACTCTTGATGCACTTGTCTCCCAAAATGGCAACGGCAGTATCAAGATTTCTTCCACCGCCGCCATAATAGTACTCCAGAGTGACATCGTTTCCGTTCTTTTTGGCGTATTCGCAGATGCGTTCCCAATCTTTCTTGGTGAACAATGCCCGTAGCACCTTGTCATTCGGATTGTTCCTGTTAATCGTAAACGCATCCGTTGTAATAATGGAAATGACATGTCCGTCAGAGGCGACGAAATATGCCACACCCGTATCAAGGTTAAACTCTGCGAGAACGCAAGACAATGAAGGTCGCAGTTCGTCGGAAGCAGTAAACTTCGTGAGTTTTTTCGCATTCGTCGCATTGTCAAGCGTAACAGTTAGCGTAGTGACATGAGGCAGATTGATTTCTTCCTTGTAGCAGAAAGTAATCTCTCCGCTTACCTTGGCCAGAGATTTCTGATAGTTCATGTGCTCAAATACTTGTGTCGGTAACATTGTACAGCAGAAGGTGTCAACCTCAATCTTGCATATACCGTGCTCGTCGTTCCAATAATTCTCGGAGGCTTTGAAACCTTCGAGTCCGTTTTTGATATGACTCAAAAATTGGTTACGAGCGGAAAGAATGTCTTTGAGGCTGATAATACCGCCTCTTTCTTCCATTTCCTTTTTCAATGCTCCATTGTGGTTGCAAGCATAGTTGAAAACTTCATTGGCAATCTCGTTCATAGCCTTAAAGATGGCTTGGTCTTTCTGTAAATCGTTCATAATTTGAATTTTTAATTAGTTTTGTGACAATAGCGTCGTACTTTGCAGCCAACTTAATGACTGCAAGGTAAATCAGTTGTTCATCCAGTCCTCAAAGACTTCAAGGTTTGCGGTGTCGGTGTCGAGGTTGTTCCAATACCTCGTCACGAAATCGCATACATAGCAATCCTCTGCGTCTGGATATTTCTTCTTGATTTCATGTGTGGCATGTTCCTTCCAATCCCATCCGTCCTCAATCTCCTGCGTTTTGATGGCCTCATAGACTTTTTTAACGGATTCATCCGTCAAGTCCTGGAGGTCATAGACTGTAGCATCGTCCTCTGAGCCTTTCTTGTCAGAGCAGAAAATGTCCGAATAGTCTTCGTCGCGGCTGAAATACCCTGCTGAAAACTTGTCTCCGTTCTCAGGTTCAACCAAGACGGGCATCCTAAGAACGTAGTCAGCGTCAGACCTCTTAACAAACTCATGGAGTTCATAAATCATTTGCTCCTTGTTACTGCGAGGCTTGTTAGCCATTTCCGCAAATTTACTCTCAGCCTGCTTTGACACATCAGGAATGATGCCTAATTCAGCGAGGTCTTTAAGGAACTGAATGATCTTCTCAACGGCATCTTTGCCCTCAAAGCTAATGTCTCCAGTTCCGCAGAATGCCTTATCGCATCCCATTTCATCTTCTAAGATTTCCTTTAGCGTTACCATAATAAAGAATTTTAAAGTTAGATAAATACTATTTGTTGTCGGTGCAGGGGAACTTAATCCCCAAACACCTTTCGCCTAAAATTCAATCATGGACTAATTTGCTTTGATATTGACAATGCGTTGGCTTAGAGGGTTGTTGTAGTTAAGGCAACCATTACTATAGTCATACATCGTTATTTTAACGGCTACTACATTGAAGCCGTTTTTTTTCTGTTCCTCGATAACGTTTCTTGCTCCCTTTGCACAGAAAGCACCTCCGCATGGAAACATCTTTCCTTTATTCTTCTCAGACTCAGCGTAGAGAGAGTAAGTGAAAATGTGTTTGGTCATTGAGAAGGTGTCATGCCACACAAACCTATCCCCATCGTCAATGAGGATTTCAACGCATCCTTCGTCATTGTCGAAAAACTTTGTCGCACATTCTTTGGAGCAAAAGGTGTCAGTGCCGTCAAAGACATAGCCGGACGTTATTTCTTTTCCACATTCGGCACATTTGCGAACGACCTTATCATCAGGGATAACGTCATAACTTAAATCCCACATTTCAGCCACAAAGTCAACGGCTTTCTCAATCTCTATCCGTTTGAGGAAACTGATAGTGTCAGCGTCTTCGACTTCGTTCAAAGTCTCAATGTAGTCATTGACTAACTGCTGTCCGTCGATGATTTCACCTTTTGGATAGCCATAAACCCCATCGGGGTCGAATGTAATCTTTACTTTCATAATTCTTGAATTTAGAGTTATAGTATATCTGGGCGAGATTAGTCGCCCAAATATGATCAGAACCATTTGAAGCACATGGCATCCTTTTTCGGATAGGCTTTTCCAACTCTCTTTCCGTCTTTGCAGATGTCTGTAACTCCGCAACTGCTATTGAACGTGATATTAGCCTTTTTAATGGCTTCTCGCTCTTCGTCAGTCATAGAAGGATAGTGGCAGACATACTTTTCTGCCAGTTTTTTTAATTTCTCATTCATAATCTTCAGAATTTGACAGACAGCCCTTTCTCACAGAAACTCTTGAAATTCTCAGCGTCAATAATCTTTGCAGACGGGAAAAGATGTTTGATGGCATAAGATACCTTGCTGTAGAGTTCACAGTAGCCAGTATAGTCTGGATTGTGCATTTCAAACGTCATCGTATCGCAGTAGGAACAATGGATTATTCTGCCTGCGACAAAGCCAACGAAAACGACTCCGTTCTGGACGTACTGATAATTGTCGAAAATTAGGACGATAAGTTTCCTGAGTTCGCCCTCCTTAATTTCTATTGCTTTCATAATCTAATAATTTGGTTAGACATAATTGTTTCTGAAGCCGACGCTAATCGGCTTGCAGAATTAGTACCATTCTGTGTAATAGTAATCCAAATCGTCAGAAATCTCGTCAATGATTTCGTCACACTCTTCTTTCGTGAGGTCTTCAATCTTTCGTCCTTCGTCCTCGTCTTCGAGATATGAGACTATATCATCTTTGTAGATGCGCCATTTCTCAAACTCTTCCATTGTGATACCTTCTGATTTTGCAGCGCATTCGTCAGAGCAAGCGTAGCCAGCACAATTCAGATACCACCCTTCTTCCATGATTTTGCCGCATTGAGTACAAACGCGCATAGAGTCAACATGTAGCCATGAGATAAGTATTTCATAACGGACTTTGCCGGAACCTTCTTCCAGGGCTTTCTTTACAGCAGGAAAGATATATTCAAAAGCGGCCTCTCCTACTTGCTTTTTAACTTTTTCTACGATTTCTTCATAAGCATGCGCGGAAATCATTGATTCTAATGTTTTTTTCTCTTCCATAATTAAGTTGAATTTTAAGTTGATAAATTATTTTGCAGGAAACACGGGTGTTATTCCGTATTTCCCTTTGGCATTCTTTCCTCTGTAACCGCTGGTGGCGGTTTGTGATGAAAGAATGCTTGGTTTGGTCAGGAAGATTTCTGAACCGCCCGACCCACGAAGCCGTAGAACCTGTAGTTGTTGTTCTGCGGACCGACACCGCCGCTGTAGAAGAGCAAGAGCCGACCGCGCGCGGCGGAGCCGAGCGAGGAAGACCAGTAGTCCCCGTTGCCGCCTCTGCTGTCCCAAGACGAGCCGTAGCCGTTGCCAGAGCAAGGAAAAAATATAGAGTTACCATTTATCTTAGAGGTAACTAAATATCCGTTGACACCATTCATGGTGACGCGCTTCCAGACGCAATTGTCGTAGAGTTCCTGGAAGTCATCCTTTGAAGGCAGACACCAAGGCTTACCGAGATTGATGGTGGCAGCGTCATGTTCCGCGTCAATGTCGCCCTGAAGTTTAGCACCTTCCGTCTTCTCGTAGGTTTCAGAGTCGAAGGAATAGATGCCCTCAAAGGCTTCATCATCGTCGCCCCAATCAGCATTCTGGCGATTCGGGAAATGCAGCTCAGTGTTTCCCCATGAGAAGAAACCACCATAGTCTTCTGGAGATTTAGCACCGATGTTCCTGTCACACCACAGCGTTCCAGAAGGGAGGCCAAGGTCAACGGCAGTGTAGTCAGTAGGAATCTCCTGCTCTTTTTTCACAGCAGGCTCACTATTTCCGTCGTTTTTGCGAACGAAGTCAAGCGCATTCTGAGCCTTGTCACCAAACTCTCGATAGAGTTCAATGAGAAAATTTTGTCTCTCTGTCATAATTGAAAAATTTTAAATGAATAAATTGGGTTAATAAACTCACGAAATAAATTCGTCAGAGAATACGGGTTTAATCGTACTCTCCGTTGGTGGTGATGACATTTATGCGGCTTCGAGATCAACGCCGAGAATTTCCGCAATCTTAATCAGTGCGTCATCGTCGCAGCCGAGTTCTCTCAGCTTATAGTCAACGGCTTCCTCTACTCTGCTTGTGATATTCTCGCACACAACGTAATTCTCAGAGTTGTAGATGTCGTTGAATTTTTCTGCGAGAATAGAGTTTAGAGAAATCTCTTCCTCAACAGTAAAATCAGAGCATCCGTCGTTGAGGTCATGCGCAAACAGGAATTCGTCACATTCCTTTGTGAGTGTTTCTTCGTCAGTAAAAATCTTGCAGAAATGGAGGTTTTTCGCTTCCACATGGATAATAACTCTTGTAAGCATAATAAATGAATTTTAGGGTTAGACATAATTTGTGCCGTCGGGAAAGTTAATTCCCGAACAGCCCTAATAATCCGTTCCGTGTACCTTGTTGTAGATTTCAAGGCAGACGCTTTCGTGCTTTGTCCTGACACATAGCGGAGCACCATATCGCTTGCGAGTATATGTGATTTCGAAACGATAGCAGTCTTCTTCGGCTTCAACACAACTTCCACCCGTATATTCAGGATTGGAAACGATGTTAACCACTTTGAGGCCGTTCGCAGTCATAAAACCGAGAACTTTCTTAATTTGTTTCTTTGCGATTCTTTTCTTCATAATTCATCTTATCTATATGACATTGGGTTTTTGTACTCTCTGCATTGTTTAAGAAGCAGAGAGCGGATAGTTTAGAGCTTGTAGAAATAGCAGAAATCGTAAGGCCAATGATTGCTATACTCAGCAACGGCATTTGGTTTTAATATCGGCAATTCCTTACCTTTTGAAATAAGGTATGTTCCTTTGAAACTAACTCTGCCTTTGATAAGTTTGGTGCAAGCTGCACCTGACGCACTTTCTACGAGGAGTTGCTTGCCTTTTTCTCCATACTTTTCCCATATATATGGATAGTAAATACTGATGTGAAATTCCCTTTTCTTGCATTCTGATACAATTTCCAGAACTCTTGCTAATGTAATTTTATTCATAATCTCGAATTTTAGGTGAAACAATTTCGTGCAATCGGTAACGTTTCCGCTACCGAAAGCAAATCAGAATCCATGCCAGTTGCTCCACATTTTTTCGACGTAGCGCGAAACGGTATCTTCCGCCTTTGCTGCCATAGCCTTGTCGAGCGGACTCCGATTGTCGATAGTTTTGGAATCGACCCATCCGCTTGAACTTGCATACCAATGAGCTTTCTGATAGTCATGCAGGAATTTCTCAGCTTCCCACTTTGTATCAAACTCTTTTGTTTCCCACGTAGCGCATCCTCTACGACGTGGACGTGACTCGTAATGAGCCACATACTTTACGATGTAACTTGCCATAATGATATAGAATTTTAGGGGTTATAAAATAGTGACCATCTTCGTGACTGAACGAAAATGGTCTGAGAGGTTAGTGATGGTAATCTGTGTAATCATCCCAATCTTCACCGTTGCTGTCACCTGAGTAGAGAGGTGTTTCTTCCCATTGTTTCTTAGCCAGAGCCAACGCTTCTTCGTAGGATGAAGCATTGATGTCGAATGTACGACTGAATGAGCCAGAGACGCGCACAACAAACTCTCGATAGGTCTGTTGTCTGACATAATCTATCAACCTGTCAATGCTTTGTGTTGTCAGTTCTTCCTCGCTGTTCGTGAATTTGTCGCCCTCATAATTGTCATGAATCTCAATCTTTCCGTCTTTCAGGCGTAATTCCTCAACAATGCAAGGATAGTCTTCTCTGTTTATACAAATGCCAATAACGGTTTGGCTGTCAATCTTTACACTACCACCGTTGTCCTTCAAGAGTTTGCGGAGAATCTGGAATTTCTTTTCTCTGATGTCTTTCTTCAAGTGGTCGAGAATGTCAAGGAATGAATCGGAGTCGTAACTGAACACCGTTTCACCTTCAATGACTTCATCTTTCGCAGTTGTGTCACGATGTACGATGAACACTACCATACCATCACTCCATACTTCAACGGCTGAACAAATCTCTGTTGTCGCAACTTCGCCCTCAATGTAGTGGACGTAAAAATTTTCGCTGAAATGGTGTGCGCTGTCCTCTGGAACGAGTGCGCGGATTTCTTCCAGAATTTCGCTCTTGATGTCACGAAACTTGTCTGCATAATCTTTTCTTTCCATAATTTACTGAATTTTAATTGTTAGACAATAGAATCCGTGGGCTAAACTGATAGCCCAGAGATTTTAGATGTAGAATGTTGTCAGCAGGTCACGGATTTTTTCGTACTGAGAATAACCGTCGCCAAGACCAGTTTTCATTCCCTCTTTCTTCAATTCACAAAGCGCACTGCAAATAACAGCAGCACCATCAAGTGAACGGATTGATAGATACTGACAGCCTTTGTTATTAGAATAATTAGAATATTCAGCAAGCAAAGGAGTAAAATCCCATTTGCCAGAATTGTTTGCACCAATGAACTTGAAGTCGTAGGTTTTACGATTACTTCCTTTGTTGCACTGAATGACAATAATCTGCCTTGCTTTGAGCATTTTCACGAAACGCTCCTTGGTTTCTTTCGTAATAGTCATAATCTAAACATTTAAGTGAAACAAAATGTGGTTTGAGCGCAACCTAATGCGCCCAAGCCATTATTTTTAGTAATAATATAGCAATTGACCTTTAAACATTTAATCAAAAACTTCATTCTCTAACTTAGTACATAACTCGTTGATTTTGTCTTTCAGATTAAGAATGTACTTTTTGTTTTTAATATCGTTGTATTCATGTATGCAAGTACAATCGGATATTTTTCTTGCTTCTCTTGCCTCTTGACTAATTTCTGTCAAAATAGCATGTATTTTAGTCTTTCTCATATTTTGGGTCAATTTCTATGTTATCGCCTTATTTTTTGAGTTCTATAAAAATACTCTCGTCAGGGATGAAATAATTTGCGAATAGAACATCAAACCTAATGTTGTGTTCGTCAATCTCAGAAGGAGTTAAAGGCTCAATATCTGGACTAAAAGGACATTCGTCGCTATCACTTCCAATCCATTGCGTATTTATATTCTTACCATTGATAAATACAATCTGACCACCATACCTGTCTTCGATAGGCAGAATGTCAGCATTTCTTAGCTTTAGCACAGCGTTTTTAAACTCGTCAAGTACTTTTACTTGCTCGTCAGTTAATCTTAATTTTTCTTCCATAATCATTTTAGTTTGGTTAAATTGTGTGCCACAAGCCTTTTATGACAAGTGGCACAAAAGAATTAGTCGCGCAGGATAATACACCACCATCCGCTCGAAAGCTCTTCGTTATTGAAACTGTCTGCAAAGCAGTCGGCATCGTACTTGTCATCCATGTTGTAGATTGACAATTCTTCATCGGATAATTCCGATAACATTTCTTTTATCACTTCCGGCTGATCATAAATCGCATCGAACGAATGTCGGTCGTAGTTCTTTGAGTTGTTGACTTTGTAAAATACTAATTTCATAATTTGAATTTTAATGGTGAATAATTTTGTGGCCATCGGTAGAATTAACTACCGAATAACCTTTTGAGATTTGGTCGTGAGCGCAAGCCACGGCTGATATGGACTAAATAATTTGGATAAACGTAGCCGTATTCCCATAACTTTACGAAATATGGTTTGTCCGCATACTGAGAAACGTAGTACTTTGTTCCGTTTATCTCGTACTCTTTGTAATAATAACCGATAGTCATAATCGTAAATTTTAAGTGAGTAAATAGCAAGAAAGAGAACAATTAAGTCCTCTTTCTTCGTTTGATGTTAGGATAAATAATCAATTCTTTGTCATTGCATTTTTCTTCAAAGAAGATTTTTCTTGCTCTACACCAATAAGATGCAGCAGTAGATTTCTTGATTCCAGAAGCGCAAGCCCAATCCATGTAGTACGCTCGGCAGATGCCAAGACGCAAATCGTTCAATGCGCAAAGGATAGCGTAAGGAATGTGTAATATGACTTTTTCTTTCATAATCTTTTGAGTTTTAATAGAAATTACAATTTTCCTTTAACCAGCGTATTCTCAGGTTGATGTAGGGGATGGCAGCATTGCAGCCGCCTTTCTCGCAGAAATCCGCAGCCTTTATCAGTGCTTCAATCTGTTGTTTTCTGAATTCATCCATAATTCTTTGAGTTTAGTGATACATTTGCTTTGTTCCAGAAAACTGATTCGGGAACAAATTGCAGAATTTAGATAGTCACAAAATACAGCCAAACATTATCGAGAGAGATTATGTCCTCGTTGACTTTGTAAGATAAGTCATCAAGTGACAGGACGGATGCTTCATCGTAACCAACCGTAGAAGCTGCCGATGCGAGTTCATACAATTCTTTTTGGCTCATTTTAGCCAACTCTTCACGTTCGTAAACGTTGATAGAGAATAACAATGCGTATGTTTTCATATTCGTTAATATTGGTAATACATTTGCGGAGGTGGGGAAATCTCTTCCCCCAATTCCTACGATGCGATGTATGAACGTATCTGAGCAACTTTTTCTGGCTTCAAAGCCCAGACGCGTCCGTCGATGCAATAGTACTGCAATTCTTTTTGTGGAACGTTATAGACTTCCAGGACTTTTTCGTTAGTGGCTTTTTCTGCCCATCGCTTTACTTCATCTTCAGAGAGGTCTTCGGTGTAAACCAGACAATTCTCTCCGTTCTCGAAATTCACGAATAAATTCTTAACATTCTCCATAACAATTGAATTTTTGGTAAATATTTGGTTAGTAAAGCAGGAGTTTTTTACTCCCCCTGCTTTGTAAAGTAGCCGATTGCATCTTCCAGACCTGCAAGATATTCAATCATCTGTGCAGAAGTGCGAAAAGTGGTATGAGACTCAAACGGACTCGGAAATTCTGTGCCATTGTTCATTTCATAGAGATAGAAAGTACCGTT
>OCTW011597646.1_pt1 | contig 16230 bp, 7 predicted proteins | sample 1539671 | NCBI WGS metagenome assembly OCTW01 (sample SAMN02144230, study PRJEB22623) | gut metagenome | biome: sheep rumen | host: Ovis aries | place: New Zealand
GGAGATACTGCTGCATCTTCACGTACGGACGCAGGTAGGCGGCCGTAGAATGGTCATTGCTCGGGTTGAACACTTTCGCGTACCCGCACCAGTCGTATTTCAGGTAGTCGATGCCCCATGCATTCCAGGTCTCGGCATCCTGCTTTTCATGGCCCAGGGTACCCAGATAGCCGCCGCAGGTGCGATCGCCCGGGGAGGAATAGATACCCAGTCTCAGACCGTTCCCATGCAGCCAGTCGGCGAGCCCCTTCATGTCCGGGAACTTTTCGTTCGTGGCGATGGTCCCGTCCGGGTTGCGCTCGGCCGCCTCCCAGGCATCGTCGATGTTGATGTAGGAATAGCCGTAATCGGCCAGACCGGCGTTCAGGAAGGCAGCGGCCGACGCCATCACCCGTTCCTGCGAGACGCTGGTGCCCCAGCAGTTCCAGGAGTTCCAGCCCATGGGCGGGGTCAGGGCAATCTGCGATCCCACTTTCAGCGTGAATTCAGCACGGGTTTCGCCCTTGGCATTCTTGGCAATGAGGACCAGCGGATAATCCCCTTCCTTCGCGACGCAGCCGCTCAGGACGCCCTTGTCCGGATCCAGTTTCACCCCTTCCGGAAGGCCCTCGACGGCATATTTCATGGGCTTGTCACCCGAGAAAGCCAGTCGGAAGATGACCGGGGAACCGGGGCGGACGCCGAACACGAGCGGTCCGTTGTAACGCGGTGTGGCCGGTGCCGGCGGAGTGAGGATGTACGGAGTACAGAGTTCGACCTCGAGCGTTTCATCGAACCTATCATCCCGGTAGATGACGGTGAGCCGGGATCTCTCCGTAGCCTTGACGGGAACCGTGATATCTTTCTTCGGAGACAGTTTCACTTTCATCGGCCGCGTCGGCAGTTCCTTTTCCGTGACGGGATCCTTGATCACCGTCTCGACGGTACCGGAAGTCTTGATGGCAGAGTGGAGCATCGCCGTGTAAGCGCCATCCTTCCCGGTGAGGGACAAGGATACGTAATCGGTCAGGAGGGGCTTCCCGATCCAGGCCGGACGAGCGTAGAAACCGCCCGGATCGCCGCCGTTATAGACGCGGACGGCGATGACGTTCTCCCGGTCCCAGTTCACCAGCTTCGGATCCACGAGATACCGCCGGGGGGTGTCCCATTCGCCTTCATAACCGCCGGCATCTCCCGGATTCCGGCCGGTCTTGCCCACCAGGACCCCGTTGAGCCAGGTTTCGTCCGTATCGTCGATGGGACCGAGGTCCAACAGGACCTGTTCCATGACGCCTTTCTTCAGCGTGGAAGGGATCACGACATGAATCCGGTACCAGCCAAAGCCTTCCGAATTGCGGATTCCCTGCTGGTTCCAGTCCTTGTCCAGGGTCAGGACCTGCCAAGCGCCGTCGTCGAATCCCGCCTGCTTCCAGGCCATGTCATCTCCCACATGGAAACGGGCCGTTTCCACGGAAACGCCCTGCGCGGCGGCCGGGAGAAGCCAGAGGAGCGCCGCGAGAATCGTCAGCATCACTTTTTTCATATTCATTCAGGTTTACGTTGTTTATTCCAAAGGCCAGGTGAGGCGGATGTCCCGCGAGGATGTACCTACCATGATCTCGGGGAGCCCTTCCGGAATCACGAAGGCCTGCCGGCTGTCGCTCCAGTAACGAAGGTCCTCACGGCGAAGGGATACCGTCACCGTGCGCGTCTCTCCCCGCTTCAGGTGGACCCGCTGGAAGCCCCGCAGTTCCGAGATGGGGGCCTTTCCTTCGTATTCGGGAAGCCGGACATAGACCTGGGCGACCTCATCTCCTTCATAGCGGCCGGCATTGCACTCGAAACGGTTGTGCTCCTCGTTGTTCGCCGTGAAATGCTTGGGGGTGGAGACGACTTTCAGGTAACGGGGATCATAGCCCTGGAGGCCCCGCACGAAGGCGGCGCCGTTCTCACCGGAAAGGAACGGATCCTCCCCGTAGGTTTCGGGCGTGCGGCCCCAGCGGGGATCCCGCGCCATATTCACCGTCGGCGACCAGAAGGTCAGGAGGTCGCTGTACTGGGCCGTCTGCTTCTTTCCGCGTTCCAGTTCATTCCAACGGGCCCGCGCCTCATCGGAAACCACGCCGGAGATGCGCTCCAGCAGGGCCGGGTTCCACATCGCGGAAAGTGCGATGGCCTGCGGGAACACCGTAAAATTCCCGGGACGGACGATCCCGTGCAGGGCCTCGTTCCCGTGATAGTATTTGTCGATCTTTTCATCGACCGTCAGCGTTTCCAACAGGGCCTCCACCCGCTCGCCGATGGGGAGGGCTTCATTCTTCCAGGCTTCGGACTGCGCGAGGGCGGGAAGCGTCGCGGCCAGGAGAGCCGCCAGAACAGACAGTTTTCGCATCATCATTCAGTCACTCGTTGGAATACTGGGATATTTTCAAGATCGACGGGGACCTCCGCATAGCGGCCCCCTTCATAATGGGTTTCATCCCGTAAATAGGTCCATCCACCTTCATTTTCAGGCAGATAGACCCGCCATGTAGTTACCTTCGGAGCCGTCACCGGGCACACCAGGTAGTCGGGGCCGAACATGAACTCGGCGTCCTGACGAAGCGCCTCCGCATCACCCGGGAAATCGAAGACCAGCGGACGCATGAGCGTATAGTCCTCCTCCCAGACCCGCCGGGCATGCCGGAGAATGTAGGGCTGCAAGGATTCGCGCCGGTCGATGGCCTCCTCGAAGAGCTGCCGGATCCGGTCCGGATACTCCCACGGCTCCGTATGGCTCACATAGCCATGGACCCGCATGAAAGGAAGATAGACAGCCGTCTGGATCCAGCGGACCATGCATTCCTGGTAATCGGGATCGGCGTATTGGCCGGTCGGACGGAAGAACCCGCCGGCATCGTAGGTCCACCAGGGAAGGCCGGCGGCCATCTGGCCCAGCCCGCCCGCGATCTGGCGGCGGAAGGAGCCCCAGTCGGCGCCGACATCCCCGCTCCAAGTCATGGCGCCATAGCGCTGGATGCCCGGGAAGGCGCTCCGGGTCAGGATGACGGGAAGGCGGTCGGAAGCATCCTTGCGAAGTCCGTCATAGACCGTTCCGACGACCTTCAGCGGATAAACGTTGCGGTAGAATTCACCCGGAATGCCGTCCGGGCCGATGGCACGGTTCGCCAGGTCGTCGTTCTCCGGCTCCGTCGCATCCAGCCACCATGCGTCGATCCCCACAGGCAGCAGCCGGTCCCGGAAGTTTTCCCAGTAGCACGCCGCCGCGTCGGGCTGGAAGAAATCCACCCAGTCCGTCCCGTCGATATAGTACCCGTTCTCTTTCATCTGCCGCCCCACTTCCGAGCCCTGGTCCACCTTGGACCACACGGACAGCATCAGGTGCTGGTCCATTCCGTGGAGCTCCCGGACCATGCCCGCCGGGTCGGGGTATTTGTCCTCGTCGAACCGCATGGCATTCCAGCCATGTTTTCCCCACCACTGCCAGTCCTGGACGATGGTTCCCACCGGGATGCCTTCCGCATGGAAACGGCGGGCGGCCGTCAGGAGTTCCTCCTGCGTATCGTACCGTTCCCGGCAATGGATATACCGGAACGCCCAGTCCGGCATCGGAGGCACCGAACCGCTCAGGCGGCGGAACGCGTGCATGACGGCATCGGCATTCCCGGCGAAAACGGTATAGTCGATTCCCTGGGAAACGGGACTATGGAAGGTGGTTTCCCCGGTGATCCGCCGCCAGCCGAGCACGGGCGCATCCCCTTCGGCACCCCGGACTTCCACCCGGTGCTTTCCGGAGGTCAGGTACGCTTTGGCCGCGACGGTGGGTGGCAGCCAGAAATTGGAGAAGTCCACGAGGACCTCCCCGTCCACCGCGAGATACTGTTTCCGGGCCATGGAACTGCCTACATCCAGCAGCAAAGCGTAATCTCCGTCCTCCGGCAGGTCGATTTCGCCGGCAAAGCGGTTGAAACGCCTGATTTCCATGAAATTGCCGGAAGTACCAGTCACATTGACCGAAGCGGATTCCACCGACGCTTCGGCGAGGGTGAGCGGCTGAAGTCCTTCGGAAGGGTTGAATTCCGTCAATCCGTAGTTGTGCCACAGAAGGCCGTATCCCCGGTTGGAAAGGACCATGGGCAGGGATATCTGGGAATTGACCTGCGTCAGCCGGCGGGTCAGGCCACGGATATCCAGGTAGCCGTCCTGGAACTGTCCGGTACCGAACAGCGCCTCCCCTTCCGGAGACACGAAAGACTGCGTAATGTCATAAGCGGAGTGATCGCGGACTTGTGTGGGCTGCAGGGAACGGCTCTTTTCTTCCAGCAGCACCTGACCGTCGGCATCCTTGAAAACGATCCTTCCCTCGGAGGCATGATACTCCGCAGTGAGACGGGCTGTCGTCACCGTCACGTCGCCGCCGCTTCTGCGAACCCGGTATTTCGGCTTCTGAACCGGTTGGGTATAAATCAGTTCCTCCAGCGGAACCGCTCCTTCGGGCAGGACCCGGACACGGATGGCATCCTCCGTGAGCGGTTCGAGATACAGGGTACCTTCCGGCACGGGAATCCGAATCTCTTGTTCCCGGCAGGAGAAGAAGGCTAAAGTCAAAAGAGGAATGATTGCAATCTTTCTCATAGGATCGTCCAGTTATCCAGGTGGCGGAGCGTTTCCAGCCGGAATGCACCGGGCCAGGCCACCAGCCAGTCGTTGATTCGTCCGCCTTCGCGGTTGTAGGCGCCGGCGGGGCCCAGTCCCCAGCCGCATTCGAAATAGGCCTCGTTCTGGGATCCGGCCGGACGGAGCAGCCCGTTCACCCGGAGCGTTCCGTCGGAAAGCAGCTGGTTGCCGCCCCGCCAGATGGCGCGTGCCTTCTCCAGCCACTGCCGGTCGCCGGTCAGTTCCGAAAGTTCCACCCATTCGGGGACCCAGTAGAGCGCATACGGGTCCAGATGGTTGTGCTGGACCGATACGGAAGTGAAGCCGAACGTATGCAGGCCGTACTGCGAAAACGCGTCGTCCTCAGGATAGGCCCCGTCATAGTGCCAAAGCCAGGTGGACAGGTAATAGGATACGGCCACGGCATCCTCCAGGAAGGATTTCTCGCCGGTCAGGCGGTGGAACCGCAAGGCGGACCGGAGCAGGGAGATGGAGGATTCCTTGTCAATGCACCAAGTATCCAGGGCACCGGCCGTTGTGAATCCCTGTTCCCGCAACTCGGCCATATAATAGTCATAAGCCCTCCGGGCGGATTTGAGATAGGAATCGTTATCGCTCCGGCGATAGGCCTCGATCATGGCGGGAACGAGGAAACAGCCGATGGTCCCTTCCCGGTAGATGCTCGTCCCGTCCGGCTGCCATCCCTTCGCGTAACAACCGTTTTCCTGCTGGTCCCTGACGACGAAATCACAGATGCCGTAAGCAACACGCTCATATTCCAGCCGGTCATACCCGCATGCTTTCGCCACATCGTATGCTTCAAAGAAGTTCACCGCCGCAGTTCCCAGGTTACAGGCATCGACCGCATCGTCCGGATTGTCGTACCGGACCGTGAAAAGACCGTTCGGAAGCGTGCACCGGCTCCAGGTATCCAGGGTGGCCATTCCCTTCTCCAAGGATTCCCGGGACCCGTTCCTCAGGTAATCCTGCAGCAGGGTGATGGCATAGGAGGCATTCTGGCCGCACCAGCCGATCTCATATTTCCCGCCGCCGCGCTGCTTCCAGGTCCCGTCGGGCTCGGGAAGGAGTCCGATGCTGAACCCCTTGTAATCCCCTTCTTCCGCCCACAGGGACTCTTTGGCGTACCGGACGCCCAGTTCCCAGACCTTTTCCGGAGGGAACACCTCCACGTCCGGTTTCGGGGTCAGTTCCCAGGCCTTGTCCAGGAAAGAACGCATGGCGGCGTGTCCTCCCTGCACAGGCGTCACATGGACATACAGGGACAGACGGACCGTCTCCCCTTTCCGGAGCGATGCCCGATTCCGGTAGCCGGAGGCGAAACGGTCTCGGGCAATGTACGTGAGCGGCATTTCTTCCTCCGGCCAAATGTAATGGTGTCCCACCTGGCCTTGTTCCGGCCGGATGGACACGGAATAGTTCAACCGGTCCTCCCGGGGAGCCTCGGTCCAGGTAGAGACCGCATAACGATCCCCTTCCGAATACATCGCCCCGGGGATGGAAGTGCGCCGGGCGGCCGTCGTCCGCCATTCGCCATCTTCCCGGGCCCCCTTCGGCTCTTTGCCCCGGCCCCATTCGTTCCCGTTGTAGGAGACGGACGGAATCATCCAGAACGGACAGGAGGAAAGATGCACGAAACCGGCTTCCAGACGCGTGGAATCCAGGTCTTTCGTGGCCGTAAAGGCACAGTCGATCCGGAAGGTCCGCTCGTCCAGCCGTTCCGCCTTCTCCCGATGGGTAATTCCGGGCAAGGCCGGGATCCGGAATTCGCCGATGGTCGTTGCGCCCTCTTTCAGGGCAAGCCCTTCCGGCGACGCTTCCCAATGGAAGGGTTCCTCATCGGGAAGACGGTCCAGGTCGATATCCAGGCCGTCGCCGTCGGAAAGGACCCAGCGTCCGCTTCTTGCCTGGCGATGGTCCAGGACCCGTACTTCCAGCTGATTTCCGTCCTGGCGTTGGACGCAGATGTCGAAGTCTCCCCCGAAGGCCCGGATGTGCCGGAGAGCCATCCGGGGCCACGCCGCAGCCAGTCTGGGCGTTAGCCGAAAAGAGCGGAAACCTGTCGGACGAATGCCGAACATTCCCTCCGTCACGACGCGGCCATACAGCCCGCTCTCGGCGGAAAGATGACGCTGGGAGCCTTCCGGCCAGGCTTCGATGGGATAAGGGACATGGTCTCCCAGGAGTCTCCGGGCCGAATAGCGGTGCAGGAAATCACCCGCCGTTCCCGTGTCCCCGGCGATATACATGCCACGCAGGGCGTACAGGGTGGAACGGTCCCAGAAGGTTTCGCTCCCCTGCTGGGTAAGCAGGCCGTTCTCCGTCATCAGTTTGTCGGAGGTCAGGGCGGCGATGGTTCCTTCCGTGCGCTCCGTCAGTCCCACGATGAGCGGCAAGCAGATCCAGGACCGGAGGATCTCGTTGCCGTCATAATACCGATAGGTATGGAACCCCTGGACCTCCGCCCCGAAATAGGATTCGATCGCCTTGGCGAGCCGATGGGCTCGGGCCTCGTACCGCCGGGCCTCGGAAGCGCGCCGGCCGAGGCTCCGGGAGAGCATTGCCGCAGAGAGAAGTCCGTCATAATACAGCGTGGAGGTGGACAGATTGGCCTCTCCCGCCGGGAACCGGCCTTCCAGTTCGTCCGAATCGGAGCGGACGACACCGGCGGCATTCCGTTTCCGGTGGCAGTACTCCAGGCACCATTCGATGAGGGGCCAGAGTTCCTCCGCCTCTTCCCGGCTGCCGCATTCGAGGGCATACCGGGCCGCTCCATGGGCGATCATGGCGGCATCGCCCCGGTCCCCGGCCCCGTTCCAGATGTCGGTTCCTTCCGCGATGATGGAACTGGGGATGGGCGCATAGGCGGCATTCATGAAACGGGCGAAATGCCGGTACGCATTCAACGCCGACTCATTGCCCTTCCCATATCCCAGGAACGGGAAGAAGGGATTGACATACTCCGCCTGGTCGTTGGCCCAGATGGCGGCATAGTAGGATTCCCCGCCGGGGCCGTGCATATACCCACCCGCCGTCTTGTAAATGCTTTCGGAAGCGCGGATTTTGGCAAAACGGAACTCCCGGTCCAGCACCGGGTCCGGTGTTTCCAGGACCAGGTTTCCGTCCACTTCGTCCAGGTACGCCCGCCGGGCGCTCCACTCCGCATCCAGATCGGGCCGCAGCATGTCCTCCCCTTCCCGGTAGGCCTGGAAGCAGGCTCCGAAGCGGAGGGTTTCACCGGGGGCGAGCCGGAAGGTTCCGGCGCCGAAAACATCCCCCCGGATGACATAGGAGCCCGTAACGCCTTGATCCGCCGGCGTAGTAAAGACCTGGGTAAAAGCGGGGACGAATACGGTCACCGCCCTGTTTCCCAGGTTCTCCAACTCATAGGTTTCCCCCAGGAGCGGTGCGCAGGCCGACGGAAAGATCCGCCGCTTCATCCGCACGGACGGGGCCGTTCCCGACCTTCCCGAGGCGAACGTACCCGTCACTTCCAGGCAGCCGTCCAACCGGACAGATTCCACCTGCTCGTTCCGCAAGGAATACCCGTTGACGCTGACGAGGGAAGGGATGTCCACCCCCATCCTGTGCATCAGGCTGGCGTGCGTATTGTTGGGGACCGTCCGGAGCATCGGGAAGACCAGGGACCGTTCGCAGTGGAAGGACCGGTCCTTTCCCACGCCCCATCGCAGCACGACGGACATCTGTTCGCCGCTCATCTCGATATGGTCCTCGCAGGGCAGCATCGTTTCCGACGGTGTGAAAACGATACCGGTCCCAGCGTCTTCCAAGGTCCAGCGATGCGGTTCCCCGCCCTGCCCGATGGCCGGGAGGACAGCAAGTAATGCGGCAACTATCAGCGATATCCCACTCATACCGTCAAAGCAGGGTCCAATCCTCTTCCAGGCAGCTCACATGGTGTTCCGTAATCCCTTTCTCCTCCATCCAGCGGCGGGTGTCGCGGGTCTTGAGCCAGGTATTCTCGGGCGCGGGCTCCCACACCCAGGACGGCGTGGGCCAGAGACAGGCCCGGAAACTGATTGACTTATAGAACTGCTCGTTGCAACCGCTCTGGCCGTGATGGGCCATCTGCAGGTAGTCGCAATCCAGATACTCCTTATACTGCGCGAGGACCCGGTTGCCGCGTTCCTCCTCGGCATCGCCGAGGAAGACGACGCTCTTGCTGTCATCCCACATCCGGATGATCATGGTCTGCTCGTTGAAATGCTTGATGGGGATGTCCATGTCCGCGACACTCAGGATCATGATCCCGACCCCGTCCATGTCGAACCGCTGGCCGGCCTGGTGGACATTGACGAAATCAGTCCCGTCCATGAAGTTGTCCAGCGCGCGGTAATACCTGCGGGCGTTGTCCGCACTGACGGGTTCGCAGTTCAGGAATTCGTCGGGAACCCGGGAATAGATGACCTTGTCGATGGTGATATCCTGAGGATCGTTCAGGATGGTCGCCAGGGCCTCCATGTGGTCCTCATGCGGGTGGGTGATGAACCAAAGGTCCACATGGTTCCCGGCCTCGGCGAGATGCTTCCGGAGTTTTTCCACGTCGGAGGCATAGCCGCCGTCCACCATGAAAACCTTCCCGCCGGAAGTTTTCATCAGGTAGGATTCGCCGATCGTGTCGGTGGCCGATGAAAGCTGCGTCAGGGAAAAATGCCCCGTGGGCTTCTTCCCGAAAAGTTCCTGCTCCTTCTTGCTCCAGCCGGAAGGTGCGCATCCCGTCAGGGCGACGCCGGCAGCCGCCAGGGAGGATACTTTGATAAAATCTCTTCTGTCCATCTAAGTTATCGTTTCAGCGGTTTGTGGTCTATACAAAATTAATCATTTTTCCCGTAAGAAAGAAAGGGTCACCGGACCGGTGAGGCCCGCCGGCTGCAGCGGCGAGTCCGCACGGAAATAGGACCAGAGGACGAAACCCTTGCGGTCGGGGCTGGGCCGTTTCTCCCCTTTCAGGAACCAGTCGGGGAAGGCTTTCATCGCCCGGCCCATGGTCTCGCCGCGGTCCTCGCCCCATTCGAAATCGGGTGCATACTGTTCGTCTCCGATCAGGAGGTTCGCCCAGTTGTTCGTCACGGCCACGGCCACCGTATTCTCCCCGACAACCAGGAAATCCGTGATGTCGGTCCGATAGGGCGGATACCACAGGTCGGCCACCTTCTCCCCATTGACAGTCAGCGAGGCGATGTCGTTGAGCCCGCCCAGGTCGATGGTCACCCATCCCGAAAGGTCTTCGGGCGACAGGGTGAACCGGGTCGTGTAGGTCGCGGTCCCGGAGAAATACTTCAGGCGATTCTCCTCACATTGGCTGAAATCCTTCAGTTCGAAGGAGGAGAGGGTGAAAGGATCGGAAAGCTTGGGCGCGAAAGCAACCTCCCAAACATTTCCCAAATCCCTGGTTTCCAACTTTTTCAGTTTCGGAATCACCTCTTTTTGATACCGGGTCGTCCCCTTGTTCTGCACCAGGAAAACGGACTGGCCCGGCCCCAGGGCTACCCGGACGGAATCCGAAGCGGCCGCCAGGGCGATGGATCCGTCGTACGGATTCCAGAATTCGGAGGGCTGCGGACCGGCCGGGAAGACGGTCGTCAGCGAATCCGTCTCGTCCGGATTCATGACAAACCAGATGTCGGCGCCGTCCAGTTTCCGCTGGATCCAGTTCGGTCCCCGTTCGCCCAGCTTCCCCTGACGGAGCAGCATCTGGCAACGGCTCAGGTAGGTGAAGAAGGCCTTGCCGGGCTCGAACCAGGTCTGGTGCCGGGAGAAATGCGTTCCCCACCAGCCCATGCCCATGCCGGGCTGATACCGGTCGTCGAAGGGCTGGTGCACCCAGTGGTGGAGGAACAGGAGATTCACCCCGGAGACGAAGGCCCCGTCGGCCGAATGCTTCAGGAAGGCGGGATCCTCCGTGTAGTGGCTCACTTCCGGCCGGCCGGTAAAGGCCTCGGCCCCGACGATGTTCTTCCCGTATTCCTGGGCTTTGTCCACGATGGCTTCGTTGATACGGCCGTTCCCGGAGGTCCAGAACTCGCCCATGGGCACATCCGGCACATAGACGGACTCCGTGATGCTGAAGGGGCCCCAATAGGGCTCCCAGAAGAGCTGGAGGCCTTTTTCGTGGACCTTGTCCCGGGCCACCTGCCAGCCTTCCCGGAGGAAACGGCGCTGGATGAGGAGATCCCAGTCCTCCCGGAAGGCGGCGTTCCGGGAATTGCCCGGGTCGGCTTCCATCAGGGCGATCCGGGGCAGCGGATCATAGCCGCAGATGCGGGAGAAATACTCCCGGAAGCCCGGCGTCCAGTTCTGGTCCCCTGCCTCGTAGCTGTCGATCAGGATGTGCGTGAAGGACTTTCCGAAGTATGGACCCAGGTGTTCCTCCAGCGGACCCAGCACCTGGTCCCAGTGATACTCGGACACGTCCCGGTTCATCTTGTCCGCCTCCAGGGCCTTGCCGATGAGTTCGTCCGGGAGCGGATGCGGGTTGGACAGCGTGGGTGCGTGACCGATCCGGAAGATGGTCCAGCGCCCCTTGGGAGCATCCCAGACCAGATTTCCTTCGGCATCCATCCTGTCCGTCAGGTCGATCACTTCATCCGGGGAAGCATCGGCCTTGACAGGGACCGCCATGACGGCGATGTCCCGGTAGAAAGTGGACTGGCGTCCCGAATTGCCCCAGCCGCCATACACCGTGGGCTCCGGCTTCGGCAGGACGGTTTTGACGGTTCTGCCGCCTTTGACGGCCGTCCGGCTGTGCACGACCTTCTGCATCCCTTTTTCCTCATCGATCCAGGGCCCGCCGGTGGTACTGTACCCCGGCGAATTGTGCAGGCCGATCTTCAGCCCCAGTTCCTCCGCCACTTCGGCGGCATAGGCGAGGGCGTCCCAGTAGGCGTCGCTGCGATAGGTCTGCTCCGGCCAGGGATTGTTCTCCATCGGATGGTGCGTCTCCTGCACCGCCGAGGCGATGTTGAAAACCGTCGCCCCGCCGATGCCCGCTTCCTTCATGGCTTCCAGGTCCTTCCGGATGCCTTCCTTGGAGAAGTCGGGGCCCATCCAATGCCACCAGACATAGGGACGGTACTCCATGGGCGGAGCTCCGAACATCCCGGCCAGGTCCGACGTCGCAGGGACTTTTTCAGTCCGGGCGCAGGAGCACAACGCTGCCAGGGAAAGGACTATGAGACAGGCCTTTTTCACTTTGCAAACACGTCAATCGGTTTTCCGCGCCAGCTCTGGGGCACTTCCAGGTTCAGGATCTCCGCCACGGTGGCGGCGATGTCGTACTGGATGACGGTCTCCTGGATCTCGTGGTTCTTCTTCACGCCTTTGCCCCAGATGACCATCGGCGTTTCCATCTCCAGCATGGTGGTTCCGCCGTGTCCCGTCTGGTAGTGTCCATGGTCGGAGGTCAGGATGATGATGCTGTCGTCGTAGATGCCGGCCGCCTTGATGCCGTCCACGATGCGCTTCACCCGGCCGTCCACGAGCGGAAGTTCGGCATAGAACTCGGCGGAACCCTGTCCATAGGAATGGCCCATGTGGTCCAGGGCATCGATGTGGATGAAGCAGAGCGTCGGTTTCTTGTCCACGATATACTTCACGCTCTCCTCCACGACGGATTCCGTATTCGTCCCGGGATCGTCGATCCGGACCCGGTGGTCCACGCACAGGGAGTCGGCATAGTTGAGGAAGTCGCCCCATTCGCAGATGACGCCGGTTTCAGCCTCGGGCCGGGCCTTCTTGAGCTGGTGGAAGATGGTCGGCTGGGCGTTGTGTTCCGTCAGGACCAGCGGTTTGAAATCCGGAGAAGCGCTGTTGCTCGCGATACCCGTCGCCTCGACGGGCGTTCCGTTCATCATCGCGCCCCAGTTGGGACCGCTCGAGGACGGGAGGACGGTCCGCTTGTCCAGGGTCCAGGACCCCTCCTTCATCATTTCCTTGATGAACGGGGCCTCCCCTTTTTCCATGCACCAGGATCCCCAGCCGTCCAGGCCGATGAGGATGACATGGGAGGCGAGGTCCGCCTTTTTGGGTTGCGGCTGTGCGCAGGCAACGGCGAGAAGCGCCGTCAAGACAATTGATAATTTTTTCATATACAATAGGTTATTTGACATATACTCTTGTTCCGGTAATCTTTTCTCCGGCATTCTTCCCCAGCCATACTTCGAACCAGCCTTCCTCTACGCGGAAGTTCATATCCCGGTCCCAGAGGGCGAACTGGCGGTTGGGAATTTCCAGTTCCACCTCCCGGCTTTCACCCGGTTCCAGCGTCACGCGCTGGAAAGCGGCGAGCTGCTTCAACGGCCGTACGACCGAGGCAAGCTCGTCGTGGATATATACCTGCACAACTTCGTCACCCCGGACGGAACCGGTGTTCGTCACGGTCACCCGGACCTTCAGCGGCTGGCCTTTCTCGAGGGTCTCCACCGTCTGGAAATCCTTGTAATCGAAGGTGGTATAGCTCAGGCCGTAGCCGAAGGGATACAGGGGTGAGCCATCGTTCTCCACATAGCCGTAGCCGCGGCCGCTGGGCTTGATGCTGTAATACATGGGGTTCTGGCCGATACTGCGGGCCCAGGTGATGGGCAGGCGGCCGCCGGGATTCACGGTTCCCGTCAGGACATCGGCAATGGCGCGTCCGCCCTGCTCGCCGGGATACCAGGCTTCCAGGATGGCTGCCGCCCCGTCGGCCCAGCCGGAAATGTCGATGACCGCTCCGTTGTGAAGGACCACGATCACAGGCTTCCCGGTCGCAATCAGGTCGCGGACCATCTTCTCCTGGTCCACCTCGATGGCCGGTGCCTGCGCATCGGCGACGATCAGGCCCCCTTCCGTCGTCCGGTTCGGCCGGACATGGCTGGACGGCAGGTGGAAGCTGCTGCGGTCACTGCCCTCTTCTTCCGTAATGGAAGGGAAGAAAACGAGGACGTCGCATCGGGATGCCAGCGGATTCACGTTCTGGCCCACCGGAGCCAAAACCACCTCGGCAGTGCCTTCCAGAGCCTTTTTCAGGCCTTCGTACGGTGTGACGCCGTCACCTTTCCAACCGCCGCGGCCACCGCTATAGTCACCGACGTTCAGGATATTGGCGGAAGGGCCGTACACGCCGATCCGTTTCACCCCGCGCAGCGGGAGGATGCCGTCGTTCTTGAGAAGCGTCATGGCTTTGCAGGCCGCTTCGTAAGCCAGTTCCCGGTGTTCGGGACTGCGGACGATGGCGGCCGCTTTTTCCGGATCCACCAGCGGCTCGTCGAAGAGCCCCAGCTCGAATTTCAACCGGAGCACCCGGCGGACACTCTCGTCCAGCACCTTTTCGGGAATCTTCCCCGACTTTACCTGCTCCAGCAGACCGCCGCTGGTGTTGGCCAGCTGCAGGTCCATTCCTGCATTCATGCAAAGGGCAAGCGCATCGTCTTCCGTCTCGCACAGAAGATGACGGTTCCCGACCATTTCCGTGGCCCCATAATCGGAAACGACGATTCCTTTAAAGCCCCACTCCTTCTTCAGGATATCCTGCAGGAGTGTCGGGTTGCTGCTGGCCGGGATGCCGTCCACGGCATTGTAAGCGCTCATGATTCCCCGGGCTCCGCCTTCTTCCACGCAGGCGCGGAAGGGCTCCAGATAGACTTCCCGGAGTTCGCGCCAGGAGGTGATGGAAGCGAAGGAATCATGGCCGCCCTCGCCGTAATTGTCCACGAAATGCTTGGGCGTCGCGACGACACCGCCCTCTTCCAGCGCTTTCACGTAAGCGACGCCGAAACGGGAGTTCATCAGGACGTCTTCCCCATAGCTTTCCTGGCCGCGTCCCCAGCGCTGGTCACGGGTGATGTTGATGACCGGCGCATAGACCTGACGGACACCGACGGCGCGAAGCTCTTCCGCAACCACCTGGCCTTCCCGGTAATACAGTTCGTCGTCAAAGGTGGCCGCCATGCCGATGCTCTGCGGGAAACAGGTGGCATTCCCCCACTGGGCCCCGTGCAGGGCTTCGCCATGCTGGAGCACCGGAATGCCCCATCGGCTGGCCTCGATGGACTTCTGCGTATCTTCGTTGATGCGCTCCGCCACGGTTTTCGGATCGTTGGGGAGTCCCCCGTCCGGGAGGAAATGGCCTACGTTCCGGACATGGCCCTTCGTATAATCCCGTTTTTCATAGAATTCATCCATGAACAGGAGCTGGGCGCTGACCTGGGCTGCCTTCTCCTCCACGCTCATGCGCGACAGCAAGTCTTCCGCCCGCTGTCTTGCAGGGAGTTTCGCATCCGTGTATTTAGGCTCGTCCGAGCAGGCTCCGAGCAACAGGAGCAAGGTAAGGGGGATGATGATCCGTTTCATAGGCAATCCTTCGTTTTATTCCTTGACAATGAACAAGCGTTCCTGGGGCAGCGGGCCGTCGTATCCGGCCGGGGTCCGGAGCCTGATATCCAGTTCCTGCCCCTCGCAATCCTCGAAATAGCGGAGTTCCAGGTGATGGAAATCGGCCGCCAGGTCCACGTAGGCCCAGGCCGTTTCCGCCGAATGGGAGCCGTCCCGCTCGATGATGGCTTTCCCGTCCAGCAGCAGGACCGCCCCGTCGTCCGTCGAGACACGGATCTGGTGGACACCTTCCTCAGTGACTTTCAGCCACGTATCGAACACATAGCCGAAATGGTCCGCCTCTTCCGGCTCTTCGATGCGGATGTCGGGACGGATTCCTTTTCCGGTCATCTTCCCTTTCCGGAGCATTTCGCCGGTGGTCATGAAACCGCCCTCGTACCGGGTGAAGGCGACACCGTTCCCGGCCGGTTCCACCGGGGAAGCCGGCAGTACGGCGACCTCCCGCAAGTCTCTTTTCATCTGGTCATAGCATTCGAGGAGCACTTCGGCTCCGGAGGTCCCGCTGCCCGATTCCCACTCGGCCATCCGGGTGATGCCGTCCCGGCGGATGACACGGCGCGCAAGCGCATCGGCTCCCGTCTGCAGTCCTAGCAGCGGATCCTTCTCCATTTGGAGGAAACACAGGGGGAATTCGGCGGTCTCCAGGCGGTGGTACAGTACGCTGTCCGTCCCGACGGCCTCCCGGGCCTTGGCGAACAGCGCCCGGCCCTCATCCAGGAAGGCCTGCGTGTACATCGAATCCATGGCGGAGATGTAGCAGTTGCCGTGGATCCCTTCCCGGCGCAGGACCCGTTCTTCCAGGTCCAGGTATTCCCGGACATACCGTCCGCCGGCTCCGTAGTAACCGTCCGTAAAGTCCCGGACGAGTGCATCCACATCGGCATCCGGGTTCCACATGAGCTTGGACAGGATCCAGGAACGGAGTTCCCGCAGTTCGCAGGAAACCGACTGGTAATCACCCTCTTCCAGAATACCGATGGCGTGGTTTTCCACGAAATCCAGGATATGGGGCTGCATCGTCTTCCAGTTGGCCACCGGGAGGCAGTACTGGGCGAAATCCGTCACGTAGTCCCAGATGTACAGGTGCGGGGCGATGTTTCCCCAGTCGCGGAGGTCCTGGAGGAAGGCGATGTTCCGCTCGCACTCGTCGTACCGGTGCAGAAGGCAGCACTCGATGCTGCAGAG
>OCTW013420225.1_pt1 | contig 16228 bp, 15 predicted proteins | sample 1539671 | NCBI WGS metagenome assembly OCTW01 (sample SAMN02144230, study PRJEB22623) | gut metagenome | biome: sheep rumen | host: Ovis aries | place: New Zealand
TTTCTGTTTCTAAGGATAATCAATTCGTCTTATTCGTCAAATTCGTTGTCGAACCACGATATCCGTTGAATCCGAGTCATCCGTGTTCGTCTGTTTTATGAACACGGATTGCACAGATTCAACGGATTTTTCTGTTTCTAAGGATAATCAATTCGTCTTATTCGTCAAATTCGTTGTCGGCCCCATGTTCTGTTTTCGTCCGAAACACTGATGGATAAGAGCGTAGAAGATAAAAGGCGATGTTTTTAGCGGACAGCAATAATTAGTTTTCTGCCTAATCACCTCTCAGTTCTCAGTTTTCAGTTCTCAGTTTTCTTTATTTGCTCCACACTGTAGCCGGCGTCGCGGAGTCGTTGGAGGATGCCATGGGAGCCGATGAGATGGCCTGCGCCGAAGACGAACATCGTTGGATTCTCGCTCATGGCTGCCTGTATCTTTGGCAGCCATCTCTCGTTGCGGAGTCTGAATACGGCAGGCTGTTTTTCTATGTCTGCGTTCCAGTTTGGCGAGTTGGCAAAACCCTCGCTTCTTTTCATTTCAGTCGGATGCCATCCGACCAGCCGCCCGATGCGCCTCCTTCAGGCGCAATATGACAAATCGGCTCTGCTTCAGCGACGGTTTCTTAAGCCAGAACTGCCGCTTTCAAGAGACAAATCCATTGATTTCGTTCAACGATTCCATTGATTTCGTTCAACAATCTCAATGGATTCGTTCAACAATTCCATTGATTTTGTTTCAAAAAACTGCCGTCTTTATTTCGTTTATCCGTCATTTTAGTTGCATAAAAGTGGCGTTTAAAATAGGGAGCGCGGGCGTCCTTGCCCGCTGTGACTATCGTGCGGACAGGACACCCGCGCTCCTGCTGGCGGTTGTGTTCCGTTTTTTTCTCGGCTCTTTACGCAGTTCTCACTTGGCGTTCACCTCGAGGTAGCTCTTCAGCGCCTCCACATACTCCTCGAAGGCTTTCAGCCCTGTGGGCGTGATTCGGCAGAGCGTGCAGGGCTTCTTGCCCTTGAAGGTCTTCTCCACCTCTATGTAGCCCGCTGCCGAGAGCTTGTCTATCTGCACACTCAGGTTGCCCGCCGTGGCTCCCGTCTGCTCCTTGATGTAGGGGAACTCGGCCTCCTCAGTGCTGATGAGCAGTGACATGACTGCCAGTCGCAACTCAGAGTGCAGCAGTGGATCTAATGGCTTGAACATGGGCTATTGTTGTTTCTTGAGCATCAGGCCTGGGAGCATCAGGCCGACAAGTGCAAAGAGGAAGACAGACATGCAGGGGAACAGGAACTGTGCTTGGCCGACGGCCATGACAGAGGCTCCCATTCGCGCAAGAAGCATTGAGCCGAAGCTTGCATAGTCGCCTACGGAAACCAGTAGGCCCGCAATGATGCCGAACCACACCAGCCACTTGCTTTTCAGGATGTGTCCGGTCATGGTGACAGCCATACCCATCAGCAGTATGATGATGGGCGTGATGTTTACACGATGCGAAAGGTAGGCCGATGGGTCTGAAACTGATGCTATCAGGATTTTGTTCCACAGAAGAGCCGTCAGAAAGAATCCGAGTACGAAGACCGCAAATGTCCACCAAGTATTGCCTACGAGCGAGCTGATGAGCGTCATCGGGGCAGGCTCGCTTCGCCTGTTGACGTTGCGCAGAGCCAGCCAGATGATGACGGGCAGCACGAACCACAGCAGATGGGCTAAGGGAGTGAAACCTGCATTGATGAGCAACAAGTTGACGATGGCTACGACGATGGCCATGCCCATCGTGCAGAGTCCTGAGACGAAGAGCGACTGTCCTGTGCGCTTTGATGCCGTGCGACGGCTTTGCTCTATCTGCTCGGTGATGATTTCCAGACTGCGCTCGGCAGTCATATTGTTCATTTCTTCCATTGTTGTTTCTTTTTAAAGATGTTCCACGTTTGATTAACTACTCTTTGGGCGCGTCCGGACTCCTGCAGAAAGCCCGGATTTTACCCATTGTGTCCGGTTCACGTTGCAAAAATAGAGAAGTTTATATTATAAACCAAATTATTTCGTAAATATTTTTCTGTGCGTGATGTTTTTTAACATTTGTATAGAAAAAAGCGACATCTCGGCCTCTGTTGGCAACGATAGTCCGTGTTTGTTAGTGGCTGAGCAGATGGCAGCATACGGACTACAGCGTGGCATCAAAGGCTCGGAGGCGCAGCACATATCCACGCATGAGTATTACCGCAGCCTGATTGCACAAGGCGAGGACTTACAGGCCAGCATTTCGCAACTGCTGGAAGAACAGGAAAAGGCAAGACTGGTGATAGCCGAGGCAGAACAGGCAAAGAAAGACCTTGCTCGCATCAAGGCTGAAGCAAAGACTGAGGAACTGAAGAACTCAGCCACGAAGACAGCCACCAATGTACTCAACGGAGTGAATTCTCTTCTTAGCGGCAATAAGGTGAGCCTATTGGAGAAAGAGAATGCCCAACTGCATAGGGAGGTGGACGAGTTAAATGAGCGTATTAATCAGTTCCACACTGATATGCAGAAGTTGAAGGACAACCACGCAAGGAACTAAACCATACCAATGAGCAGCACCAGCAGGAGGTGAGCAACTTGAAGCGTCTCTTAGACAAGGCTTACAGATGGTTCCCAAGTTTCAAGCGTTTCCTCAATATGGAACGTGAGTGTCTGGAGTATGGTTTCAACGCAGAACAGACCGACAAACTGCTACACGGGCAGCGCATCAATTATAGTGGGTGGCTTCACTCAAACGATTACAGGCGCAATGCACTTGCCGATAATGTCACGGCACAAGTGATAGTGGATGAGAAACGTTTTCTTTTCCTGCACATAAACGACATGCCTATAGGCCAATGGTTCAAGGAGCGGTTCGGATTGAGACAAGAACAACGGAGGGGACTCAGATGTTAATCATAGTAAAATGAGCAGGTTTTTTAATAACTTGTTCCCTTTTTCTTATCCTTATTCTATCGTAAAGAGTCGTTATTTTGAATTTTTTCTTTTGAAACACCCATTATTTGAGAAACTATTCGTATATTTGCAGCCAAATTACAGTATATTATGAGTCCAGTATTCAGACGAGAGAGCGAATACACGTTCAAGATATACTCCAACGAGGAGGAGCGGATGCACATCCACGTCATCTGCGGTGACCACGAGGCCAAGTACTGGCTGGAGCCCCGCGTGGAACTGGCCAGAAACACGGGCATCCCCGAACACAAACTGAGTGAAATTAAGAAAATCGTAGAGAAATATGCAGACAGCTTCAAAGAACAATTCCGCCAGCACATCGGCAAGCGTATTGATGATTAACGCGCAGGGCATCATGCTCTCGGTGCTCGGCCACGACTATTTCCTGTCGTACAACCGCATCCCGTGGATGCAGGACGCGCCCATCCGCAGCGTCTTGAACGTCCAGATGTCCGGCCCTGAAGCCATCGAATGGCCCGACCTTGACGTTGACCTCGAAATCGAGAGCCTCCAGCATCCTGAACGCTACCCGCTCGTCATCAAGCGGAATGCGCTGGACTTCGTGGGAGTGTAAGTTATACTTGTGAAATATTGATTTAGATAATTGCATTTTGTAATTAACTCTACTGCATGAGCCTCTTCAATCGATACGATGCATATTTAAAAGATTTAGAATTTGCTTTATGGGAGGGCAACAATAAATATTGTAATCCCAAGGACTATTTTGTTACAGAAGAAGAATGTAGAAAATATCTTGAAGACTTAAAGAATGGCCAAGAACTAAATCGTGAATGGAATAAAAAGCATAGGAACAGATTTTTTCGTACCTTTGTCCCCGACAAAGAGCCATTAAAACAGGCTGGTGGCTCAGCGTCGGGAGTTCTTTGATACGCAAATCACAGCAGAGTGAGGAAATTAGAAAGGTCTCTTGTTCGTAACCCCGATTTTTCTCAATTCTCCGAACAGCCTTTATTTACAAAAGGTTTGCGATTTTATCCAAAATTACTAAATATCTTTGTCAAGTCAGCAATAATTTGTATATTTGCGGCCACATATTATAGAATAATGTATAACGGCGGCACGACAGCCGTCATTTATCAATCATCAAAGGGGCGCAGCCCCGCATCGTTATGCTACAAGCCTTTTGTACACATTGCGGACACCAGTTCCAGAATGATGAGCTGGTTTGTCCTGTATGCGGAACACGACGTGCTGATGTTCCGCCGGGAAGTCCTTATCCGCCTGCACCGCCGCGCAAGAGCAACAGCTCGGTCTGGGCCTTCATTGCCATCATGGTGGCCTCGCTGATTGTCCTCGGCATTGCCTTCTACTGGTGGCAGTCAAAAAACGGTTCCCACGCCACTCCGCCGGTCGACGAGGAGACACCGGCGCCAACGGTCAGCCTTGCCGACGGTTCCTACGTCTATGAAGGCGTGTGGGACGATGGCGGAAGCGACCCGCAGTCGTGCCGCATTCTCTTCACCAAGGACAACGGACGGCTGAAGTCCTGTTCCTACACCAACCTGAAATGGAGCGCCACGGTACAGCTGACGGGCGAGATGCGTGGTGACTCGCTGCACTTCCTGGGCAAGAATGGCAAGGAGGACCTTGTCATCGCGCTGGCGCCAGGCAGCGACGGGAAATCATTGTCGGGACGCGGCATCGACTACGCCCACAAATCGGGCAATGTGAAACTGAAGCTCTATGCCATGGACACGGCCAGCCAGCCGTCGTCGACCACCATAGAAAGGGTGGAGGAGCCTGCGCCGGTCATTGAGGAGAGTACGGTGAGCCGCGGATCGGTCTATTCCTTGTCGGGGTCCATCGACCGCTATAATGTCTCGATGGATCTGAACATCAACGGCTCCGATGTTACGGGCTCCTACTACTATCGCAACAGCGGCTCCGGCGCGCGCCTTTATCTGCGTGGCACGCTTTTTAGCGATGGCGAGATGGTGCTCACCGAAACCAACGACGAAGGGCAGATGACAGGACGCTTCGACGGTACTTTCGTGAGTGGCGGCACCTATGAAGGCGTGTTCAGCAACTATCGCGGCGACACCATGTCGTTCACGCTGTTTGTGCAGTGATGCGAAGGACAGACGCCTTTGCAGGATAATGTAAAGCCTGCGGCGCTACACGAATAGGCATGAATATACATGTAATGTCTCAATAATAATTCATGAGGCATTCGTGTTTATTCATGCCTATTCGTGTAGCGCCGCAGGCAAATAAAAGCTCCGGCTTTCAGGCGTTTCTGAACTCCTGAACTCCTTAATAGTCGCTTTTTCAGATCTTCTCGAGAGCCTGGCGGATGTCGTCGAGGATGTCTTCCACGTCCTCGATGCCCACGCTGAGGCGGATGAGGTCGGGAGCGACGCCAGCCTCGCGCAGTTGTTCGTCGCTCATCTGGCGGTGCGTGTGGCTGGCGGGATGGAGCACGCAGGTGCGGGCATCGGCCACGTGCGTCACGATGTTGATCATCTCGAGCGAGTCCATCCATTGGATAGCCGTTTCGCGAGTGCCTTTCAGTCCAAAGGCGATGACGCCGCACGAGCCGTTGGGCAGGTATTTCTGTCCCCGCTCATAGTTGGCATCGTCTTTCAGTCCACAATAGTGCACCCACGCCACTTTCGGGTTGTCGTGCAGGAACTCGGCCACACGCTGAGCGTTCTTGCAGTGCTGGGCCACTCGCAGGTGGAGCGTCTGCAGTCCCATGTTCAGTAGGAATGAGTTTTGCGGCGAGGGAACGCTGCCCAGGTCACGCATCAGCTGCGCCACCAGCTTGGTGGTATAGCCCATCTTGCCGAAGGCCTTCACGTAGGTCAGTCCGTGGTACGACTCGTCGGGCGTACACAGACCGGGGTATTTGGGTTGTGAAGATGAATGGGTATAGAGCGATGAATCGCCGCAGTGGGTGCATGTCATCCAGTCAAAATTACCGCTGTCGACGACGGCTCCACCCACCTGAGTAGCCATGCCGTCCATGTATTTTGTGGTGGAATGGGTCACGATGTCTGCTCCCCATTCAAAGGGCCGGCAGTTGATGGGTGTGGCAAAGGTGTTGTCCACGATGAGCGGCACGCCGTTCTTGTGGGCAATGCGTGCGAAGCGCTCTATGTCGAGAACGGCGCATCCGGGATTGGAGATGGTCTCGCCGAAGAGGGCTTTGGTGTTGGGACGGAAGGCTGCCTGTATCTCCTCGTCGCTGGCTTCTGGGCTGACGAAGGTGCAGTCAATGCCGAGTTTCTTCATCGTAACGCCAAACAGGTTGAACGTTCCGCCGTAGATTTCGTTGGACGTGACGATGTGGTCGCCCGCCTCGCAGATGTTGAACACGGCGTAGAAGTTGGCGGCCTGTCCGCTGCTGGTGAGCACACAGCCCACGCCACCCTCGAGCGCAGCAATCTTGGCCGCCACGGCATCGTTGGTGGGGTTCTGCAGCCGCGTGTAGAAATAGCCCTCTTTCTTCAGGTCGAAGAGCTGCGCCATCTCGTCGGAGTCGTCGTACTTGAAGGTCGTGGACTGGATGATGGGCAGCTCGATGGGTTCACCGTTCTTGGGCCGGTAGCCCGCCTGTACGCACAGCGAGCCACGTCTGAGTTTCTTTTCCATAGTTATTGCTGTATCTTGATGTTTCGTTCAATCCGTTGTCTTTCCTTCTTTCATGTTTCCTCCTTGAGTGGCGTTGCATCGCAAACGTGGGTGCAAAGTTAGTGATAAAAAACGACATGAAAGACAAAAGGCCCGTTTTTATTTGGAAATGGCCACGAAGAGTTCAGCCGCAAAGAAGAGAATCTTCGTGAGTTCGAGGTTGTCCGCGGCAAAGAACCTCGCTGCGGTAATCCTGCCAGGTTGAGGCTTTAATAGCCTTCTTTGTGTTGTCGTCTGATGGCCGTCTGAAAGAAAAGCAGGGAGAAAACTTGGTAGATTGATTGTTTTTTCATAATTTTGTGGCGACAATTAACTTTCATTCATTAATATTCAACACAATGAACAAGAATCATTACCCAAATTTGTTTTCGCGAGCTGTGTTTACACTGCTCGTGGTTTTGTTAGCCTTCAGTGCGAAGGCGGAGACACTGACGGTAGGCTTTGGTGCGGAAAAGAACGACAAAGTACCTGTCTGTGGCTACGATGTCGACTGCTATCAGAAGTGCGAGTTCATCATTCCGGCTACCGACCTGAACGCGATGTGCTTCTCCTCCATTCAGAAGATGGAGTTCTTTCTTTCCGAAAAGGCAGGGAGGAGTTGGACCTATGCTCGTTTCAAGGTGTATATGAGGGAAGTGTCCGAAATGTCTTTCCCCTCATCCGATACCTTTATGGGCTTCGAGGAGAGCGACCTTGTCTACGAGGGATCGCTCGATGCCACAGGCGACATCATGGAGATTCCTTTCGACAGAGGTTTTTTCTATGGCATCGACAACCTTCTGGTTGGCATTTATCAGGTAGAAACGGGTTACTACAGCAGTTGCCTCTTCTTAGGAAATACTGTCTCGAATGCAGCCTTGGTTGGCAGCGACGGCGAATCTCTTGATGATGTGCAAGCCGAAACGCAGGATTTTTTGCCCAATACAAGGTTTACCTACGTACGTGGTGAAGTGCCAACTATTTCGAAACCCACGGACCTGAATGTGACTGATATCACAATGAATTCGGCAGTGGTGAGCTGGGATTCAGATGCCACAGTGTTTGAATTGTGCATCAACAACGATGAAAACAGCCTCCTCAGCGTCAGCGACAACTCGTACGAACTGACCAATCTGGTAGCCGGCACCAGCTACGAGGTGAAGGTTCGCGCCGTCTCTGGTGACATGAAAAGCCAATGGACAGAGACCGTGAGCTTCACAACGCTTCTCTGTGACCCCGAAAACATGGTAACCATCAGCTATCGTCTCACCGACAGCTATGGCGACGGATGGAATGGAAACGCCATTAACGTGAAGGACGCTATCACAGGAGAGATCCTCGTCAAGTGGACCATCGAGGAGGGCTCTGAAGCCTCAGGCACACTATCGCTCTGTCTTGGACACACCGTTATCTTCGAGTGGGAACCAAATAATTATTCCGATGAGTGTAGCTACGAAGTGTTCGACGGTGATGGCGTTTTGATTTTCTCAGGCGAGGATGCCATGACAGAGCCGGTGGAATACACAGCAACGAACGTCAAGGCACCCGACAATCTGCAGATTACATACGAATTCGATATGGGTGAAGACATCTCTATCGTTGTCACATGGGATCAGCCCGACGATGCCGACAGATGGGAGTATAGTCTTAATGATGGTACAACAACGGCAACCGACCGCGCCTTTGCCAGGTTTATTGGCCTGCCTGAGGGGCAGGACTTCACGTTCAAGGTGCGCGCTTTCAAGAACAGCAATCCCGGTATATACAGCAGGTGGAGCAATGACACTATCTTGAACACCAAGAACGCCGTGCCTGCACCAGTAAACATCAAGGCCAGCGAAGTGGGCCCGACAATGGCAACCATCAGTTGGGAAGGAAAGGCAAACAGCTACAAACTGAGGTATAGGAAGAAGTCTCAGTCGGATGTGGCAACCGTTACGCTGACAGCGGGCGATGTGTGGGGCGATGGAACTGGCTACCAGATGCTGCTCGATGCTGATGCGACAGCATACGGAATCACCATTCCTGCAACAGGTTCATTGACTTTTGATGGTGGCGCGTCGGACGAGACATACAGCGTGTTTGAATATAAGATTCCGGATAATGCCGATGGCTCGCTCACTACGTCAAACGTCATATTAGACGGCAGCATCACCATCTCAATACCCACAGGCGTCTACGATTGGTGCATCACCAACCCGACGCCAGGCGACAGGGTGTGGATTGCTTCTGGAAATGGCAATGTGGGCGGCCGACAGGACGACTATGTGTTCGAGCCTGGAAAAGCATACGAATTCACTGTCTATGCGATGGGAAATGGTAATGATGCTGTTGATGTAACCGTGACCGATTGGGCTGATGCTGGTGCAGGTCCGTCGGCAGAAGAATGGACAGTGTTGACAAACGTCGAAAGTCCTTTCACCCTCGAGGGGCTCGATTCCGATTCTTTTTATCTTGTGCAGGTGCAGGGTGTTTATGGCACAGACTACAAGCATGAGAGCGAATGGAGTAGTACCCACATGTTCAAAACAACAGAGGCGAATCCGGAGCCCTACGATGTAGCTGTGGTGCCGGCAGCTACTTCTGCCGACATCAGCTGGAAGGGCTTTGGCGACAGCTACGTGGTGAGATACCGTAGAGCCGGCTACTATCCGAAGTTCTTCTTCGAGGACTTTGAGAACGGCATTCCCGGCGACTGGACCATCATCGATGCCGACGGCGACGGGTATGGTTGGCAAGCCTACACATCAGAAAATCCTAATGGGACCACTATCGGAAGCACCTGTGCCACCTCAGCAAGCTTTATTGATAACGTAGGAGAATTATCACCCGACAACTGGCTTATCTCGCCTCCGCTCACCTTGCAGGGCAAGCTAAGCGTATGGCTGCGAGCACATCTATCCTCTTGGCCCCAGGAACACTTTGCCATCTACGTGTCCACCTCGGGCAACACGGTGGACGACTTTGTCGAAATCATACCTGAATCCGAGGCTACAGCGAAATATGTCGAATACACAGCCGACCTGAGTGAATATAGTTCTGTTACAGGCTACATTGGCATTCGTCACTTCAATACGACCAATATGTACCAACTGAATTTGGACAACTTCGCTATTGTCGATTCCTTCGTAGAACCCGGAGAGACGAAGAAGGAGACCACCACCGACCTCTCACTGAAGCTCACAGGCCTCACACCATCCACTACATATGAGTTCTCGATAGAAAGTCTGAAAGAAGGCTCAGAGCCGACCCAGACTGTTGTCGGAACCTTCACCACCAATGAACTTGGAGTGGCTACAGGAGTCACTATGACACCGGTGAAAGTGCAGGACAACGAAGACTGGTACACGATCGATGGCCGCAAGCTCAGCAGTAAGCCCACCAAGAAGGGCATCTATCTGAAGGGCAACAAGAAGGTTGTCGTGAAGTAATACCGCAGCATAAAATGAAAAGGCGCTGTCAGCCCCGAGGGTCGGCAGCGCCTTTTTAATCTAATTCAAGTTACAGGAGTTCAGGAGCTACAGACGTTAGTTTCCTGACTTCGGGAATTATTCTTCTTTTATGACATTTCCAAAATTGCTATACTGATTATCAATATGTTACAAATTAGCAAAGGGTGATTTGGGTGACGCAAGGCGTTTTTATAGTGGTCAAAAAGCCACTTTTGATGCTCTGAGATTCGCTTATATGAGCCGAATTTGAACTTTCAAGCCAAATTTGCGATTCTCAAGCCTCTTCAACAATGAGATTTATGAACTCCAAAGACCATAAGAACAATCAAAATAGGCCAATCTATCAAATTTGCTCAATTACCTATACTGATTTTCAGGCACTTACAAAACGGACTTTTTAATGGTGACGCATTCCCGAAATCAGGAGGAGTTCAGGAGCTACAGACGTTAGTTTTATATGCTCCATTTAATGAATCGCACTAAAAGTATCGTCTGTAACTCCTGTAACTTCTGAAACTCCTGTAACTCCTGAAAGTAAAGAATGAGGAGTAGGGGATGAGCTTCCTCAGAACGAACTCATGCCGTCCCAGTTGACCATGTCCTCGCGCACGTAGCCAATCGTTCCGTTTTCCAGACGAATCTTGTACCATCCGTTTTTCTTTCCCAGACAGGGGAATGTGTCGGGCACACCATCGGGTTCGGTAATCTTCCCCACGACGGCAGTCTTGATAGATGGTCCCTTGCGCACGTTGATGTTGCCTGTGCGCTCGCCTTTGCGATAGACGATGCCCTGTCCGTTCTCGGCTTTGAAGGTTACAACGCGATTCCCGGCTTTGGGAACGTCGTAGGTGTCTTGCACATCCACCGTGTAGGTGCTGGCATTGATGCGGACGAGCCGTCCCACGATGTCGCCGTTGCTGTCAACCACCATTCTCATGCTCTGCGCGTCCATGCCGATGCAGAGCAACAGGCCAAAGGCCAGTAAAACCATTTTCTTCATAGGTCTTGCTTTTGTCATTTATAATTGTAAAACACTAACTAAACTCTTGTATGTCGATTCCGGTTCGGAACATTCATTTCCTATTTGACGTTTTCGACGCATAACTGTTTATTCCTTCACCCATTGTTTTTTTGTCACACCCACACTTTCATCCTTCATCCATCATCCTTCATCCATCATCTTTCATCCATCATTTCTCATCCATTCCCTCCCCCCGTCACTTCCTCCTTCACTTTCTTGAACAGGTCGGAGGCGAAGATGAAGTCGTTGAGCTTCTGGTTCGTGGAGGTCATAATCTGGTCTTTGTTGCCCGTCCATGCAGCCGTGCCTTTGTAGATGAATATGATGTTCTCGCCGATGCCCATCACCGAGTTCATGTCGTGGGTGTTGATGATGGTCGTGGTCTGGAAATCCTGTGTGATGCCATGCAGCAGGTCGTCGATGACGAGGCTCGTCTTGGGGTCGAGACCCGAGTTGGGCTCGTCGCAGAACAGGTATTTGGGGTTCAGTGCGATGGCTCGTGCGATGGCCACGCGCTTCTGCATACCGCCCGACAGCTCGCCTGGGAATTTCTTCTCGGCACCCACCAGGTTGACGCGGTCCAGACAGTCCATGGCCCTTTTCTGTCGTTCGCGCAGGTTCATGTCAGAAAACATGTCGAGCGGGAACATCACGTTCTCCAGGACCGACAGCGAGTCGAACAGCGCCGCGTTCTGGAATATCATGCCCATCTCGCGCCTGAGCATCACCTTCTCGCGCTTGCTCATGGCCACGAAGTCGCGCCCGTCGTAGAGTATTTCGCCCTTTGTGGGGTCGAGAAGTCCTACGATGTTCTTCATCAGAACGGTCTTCCCCGATCCGCTCTGACCGATGATGAGGTTGGTCTTTCCGTTCTCGAACGTGGCATTGATGTCGTGGAGGACTTCCTTGTCCTCAAACGATTTATACAGGTTCTTTACTTCAATCATTCTTCGTATTTAAGGAGTTCAGGAGTTCAGGAGTTCAGGAGTTGCAGGAGTTACAGACGATACTTTAAAGGTCTTTCACTCCTGAGTTCTTAATAATGCCTTGAGAGTAGGCGATGAGGAGCTTGCTTACTTCCTCGCTAAGGGTATAGATCGAATAGAACTGGTCCTTATCAATAAAGCACAGGTCACGGGCAAGGAGAGTATAATCGCGACATTCTTCGAGACTACCTTCTGAGATGTTGAGAAATCGCAGCTTGTCTACCTTTCCTATCTTCTTATATCCTTCTGCGATGTTCGCCTCAATTGACACCGCAGCTCTTCTGAACTGCGACGTCAGCCCAAATATTTCGTCTTGAGGAAAACCTCTTGTTAGGCTGTACACCAATAGGACAAACTGGTGCGCTTTTTGCCAAACGAGTAGCTTCTCAAAACTATATGACATTGTTTCCATCATTTTTGTAGACTATTCACCTAACGTCTGTAACTCCTGGACTCGACCTTTGGCCGCTCTGCTTGCAGAGAACTCCTGCCACTCCAGTAACGTCTGTAACTCCTGTAACTCCTGCAACTCCTGTAACTACTGAAGATATCAGCTCAGCAACTGCGTGAGGAACACGTCGGAGAAGAGGATGAGGACGCTGCTCGACACCACGGCGTCGGTCGAGGCCTTGCCCACCTCCACGGAACCGCCTTCCACCGTGTAGCCGCAGTAGCTGCTCACGCTGGCGATGATGAAGGCGAAGACGAGGCTCTTGATGATGCTCATCCACAGAAACCACGGCACAAAGTCGTGCTGCAGGCCCAGCGTCAGGTCGTCGGGAGGCAGCACATGCCCGATGTATGCCGTGGCGTAGGCGCCGATAATGCCCATGCCCGACGAGAAGATGACCAGGAAGGGCATCATGGTCACCATGCCCAGAATCTTGGGAAGGATGAGGTATTCGGCGGAGTTCACGCCCATGATCTCCAGCGCGTCTATCTGCTGCGTGACGCGCATGGTGCCCAGTTCCGACGCGATGTTCGACCCCACCTTGCCGGCCAGGATGAGACACATGATGCTGCTTGAGAACTCCAGCAACATGATTTCGCGCGTGGTGTAGCCGCTCACCCACCGGGGCATCCACGGACTCTGGATGTTGAGTTTCATCTGGATGCAGATGACGGCGCCGATGAAGAACGAGATGAGCAGCACAATGCCGATGCTGTCGACACCCAGCGCCTGCATCTCGCCGATGTATTTCTTCAGGAACATGCGCAGTCGCTCGGGGCGCGAGAAGGTGCGACCCATCAGGATGAGGTATTTCCCAAGGGCGTAGAGCCATTTGTATACGAGGGTATGTTTCATTCTCAGAAGTTCAGAGGTTCGGAGTTACAGGGGTGCAAGGCCTATCTGCCCTGCAGGGTCTTGATGAACCACGACGACACGATGTCGCAGGCGCGGTAGACGTTCTGCGAGAAACCGTGGTCGAAGCCGTCGAGTTCCACATATTCGCTGCCCGCCCAGATGTCGTTGAAGCGCTCGCCGTAGGTGTAGGGCACCACGCGGTCGGCCGTTCCGTGCACAATGAGTGCCGGTCCATGATAGCGCACGGCCGTGCGGTAGATGGGCAGTCGCTGTGCCGTCAGGATGTAGTCGCGGCCCAGCTTCTTTCCCCACAGGTTGATATATTCTGGCGGGTCGGCGGGGTCGCCCTGTTGCGGAATACCCATCACGGTGCCGCGGATGGCATCGTCGCGCAGCACAGCGGCAGGAGCCAGAAGCGCCACGGCGGCAATGTCCTCGCTGCCCAGCTCGCCGGCAGTCATCGCTGCCACCACGCCACCTTGCGAGTGACCGGCAATGGCGATGCTCTTCACGTAGCGCAGGTCGCTCACATATTCTATCACCTTCCGTGCATCCTCAATCTCGTTGGGCACCGTCATCTGCTGGAAATCGCCCTCGCTCTCGCCGTGTCCGTTGAAGTCGAAGCGGATGGAAGCGATGCCGTGGTTGGCCAGAGAGTCTGCAATGACCTCAAACAACGGCCCTTCCTTCCGTCCGCCGAAGCCATGACACAGCACCACCATGGGGCACTGTTCGCCCTGCTGCAGGACGGGCTTCTGGATGATGGCGGCCAGACGGCCCTTCGCACCGTCGATGCTTACGCTCTCCTGGGTGCCGAAGGTCTTGCCCTTGGGCGCAAACAGCTCCGTCAGCGTGCGCTCCATCTTGTCGGCCATCACGGTGGCCAGCACCACCTTTCCCTGCGGGTCGATGAGATACATGGAGGGAATCCACTTCACCCCGTAGAGCGATGCTATCTGCGTGTCGTGGAACTTCACCAGCTCGCTCACCTGTGTGTAGCGTATGCCATATTTCTCCACAGCGTCCTTCCACTTGTCGCGGTCCGTGTCCATGGATACGCCGATGAACTCCACGCCCTGCGGACAGAACTTCTCATACATGCGCTGCACGTTGGGTATGTCCTTGCGGCAGTCGGGGCACCACGATGCCCAGAAGTCCAGCAGCACGTATTTACCCTTGGTCTGCTTGGCAAACCTGAAGTTCTTGCCGTCCAGCGTCTTCATTCTGAAATCGGGAGCCTGCGTGCCAGCCTTCAGAAGTTCGGTGGCATACTTTGCATCGGCGTCGGCCTGCGGAGCCTGTGCCTGTGCGCTGACGGCGACGACCATCCAGAGCACAAAGAGGAGTTTCCATTTCATAGACAGTTCCTTTTTCAAATACTTTTTTCAGCGCAAAGGTAATCTTTTTTCTCGTATCTCGCAAAGAAAACCACGATAAAAGAGTTTCATGTCGGCATTGGTCTCATGAGATGGGCGTTCCAATTAGCTAAAAACCAACAAACTTGCTGTCTAAAATTATCGTTCAACCTGTCGCTCTATAAGCCAAAAACATGGCTTAACAACGGCGGGAAGTGTGAAAAATCAGAAAAAACGGCACGCGACGTTAAAAAAATGAGGAAAAGACAACGCGTTCGATGGATTTTTTGTATTTTTGCAGTGATGAAGATTTTTACGAGTGCTCAGATACATGAGCTTGACCAATATACGATAGAGCATGAGCCTATTCGCTCTGTCGACTTGATGGAACGTGCTGCCAAGGCCATCACACGTGCCATCACCGAACGATGGTCGGTGCAGACGCCCGTCGTGGTGTTTGCCGGACCAGGAAACAATGGTGGCGACGCATTGGCGGTGGCAAGAATGCTGGCCGACCAGAACTACAAGGTGAGCGCCTATCTGTTCAACATCGGCGGAAAGCTGTCGGAGGACTGCACCGTCAACCGGCAGCGGGTGATGGAAAGCCGAAAGGTGAAGGACTTCATTGAGGTGAAGGAGGAGTTCGACCCCCCGCAGCTCGAGGCGCAGACGCTGGTCATTGACGGCCTTTTCGGCTCGGGGCTGAACAAACCGCTCAACGGTGGCTTCGCGTCGCTTGTGAAATACATCAACCAGTCGCCCTCGTTCATCGTCAGCATCGACATTCCGTCGGGACTGATGACAGAGGACAATACATATAATGTACGCGCGAACATCATCCGCGCCGACCTGACGCTCACCTTGCAGCAGAAGAAGCTCTGCTTCCTGTTTCCCGAAAACCAGCAGTTCATTGGCGAACTGCGAATCCTGGACATCCGTCTCAGCGAGGAGGGCACGAAAAAGATTGAAGCGCAGTACACCATGGTCGAGGAGAACGACATCCGTCCCCGACTGCTCCACCGCAGCGACTTTGTCCACAAGGGCGACATGGGTCACGCGCTCATCATTGCGGGCAGCTATGGCATGGCCGGCGCTTCCATCCTGGCCACGCGGGCGTGCCTGAAATGTGGCGTCGGCAAGGTGACGGCCCACACGCCGCGACGCAACAACGACATCATGCAGATCAGTGTGCCCGAGGCCATCGTCAGCATCGACCGCGACGAGCTCTACTTCAACGAGACCGTCGACACCGAGGACATGGACGCCGTGTGCATCGGCCCGGGACTGCGACAGCAGGAGAACACCGCCATCGCCGTCATCTCGCAGGTGAGACGCTCGCAGTGCCCTGTGGTGCTCGATGCCGACGCACTCAATGTTCTGGCCAATCACCGCGCATGGCTGCAGCAGTTGCCCAAGAACGTCATCATGACGCCCCATCCAAAGGAGTTCGACCTGCTGAACGGCTCATCATGTGCCGACAGCTACGAACGCCTGTCGAAGGC